>Ga0315281_10003521_pt1 | contig 22886 bp, 19 predicted proteins | sample YL17G07_0_MG_FD_204540 | JGI IMG/M metagenome (GOLD analysis project Ga0315281, IMG submission 204540) | Sediment microbial communities from Yellowstone Lake, YNP, Wyoming, USA - YL17G07_0 | ecosystem: Environmental > Aquatic > Freshwater > Lake > Sediment | place: USA: Wyoming | collected... | reverse complement strand
GAAATGCTTGCAATAAGCAACAATTGTCAGGACAATATCATTATTGACGAAGTTTTGTGACAGTATAATATTTTTTATTCGCGAAGGATCGTTTAAAAAATAGGGTTTTCGTTCAGACACTAATTAGTCTGGTTCGGACAGCCCGTAGAAGGCATCTTTGATGCCGAACAACGAACGTACGAAAGGAGCGCATAATGAGTGGAAAAATATCGAAGAACAAGGCGCTCATCGCCGCCGCTGTTGCGGTGTTCATCCTCCTTGCGGGCACGCGGGAGTTTTTCTCCTTTCTGGCGGACTGGCGGTTCTTCCGGGAGGTCGGATACGAAGCGGTCTTCATGAAGACCTTCACGGCAAAGCTGCTGGCCGGGCTCGCGTTCGGCCTGGCCGCCTTCATCATGGTATCCGTCAACCTGTTCATTGCGGGAAAACGCAAACTCCCGCTCGGCATGGCGAATCCCCTCTGGGAAAGCGTACCGCAATTGCAGCGCCTTGACCTGAACCGGATGATGGGCTGGAGTTCGCTCGTGGCGGCGCTCCTCGCTTTTTTCCTCGCATTCCCGATCGGCGCACAGTACTGGGAGCAGGCGCTTCTCTTCCTGAACAGCGCGCCCGCGGGCCTTGCCGATCCGCTCTTCGGCAGGGACATCTCGTTCTTTCTTTTCCAGTATCCCTTTCTCGAGGCGATGAACACACTGGCGCGCGGCTTGTTGGTGATTGCCGCGGTCCTGACAACAACGGTCTATTTTTTCCGGGGCGGGGTCGTGGTCTCCGGCAAGTTCATCTCCGCGGACCCTTTTATGAAACGCCACCTCGGGATACTGGCGTCGCTGTTCCTCCTGAGCCTCGCAGGCAGCTTTGCCCTCGAGCGCTTTGGCCTGCTCACGAGCGAGCACGGTGTGCTGTATGGGGCCTCGTACACCGATGTGCATGTGCGCCTGGTGATGCTCGCGGTCATGGCCGCGCTTGCGGTTGTTGCGGCGATCATTGTCTCCCTCTTTGCCGCGTGCCGCTCTCTTGCGATACCGCTCATCGCGCTCGCCGCGCTGTCCGGCGTGTACGTCCTGGGGCTGAAGGTCTATCCCTCGACGGTCCAGAGCTTTCAGGTCTCGCCGAACGAGAGCGTTCTCGAACTGCCCTATATCGCAAACCATATCAAGTTCACCCGCTTTGGATACGGCCTGGAGAATATTGAGCTCCAGCCATTTGCGGCGAACAAGCAGCTGAACTTCACGGATATCCGGAAGAACCTTTCCACGATCCGGAACATCCGGCTCTGGGACGAGGAGCCGCTGCTCAAGACCTACAGCCAGCTACAGCAGATCCGGACCTACTATCACTTCCGCGATGTGGATAACGACCGTTACACGGTGAACAACAACTACCTGCAGGTCATGCTGTCCCCGCGTGAGCTGTCCTACGCCGACCTGCCGAACAAGTCGTGGATCAACGAACGGCTCGTCTTCACGCACGGCTTCGGTCTTGCCCTGGGGCCGGTGAGCGGCATAACCAAGGAAGGCCTGCCGGAGTTCTTTATTAAGGACATCCCGCCCATAACGAGCGCGGGGCCGCAGGTTACTCGTCCCGAGATCTACTACGGCGAGAGCCCGAACGACTACGTTATTGTGAATACGAAGACCAAAGAGTTCAGTTACCCCACGACCAGGGAAAATGTCCATACCGTCTACTCGGGCAGCGGAGGGGTCCGGCTCTCGTCGGTCCTGTCCCGGCTGCTCTATGCCGCCTACTTCGGGAACTTCAATATCTTCCTGTCGAGCGATGTGACGAACGAAAGCCGGATCCTCTATAACCGCAACATCATGAAGCGGGTAACGGAGGTCGCGCCGTTCCTGTCCTTTGATCCCGACCCCTACATGGTCGTCGGCGACAACGGGAGGATGTTCTGGATCATCGACGCTTACACGCGGAGCCGCAACCTTCCCTATTCAAAGCCCCTCCGGGAAGGAACCAACTATATCCGCAACTCGGTCAAGGTGGTCGTTGACGCCTACGACGGCAGCGTCGTGTTCTATGTTGCGGACCAGAAGGATATCCTGGCAAAGACCTACGCCGCAGTCTTCCCGACCCTGTTCAGGCCCATCACCGAGATGCCGCCGGACCTCCGAAGGCACATCCGGTACCCTCGGGTGCTGCTCCAGATACAGGCGCAGATGTTTAAGACCTTTCACATGACGGACCCCGCGGTGTTCTATAACAAGGAAGACCTCTGGGAGATCCCGTCGTACCGCCAGAAGACCATGGACCCCTATTACCTGATCACGAAGCTCCCCGGGCACAATGCGGAAGAATTCATCCTTCTCCTGCCCTTCACTCCGTCGAAGCGGGACAATCTGGCGGCCTGGATGGCGGCGCGATGCGATGGTGAAAACTACGGCAAGGTCATTGTTTATACGTTCCCGAGGGACCGGTTGATTTTCGGGCCCCGCCAGATAGATGCCCGCATCGACCAGGACGCTTATATCTCGCAGCAGCTTACGCTTTGGGGCCAGCGCGGCTCCGACGTGATCCGCGGGAGCCTCCTGATCATCCCCATCGAGGATTCGCTCATCTATGTGCAGCCGCTCTACCTGGTGGCCACGGACAAGGGGGGCCTGCCGGAACTCCGCAGGGTCATCGTGGCCTACGGGAACGATGTGGTGATGGAAGAGACGCTCGAGGCCGCGATCCAGCGCCTGTTCTCCGGCACACTGCCGAGCATGCGGATGATCGAAAAAGGCGCGGCAGTCGTCACGCGTCAGTCCAAAGAGCCTGGCGCCCGGGCGCTGGAACAGCTGCGCAAGGCGCGTGAGGCGCTCCGGAAAGAGGATTGGACCGGGTACGGCAAACACCTGAAGGAACTGGAAGACACCCTTCGGGAGATGACGCGGTGAGGCCCGGGCCTCCGGCGCTGATGCGGAGCCCGAAAGAATCGAAGGGGTTTTAATAATAATTCTTGAAAAGGCATGTTCCCCGGCAAGCACGCGATGAATCAACTTGAAACGAAAAAGTTCATTTTTCATTCCCTTGAAGCGAACGACCTCGAGGTTGTGGCCTCATTCATACAGGAAAACAGAAAAGCGTTGGGCCTGCTCATTCGCATGGCATACGATAAAGAAACACTTGTGGGATGGCGGGCGATCAAAGCGGTGGGCCGTGTTGCAAAAGCGCTTGTTAAAACCGATAACGAGTTCCTGCGCATCACCATAAGGAAGCTCCTGTGGTCTCTTTCCGATGAATCCGGCGGCATTGGATGGGCCGCGCCCGAGCTTCTGGGTGAGATCGTAAGCTCCGATCCGGAAGGTTTTGCCGATATCGTCCCGCTGATCGCCGAAGTCTATGATATCGAAGAACAGACCTTCAGGCCCGGAGTAGTGTATGCCCTGGCGCGGGTTGCAGAGGTTTCCCCGGAGCTGGTTGCGAACTATCAAAAAGTTATCATCAGGTCACTAATGGACACGAATCCTCTGATAAAAATATATGCGCTTGATCTGGTTGGGCTGATATGGACCATTGCGTGTCGAAAAAAATTATGGAGTACGGAGTTTAAAACAAAAGTAACTGCTGTTGTAAATAACATGAAAAATGATCACGGAGTGGCATGGATATATCATAATAATGCCTTTATTAATATAATGGTGGGAGAAAATGCTATTTTACTAACCAAAGCATTATTAAAATGATGATAGCTTTTTTAACCTATGCTTGACAATGAGTCACTCATATTTTATAATACGAAAAATATAGATTTTTGAGGTGATCATGGGAGCTGCTGCTAAAAGAGATTATTACGAGATACTTGGTGTTAAGAAGGGCGCATCTGACGCCGAGTTAAAGAAGGCATTCAGGAAGCTCGCGAGGAAGTATCATCCTGATGTTAATCCCAGTGACAAGACTGCGGAGCATAAATTCAAGGAAATGAATGAGGCCTATGAAGTCCTTTCAGATCCGAAGAAGAGGCAGCAGTATGATCAGTTCGGACATGCGGCGTTTGATGCAGGTTTTGGTCAGGGCGCTGGGCCGAGTCAGGGGTTTGAGGGCTTCACGCCAGGGGCGGATTTCTATAAGGGCGGCGGTGGAGCGGGGTTTGAGGACATCTTTGGAAATATATTCGGCGGCAGAGCAAGGCCCCGGGGACCGACCAAGGGCGAGGACACAACCTATGCCGTTGAAGTTGACCTCGAGGATGCGATCTTCGGACGAACCATGCAGGTTGATCTGCAACGCGATGCGACCTGTTCAACGTGCGGCGGCTCGGGTTCTCAGCCCGGCTCCTCTCGCAGGACCTGCCCGACCTGCATGGGCTCGGGGAGCATTGCCCAGGGGAAAGGATTTATGCAGGTCGCCCAGACTTGCCCGACATGCCGCGGAGAAGGGACGATCAATCCAAGTCCCTGCCGGGCCTGCGGAGGCAGCGGCGTTGTCAAAAAATCCGAACGCATCAATGTGAAGATACCGGCGGGTGTGGACAACGGTTCCAAGGTGCGCGTTTCGGGCATGGGAGGGCCTGGCGAGCGCGGCGGACACGCTGGAGATGTGTATATCATCACGAAGGTAAGGCCCCATGGCTATTTTGAGCGCAAGGGTGATAATCTGTATTCCGAGGCGAAGGTAACAATGAAAGAGGCGGTCTTCGGCGATAAGATCGAAATCCCAACCGTGGACGGCATGGTCTGGCTCACCTTGCCGCCGGGTGTGCAGACCGGGCAGCAACTCAAGCTGAAAGGGAAAGGCGTGCCTCACTTTGGCGGGGGCGGTGTGGGAGACCATTATGTGACCGTCAAGGTGGCAACGCCGACAGGAGTTACACACCGAGGGAAGGAGCTCCTTGAAGAACTTGACAGATTGCATCCAACCAATCCTCGGAAGGAGATAACATTCAGGGGATTCAGGAAACGATGAAGGACGAGGGACAATATAGAGGTATTTTATGGTTGCTCGTGAACACAGACTGTTTATGATCAGCGTGGTATCGGAAATGCTCGGGATCCATCCGCAGACGCTCCGGATCTATGAGCGCGAGGGGTTCATCAAGCCCAAGCGGAGCGAGGGGAACACGAGGCTCTATTCCGAGGAGGACGTGGAGAAGCTTGAGATGATTCTGAGGCTTACGCGCGAGCTTGGCGTGAACCTGGCCGGGGTCGAGGTGATCCTCTCGATGCGCGATAAGATGGAACAGTTGCGGCGTGAGATGGAGGACGCGATCCTGCGGCTCCGCGATGAGCTTGAGCGCGAGCTCCGGCGCAGGGAAGAGATGAAAACGGCCATCGTGCCGGTGAAAAGGATAGTGGTGAAGAGAACGAAATAAAGAGCATAGTGCTTGGAGCAGAGTGCATGGAGTGGTTTTTTATTATACCCTCTGCCCTGCCCCATGCGTTTTAGAGGAGGCATTTATGGCACGGTTCGACAAATTCACATTAAAATCCCAGGAAGCGGTGCAGGCGGCGCAGGACCTTGCGGGAAAGCTCCATCATCAGCAGATCGAGTGCGAACACCTGCTGCTCGCCTTGAGTGAACAGCAGGAAGGCGTGGTAGTCCCGATTTTGAAGAAGCTGGGCGCGGACCCCGGCAGGATCAAGGCCGAGCTCGAAGAGTCGCTGAACAAACTGCCGAAGGTCGAGGGACTGGCGCAGACCTATCTTTCGCCGCGGCTCAACAAATTGTTCGAACGCGCGGAGCGGGAAGCGGAGCGGCTCAAGGACGAGTATATCAGCACCGAGCACTTCCTGATAGCGGCGGCGGACGGCGACGGCGCGGGGAGGGACATCCTTTCGCGCCATGGCGTGACGAAGGACAAAATATTCACGGTCCTCGTCGACATCCGAGGTTCCCAGCGGGTAACGGACCAGAACCCCGAGGACAAATATCAGGCGCTTACGAAATATGGCAGGGACCTTACCGACATGGCGCGGCGCGGAAAGCTCGATCCCGTGATCGGCAGGGACGAGGAAATACGCCGTGTGGTACAGGTGCTGTCCCGGCGCACCAAGAACAACCCCGTGCTGATCGGCGAGCCCGGCGTGGGAAAGACCGCTATTGCCGAGGGGCTTGCGCAGCGCGTGGTAAGTGGTGACGTGCCGGAGGGGCTCAAAAACAAGCGTGTGATCGCCCTTGACATGGGAGCGCTGATTGCCGGCGCAAAGTTTCGCGGCGAGTTCGAGGACCGGCTCAAGGCGGTGCTGAAAGAAGTGACCGAGGCGAGCGGCGAAGTGGTCCTCTTTATCGACGAGCTCCATACGGTCGTGGGCGCCGGCGCCGCGGAAGGCGCCATGGATGCTTCGAACATGCTCAAACCCGCGCTCGCGCGGGGCGAACTCCGGTGCGTGGGGGCCACCACCTTGAATGAATACCGCAAATACGTTGAGAAGGACCCGGCCCTCGAACGCAGGTTCCAGCCCGTGATGGTGCGCGAGCCGTCGGTGGAGGACACGATCTCGATCCTGCGCGGCCTCAAGGAGCGGTACGAGGTGCATCACGGCGTCAAGATCAAGGACTCCGCGCTCGTGAACGCGGCGGTGCTTTCCCATCGCTATATCGCGGATCGTTTCCTTCCGGACAAGGCCATTGATTTGATCGACGAGGCGGCGTCGCGTCTGAGGATGGAGATCGACAGCATGCCCACGGAGCTCGATGAGGTGGAGCGCAGGATCCGGCAGCTCGAGATCGAACGCGAGGCGGTTAAAAAAGAGCAGGACCCGGCATCCCGCGATCGGCTTGCGAAGATCGAAAAGGAGATCTCTGACCTTTCGGAGAAGCGGAGCGGACAGCGGGCGCAGTGGGAGGCGGAAAAGGGCGGCATCCAGAAGATCAGAACCATTAAATCACAGATAGAGCAGGCCAGGATCGATGCGGAAAAGGCTGAGCGCGAGGGCAACCTGGGCCGCGCGGCCGAGCTGCGCTACGGGAAGCTATTGGAGCTCCAGAAACAGCTTGAGGCGGAGTCCGGCAGGCTTGCCGACATTCAAGAACATCAAAAGATCCTGAAAGAAGAGGTGGACGAAGAGGACGTGGCGGAGATCGTGTCCAAGTGGACCGGGGTCCCGGTGACCAGGATGCTCGAAGGCGAAATGCAGAAGCTCCTGCACATGGAAGGCCGGCTTGGTATGCGCGTGGTCGGCCAGAACGAGGCCATCACCGTGGTGTCCGACGCCGTGCGCAGGGCCAGGGCGGGCATCCAGGACCCGCACCGGCCGATCGGCAGCTTTATCTTCATGGGTCCCACGGGCGTCGGCAAGACCGAGCTCGCGCGAGCGCTCGCCGAGTTCCTGTTCGATGACGAGCAGGCCATGGTCCGTATCGATATGTCCGAGTACCAGGAGCGCCACACCGTCTCGCGTCTCATCGGCGCGCCTCCGGGATACGTGGGGTACGACGAGGGCGGCCAGCTCACCGAGGCGGTGCGCCGGAGGCCCTACTCGGTGATTTTGTTCGACGAGATCGAGAAGGCCCATCCCGAGGTCTTCAATATTCTCCTGCAACTGCTCGACGACGGCAGGCTCACTGACGGTCACGGTCGGACCGTGGATTTCAAAAACGTTGTCGTCATCATGACGTCGAACATCGGGAGCCAGCATATCCAAGACCTCCAGAACGATGAAGAGGAGATGCGGCGCAGGGTGCTGGACGCCATGCGCCAGCACTTCAGGCCCGAGTTCCTGAACCGCGTGGACGATACGGTCATTTTCCACCCCCTTGACTCGGAGGCGCTGAAAAAGATCGTCATGATCCAGGTCGGGCTGGTGCAGAAACGGCTGGAGGACAAGAAGATTGAGATTGAGCTTACCGACGGCGCGAAGGGACTGCTTGCCGAAGAGGGGTTCGACCCGGCGTACGGGGCGCGACCGCTTAAGCGGGTGATCCAGCGGGACGTGCTGAACCCGCTCGCATCGAAGATCCTCTCAGGCGAGATCAAGGAAGGCTCGCGCATACTGGTGGACCGGAGCGATGGGGGGCTGGTATTCAGGGCGAAAGCGCGCGCGGTCGGCGTGAAGTGACCGCTCCGGCCGGCCCTGATAGAAGCCCCTTTCGCTTTGATCGTAATGGGTGGAAAAGGTCAACTTCTTTGACTTGGATTGTCCGAATGGGGATGAGGGCCCCGAGAGTATTTTATTGCTGGTTTAATAATGAATAGTATGGTATATATTTACACAGATATGCCAATCACTGTACAGAGCGGGTTGCGATGACGAAACGGAAAATTGTAACGGATAAAAAAGACAAGAGTACCGCCCCCGACCGCGACTATAAGACCCTTTTTTACCGAAAGCTCACGGAGACCCACCTGTTCTACGATGTTGGTAAGATCATCGCCTCTGAACTGGAACCTTCCGAACTTATCCAAAAGATCATGTCCTCCATCGGCAAGGCGATTACCTTTGAGAACGCCTCCGTCTATAAGGTAAAAAAGGACCTGACCAGCCTGGAGCCGATCTATTTTCATTCACCATTGCCGCAGGCCAAGATGCCGGGAACAATTTATTTTGACAATGGCGCTCCAGGAGAGATCGCGGCGAGCGGCGAGCCGATTTTTTTAGAGGATACCGCGCTGTTCGAGAGTTTTTTTCACCGCCCGGACGAAAAAAAGGAACTCGGGAGTTATCTCGGCATTCCGCTTAAGAATGAGAACCGCATCGTCGGGGTCATGGGCTTCAGCCACAGCAAGCAGTCCGCCTTCAGGATAGAGGAATTCGACCTTCTGCGGACGCTTTCCCATCTGATTTCCGCCGGATTGGAGAAGGCGGAGCTCTTTAAAAAGACGCTCGAGCTGGCGCGGGTGGATGAACTGACCGGCTTGCTCAATTACCGCGTGCTGATCGAGAAGCTCGAGGAAGAGGTCCGCAGAAAGGTGCGCACCGGCAGGGAATTCTGCTTTATCATGATCGACGTCGATGATTTCAAGCGCATCAACGACCGCTATGGTCATCTTGAAGGCAGCAGGTTGATAGCTCAGATGGGGCCTCTGCTGAACGCGGCGTGCAGGACCGGGAGCACGGACACCTGTTTCCGCTACGGCGGAGAGGAATTCTCGATCCTGCTCGCCGAGACCAGCATCGAGGAGGCACTGACGGTCGCCGAGCGGGTGCGCAAGTCCATTGAGGAATACCCGTTTTCGGTGAAGATCGCCCATCCCTGCGAAAAAGTTACTGTCAGTCTCGGTCTGGCGATCATGGACCAGAAGAGTGTAAAGAGCTATTCAGAACTGATCCATGACGCCGACGTTGCGCTCTATCGCTCAAAGGAGATGGGCAAGAACCGGGTGACCTGTTATAGCGAGGCGTTGACCATGCCCGGTCTGAAATTAGACGCGGAACCCGGCATTCATTAAGACGCAAATCGCTAAAAACATCCAAGCTGGCAGGCCGCTATCTTTATTTTTCGCTCATTGCAGATTGCGCCGATCTCTTGTAGCGAAAGGTTTAGTTCCTTTGCCAGTTTGTGCGCCTTCTCGCAGCTGAGCCGGTTGTTCTCCGATGCTGTTTGGATTGCTTCGATGACCTTTTCCCGTGTCATGTCGTCCCTCCTCGTATTTTTTTTATTATACCCAAAGCCTGACGTATTATGCAAGCAGTATACAGGCCAATCCTGTTTTCGGTGTTGACATGTCCTTGCTGCCCGGATAAAATAAAAAAGTCACGCTATTGAGGGGTAGCCGGCGGTCCCTGCCGGGGTCGGGCATCATCCGAAGCCACCTGTCAGTATCGGCAACCGTTTGGAATGCCGGAGCCTCAGACGGAGTTCATCAACATCAAGGAGAAATTATCCATGGCGCAGTTTTACGACGTTATCATTATCGGCTCAGGCCCCGCGGGCCTTACCGCCGCGCTCTATCTCGGCCGGGCGGGCCAGAAGTGCATCGTGCTTGAAAAAGATTTTGTCGGCGGCTATACCGCCAAGATCGCCCATATCGAAAACTATCCCGGATATGAGACTATCAATGGCATGGACCTCACCCAAATTATGGCCAGGCAGGCGGAAAAGTTCGGCGCAACCATCCTCTATCCCGTCGAAGTAGTCGATATGGAGCTACAGGGAGAGCTCAAACGTGTGCGGACCCGCGAAGAGGTGTACGAAGCCCATGCGGTGATCATTGCGATCGGTGTCGCGCGGAAGAAGCTCGAAGTGCCCGGCGCCAGGGAGTTTCTCGGCAAGGGCGTTTCCTACTGTGCCACGTGCGACGGCAATTTCTTCAAGGGAAGGAGGGTCGCCGTCATCGGATCGGACAATGAGGCCGCCGAGGAAGCGCTTCATCTCGCCGACCTTGCCGAGAAGGTGACCATGGTGCCGCACAAGGAACTCGACATCGTATCAGCGGTCATGGGCCGGCTCAAAGCAATGCCGAACGTGAACATTTTGCCGGTGGCGAAGATCCATGCGGTCGTCGGTGACGAATTAGTCACGGGTTTAAAGATCAGCCGTGACGGCGAAGAGACCGTGCTTCCGCTCGAAGGGGTCTTCATCGCCATGGGCTCCACGCCCATCTCGCAACTCATTTTGAAAGCGGGCGGCATGACCGATGACCGCGGCTGCCTGATCGTGGACAAACACCAGCGGATGAACCTCGACGGCGTGTTCGCCGCGGGAGACTGCACCTGCGGCGGGATGCAGATCGTGGCGGCGGCGGGCGAGGGCTCTGTCGCCGGCATGCGGGCGGCATCGTACGTGCGGAAGATCAAGGCCAAAGCAGAAGGAAAATAGCAATGCAAAGCGCAACGCGCAGCGTAAAAACGTCAAAAGGGACTGTACCGCCATTTTGCAAAGTTCCTGTTGCTTTTTGTAATTTGCGGTTCCCGCCGCACGTGAGGCCGTCTTCATGACCATTAAAGACATGCTCGGCCGCTCCGGCGTGGTCACCCGAGAAGACGCGCTCACATTGCTTGATGAACACTTCACCGTTTCACTTCCCGCGGTAGAAAAAAATCATATCAGCCATTCCCTTGGCAGGGTGCTGGCCGAGGAGATACGATCGCCTGAAAACCTCCCCGCATTCGACCGCTCCACCATGGATGGGTATGCGGTCAAGAGCGCCGACACCTTCAGCGCCGCCGAGTCGCGGCCCGCCTTGCTCACCCTTGTCGGCGACATTCTCATGGGGACGATGCCGGAGAGGGCCTTATCGAAAGGCGAGGCCATGAAAATCGCGACCGGCGGCGCGCTGCCGCGCGGCGCGGACGCAGTCGTGATGTTCGAGCAGACCCAGCCTGTTGATGCAAAGAGCATTGAAGTCGTAAAACCCGTCGCGCCGCTTGAAAACATGGTCCAGTCCGGTGATGATATTAAAAAAGGCGAGGTCTTCCTGTCTCAAGGACACCGCATACGGCCTCAGGACATGTCCGCGCTCGCCGGCGTGGGCATCACCAGCATCGGTGTTTTCGAAAAACCGAAGGTCGCGATCATCTCCACGGGGAACGAGCTCGTTCCCGCAACCAGCGCTCCCGCACCGGGCCGGATCCGGGACAGTAATTCCTACAACCTTGAAGGCCTGATCACCCAGGCAGGCGGTGTGCCGATACGGCAGGGGATCATCCCTGATGAGTATGCCCGTTTGCGGGAAACGCTCGAAGCCGCGATCAAGGACTGCGCTCTTGTTCTCCTGACCGGCGGCAGTTCGGTCGGCGTTGCGGATCTTACGGCAAAGGTGATCAACGATGCGGGAAAGCCGGGCGTGCTGGTGCACGGCGTTTCGATCAAACCAGGAAAGCCGCTTATCGTCGGTCTGATCGCAACACCGGAGAAACAAGTGCCGATATTCGGTCTGCCGGGGCATCCCGCCGCGGTCAGCATCTGTTTTGAACTCTTCGTAAAACCAGTTCTTGTTCGCATGTCCGGAGAGGTCCCCCACGCCGCGCTCGAGGGGGTGTCACCCTATCGCATCGTGAAGGCAAAACTGGAGCGAAGCATCTCATCGAGTCCCGGACGAGAGGACCATGTGCGCGTGACGCTTGCAAAGAAGGATGGACAGGTCTGGGCCTGGCCCGTGTTCGGCGCGTCGGGGCTCATCAGCACTCTTGTCAAAGCGGTCGGCACAGTGGTGGTGCCGATGAACAAGATCGGGATTGAAGCGGGGGAGGAAGTGGAAGTGAGGTTGTTTTGAGCGCTGCGCCAGGGCATTTTTAAAGGTGCTTTTTGCCGGATCAAATGGCTAAAAAGACGGATGCAAAGAAGGCTGCGCGGAAAATCGAAGAGGCCTTGGTTGTCCTGGATGTTCTCGGATTGCCCCGTCAGCTGCAAAACGAGCGTTCCGCGTTTACGCTTCTTTCATTATTTGGGAAGGACGGACTGTGCGTCAAATGGCTTTTAAACAAAAAAAATATCTCGACAACATGCCGCTCGCCGAGGCGATCCTGAAATACAATGACGCGCTGAAGGCCGCGCATATCGGCGGGCCGCTCCCTGGTGAACCTATTCCCGTCGGCGATGCGCTGGGCCGTGTTACCTCCGAGGCGGTGATCGCGAAGATATCCTCTCCCTTCTACCACTCAGCGGCCATGGACGGCTATGCGGTCCGGTTCATCGATACCTTCGGCGCGTCCGAGACGAGGCCAAAGCGACTTGCGGCGCCGACGCAGGCCGTTGCCGTCGATACCGGCGATCCCATGCCCGATGGCTATAATGCCGTGCTCATGATCGAGGACGTGGAAAAGATATCTGAAACCGAGCTCGAGATTCTGAGGCCGGCAACGCCGTGGCAGCATGTGCGTCTGGTCGGCGAGGACATTGTCGCCACCGAGCTTATCATCTCCGAGAACCACGTGGTCCGTCCCGTGGACATGGCGGCCATGCTCGCGAGCGGCCATTCATCGGTCATGGTCCGTCGGAGGCCGGTGGTCTCGATTATCCCCACCGGCACCGAACTGGTGGAGCCGGGCGGCGATCTGAAACGAGGCGATATCATTGATTTCAATTCAACCATGCTTGCGGCGACGGCCGCGGAGTACGGCGCTCATGCCGTGCGAAGGCAAATCGTAAAAGACGATGCCGCTCTTCTGAGACGGACTCTTCTCGACGCGCTTGCCGACTCTGATGTGGTGGTGATCAACGCGGGATCATCCGCGGGCAGGGAGGATTTCACGGCTGATGTGATCGCTGAACTCGGGGAGGTCCTGGTGCATGGCGTCTCCATCAAGCCGGGCAAGCCGGTGATCCTCGGGATCGTCAAAGGCAAACCCGTGGTCGGCATCCCTGGCTATCCTGTATCAGCGGCGCTCACCTTCACGCTGTTCGTCAAACCGCTGATCTACGCGCTGCTGGGACTGAAAGCGCCTGGTCCGGACACGATCACGGCAAAGCTCGGCAGGCAGGTGGCGTCATCGCTCGGGCAGGAGGAGTTCATCCGCGTGAAGCTCGGGAGCGTGTCGGGCGGCCTGATCGCGACGCCCGTGACCAGGGGCGCCGGGGCGCTCATGTCTCTGGTGCGCGCCGACGGCATCATCCGCATTCCCGCGCGGAGCGAGGGGATCGCGGCCGGTCACGCAGTGACGGTGGAGCTTATACGCGCCAGCCGTGATATTGAGAATACGCTTGTCTGCATCGGGTCGCATGACAATGCCCTTGACGTGCTCGGAAATCATCTCAGGAAAAAGCGCCCCGAGTATTCGCTCTCTTCGGCGCACGTCGGCAGCATGGGCGGCCTCCTCGCGCTCAAACGCGGAGAGGCGCATCTGGCGGGAACGCATCTGCTCGATGAAGAGACGGGTGAATATAATGTAAGCTACATCAAAAAAATTCTTCCCGATACGAAGGTCGTGCTCGTGAACCTTGTGTACCGGACCCAGGGTTTCGTAGTGCCCAAAGGGAATCCGAAAGGCATAAAGGGATTTGAGGATCTTCGACGCAAGGACGTGGTCTTTGTGAACCGACAGGCGGGCGCGGGCACAAGGCTGTTGACGGACCTGCAGCTCAATAAATTGCGTATTGACCCGGCCGTTGTAAACGGGTATTATCACGAGGAATTTACGCACATGGCGGTTGCCGCGGCCGTGCTTTCAGGAGCGGCGGACACCGGGCTTGCGGTGCTCTCGGCAGCCCAGGCGCTTGACCTCGATTTTGTCCCCGTGGCGCAAGAGCGGTATGACCTGGCAATACCCCGGGAGTTCTACGATATGCCGATGATGCAGGCGTTGCTCGGGATCATCCGCGGGGACCGGGAGTTCCGGGAGCGGATCGTAAGCATGGGCGGGTATGGTGTGGCGGATATGGGCCGGGTCATCGCCGAGCTCGCGTGAGTGGATAGTTGATGATTGAGAATGGAGGATGCCGGTCGCTGACATTTTCCATTGCCCCTTGTCCATTATAAATTTCAATCAGGAGGTAGCAATGCTTGCAATCAGCGCGGTGCCCGGAATGGGAACGGGTGTGATCGGCCTTTTCGGGGAGGTGTCGTGGTTCGGCAAGGTGATCGTTTTCATTCTTTTAGGATTTTCCGTGGTCTCGTGGGCCATGATCCTGCTCAAGTATCAGTTCCTGAGGAGATCGGAGAAGGAGTCTCACGCCTTCCTGATCGAGTTCCGGAAGACGAAAAACATCGATGAACTCCTCAGACACGCGGACGCGAAGAAATACAGCCCCCTCGCCACGCTCTTCGTGGAAGGCTACCGGAAGGCCGAGTCCATCATCAGGACTCTGCCGGACGGCAAGGTGACCGAGGAGGAGCGTCCCCTTATTTCCCAGGAAATTGAGCGCTCGCTCAAAATCAACACGCAGGACGAGATCGTATATATGGAGCGTTACCTCGCGTTCCTCGGAACAACGGGTACGGTGGGGCCGCTCCTGGGCCTCCTCGCTACGGTCTGGGGCATCATGGAGGCCTTCTACGGGATCGGTCTGAAGGGCGCGGGCGATATCTCCGCCCTGGCGCCGGGGCTCGCGGCGGCGCTGGTCAACACATCCATGGGGCTGTTCGTGGCCATCCCGGCGGTGATCGCCTACAACTATTTTTCGGAGAAGATCAGGGGCCTCGCCACGCGGATGGATTCCTTTTCCATGGAGTTCCTGAGCTTTATCGAGCGTAACCTTCTCCGGAGGAAACCATGAGCATTGAGCGACGGGAACGGCATCTTATGCGCGAGATCAACCTCGTGCCGCTCATCGACGTGCTGCTCGTGGTGCTTTTTTTTTACATGATTATTTCCCCCATGATGAGCCGGGGACTGGACGTAAACCTGCCCAAATCCGAGGCCAATACCGTGAAGCAGGAGGACCGGGTCGTGCTGACGGTCACTCGCTCGAAAGAACTGTTCGTGGAGCAGGAGCGGGTGGATGTTTCGAAGCTTAAGGATGTGCTCGATTCCATCCGTAAATCCAAGCCGCTTGTCAACGTGTATCTTCGGGCTGACAAGGACGCGCCCTACGGCGCCGTGGTGCAGGTGATGGATGTTGTAAAACGCGCGGGTATCGACCGGCTCGGCATGGTGACCGAACCCTCACCGGGGGGCGAACCCGCCCGATGAAGCTGCCTTCCGGGAAGAGATTTGGGCAGTCGGAACATGAAATGGCGCTTGCGGTCTTCTTTTCCTTTCTTCTGCATGTCGCCGTTCTGTTTGTCGCGCTCTTTCTGCACTTCTCGGTGTTCCCAAAAACAGTTATTCCTCCGGCATATCAGGTGAAACTGGTGGGACCGCCGAAGGAGCTTGTGTCGGCGCCCGCGGCCGCGCCACCGGAGAAGAGACTGGCGCCGGCGCCCGCTGCCCCGATTCCGAAGAAGGAAGCAATGCCTGCCGCGGCGAAACCGTCTCCGATGCAGAAAAAGGCGGCGGTGGAGCTCAAAAAGCCGGCGCCGAAAAAAAACGCGTTGCCTGATCCGGGCCATCTGAAACAGAAGCCGGCGCCATTGGAGCAGACGAAGGCGAAAGAGACAGCGCCCAGGGAATCGCCTGCCGCGCCTTCACCTTCCGCCGACATATCTCCGGCGGCGGGGAAAAAAAGCGAAGGAGTTGCCGTCACCTCACAGCAAGACTTCAAATATTCCTGGTATCTTGACAACGTTCGCGAAAAAATAAGACAAAACTGGAACCCTCCGCCGGACATGAAAGATGCGAAGGCGACAGTTGTATTCAAAGTCAATAGATCGGGCTGGGTTGTAGCTGTTCAATTAGATAACGCACATTCGAACGGTTCTTTCCAATTCAAGGCGGCTGCAATGCGTGCAATCCAAACATCTAACCCATTTCCACCTTTGCCGGAAGAGTTTTATAAACAGTCATTAGAGTTCTCCGTGGATCTGGTCCCGGAAAAATAATTATGAAACGAATCATACTGCTTATTATCATCTGTCTGCTCACCGCGGTCCCCGCGACCGCCCAGTTTTACCTTGGCGTGATCCGCGGCGAGGCAAAAAAAATTCCCATTGTTGTGCTCGATATCCCTGATGAAACGGGATCGCCGGCGCTTCGCTCCATGGCGCTCGAAGTGCTGCAAGCGGACCTGCGCCGCTCCCAGATATTCGAGGTCATGGACCCCAAAAAACTGGACCTCAAGAGCGCGGGGAATTTGGAGCCCGCGGAGGACCTGATTAAGCGCGGTGGAACCTTCGGCCTTGCCGGCGTGGTGTGGGCCAAAATATGGAAAAAGGGCGGAGACCTCGTGCTGTCCGGCAAGCTTTACGATGCGGCCTCGGGAATGCGGATCACGAGCAGGGATTATTTCGGCAATGAAGAGACGTTCCGGCGCATGGTCCATACCTTTGCCGACGAGATCGTCTTCCGGTACACGGGAGAGAAGGGTATTGCGCGGACCCGCATCGCCTACGTCTCCGACAAGACCCGCTCCAAGGAGCTCTACGTTATGGATTACGACGGACAGAACGCGATGAAGATCACCGCGGACCGCTCCATCTGCCTGTCTCCCGCCTGGAGCCCCGACGGTAAAACGCTCGCCTACGTTTCGTACAGGGACAAAAATCCCGATCTTTTCGGGCTGGACATGGAGACGGGCAAGCGGTGGAAGATAGCGGGGAACGATGGTCTGAACATCTCTCCGGCCTGGTCGCCGAACGGGAAACGTCTTGCCCTGGCCCTGAGCAAGGACGGCGGCGCCGAGATCCACACCATGAACCGTATCGGGAAAGAACTTGAGCGGCTTACCTACGGAACCTCCGATAATGTTTCTCCGGCCTGGTCGCCGAACGGACGGGAGATTGTGTTCACCTCTGGCAGGGCGGGCACGCCGCAGCTCTACATCATGAGCGTCGATGGGACCGACGCGCGCCGGATCAGCTTTGCGGGATCGTACAACGCCTCGCCCAACTGGTCTCCGCGCGGGGACCGGATCGTGTTCGTCTCTCAGGTCAAGGGGCTTTTCAAGATTGGGACAGTGAATCCGGACGGGTCGGATATGCGTCTTCTGACGAGCGGTCCGGGGAGCGATGAGAACCCCGCGTGGTCGCCCTCAGGCAGGCAGATCGTCTTCAGCTCGAACCGCGGGGGCAAGAGCAACCTGTACATCATGAATGCCGACGGCACGGACCTTGAACGGATCACGCCGAACGACGCAAACTACACGTCTCCGGCGTGGGCGCCCTCGAATTGAGCGTGGCGCATTTTGATTGTCATGAATTTGTTTGACGAGCATTTTTTAACGGCATACGTAGTTATCACCAGGTCCCGTCATCGTATGGTTTAAAAATGACCCGAGTTTGCCTTGTGCGACGAGGTGTTTTTTCTATGATCAAGCGCCAACCGATAACCATCCTTTTGGTAGAAGACGACCCAGGCCATGCGGTCCTGATCGAGAAGAACCTGAGACGGTCCGGCATTACTAATGAAATCATAACGGTAAATGACGGTCAGAGCGCGGTAGACTTACTGCTGAGAAGAGACAGCTTCCAGGGCGGCGCGCATCCGGACCCGCTGATCATTCTGCTCGACCTGAACCTGCCCGTCCTGGACGGGTATCAGGTGCTCAAGACCATCAAGCAGGATGAGCGCGCGAAGCGGATCCCGATCATAATGCTTACGACCACGGACAACCCCGGTGAAGTGGCGAAGTGCTACGAACTGGGATGCAACGCGTATGTCACGAAACCAGTGGAATACGAGGCGTTCCGCAAGGCAATACAGAACCTTGGACAGCTCCTGTCTCTCATTCAGGTGCCGAATAAGGCGTAAGAGCGGCCGGATGCGGCGGCTGTTCATCTTCTCGTTTAGCAAGATGACGTTGGCCTGCCCCGGCTGCCGCCGCACGATAAGCACCCGGTGTCCTGAGGGCAACGCTGCACCGTCGTTCCGGGACAGCCTTCTTTGCCGGTTTGCAGCTCCGTGAGCCGGCGCCGAAAAGGGGCGGAGACGCCCTGTTCGGGGGTAGTTAGCGTAAGCGTGGATTGAGGAAAAAATGTATATGGTCTCGCTGAGCACGATCATTCTTATGCTGACCAGCACGCTTCTCATGGCCGTCGCCATTTATCTCGGGAACCGGGTACGCACCGTTGTCCCGAGGGAGCTGCGTCGGCGCTGGAACGTCATGCTCCTGCTCATGATGTTCTTTCTGGTGGGATATGCAACTATTGTGATCATCCTGGCCGGCGGCATGCCGGTCCCCGCGGAATTCGTCTTCGGCCCCGTGTTCTTCGGTGGAGCGATGTTCGTCCTCATTGTCATCGATGTGAGCAGGGAGGCCATCGGCAACATGAAGGCGGCGCAAGAGGAGATGCGCCGTGGAAATGAATTGCTCGAACAGCGGGTGGAAGATCGAACGTATGAACTTAAACAGGCCCATGCCTTCCTGCGGACCGTCATGGACAGCCTGCATGAGGGGGTCAGCATTATCGATTGCAAGGACTTCCGGATCGTCGGGGTCAATGCTGAATTCCTGCGGTCGGTGAAACTGACGGAAGAAGAGGTCCTTGGGCGGAAGTGCCATGAGATTACCCACCGGCGGCAGGATGTTTGCACGCCGCCGGACGAAAGATGCCCTCTCCTGGAGACCGCGCGGACCGGGCGGCATGCCGTGGAAGATCACATACATTTTACGGACGAGGGAACAAAATTCCATGCCGAGGTGTCCACGTCCCCGGTGACGGACAAGGACGGCAGTGTGGTCCAGGTCGTTCATGTGCAAAGGGACATCACGGATCGGAAGCGCTCGGAAGAGCTGCTCCAAAGGTCGGCAACGGAGCTTCGGGCCGCCAATGAAGAATTGAAATCGTTCGTTTACAGCGTGTCCCACGACCTGCGCGCGCCCCTGGTGAACGTGAAGGGCTTTACGGCCGAGCTGGAACGGACGTTGAAGGAGGCCCTTGAGCTCATGGAAGCATTCGCCCACGGTCTTCCCGAGGAAAAACGGGAAACACTGAATCACCTTCTCCGGAAAGACGTCCCCGAGTCAGTCGGGTTCATCAGTACCTGCATTGACCGGATGGACGGGCTCATCAGCGCCATGCTTAAGCTTTCACGTTTCGGCGGCCGGGAGCTTAAGCCGGAACCCATCGACATGGCGGCCCTCATGCGGTTTCTTCTGGAAACCTTTGCCCATCAGATCGAACAGAAGAGAGTGGCCGTGAAGATCGGCGAGCTGCCCGTGATTGTTGCGGACAAGATGGCTATGGAACAGATCATGGGGAATCTCCTGGATAATGCCCTGAAATACCTGGCGCCAGAGCGTTCGGGCGAGCTTGCAATCACCGCTGAACAGACCGACCAGGAAACGATCTTCCAGGTGAGGGACAACGGACGGGGAATCGCGCGAGACGATATTTCAAAGATTTTTGAGGTTTTCCGGCGCGTGGGGCGTCAGAATGTTCCCGGCGAGGGCATGGGGCTGGCGTATGTGAAGACGTTGGTGCACAGGCAGGGCGGCCGGATCTGGTGCGAATCGGAACCGGGACAGGGGAGCACGATCAGCTTTACAATTCCGCGCGGCGAACTCAACGCGATGATATAATAACGGCATGGAGCGGGACAAAAGAATGAACGAACATGATGTACGATCCATCTCCATTCTGCTGGTCGAGGACGATCATGGTCACGCGCGTCTTATCGAGAAGAACCTCCGGCGAGCGGGGATCTCGAACAGGATTTTTCACTGTGACGACGGGCAGAAGGCGGTGAATTTCCTGCTCAAAGAGAGAAACGATCAGGATGAGGGGCAGTTGCGGCTCGTTGTCCTTCTCGATCTTGTTTTACCGGTACTCGATGGATACGAGGTGCTCAGGTTCATCAAGAACAATGAGGGGACGAAATGCATCCCGGTCATTGTTCTCACGACCAACGATGACCCTGATGAGGTTTCCCGGTGCTACGACCTCGGGTGCAACCTGTATATCACAAAACCGATCGAGCATATCACAAAGCCGGTCGAGTTTGAACAGTTCTCCGCGACGATCCAGATCCTCGGTAATTTTCTTTCGCTTGTTAAAACCCCCGGGAGGGCGTGACCGCATGTCCGATTTCACAGTAACGCGAATATTATATATGGAAGATGATCCCGCCCTTTCCGTCCTGCTGCAGAAAAGCCTTCAGCGTCAGGGTTTCATCGTGGATACCGCGGCAAACGGCGAAGAAGGGATCGCCATGGCCGGGGCCGCACCCTACGATGTTTTGCTTGTGGACTACAATATGCCGTTCCTCGGAGGGATTGAGGTCCTCCGGGCGCTAACGTGGAAAGGAACGTTTCCGCCGACCATCATAGTGACCGGAGAGGGCAACGTAGAGGTTGCCGTGGAGGCGCTCAAGCTCGGGGCGGCGGACTATATCGTCAAGGACGTGGAGATGAAGTATCTGAAGCTGCTCCCCATGGTCATCGACCAGGTACTCTATAAGCAACAGCTTGTTAAAGAAAGCCAACGCATGGAGGAAACGGTCCGCGAAAGCGAAGAACGGTACCGGAAGCTGGTCGAGCTGTCGCCGAACGGCATTGCCATTCATGCCGGGGGTGTGTTTGTGTTTATTAATCCCGCGGGCATGCGGATGCTCGGCGCAGTATCGCCTGAGCAGTTGATCGGGGTCCCGTCGCTCACCATCGTGCATCCTGACTTTCATGAAAGCTTCACCGCGCGGGTCAGTGATCTGGAAAGCAAAACAGACCGGGTGCCGTGCATCGAACAGAAATATGTCCGTCTTGACGGCGCCGTGATCGACGTCGAGGTATCGGGGGTCCGTTTTGACTACGGGGGGACGCCCGCGGTCCAGACGATATTCCGCGACATTACCGAGCGGAAACAGGTGGAGCAGCGGCTCGAGCGCCTGGCGCTCTACGACACACTCACCGGCCTGCCGAACCGCGCGCTGTTCTTCGACCGCATGAACCAGCTCCTGGCGCTCGCGAGACGCAACGCCTATGTCCTGGCGCTCCTGTTTATGGACCTGGACCATTTCAAGCTCATCAATGATACACACGGCCACGAAGCGGGCGACCTGGTGCTTGCCGAGGCGGCGCGCAGGATGAAGGCGTCCACGCGGAGTTCAGACACGGTCGCGCGCATGGGCGGCGATGAGTTCATCGGCATCTGCGGACGGATTGCCGCTCCCATGGACGCGACCGTTGTCGCCGGGAAGATCATCGCGGCGCTGTCCGGGCCGTTCCGGATAAAAGGGCTTGAATTGACCATCGGCGTGAGTGTCGGCATCAGCGTCTATCCCCTTGACGGCGACGACGTGGAAACGCTGTTGAATAAGGCCGACGCCGCAATGTACCGCGCCAAGGAAAGCGGAAAAGGCGGCTACCGGTTTTTCAGCGACGTCACGGGCGTCTCCCCGGTTTCAGCGCCATAACTTTGGTCGTTTCTATTCTCCGGAGTTCAGCTGGTCCAGATAGGGAAGAACGTCGCCGGTCCCGCGCACGACGCACGTCAGGGGGTACGGCACCCGCAGGAAAGGATACCGCAGTTCACGCTCCAGCAGACGGTCCAGGTCCCGGAGCAAAGAGCCGCCGCCGGCAAGAACGATGCCTCCGTCGATGAGGTCCACGGATTGTTGCGGGGACAGGGACCGAAGGAAACCCTGGATCGCGTTGACGATTGTTCTGATCGTTGTGTCCAGCGCATTGCTGATTTCCCGGGCGGTAACGTTCACCGAGTCCGGGAGGCCGGTGTCAAGGCGCCGTCCTGACACGCTGAAGCCGAGCTCTTCCAGCGCCGGGCAGGAGTTCCCGATCCGGATTTTAATCTCTTCAGCCGTATGGTCATCCACGAGAAGACGGTGTCGTTTTTTTACGTGTGCGGCGATTACCCGGTCCATCTCTTCTCCGGCAAGGGGGAGAGCGCTTGCCCGAACCACCTTGCCCTCGGCAAGGACCGCCATTTCCGTGATCCCGCCGCCGATGTCCACAATCATTCGGCACCGTTCCCCGGAAAAATCCAGCCCCGCGCCCAAGGCCACGGCGCGAGGTTCCTCGATGAGGTGCACTTCGCGGGCCCCGGCGGCCAGGATCAACTCGCGGAGTAAATTTTTTTCTTTTTGAGAAGCCCGGGCGGGGGCATTCGCGACAACCCGGGGCGCTTTGCGATACCAGGCGCCTGTTCGCGAAAGGAACCGCGTCAGCATTTCCCGGGCCGCCGGAAAATCCGCAACCGCTCCGCCTTGAACAGGTTTTACATTGACCACCTCGCCGGCGCGGCGCTTGTGAGCGATGACGGACGGTTCATTCACGACGATTCCGCATCCCTGCTGGTAGATAAGCGTGTTCGTGCTTCCCAGGTCAATGGCAAGATCGCAGGACAGGAGCTCGTTTAGCGTATTCAGCAGGTAAACCATGATCCTCTTCGTAAAAAGGCCGGCGCGAACCGCGGCGCCTCAATCGGTTATCTTTCCTATTATCCAATAAATTCACCATTTTACAACTGATATGGTTGACAGTGTCAAGAGCAAAAAAGTTTCCTTGCCCCCTTTTTAATTTAAAGGGTTATATGTTTAACTTGCTCCAGGGCATAAGGAGGGACGGGGCCGACTTGTGCGACGTTTGAT
>Ga0315281_10003520_pt1 | contig 22888 bp, 20 predicted proteins | sample YL17G07_0_MG_FD_204540 | JGI IMG/M metagenome (GOLD analysis project Ga0315281, IMG submission 204540) | Sediment microbial communities from Yellowstone Lake, YNP, Wyoming, USA - YL17G07_0 | ecosystem: Environmental > Aquatic > Freshwater > Lake > Sediment | place: USA: Wyoming | collected... | reverse complement strand
TTCATAAAATTTTTATTTCTTAATTCCCGGGTAACCGGTCCAAATATTCTAGTACCCACCGGCTCATTCTGATCATTAATAACTACTGCTGCATTATCATCAAATCTAATATAAGAACCATCCCCACGACCAAGTTCTTTCTTTGTTCTCACAATAACTGCTTTTACAACTTCACCCTTTTTACATGTTCCTCCCACTGCTGCCTCCTTTACTGAGGCAACAATAATGTCTCCTATTCTAGCATATCTTCGGCGAGAACCACCTAAAACTTTTATACACATTATTTCTTTTGCACCTGAATTATCTGCTACAAATAAACGAGTTTGCATCTGTATCATCTTAGCTACCTTCTCTCTTTATTATAATTAGTATATAGTCGTTAGTGAATAGTAATTCGTATCGCGTATTGCGTATCGAGTATCGCGTTCGGAGCGCGACAATCTCTATATACAACTTGCATTTTGCGTTTTTCATTTTTCGTTTTATTACTAAATACTATTCACTATTCACTATTTAATCTGAATTAAATTATTTCGATTTTTCTAATATCTCTGTTATTTTCCACCTTTTTCTTTTACTTAAGGGACGCGTTTCAGCAATCTTTACTTTATCACCAATATTACATACATTTTTTTCATCATGTGCCATAAATTTATTTGACTTCTTTATCCTTTTTTTGTAAAGAAGATGTGAAACCAAGTATTCAACCCTTACCACCACACTCTTTTCCATCTTATTACTTATAACTTTGCCTATTTTGGTTTTAATTTTTCTTTCGGTCTGCATTTGGCTCTCCTTTTAACTCAATCTGATCTTTTTTTTGCAACTCAATTTCTTTTAAAATGGTCTTTACTCTTGCAAAATTATGTCTTACTTCCTTTATTCTCATAGGATTACCTAATTGTCCGGTAACAACTTGAAATCTCAGACTAAATAATTCATCTTTAAAATCGATTAATTTCTTTTGCAGTTCTTCTATTGACAAATCTCTTAATTCACTTGCTTTCATTTATCCCACCACCTGTTCTTTTCTGGAAAGAAAACGAGTTTTAATTGGTAATTTATGGGTAGCTAAACGTATTGCTTCTTTAGCTAAATTTTCTTCAACTCCTCCTCCTAATTCAAATAAAATCCTTCCAGCTTTTACTACTGCTACCCAATGATCTGGTGCTCCTTTTCCTTTACCCATTCTAGTTTCTGCTGGTTTTTTAGTCACTGATTTATCAGGAAATATTCTTACCCAAACTTTTCCACCCCTTTTCATAGCATGGGTAATGGCAACTCTTGCTGATTCTATCTGAGCACTGGTTATCCAATGACTCTCTAACGCCTGTAAACCAAAATCACCAAAAGCAAGGTAATTTCCTTTATTAGCGCATCCTTTCATTCTTCCCCTTTGTGTTTTGCGATATTTTGTCCTAGTTGGTTGTAACATCTTTCCGTACTCCTTCTCCACTTGATTCTTCTGCCTTCTCACTAGTTAAAACCTTGGTCCCTGGTTTTAGGCTAATTTTTTCTTTGTCTTTTATAGGAAGCACTTCCCCGCGAAAAATCCATGCCTTAACGCCTATTTTGCCATAAGTTGTATTAGCTTCAGCAAAACCATAATCTATATCTGCTCGTAAAGTATGAAGAGGTAGTCTTCCTTCTAGATGCCACTCTGTTCTTGCAATTTCAGCCCCACCTATTCTACCTGAACAAGATATCTTTATTCCTTCCGCACCCATTTTCATAGATCGACTGGTTGCTTGTTTCATTGCTCTTTTAGAAGAACTTTTTCTTTCTAATTGTTCGGCAATATTCTCGGCAACTAATTGAGCATCTAATTCGGGTGATTTTACCTCCATAATTTTAATTTGTAAATCACCTTTTATAAATTTAGACATTTCTTCTTTTAATTTAGTAACCTCTGCTCCTTTTCTACCTATCACAATACCTGGCCTTGAACAATTAATAGTTACTCTTATTCGATTAGCTATACGTTCAATTTCTATCCAAGAGATCCCGGCATGTTTTAAACGATTTTTAATATACCTTCTTATTATATAATCCTCGTAAATATTTTTTGCATATCCTTTTTTAGCAAACCATTTAACATCCCAACTTTTTATAATTCCAATTCTTAACCCTTTTGGATGTACTTTTTGTCCCAATTATTTCCCCTCCCCTTTATTATCAACTATAATGGTAACATGGCTACTCCTTTTTCTTATTCTACTTGCTCTTCCCATTGCCCTTGGTTTAAATCTTTTCATCGTTGGTCCTTCATTAACAAAAGCTTCGGATACATATAAATCTTCTACTTTTATATCCTTATTATTTTGCGCATTATAAATTGCAGATTTTAAAACATTATACACCATTTTAGCTGAACGGTTAGGAAGAAACTTCATAGCTAAGAGAGCTTCATTAGCATTTTTACCCCGAATAATATCTACAGCCTGTCTTCCTTTCCGAGCAGATATGGGTAAATATTTTCCTATTGCTTTTATACTCATTACTTTCCTCCTAATTCAATTTTATTTGTTTTTCAAAGATTAATAATTTATTATTTTATAATTTTTATAAATTAAAATAAAATTATTTTTTGCCTTATTTTAAAACATAAAATATATTTAGAAAATTTTTATGACTTAATATTATTATCTACATCTACTTTAATGCAGTTGATCTTTCTGTATGAGCACCATGCCCTCTAAAAATTCTGGTAGGAGAAAATTCTCCTAATTTATGGCCTACCATATTTTCTGTAATATAGACTGGTATATGCCTTTTACCATTATGTACAGCGATAGTATGTCCAACCATTAGCGGAAAAATAGTTGAACTTCTAGACCAAGTTTTAATTATTGATTTTATTCTCTTCCGATTTAATTCTTTAATTTTATTTAATAATTTTTCATCTATATAAGGTCCTTTTTTTAAAGATCTAGACATTTATAATAATTGCCTCCCTTATTAACTATTTTTTTGTTCTTCTTTTAACAATATATTTATCAGAAAGTTTGTTCTTTTTTCTAGTACGATATCCTTTGGAAAGTACACCAGTTGGAGAGCATGGATGTCTACCCCCTGAGCTCTTTCCTTCTCCTCCTCCCATTGGATGATCAATAGGATTCATAGCTACACCTCTCACGGTTGGTCTTATCCCTAACCATCTGCTTTTACCTGCTTTACCAATAGATATATTTCCATGAGCGAGATTACCAATTTGCCCAATGCTAGCTTTACATTCTAAATTTATTAACCTTGCCTCTCCAGAAGGTAATCTGATATGGGCATATTTCCCTTCTTTAGCCATAAGTTGAGCTACTGCTCCAGCTGAACGAACTAATTTACCACCTTGCCCTGGGTTTAATTCTATATTATGAATTAAGGTACCGGTAGGAATGTCTTTTAATAATTTTGTATTTCCCACCTTTATGTCTGCTTCTTTTCCAGAGATAATTATATCTCCTACCTTTAATTTATCAGGACACAAGATATAGGCTTTTTTACCATCAAAATATTTAAGCAAAGCAATCCTCGCTGAACGATTAGGATCATATTCAATACTAGACACTTTAGCTGGAATTTCTGATTTCTTTCTTCTAAAATCAATTATTCTGTATTTTCTCTTACTCCCTCCACCTTGATGTCTTACCGTAAGCCTACCTCGATTATTTCTTCCACCATTTTTTTTAAGACCTACGGTTAAAGATTTATTTGGCTTATCAGTAGTTATTTCATCAAAAGTAGAAACGGTCATAAATCTTCTCCCCGGAGAAGTAGGTTTATATTTTTTTATCTCTGCCATTTTAATCTACACCTTTCTTAAAAAATATTTTTAATACCTAAATATTTTCCAATTCTTTAATTTTTTCACCCTTTTTTAAGGTAACTATTGCTTTCTTCCAATGTGCAGTTTTGCCAGAATACCTTCCTAAGCTCTTCTTTTTACCTGGCATCTTTATAATATTTACTTTTGCAACTTTAGTTTTAAATCTTTCTTCAATAGATTTTCCAATTTCAGTACTATTAGCATTCAAATCTACTTTAAATATATATTTATTTTGCTCTTTTAATCTCACACTTTTTTCTGAAATTACTGGTTGTAATATAATATCTCTATTTGAAGGCATTTTATATTAACACCTCCTCTATTCGCTGTAAAGCGTCTTTGGTAATTATTATTTTTCCTTGATTTATAAGATCATAGACATTTATTTTAGATACAGGTAAAATCTTTGCTCCCTTAATATTTCTTAATGTTTGTGCTATATCATTATCCTCTTTTTCAATTATTATTAATGGTTTTTTGGAGGCTTGCAAGTTTTTTAAAATTTCTACCATTCTCTTAGTTTTATTATTTTCTAAATATAATTTATCTATAATTATAATTTCTTTGTTTTTTACTTTATCTGAAAGCACTGAATTTATAGCAACGACCTTCATTTTTTTAGGTAAAGAAAAAGAATAATCTCTGGGAGCAGGTCCAAATGTTATTCCGCCTCCTACCCAAATGGGTGAACGGTTCGTTCCTGCTCTCGCCCTTCCAGTTCCCTTTTGTTTCCAGGGTTTAACTCCTCCACCTCTTACTTCGCTCCTATTTTTTGTGGAGGCAGTCCCTCTTCTTTTGTTTGCTAGATAATTCTTAACTGCTTGATGAACTAAAAAATTGTTTATTTTAGTATTAAAAATATCATCTCTTAGGGAAACTTCTCCTATATTTTCTCCTTTAATATTTTGAACCGGCAGTTCAATCATAACTAATCCTCCTTCGCTGGTAAGATATTCAAGGGGAATTCTTCCCCTTGAAAACCCCTTAATTCGCCCTCACCGCAATATTTATTACACCCTTAAATTATACTATTTTATTAATTATAACCATGGTTCCTTTTGCACCGGGAACTGAACCTTTTACTAAAATTAAATTTCTTCCCAGGTCAACTTTTACTACTTTTATATTTTTCATACTTACTCTGTCACTTCCCATATGCCCTGGCAACTTTTTTCCTTTAAATACTCGAGCCGCATCTGTAGCACCCATTGAACCAACTGATCTAAAATATTCCTTTTGGCCATGAGTCTTTGGCCCTCCTGAAAAATGATGTCTTTTTATTGCACCCGCAAATCCTTTACCTTTAGATATACTTATAATATCTACTTTATCTCCTTCTTTAAAAATATCAACTTTTACTTCCATTCCAGATGAATATTTATTAGAATCATCAACTTTAAACTCCCTCATATATTTTAGGGGTTCAACTTTAAATTTATTAAAATGACCAATTATAGGTTTAGAAACTTTTTTTTTGTTTATTTCCTTAAAACCCAACTGTACTGCATTATAACCATCTTTTTCTAAATTTTTTCGCTGAATCACTCGACAAGGACCAGCTAAAATTACAGTTACCGGAATAGACTCTCCATTCTTAGTAAATATTCTGGTCATTCCTATCTTTTCTCCTAATATTCCTGCTTCCATCTGTACTTCCACCCCCGGGCCTAATATTTTTATTAATATAATTTATATATAATAACATTAACCATTAAAACAATTCAAATTTTTCGATTTAATAAGTATTTTTAATTTATCTACTATACTTCCCTCAAACAATTATAAGAGTAAAATCTTCTGATTTACCTTATTTATTTTCTATTCCAAAGTTTTAATCTCAATATCTACTCCTGATGGCAAATCAAGATGCATCAGTGCCTCTATGGTCTTAGTGGAAGGTTCTAAAATATCAATTAATCTCTTATGAGTTCTCATTTCGAACTCTTCCCTCGATTTTTTATCTACATGTGGTGAACGTAAAACACAATACTTATTTATCTCTGTTGGTAAAGGTATAGGACCAGAAAATTTTCCTCCAATTTTTTTTACAGTATCTATTATTTTTAATGTAGAATTATCTAATATTCTGTGATCATATGCTTGCAAGCGAATTCTTATTTTTTGCATTAAATTTAATTTCACCCCCTTATTATTTTCCTTTTTCGTCGTTCGTTGAATCCTTTTATTTCTTATCCTATTTTTCTCTTTTTTTCATTATTTTATTCTCGTAGGGGGCGGATTTATCCGCCCCAATTCCTTGCGGGTTCGATGAATCGAACCCCTACACTGTTGAGAATTTTCGTATTTAATATCTCGTATTTAATAACGGATAGCGAATAGGTAAGGGCGTATACAATACGCCCCTACTCCTCTAGGTAAGGGCGTATGCAATACGCCCCTACTCCTCTTACTTATCAATACTCATTCGCATTTTGTATTTTGTAACGCGATACGCGATACGATTTTATTCAATTATCTCACTTACTACTCCAGCACTGACCGTGCGCCCTCCTTCTCGGATAGCAAAACGGAGCTGTTTTTCCATAGCAATAGGGGTAATCAGTTCAGCAGTAACAGTCACATTATCCCCCGGCATAACCATCTCTACCCCTTCAGGAAGAGTAATTGTACCGGTTACATCGGTAGTCCTGAAAAAGAACTGAGGACGATAACCACTAAAGATGGGGGTATGTCTACCACCCTCTTCTTTAGTTAAAATATAGATCCCGGCTTTAAATTTAGTATGTGGAGTGATACTACCCGGAACCGCTACTACCTGACCTCTTTTAACTTGATCTTTGTCTATCCCTCGGAGGAGGAGACCAATATTATCTCCGGCCTCGGCTTGATCCATCGTCTTACGGAACATCTCTACTCCGGTAACTACGGTCTTTTGCACCTTGGGGGCAAGTCCCACTATCTCGGCAGGGTCACCTATCTTGACTACTCCCCGCTCTAATCTACCGGTAGCCACAGTCCCTCTACCGGTAATAGAAAAGACATCTTCTACGGATAAAAGAAAAGGTTTATCGGTATCCCTCTTAGGAGTAGGAATATAATCATCTATCGCCTTAAGGAGCTTCAAGATCCCACTACACCAAGGGCAATCTTCCTTACCACAAGCACACTTCTGGGCCTTTAAGGCCGAACCTCTGATTACGGGAATCTCCTCTCCCGGGAACTCATATTCACTTAATAGCTCTCTTACTTCCATCTCTACCAGCTCGATCAGTTCAGGGTCATCTACCATATCTACCTTGTTTAAGAAGACCACAATGTAGGGGACTCCTACCTGACGGGCAAGTAAAATATGTTCTCTGGTCTGGGGCATGGGTCCATCGGCAGCAGATACTACCAGAATAGCTCCATCCATCTGGGCTGCACCAGTGATCATATTCTTAATATAGTCGGCATGACCTGGACAGTCGATATGGGCATAATGTCTCTTTTCGGTCTGGTATTCGGCATGATAGATTTGAATGGTAATTCCTCTCTCCTTTTCTTCAGGAGCACTATCTATATCATCAAATTCTTTGGCTATGGCTAAATTCTTCGTGGCTAAAATTTTGGTAATAGCTGAAGTAAGGGTAGTTTTACCATGGTCTACATGACCGATAGTACCCACATTTACATGGGGTTTAGTTCTTACAAATTTTTCTTTTGCCATTTTATTTCTTCCTCCTTAAATATTCTATACTATTTTACTATTTTAAAATTAAATTAATATTTCCTTAGCAATATTAGCTGGAACTTTATCATAACATAAGAATTGCATAGTAAAAGTTGCTCTACCTTGAGAAATTGACCTTAAAGTAGTAGCATAACCAAACATTTCTGCTAAAGGCACGTAAGCGGTAATAATTTTTACCTGGGCTTTCGTTTCAATTCCTTCTATTTTTGCTCTTCGTGCATTTATATTACTGATTAAACTACCTAAATATTCCTCTGGGGTTACAATATCTACCTCCATTATTGGTTCTAAAAGTATGGGTTGAGCCTTCTTCATACATTCTTGAAAAGCCATAGAAGCTGCAATCTTAAAAGCAATTTCTGATGAATCTACAGGATGATAAGAACCATCCAATAAAGTTACCTTTATATTAATAACGGGGTAATTAGCTAATACACCACTTAACATAGCTTCTTTTACACCCTCTTTTATTGCCGGTATATATTCTTTGGGGATTGCCCCACCAATTATCCGATTAATAAATTTAAAATTTTCTTCTTTGTACGAATCCACCTCTAATACTACATCTCCATATTGCCCTCTGCCTCCCGATTGTCTAATAAACTTTCCTCTTGCTTGGGCAGATTTTTCTATCGTTTCCTTATAAGCAACTTGTGGTTTTCCTATATTTCCCTCTACTTTAAATTCTCGAAGTAAACGATCTACAATTATTTCTAAATGAAGCTCTCCCATACCTGAGATGATAGTCTGACCAGTTTCAAGGTTATATGTTCTTCTAAAAGTAGGATCTTCTTCTGCTAATTTATCCAAAGCTAAAGCCATTTTATCTTGCTCTGCTTTACCTTTTGGTTCTATGGCAATAGATATTACTGGTTCAGGAAATTTAATTGATTCTAATATTATAGGATGCTCTAGATCACATAAAGTATCACCAGTAGTAGATTTTTTTAAACCTATTATTGCCCCCAAATTTCCGGCAGATATTTCTAAAACATCCTTTCTATGATCAGCATGAATAAGTACTAATCTATTTACTCTTTCTTTAACATCCTTAGTTGGGTTATAAATATAAGAACTAGATTTTAATGTTCCTGAATAAACCCTAACAAAACTCAATTTTCCTATATAGGGATCAGTCATAATCTTAAAAACTAAAGAAGATAAAGATTCTTTCTCTTCAGTTAACCTAGATATTCCCTTTTCAGTTAGAGGATCTATACCTTTAATCGGTGGAACATCTAATGGAGAAGGTAAATAATAAATTATTGCATCTAAAAGCAGCTGAATACCCTTATTCTTCAAAGCCGAGCCACATAAAACAGGAACTGCTTTATTTTTAATAGTTAATCTGCGAATTGCAGATTTTATTTCACTAGGAGAAGTTTCTTCACCTTTAAGGTAATCCTCCATAATTTTTTCATCAATCTCTGCTAAACCTTCTATCATCTTATGATGATATTCATCGGCTGATTCTCGTAAATCTTCTGGTATAGATACCTCTTTATAATTTACTCCTAAATTATCTATAGTATAAGAATAGGCCTTCATTTTTATTAAATCTATAATACCCTGGAAATTTTCTTCGCTGCCCCAGGGTAATTGAATAATGATTGTATTAGCGGCTAACTTATCTTGAATCATTTTTACAACATCATAAAAATCTGCCCCTACTCTATCCATTTTATTAATAAAAGCTAGACGAGGAACACCATATTTTTCAGCCTGATGCCAAACAGTTTCTGATTGGGGTTCAACCCCTCCTACTGCACAAAATACTGCTACTGCACCATCTAGTACCCGTAAGCAACGTTCAACCTCTACAGTAAAATCTACGTGTCCAGGTGTATCAACAAGATTAATACGAGTATTTTTCCAATAAAGAGTAGTTGCTGCAGAAGTTATAGTAATACCTCTCTCTTTTTCCTGGGGCATCCAATCCATAGTTGCAGACCCTTCATGAACTTCGCCCATCTTATGAACCTTCCCGGTATAGTAAAGTATTCTCTCGGTAATAGTAGTCTTTCCTGCATCAATGTGAGCCATTATTCCAATATTTCTAATTTTGTCTAAAGGAAATTTTGTATTCATAATTTAACAACCTATCTTAATTCGTATCTCGTGCAAACTAGCGTATAGCGTTTAGTGTAGAGTATATAGCGAAAAACGAAAAACGCAAAACGTTAAGCCAGAGCTCAAAATTTAAAATTTAAATATATTGTTTTATCTATTGAGTTTCATCTTTCTTATCTCGTATACTATATAGCAAAAATGAAAAGGGAAAGACGCAAAAACCAAAACTTAAAACTTAGTATTGAGAGAAAAAGTTTTGAGTTTTGAATTATAGTTTTGCGTTTTTAGTTTTAAGCTTTTCGCTATATAATGATGACTGAAAACCTAGATTTAAAACTAACGACTATTTTATTTACCATCTGTAATGAGCAAAAGCCTTATTTGCTTCTGCCATTTTATGAGTATCTTCCTTCTTTTTAACTGCCATTCCAACACCATTTGCTGCATCTACTAATTCTAAAGCCAATTTTTCATGCATTGGTTTGCCAGTTCTTTTCCTGGCAAAATTAATTATCCATCTCATCCCTAAAGTAATTCTTCTTTCGGGACCTACTTCAATAGGAATTTGATAACTAGCTCCTCCAACTCTCCTTGATTTCACTTCTAACACTGGCATAGCATTCTGTAATGCTTGATTAAATAGGTCCAAAGGCTCCTTTTTCGTTTTTTGTGCTGCAAGGTCTATGGCTTGATAGAAAATTGTTTCTGCCTTACTTTTTTTACCATCATACATTAACTTATTTATAAAAGTCGATATATTTCTATCATGATATATAGGATCTGGCGTATTTACTCTTTTTACTGCCCTTCTTCTCCTGGACATTATCTACCACCTCTATCTATTTAAATTAGTATTTAGTAATGAAACGAAAAATGAAAAGCGCAAAATGCAAAACTATAACTCAAAATTAAAAATTGAAAGAAAAATCTTTGAGTTTTGAATTATGGTTTTTCGCTACTCGGGTTGGATAAATCCAACCCCTACAAAATAAAATTGCGAATTCTAAAAAACAGACTCTCGCCTATTAACTAAACGCTACCCGCTCTACGCTATACTATATACTAACGACTATTCACTATCGACTAACGACTAATTTATTCCTTAGCCGTCTTTTTTGGTCTCTTAGTCCCATATCTAGAACGCCCTTGCATTCTATTTTCTACTCCAGTAGTATCCATAACTCCCCTAACAATATGATATCTAACTCCTGGCAAGTCTTTTACCCTTCCTCCTCTTAAAAGTACAATAGAATGCTCTTGAAGGTTATGCCCAACTCCAGGAATATAAGCAGTAACTTCCATATTATTAGTTAATCTTACTCTAGCAACTTTTCTTAAAGCTGAATTTGGCTTCTTCGGAGTTATAGTCCATACTCTGGTACATACTCCTCTTTTTAATGGACTGTTTTGCAAAGCTGGCGTATTAGATTTTTTAAATACCTTCTTTCTACATTTTCTAATTAATTGATTTATAGTAGGCATATTTTACCTTTCTTTATCTAAATTCTTTAACCTTTTAAAAAATTAAAAAATACCTTTATATTTTAGCAGTATCATTATTTGATGTCAAGCTAAATTAGTATATAAATTAGTATATAGTGAATAGTATTTAGTAATAAAACGAAAAATGAAAAGCACAAAAGGCAAAACTATAACTCAAAATTAAAAATTGAAAGAAAAAGTTTTTAGTTTTGAATTATGGTTTTTCGCTTTTCTGCCTGTGCGTCTACCTGCGCCGTTGGGCGCGGCAGGCAGGTTGCCTGACTGCGAGTGCCTACCTGTGCGTTACACGCAGACAGGTAGTTTTAACTTTTTAGCTGTAAACTGTCAACTGGAAACCTGCATTTAATACTAACGACTAATTAAGCTCCGGTTCCTGATCTGTTGTATGGTCTGACATTTTCTCTTTACTATCTTCGTTTTTTTCTTTAAATATATTTACTTCTTTTCCTTTCTGTTCTCTCTCTACTTCTTTAAAGATACCTTCTACTTTTTCTTCTTCCTCATGCAAAAAATCAACTTCTATTCCTCCGTATTTATTTAAACCTGTCCCGGCAGGAATAATATTGCCAATAATAACATTTTCCTTTAAACCATAAAGTTTATCCTCTTTCCCTTTAATAGAAGCATTAGTTAAAACATGGATAGTTCTCTGAAATGATGCGGCAGAAAGAAAGCTTTCGGTAGAAAGAGAAGCTTGAGTAATCCCTTGAATTATAGGCATTCCTACAGCCGGGAACTTCTTTCTTCTAATAAATCCTACATTTTCAATTATATCAAAACAGGCAACCTTATTATTTGTCCTTACTCTTATTAAATCTAAATGTTTGCTACAAATTTCTGTAGCATCATTCTTGGTTATCTTTTTACCTGCATTTATTATAATTTTACCTGTTTCTGGATCTAAAATATCTAAAGCAGCAATCTTGCCGGCTACTTTATCATAAATAAATTCTAAAGTTCTGCCTTCTAAGGAAAAATATCTTCCATCTTCTAAAGGTAAGTCACTTAATTTAGCTAATAGAACTTTTTTAATTAAATTCTTACTTATTATTTGACCTTTAGCTGCAATAATATTCCCAGTTACCGGATCTTTAATATCTTGAGCAATAGGTTGACCAATAATTTCATCTTTAACCAATTTAATAAGTCCATCTTTTATAGATATCTCCTTAACTTCTTCCCATAACTTTATCTCGTTTACCTTGGCTTTTATTATTTTATCTATCTCCGAAGAAGTAAGTGGTTTGTTCTCACTTAGCAATATTTGGGAATTTTCCGGGTCAATAATATTTTCTGCTAGAATTCTCCCTTCCATTTTTTCATAAATATTTGGTCTAATACAACTTATCATTCTAATACCACTATCAGCAATATCTATTGCTGTTTCTTTACTAATAATTTTATTAACATTTATTTTATAATCACCTAAAGTATCTATTTCCATTCCAGCTTTAATATTATCTTTAATTACATCAATTAAAATATTATCAGTTATTCTTTCTATAAAAGAATCTTCTCCTCTAACGATGGCATATTTCTTATTTTCTTGATCTTCAACCATTAAGGTGATAAATTGATTAGTTTCAATTTTAGGTATAATTTTATTAGTGATAATTTCTCCTTTTTTTACTAATACTTCTTCTGTCTTATTATTTATCAATGAGGAGATAGCTTTTTTATTCTCTAATAATTCCCTATTTTGCTTGGCAATTTCTTTGTTTTGTTCTGCTACTTTTCTATTAGCTTTTTCAAAGTCTGATATATATACTAATTCTCCAGATAGTAATTCAGAGTCACGAGCTGATCGAACATAAATCATATTTAAACGAGCAATTTGACGAATTATTGTTTCAATATGTTTATCATTAATATTCACTCCTTGGGATCTATAGACTGCTTGTACTTCCTTTAACAAATATTCTTGAACCGCCTTAATTCCCTGAATTTTTAAAATTTCATGAGGATCAACAAACCCGATAGTTAACCTTTCTCCAGCGCTTACTTTTTGTCCTTTTTCTACTATTAATCTTAAATCAGGAGGAATATTATAGATTTTATTCTTCTCTTCAGTAATAGCTTTATCTTCTTTTGGTATTTCGGGGTTAATTACCACCCTCTTCCTATTATTGTTCTCATTAACAATTTCTTCTACTACTCCATTTATTTCGCTAATTATTGCCTGTTTTTTTGGTCTTCTTACCTCAAAAAGTTGTTCCACCCGAGGAAGACCTAAAGTAATATCTTCTCCAGTTATTTTAACTCCTCCAGTATGAAAAGTTCTTAAGGTCAATTGTGTTCCTGGTTCTCCAATAGATTGAGCTGCAATGACTCCCACGGCTTCGCCAATATTTACTAATTTTCCAGTAGCCATATCTTTACCATAACACTTAGCACATACTCCATGTTCCGCTCTACAGGTTAAAACTGACCTAACTTTCACCTCTTTTATTCCCGCTTCAACGATCTTTTTAGTTTGTTCTTCATCTATTTCTTCTCCCAATTTAATTAAAACTTTCTCTGTCTTAGGATCTATTACATCTTCTTGTACTATCCTACCTACTAATCTCTCCTCTAAAGTTTCAATTATATTACCATCTTCTTGAAAAGCCCTGATAATTATTCCATCATTTGTACCACAGTCTTCTTCCCTAATAATTGCATCTTGAGCAACATCGACTAGCCTCCTAGTTAAATATCCTGATTTTGAAGTTCTAAGAGCAGTGTCTGCTAATCCTTTTCGAGCTCCATGGGTAGAAATAAAATATTCTAACACTGATAAACCATCTCTAAAGTTAGATCTAATAGGGAATTCAATAATCTTTCCCGATGGGTCAGCCATTAAACCTCGCATACCAGCTAATTGGCCAATCTGACGTTTACTTCCTCGAGCTCCAGAATCAGCCATAATGTATAAAGGATTAAATTTACTTAAATTTCTCAAAATAGCATCAACAACTTCATTAGCAGCCTTAGTCCAGGCATTTATAATTTTTTGTTCTCTCTCATCATCCATAATTAATCCATAATTATATTGTTCTTGAATTTTATCTACTTCTTTTTCGGCCGCCTCTAATATCTTATTTTTTTCGGAAGGTATTTCTAAATCAACTACTCCTATAGAAATCCCGGAAGAAGTAGCAAAATTAAAGCCTAATTGTTTAATCTTATCTAAACTTTCAACAGTTAATTCTGCTCCATATTTTCGGTAAATAAAAGATATGATCTTTTCTACAGATTTTTTATTTATAGTTAAATTAACAAATTCCATATCCTTAGGAAGAACTTCATTAAAAATAATTCTACCAATGGTGGTATCTTTTAAAGAGTTATGTAGTCTATATTTTATTTTGGCGTGTAGACCTACAATTCCATCTTCATAAGCTCTTATTGCTTCATTAGAATTACCAAAAATTTTGCCTTCACCTTTCTCTCCACTTCCCCGCATAGTCAAATAATAACATCCTAAAATCATATCTTGGCTAGGCAAGGCTATGGGTGAACCATTAGCTGGTGAGAGTATATTATTAGAAGAAAGCATTAAAACCTCTGCTTCAGCTTGAGCTTCCTGTGAAAGAGGAACATGAACTGCCATCTGATCACCGTCAAAATCCGCATTAAAAGCGGTACAAACTAAGGGATGGATTTGAATTGCATTTCCTTCTACTAAAACAGGTTTAAAAGCTTGAATTCCTAAACGGTGTAAAGTGGGAGCTCGATTTAGTAAAATAGGATGTTCTTTTATAATATTTTCCAATATACTCCAAACCTCGGGTTTTTCTTTCTCTACTATTTTTTTAGCAGTTTTAATATTATGGGCTAAATCTTGGGTAACTAACTCTCTCATTACATATGGTTTGAACAGTTCCAAGGCCATCTTTTTAGGTAATCCGCATTGGTAAAACTTTAAATTCGGACCTACTACAATTACCGATCTTCCGGAATAATCCACTCTTTTACCTAAAAGATTTTGTCTAAATCTACCTTTCTTCCCTTTTAACATATCACTTAATGACTTAAGGGGTCTATTCCCAGCACCAAGTACCGCCCGTCCTCTTCTTCCATTATCTATTAAAGCATCTACTGCTTCTTGTAACATACGCTTTTCATTTTTGATAATAATCTCCGGTGCTCCTATTTCCAACAATCTTTTTAATCTATTATTTCGATTTATAACTCTTCTATATAAGTCGTTCAAATCTGAAGTAGCAAAACGCCCTCCTTCTAATTGGACCATAGGTCTTAAATCTGGAGGAATAACTGGTATAACATCTAATATCATCCAGTCGGGTTTATAATTAGATTTCCGAAATGCTTCAACAATCTGTAATCTTTTAATAAATTTTTTCATTTTTTGACCACTGGATTTTTTTAATTCTTCCCGAAGCACTAAAGCTAATTTATCTAAATTCAATTCCTGTAACAATTCCTTAATTGCCTCCGCCCCTATTCCAGCTTTAAATTCAGAATCGTAATGACTTAAAAGAGTATTTTCTAATTCTAAAATAATTTCTCCTCTTTTATAAGAAGTATTTCCAGGATGTATTACTATATAACAAGATTCTTCAATATTTTGAGTATCTAATTTTGCCTGTAAGGATGAACTTTGTTCTTCTTCTAATCTATTTAAATTACTCTCAGAAATTAGACCATCAATTTTAGTAATTCGATATTTCGCTTCTTTATTTTCTAAAGTCTCTTTTTTAACTTCTTTTTTTTCTTCTACTGTTTCTTCAATTATTTCTTCTGTTTTAATTTCTCCTTCTTCTACAGTGAATAATAACTCTTTTTGATAAAATACCTTGCCAAACTTTTTCTGTAGTTCCTGATCCTCTTCAGCTAAAATTAAATCACCTATTTTGTGAGGAAATATTTTAATTTTATTAATATGATAAACTGGCTCAGCTTTCAATTTTTCATTATATTTTTTGTGAATACGATATTCTAGATCTAAGATAATATCTCCTTTTTCTAAACCAGTATTATCGCTTTCAACTACTTCGAATAGCTGTTCTCTCCTTCGGTCTGGGGCAAAATAGAAAATCTTTTCTAAATTACGAGGAGGTACATCCAAAAGTAAAGATAATGGGCTGGGAATAGCTTTAAAATACCAAACATGGGAAACAGGAGAGGCTAATTCAATATGTCCCATTCTTTCCCTTCTGGTGATAGATTTAGTAATTTCGACTCCGCATCTATCGCAAATTACCCCTTTGTACCTTATTCTTTTATATTTTCCGCAACTACATTCCCAATCTTTAACCGGTCCAAATATTCTTTCACAGAATAAACCATCTTTCTCTGGTTTTAAAGTTCTATAATTTATAGTTTCTGGTTTTTTAACTTCGCCATGAGACCATTTTCTTATTTCCTCTGGTGAGACCAGTCCAATTTTAATGGATTTAAAATTCCCCGAAATTCCCAATATAATTGCCCCCTATTTTAATCGTTAGTGAATAGTATCAGAGCGTAAAGTGTAAAGCTAAAAACGCAAAACCAAAACTAAAAACTTAAAATTAAAGAAAAAGTTTTAAATTTTGAATTATGGTTTTTCGCTTTTCGCTTTAAGTTTTTAGTTTAATGCTGACGCAATACGATATACTATATACTAATTTAGGTTATTTCTTTCATTAAATTTTCATTAATTTCATCTTTTGAATCGATATCTTCTTTAATCTCTACTTCTTTGTTCTGAGAATCTAAAACTTTTACATCCAAATTTAAACTACGCAATTCTTTAATTAAAACTTTAAATGACTCTGGCATTCCGGGTACAGGGATATTCTCTCCCTTAACAATAGCTTCGTAAGTTTTAATTCTTCCGGTTACATCATCTGACTTTACGGTTAACATTTCCTGAAGATTATAAGCAGCTCCATAGCCTTCTAAAGCCCAAACTTCCATTTCTCCAAATCTTTGTCCTCCAAATTGCGCTTTTCCTCCTAAGGGTTGTTGAGTAACTAAAGAATAGGGGCCAGTAGATCGAGCATGTATTTTATCATCTACTAAATGATTTAACTTCAAAATATAACTATAGCCTACTGTCACTTTTTGGTCGAATGCTCTACCTGTTCTGCCATCAAAAAGAATAGTTTTACCATCTTTAGGTAATTTCGCTTCTATTAAAGCTTGTTTAATTTCTTCTTCTTTTGCTCCATTAAAAATGGGAGTAATAATTCTAAACCCTAAAGTCTTAGCCGCCCAACCCAAATGAACCTCTAAAATTTGTCCTACATTCATTCGAGAAGGTACCCCTAAAGGATTTAATACTATCTCTATGGGAGTACCATCTGCCATAAAAGGCATATCATTTTCCGGTAGAATTTTAGCAATGACTCCCTTGTTCCCATGTCTTCCTGAAATCTTATCCCCTTCTGAAATCTTTCTTTTTTGAGCAATAAAAACCTTTACTAATTTATTTACGCCGGGAGGAGAAAGTTCATCATTATTTTCCCTTGAAAACACTTTCACGTCTATAACTTTTCCTTTTTCACCATGGGGAACACGAAGAGAAGTATCTCTTACTTCCCGAGCTTTTTCTCCAAAAATTGCTCTTAATAATCTCTCCTCAGGTCCCAAATCAGTTTCACCTTTGGGAGTTACTTTTCCTACTAAAATATCACCCGATTCTACCTCTGCTCCAATACGGACAATCCCACTTTCATCTAAATTAGATAAATTACCTTCCCCTATATTAGGTATATCGCAAGTTATTTCTTCTGGTCCTAATTTGGTATCTCGTGCTGCACACTCATGTTCACTAATATGAATGGAGGTAAATATATCTTCCCTAACTAATTTATCACTAATTAAAATAGCATCTTCAAAATTATAACCTTCCCAAGGCATATAAGCTATTAAAATATTTCTCCCTAAAGAGAGACATCCTTGTGAAGTTAAAGGTCCATCGGCAATGATATCACCTTTTTTAACTACTACCCCTTTTTCTACAATAGGTATTTGATTTATACAAGTTCCTTGATTAGAACGTACAAACTTCTTTAATGAATATTCTTTAATAGTATTATTGGAACACTTAATAATTATCTTATCCGCACTTACTTTTTCCACCATTCCATCATCTTTAGAAACAACAACCGCTCCTGAATCAATAGCTACCTTATTCTCCATCCCTGTTCCTACTAAAGGAATTTCAGTCCTTATTATAGGTACAGATTGTCTTTGCATATTAGTGCCCATTAGAGCCCTATTCGCATCATCATGTTCTAAAAAAGGAATTAAACTAGCTGAAATGCTGGCTATTTGTTTTGGAGAGACATCGATAAAATCAATATCTTGAGGCGAACATTCAATAATTTCTCCCCTAAATCGGCAAGGAACATTATCCTGTGATATTTTACTATCTTCATTTATTTTTATATTTATTTGAGCAATTTTATATTTATCTTCTTCGTCAGCAGAGAGATATGCAATTTCATTAGTTACCTTTCCGTCTATAACTCGAAAATAGGGTGTTTCAATAAATCCTAATTCATTAACCTTTGCATAAATACAAAGCGATCCAATCAATCCAACATTAGGGCCTTCAGGAGTTTCAATTGGACAAATTCTTCCATAATGAGTGTGATGAACGTCTCTTACTTCAAAGCCAGCTCTTTCTCTGGTTAAACCTCCTGGACCTAGAGCAGATAGCCTTCTTTTGTGGGTAATTTCAGATAAAGGATTAGTCTGATCCATAAACTGAGAAAGCTGACTACTCCCAAAAAATTGTCTAATAGTAGCTAATAAGGGTCGTGCATTTATCAAGGCTTGAGGAGTAATAGCAGAAACATCAGGTTGGATAGTCATTCGTTCTCGAATCACTCTCTCCATTCTGGTTAATCCAATATAAAATTGATCCTGTAGTAACTCGCCAACTGTCTTTACTCTTCTATTACCTAAATGATCAATGTCATCTATATACCCAATTCCTCTATATAAATTAACTAAATATCTTAAAGAAGCTACAATATCCTCTTTGGTTAACGAATAGCCTTTTTTTACTTTTATTTTTTCTTTATATTCTTTTATTTTATTCAGTAATGCACTATTTAACTCGCTACCTGCCTTACAGATTATTTCTCCGCTTGCTTGATTAATTATATCTTCAACAATAGTCGTATCTATGATCTTTTCATTAATTCCATCACTTAGTTTATCTATAATAGGCATTAAAGATTCGTCTTTTTCGTTAAAAATAGTTACTGTTTCATTTTCGGAATTTAGTACTTTTATCTTTTCAATTCCTGCTTTCATTATTATAGAAAATGCTTTCTGGTTAATTCTCTCCTCTGCTTTTATAATTATTTTTTTACTGTCAGGATCAAAAATATCATGAGCAACAGTTTTATTTAATATTCGATCTCCAAAACTTAATTTCCTATTTATCTTATATCTTCCGACTTTGGCTAAATCATATCTTTTAGGATCAAAGAGTAATCTATGAATTAATTGACGGGTATTTCTTTCAGTGGGAGGTTCACTAGGTCTTAATCTCCTAAATATTTCTATTAAAGCTTCTCTTTCGTTAGTTGTATTATCTTTTTCTAAAGTTGCTTTTATAATTTCTTCCCCATCAAAAAGCTCCATAATCTCTCCATTGGTTTCATATCCTAATGCCCTCAATAGAGTAGTTGCTGGAATTTTCCTTCTTTTATCAATCCGAACATAAATCATATTTGAAGAATCAAATCCAAATTCTAACCAAGATCCTCGATTAGGTATAATTTTAAACTTAAATAATATATTATCATTTTTTTCTTCATCGAAATAAAGTCCAGGAGACCTTATTAATTGATTTACGATTACCCTTTCTGCTCCATTAATTATAAAGCTTCCATTTTCAGTCATAAGGGGTAACTCACCCATAAAGACATCTTGCTCCTTAATTTCACCTGTTTTCTTACTAATTAAATTTATCTTTACTTCTAAAGGAGCAGAATACGTTACACCTTTCTCCAAACATCCATAATCAGAATCTTTACATTCTCCTAATGAATAACTAATAAAATCTAAAATAAGATTACCGGTAAAATCTTGAATAGGAAAAATATTTAAGAAAACTTCTTCTAATCCTTGTTTTTTTCTTTTATCGGGTGGAGTGAATCTCTGTAAAAATTCTTCAAAAGACTTTTTTTGTATATCTAACAAATTAGGAATTGGACACAATTCAGGTATTTTGGAATAATCTTTTATTTGACTATATTTATTAAGCACTGCAAAACACCAACCTTATATATTGATTAAATAAATTGATAAATATCATCTTATAATAGATAGATAAGAAATTTTTTATAAAATCATAAATTTAAATTATCTTTATAAATAAATATCTATCCAACTATATTATTAAAAAATTTTCTTTCCTAAAAAAAATAGAAATTGCTTTAAACAAAATAAATTATTTAAAACTTAAAAACATATCCGTAAGGTAAGATTTTATCACTTTTTAATTTTAAATGCAAGAAGATATCCTTTAAAATATTTTTAAGGGATATCTTCATCAACATTATCAAAAAACGTTATTTTCTATTTTATTTCTACCACTGCTCCAACTGCTTCTAATTTTTCCTTTATTCCCTCAGCCTCTTTTTTATCTACATTTTCTTTTACTGTATTTGGTGCACTTTCTACCGAATCTTTTGATTCTTTTAATCCTAACGCAGTAAATGTTCTTATTTCTTTTATTACTTTAATTTTATTTGGTCCTATTTCTTTTAGTATTACCTTAAAATTGGTCTTTTCTTCTACTTTATTATCTTCGCCTGCTGCAACTGCTCCCGCGGCATTACTGGGCATTCCAACAGGCATAGCAGTAGTTACTCCAAATTTTTTTTCCAAAGCTTTAACTAAATCAGCTAATTCTAATACAGTCATTTTTTCTATCTTCTTTAGTATTTCATCTGGCAATTCTTCTGAGACTGCTGATTCTTTTTTTATATCAATTTTTTCTGCCTCGTTGCTAACTACTTCTTTTTCTTCTTCTTTCAATGCTTTTTTCTTTTCTACCATTTATTTCACCTCCTTCCAATATATTTATCGTATGGTGTTAAGAAACCTTAATTTCTTTTTCTTTTTCTTTTTTAATAGCTTCCAAAGTATAAATTAATCCTCTCAATGGACCCTGCAAAACAAACACCAAAGAATAAAGAGGAGATTTAACTCCAGCGACTATCTGTGCAATAAGAACATCTTTTGAAGGTAGAGACGCTATCTCTATAACTTTCTCTTGATTTAAAAATCTGCCTTCTACTAAACCAGATTTAACCTTTAAATCAATTTTATTTTTTTTAAAGTACTCATTTAGTAATCTCGCCGGTGCTACTCCATCGTCACTGCTAAAAGCTATTGCAGTACAACCCACTAAATTTTTAGTAAGCTCCTTTATATTCAACTCTTCGCTGGCTTTTTCAATTAAAGTATTTTTAGCTACTCTAAATTCTACCTTCTTTTCTTTTAACTCATTTCTAAGCCTATTAATCTGGGATACATTCATTCCTTGATAATCTGTTAAAATTATTCCTTTGGATTCCTTTAATTTTACTATTAAATCCTGAATTATCTTTTTTTTAGAATCTTTACTTAAAGCCAAATTTTACCCTCCTCTCTAATCTGAAAATTCTTGATAATAAAAAACCTCCCTTAGACTTAAATCTATAAGGAAGGTGAAACTAATAATCTTTAATTATTTTATTCTCACCTCGGCGGGAAGATATTCATAATATCTATTAAATTATTTCCTAATAATTCCTGCTGTCTAAGGTATGTTAAAATTTTAATATATTTCTTATTCTATATTTTTTTGTTTTTCCATCCAAGCACCTATCTTTTGTTGATCTAGATGTATTCCTGGACCCATAGTTGATGAAATAGCAATACTTTGTATATATCTTCCTTTAGAAGACGACGGCTTAGCTTTAATTATAGCATCTACAAAAGTTATAAAATTTTCTAATAATTTTTTTTCATCAAAATTCGTTTTCCCTAAAGGTGCATGAATTATGCCAAATTTATCCGCCCGATATTCTACTTTTCCTGCCTTTATTGATTTTACAGCATTTTTTATATCAAAAGTGACATTTCCTATTTTAGGATTAGGCATTAAACCTCGGGGTCCTAAAATTTTACCTAATTTACCTACTATTTTCATCATATCTGGAGTTGCTACAGTAGCATCAAAATCAGTCCATCCTTTTTGTATTCTTTCGGCTAAATCTTCTGCTCCTACAATATCTGCTCCAGCTTCTTCCGCTTCTTTTACTTTTTCGGCTTGAGCAAAGACAACAACTTTCACTTTTTTACCTGTACCATTAGGTAAGTCTACTGCTCCTCTTACTTGCTCATCTGAACGACGTGTATCAATACCTAACTTAATCGCAATATCGATAGATTCTTCAAATTTTGTCCAATGAAGTTCTTTAACCAAATTAAAAGCTTTTTCAGGTTCATAAAATATATCTTTCTGATACTTTTTAATAGCCTCTAAATATTTCTTACCTCTTTTTTTACTCATTTATTTTCCTCCTTGTGGTGTTAATGGATTTTATCCTTCCACACAATTTTATAATTAATTATTTTCTATCTCTATACCCATACTTTTAGCAGTACCTTCAACTATTTGGACAGCACTTTCTAAGTCTTTGGTATTTAAATCGGACATCTTACGTTCAGCAATTTCTTCAATTTTAGCCCGAGATAATTTTGCCACTTTTTCTTTGTTTGGAGTACCCGACCCTTTTTCTATTCCTGCTGCTTCTTTTAATAAAAATGCTACCGGAGGCTTCTTGCAAAAAAAAGTAAAAGACCTA
>Ga0315281_10003519_pt1 | contig 22892 bp, 15 predicted proteins | sample YL17G07_0_MG_FD_204540 | JGI IMG/M metagenome (GOLD analysis project Ga0315281, IMG submission 204540) | Sediment microbial communities from Yellowstone Lake, YNP, Wyoming, USA - YL17G07_0 | ecosystem: Environmental > Aquatic > Freshwater > Lake > Sediment | place: USA: Wyoming | collected... | reverse complement strand
CTTCTAGAATCTCTTCATGGAAGGGGCTAATTCTCCCTCCGATCCCCCACTGAGCCCGCCGCGGCGCGGGTGCCCGCCCGGTGCGACCTATGCCGTGATGACGTTCGGGTGCAAGGTCAACCAGTACGACTCCCAGTTGATGCGCGAGACGCTCGGGGGCTTCCTCGTGGAGGCGGAGCCGGGCCAGCGCGCGGACGTCGTGCTCGTGAACACGTGCTCGGTCACCGCCGAGGCCGACCGGGAGGCGCGCCGGGTCCTGCGGCGGATCCGGACCCGCAACCCGGGGGCGCTGGTGGTCGCGGCCGGATGTCTCGCGCGGCGCCCCGGCGCGGACCTCGTGGCCGAGGGACTTGCGGATGCCATCGTCACTCCGCCCGTCGTGGACGGGCTCCTGGCCGCGCTCGGACGCCACGACGCTCCGTCGCGCCCGAACCGGATCACGCGCATGGACGGCCACGCCCGCGCGTTCGTCAAGGTCCAGGACGGGTGCGACCGCCGTTGCGCGTTCTGCGTGGTCCCCCTGGTCCGCGGCCGGTCGGTGAGCCGCCGGGGCGACGAGGTCTTCGAGGAGGTCCGCGGACTGGCCGCGGCCGGCGTCCCCGAGGTCGTCCTGTGCGGCGTGGAGCTCTCTTCGTGGCGCGACGGCTCCACGGGGAAGCGTCTGCCGGGGCTCATCCGGGACCTGGTCTCGATCCCGGAGCTCAGGCGCCTCCGGCTCTCCTCGCTCTACCCCGGCCGGCAGGCGCCGGACCTCCTCGACCTCCTGACATCATCCCCCAAGGTCTGCCGCCACCTCCACCTGCCCGTCCAGAGCGGGAGCGACGAGGTCCTGCGCGCGATGGGGCGCGGCTACGACTCGGCCGGGATCCTGGGCCTGGTCCGGGACTTGAAGTCCCGGGATCCCGCGATCGGGCTGACCGCCGACATCCTGGTCGGGTTCCCCGGCGAGACCGACGAGGATGCGGCGGCGACGGAGCGCCTGGTCGAGGCCTGCGCGTTCCACCGCCTTCATCTCTTTCCCTTTTCGCCGCGTCCCGGGACGCCGGCCGAGGCGCTTCGGCCGGTGCCGCCCGAAGTGGTGGAGGCGAGGATGGGCCGGCTGGCCGCGCTTGGCGAGCGGCTCTGCCGCGCCGTGCTCGAGCGGCAGATCGGGCTCGAGGTCGAGGCCGTGGTCGAGCGTCTCTCGGAGGAAGGTGAGTGGCGGGGAACGACCGGGAACTACCTGCCGGTCAGGTTCCGCGACCCCGAGGCCCGGGCCGGCGCGATCGCGCGGCTCAGGATCACGGGGCTCGCGGGCGGCGAACTGTCGGCAAGACCGGCGGGGGAGCCCGCCGGGGCGGGAGCCTGATGAGCGGCGACTGCCTCTTCTGCCGGATCGCGGAGAAGAAGATTCCGGCGAAGATCGTGCACGAGGACGCGGACGTCGTCGCGTTCGAGGACGTCAACCCGCAGGCTCCGGTGCACATCCTGGTCATTCCGCGGCGCCACATCGCCTCGCTCGCGGATGCGGGCGAGGGCGACGCGGCCCTGCTGGCGAAACTCGTCGGCGTCTTCAACAAGCTGGCGCGGGAACGGGGGGTGGCCGGGTCCGGCTACCGCCTCGTATCCAACATCGGAAGGGACGCGCAACAGAGCGTTCCGCATCTTCATCTTCACCTGCTCGGCGGCCGGCCGTTCAACTGGCCGCCCGGCTAGAAGGAGCGGCAAGACATGGCTGAATACATAGGAGTGGAACGGAAGGCCCGCCGGGCCTACGGGTTCGACGAGGTCGCGCTGGTCCCGGGAGCGGTGACGATCGACCCGGACGACGTGGACATCGCGTGGGAGCTGGGGGGCCACAAGCTCGCGGTGCCCGTCATCGCCTCCGCCATGGACGGCGTCGTGGACGTCAGGTTCGCGGTCGCCATGGGCAAGCTCGGCGGCCTCGCGGTCCTGAACCTCGAGGGCGTCCAGACCCGGTACGACAAGCCCGACGAGGTGATCGCGCGGATCGTGAAGGCGTCGCCGGAGACGGCGACGAAGCTCGTCCAGGAGGTCTACCAGGAGCCGATCAAGGAGCCGCTCATCGCGAAGCGGATAAAGGAGATCAAGGCCGCGGGCGTCCTCGCCGCGGTCTCGGCGATCCCGGTGCGGGCGGAGAAGTTCGCGGGAATAGCGCAGGAGGCCGGGTGCGACATCTTCGTCGTGCAGGCGACCGTCGTGACGCGCAAGTTCATCACGAGCAAGGGCGCGCCGCTGGACCTGGCCGAGCTCAAGAAGCGCGTCAAGATGCCGCTCATCGTGGGTAACGTCGTCACGTACGAGGCCTGCATGGAGATCTTCGACTGCGGGGTGGACGGCGTCCTCGTGGGCGTGGGTCCGGGCGCGGCCTGCACCACGCGCGGCGTCATCGGCGTGGGCGTGCCCCAGGTCACGGCGACCTGCGACGCGGCCGCCGCCCGGGACGCGTGGTTCAAGACCCACGGCCGCTACGTGCCCATCATCACCGACGGCGGGATGCGGGTCGGGGGCGACGTCTGCAAGGCGTTCGCCTGCGGCTCCGACGCCGTCATGATCGGGTCCGTGCTGGCGAAGGCCGTCGAGGCGCCGGGCCAGGGCTTCCACTGGGGCATGGCGACCTCGAACCGGAACCTTCCCCGCGGCACCCGGATCCAGGTCGGTATCGCGGGCCCGCTCGAGGAGATCCTGTTCGGCCCGGCGCGCATCGACGACGGAAGCGAGAACCTGGTCGGGGCCCTGCGGAACTCGATGGGCGTCTGCGGCGCGAAGAACATCAGGGAGATGCACCGCGCCGAGATCGTGATCGCTCCGTCCATCCAGCACGAGGGCAAGCTCTTCCAGAAGGCCCAGCGGGTGGGGATGGGGAAGTAGCCCTTCGACTCCCTTCGGTCGCTCAGGGCTGGTCGAACGGGGGGCCCGTTCAGGGCCCTGAGCGAGGCCGAAGGCCGAGTCGAAGGGTTGACAACCTGACGGACCAGGGGCAAGCTACTTCCATATGAACGGTCGGCAGACGGGTTGGTCAGGGCGTTCCTGGGCGGTGTGGCTCGCGGTCCTGGCGGCGGTGTCCGCGTGGCCGGGTCCGGCCCCGGCCGCGAACGTGGACGAGATGGTGTCCGACGCCGTGAGCCGGATCCCGGCGTCGCTGGGAGCGGTGCCGGCGGAGCTGAAGCGCGTGGCCGTCTACGCCGTCGAGCCCGACCGTGAAGGCCGGGTGAACACGTCCCTTCTGCTGGACCGTATCGAAGCCGTCCTGCTCGACTCCGGGCGGTTCGCGGTCGTCAGCCGGAGCACGCTCAAAGCCCTGATGGAGGAGCAGGCGCTCCAGCTCACGGGGGCCGTGGACGAGGGCACGATGGTGAAGACCGGCAAGCTCGTGGGCGTCCAGGGGTTCTTCTTCGGCACCGTGGAGTCCTCGGCCGGCCGGGTCGTCCTGAACCTCAAGCTCATCAGCGTCGAGACCGGCGCGGTCGTCTACTCGAAGAGCTTCGTGGGCGAACCTCCGAGCGCCCGCCGGATCGGGATCTCGTGGGGCTTTTTCTCAGCCCAGGCGCGCCTCGACCCCGTCGAGGTGTTCATCACCGACAGCAGCGGGCAACACGTCACCCTGGTCCAGGGATCGCAGAACAACATCGGCGCGGACTCGCTCCTGAGCTTCGCCGTCTGCCTGAAGCAGGGGTTCAAGGGCGTGAGGTGGGGGCTTTTCGGCGCCGATCTGGCCGTCACGTACATCCCCTCCCCGACGAACTTCAGCTACAGCCCCGGGTCCCAGGTGCGCGACCACGGAGGGGTCCATTACGTTTTCTCTCCGAGCGACAACGTTTACGATATGTGGAACCTGAGCCTCAGCCCCAGGCTCTACCTTTCGGGCAAGGGAATCTTCGGGTGGCAGAGCGACTGGGTCGCCCCGTTCGCCGGGTTCGCCTTCGGGCTGACCGTGATGAACACGGAGATGACCGTCTATCGCGACTACGGCGGAGGCGCGACGCACGAGACGAAGGTCAAGACCCAGCGCTCGGCGTTCACGGTGGGGCCCGTAGCCGGGCTCGAGTTCAACCTGACCCAATCCCTCTCGTTCTTCGCACAGGGCACCTTCCTGTTCAATGACGGCGACTTCAGCGAGAACAAGTACGCGCCGGAAGGCATGGAGGCGCGGGACCGTCCCTGGCTGAACGGGTCGTATCCGGTCGTGACCGCGGGCGTCAAGTACTACCGGACGCTGTTCTAGTTTCCCTGCTACACTTGATCCTTCCATGAGCCGTACGATTTCCGCGAGGCGGGGCGGGATCGTGATCATCGACTTCGGGTCGCAGGTCACCCAGCTCATCGCGCGCCGGGTGCGGGAAGCCTCGGTCTACTCCGAGATCCTGCCGCCCACGGTGACCGAGGCCAGGGTGCGCGAGCTGGCGCCGCGGGGCGTGATCCTCTCCGGCGGGCCCGCGTCGGTCTACGGGAAAGGGGCCCCGGCCCTCCCCAGCTTCCTCGGGTCCGTTCCCTATCCCATGCTCGGCATCTGCTACGGAATGCAACTGCTCGCCCACGGGCTGGGCGGGAAGGTCGTCCGCGCGCACCGGGAGTACGGGCCCACGTACCTCTTGCGGCGGGGCGCGTCACCCCTCCTCCAGGGCGTGCCCGCGACCTCGAAGGTCTGGATGAGCCACGGCGACTCGGTGGTCCGGCTCCCGCCCGGATTCCGCCGGATCGGACGCACGTCGAGCTGCCGGTTCGCGGCCATGGCGAACCCCGAACGCCGCGTTTACGGCGTCCAGTTCCATCCCGAGGTCGTGCACACGGACCACGGCGTCACGATCCTGCGCAACTTCGTCTTCCGCGTGTGCGGGTGCCGGAGGAACTGGACGATGGGGGCGTTCGCGAAAGAGGCGGTGGCCGCGATCCGCGAGCGCGCGGGGGGGGAGCGCGTCCTGGTCGCGATCTCGGGCGGCGTGGACTCCTCCGTCATGGCGGCGCTGGTGGGCCGCGCGATCGGCCGCAACCTGATAGGGCTCTTCGTGGACAACGGGCTCCTGCGCAAGCACGAGGGCGCCGAGGTGATCGCCTTCCTCAAGAAGCGGCTCGGGGCCCGGGTGCGGCTCGTGGATGCTCGCAGACATTTCCTCAAGCGCCTTGAGGGCGTGACCGACCCGGAGAAAAAGCGGCGGCGGATCGGGGAGGCCTTCATCCGCGTCTTCGAGAGCGAGGTCCGGCATCTGGGGAAGGTCCGGTTCCTCGCCCAGGGCACGCTCTACCCGGACGTGATCGAGTCGACCTCGACGAAAGGTCCGTCGGCGACGATCAAGACGCACCACAACGTCGGGGGCCTGCCCAAGCGGATGCAATTCCAGCTCATCGAGCCCCTGCGCGAGCTCTTCAAGGACGAGGTCCGGGCGCTGGGACGCGAGCTGGGCCTGCCGCGCGACCTCCTGTGGAGGCACCCGTTCCCGGGGCCCGGGCTCGCAGTTCGCCTCCTGGGCCCGGTCACCGAGGCGCGGCTTGCCGTGCTTCGCGAGGCGGACGCGATCGTGATCGAGGAGCTGAAGCGTTCCGGGTGGTACGACCGCGTCTGGCAGGCCTTCACCGTGCTCCTCCCCGTCAAGAGCGTGGGCGTCATGGGCGACGAGCGGACCTACGCCGACGCGGTCGTGATCCGGGCGGTCACGAGCTCCGACGGCATGACCGCGGACTGGGCGAAGCTCCCGCCGGATCTCCTGGCGCGCATGTCTTCCCGGATCATCAACGAGGTCCGGGGCGTCAACCGCGTCGTCTACGACATTTCCTCGAAGCCGCCCTCCACGATCGAGTGGGAGTAGGGCCCACGGCCGGTTGTAAGGATGCGTTCGAGAACCGGTCCTGGCGGAGATGCCGGGCGCGCTATCCTGCCGGGGTCCGGTGCAGGCGGATCGGGAGAACCCCCGCGTACCGTTTGAAGTCTTCATCCAGCGTGTAGATCGGGATGCCTCTGCGCAATGCCGCCGCGCAGATCAGGGCGTCCACCGAAGAGACCGCGACGCCGCGCGCGATGCACCTGTTCGTGCACCGCGCGGCCTCCTCGAAATCCTCCCTCGTGAGCGGGATGTCGAGGAACTTCCCGAGTTCCCGGCGTACGCGGTCGAAATCGGGCTCGCGTCGCAGGCCGGAGAGGAGTTCCTGGCGGATGGGACCGATCAGCTCCGCCTGCCCGGATCGCACGAGCCACGCCCATTCGTCGAAGATCGCGCGATCCCGGCCGGCGAGATCTCCGGTCCGCCGGCGGAACGCCAGCGACCAGACGGTCGTGTCAACGAGCACGCGGCCGGATCTTCCTGTGGCGGGCCGCCTTGTGGTTCCAGGCCGGATCGTAGTCGACCGTGCCGACCAGGTTGAAGATCCCCATCTGCTCCCTGCGGCGGACGTACTCCTCCAGCGCCGCGGTCACGGCGTCCTTCTTGGTGCGGTGCTTCCCCGCTTCGCGGGCCCTTTCGATCAGCCGGTCATCCAGCGCCAGGTTCGTCGGCATGGGTGTCCTCCCCGCATGTTCTCTTACACATCGTATCACACATCCTTCGACACACGCCGGCGCCCTGGAGTATGATAGTCGCGATGGGGCACATCAGGCAGTCCATCAGGATCAAGGGCACGCGGTGGGTCACGGTCAAGGCCCTCGTGGACACCGGGGCAACGCACTGCCTCCTGCCGCCGGCCATCGCCCGGAAGGCCGGGCTCGATCCCGCACATCACCGGTACCGGGTGAGGCTCGCGACCGGGAAGGTCCTGACGCTGGGCGGGGACGCGGCGACGGTCAGGATCGACGGCCGGGAAGCTCCCGCGCTCGTGCTCGTCGGGGACGCCGACGAGCCCATCCTGGGCGTGGAAGCCATGGAGGCTCTCGGGGTCGAACTCGACCTGCGGCGCCGGAAGCTCAAGCCGACGCGGCCCTACACCGTCCGCCTCGGCTGGTTCCGGTAGCCCCTACTTCCTGACCGCCCAGGCGCCCTTGAGATAGAGCTTGCCGCGGAAGGGCTCTTCGGTCGTCGAAATCAGGTCAATGCCGAACTGGTCGACACGCGTGGCGTTGAGCCGGTCGTTGCGGGCGGCGGCCGGGACCTTGAGGTTGTGGGCCGCGTCGGGGACGAACTCGGCGAAGGGAATGTGGATTTCCTCGAGCCGCGCGGGCGCGTCCCGCAGAGCGATGAACTGCTCTCCGCCTTCTTCGCGGAGCCAGAACTTGATGATGACGACGGGAGTCGCAGGCTCCACCTTCGCCTCCATCGAGATCCCGGTCGCTCCAACCAGGCCTCCGAGGCGTGCTGCCAATAGCTGGCTGCTGATTCCAGGAGTGGTGGACCCGTACATCATGGATGACCCCGGCTGATGCGGGGCAGTGTAGATAGCTGTCATCCATGTCTCCTCGTCAACGGTCCAGATCCCGATCGCGGCGTCCATCTCCTCTGTCAGTCCCAGATGGAAGGCATTCTCCACCCCCGCCATCCCTGGGCTGAAAACCGCGCGCCTCGGCATCCTCCGGGCGTCTCCGTAGGCACAGATCGAGTCAATGAACACGTCGGCTGGTTGAGGGCAATCGTCCCAGACGGCAACCGAGAGCCCCACGAGCCGCGCCGGGTCGAACCGCCGGAAGCACGAGGCATTCGCGAACGGCACCCGGACCTCCCGGAACTCCGGCCCGATCGGGCTTTTCCACGCCGCGAACCCGTTCCCCCCCGCGAGGCAGACCTTGAGTTCCTTGATGGGCCGGTTCGCTCTGGCCTGGAGCCGGATTCCCTCGAACCCCGAGAGGTTCTGGCGCAGTTGAAGCGTCCACATTCCGCCGTCGCTGGGAACCGCTGCGAGCGAGAGGCAGTTCCTGCTCCGGCATCCCGGCTGTACCACCGTTGGCGAAAAAACGGGCCCGCTCCAAACCGTCGCGGTCCCCGCCGCCGCACCGGGCTGCATCCGGTCGAAGTCCTCGATCGTCCTGGATTGTTCCGTGCCCGCAGCCCGCGCTCCGACCAGGGAAGCAGCAGCGACTGCGGCGCCCAGAATCGCCTGGCGGGTCATCTCCGCTCCTCCGCCGCCAGGACGAGCTGGCCCCAGGTGCGCGGCGAGTTCAGGGACTCCGTTTCCCGGGTGGCGGCCCAGAAGGCTTCTTCCTCGCGCTGGCCCATCCGGTGCACGATAAGGTTGAACCCGAGCTTCACCTCGGGCGCCGGTTCGACGCCGACGACGGACCACGGGATCCGGCACTCGAGCTTCCACGATGATTCTCGAAGCCCCACCCGGGTGTGACGGACAAGCTTACCGATGCTTACCACGTTCTCGTATTCCCGCCGGCCTTTGAAGAACGACGACGCGGCGGCTACGCTCTGGAAGTCATACTGGCTGGCGTCCAGCCGGTCGCCCGGATGGTGGATCGCCATGGCCAGCGCACGGGTTCCGTCGGCTCCTCCCCCGCGGGGCAGGAGGACCAAATGAAGCGTGGACTTGTCGTAACGCGCGGGGCGCTTTCCCGAGGCGTCGAGGAAGACCTCGACATAGTCGGCATCGACCCAGTACACGCGGGGGTCCAGGAGCTCGACGGCGTTGTCCTGGGCCTCGACCGCGAGGCACAATCCCTCCGCGTCCCACCCGATCCGGGCGCCGCAGAACACGACGGGGTCCAGGTCGCGCGAGAGCTTGACGTTCTCGAGCCACCAGCCCCGTTGCGGCCAGTCGCCGAGGTCGCCGTCAACGACGACGGCATTCGGCAGTCGCCGGGCCTCCTGCCGGGGGCGGCCGGAGGCGAACCTGTCTTCCCGGAAGTATTCGGGGTAGTAGTCCGCCGCCCCCTTGAGGTGAACCAAGTCGAGCTGGGCGTTCGTCTCCGATACAGTGGTCAAAACCTGCTGCCTGCGGTTTCCGTTCCAGTCGAGCAACCCGTCGTGATTCTCCTTACCGTCGCGGTAGCTGGACCAACTGAACCCGACCGCGAACGGGAGCGCGGCAGTTCCGCCCGCCAGCCGGCGGAAGCTGATCGCCTGCCCCGCTTCAGTCTCGACGGCGCAGCCGGGTCCTTCCTTCAAGGCCGGGCCGCTCGCCCAGATCAGGACCGGCTTCCCCGTGGCGCGCGAGGCGTCCTCGAGATAGGCACGCGAGAGCCGTCCGTCCGCGGATGCGACATTGAACGTCAAGACGTCCACGTACGGCGCCAGCGCCTGGAGGACCGGGATCGGCGTGTCCGGCCACAGCACGGGCCCGAGGTTGACGTACCCGGCGAGGTGATCCTTGACCGCCTTCCCCACGGCCGCTCCGTAGGCTGCGTAGAGTTCTTTCGCGAACTCGGTTCCATCATCATCGATTCCGTCGTATGCGCTCCAATTCAACCTGGAGGTCAGCTCGTCGAAGCTCTTCGTGTCAGGCATTCTCGCCCAGAGTTGCTTTAGGTCCCCTTTGCACCGGCGCCTGATCACGGAGACGAGCCTCTGTTTAGAGGGCGTGTTACCGGGGAAACTCCCGTACGCGAGCGCGAGGCGCCCGGGCGAACTCGCTCCGTCGTATCCCCAGGAGATTCCGACAGCGTCCCGGCAGTCGCCGAGGATGGCGGCCTTGGCCCGCGCGCCGTCCTGGGCCGTGCTCCCGAACCAATCCTCGAAGACGCCGTTCCAGATCGAGCAGCGATCGAGTATCGAGAGCGCGGGGAGGCGATCCGGCATCGCGCGCCAGCCTTCTTCGTCCGAATAGAACCCGGCCGCGTTGAACCCCCAGCTCAGGAGATTGCGCCGGACTTCGATCGCGAAGGCGACGGCGTCCCGATCTCGGTCGTCGGGACCAACATAGCTCACCGAGCGGAGGAACGTCCGCTCCCCCTTGGGGCTCACGAACCACCAACGGTCGCCGGTGTCGCCGAGCAGGGAGGAAACCAGGGGGATCTTGCCGAGCCAGTGCAAGAACGGCCGGTGCGCCACCCGCTCGAGGTGCCAGTAGCCGTCGTGGCCGACTTTCTGGAGCACGCGCTCGCGGTCGGAGCAGGAGGAGAGGGAGGCGATGAGGGAGAGCGCGAGGAGGAACCGGAGGAACGGCCGAGGCGCCATACGCCGAAGATCATACACCAGCCCTTTGGGGTACTATGGTTTGCACATGAAACCTGCTGAAAAGCCGGAGTCCGTTGAGGCGGCGGCGCCTGCCGCTCCACCCCCCGTGCCCGTGCGGCTGCGCGGGGACCCCCGGTGGTTCGCGCTGGGCTTCTTCCTCGTCAGCCTCGGCTTCTTCGTCGTCTACTGGAGGCAGTTCCCGGTCGAGATCGGTCTGCTTGCCGACTACTGGGAGAGGGACCGCCGGTTCCTGACCCCGAACGGGCCGGTCTTCTTCTCCATGTGGCTGGATCACGCCTGGTCGCTCGCCGTGCTCGCCGGGTACCTGGGCCTGTCGTGGCTGGCCGGCCGCAGGGCCCTGCGCTGGGCGGTCAGGCGGGAGCCGGAGCCGCTCTGGGCATTCCTGCTGGCGACCGGGCTCGGGAACGGCATAGCGGGAACCCTGACTCTCGGGCTCGGGCTTGCGGGCCTCCTGAACGGCCGGGTCTTCTGGTGGCTTCTTGCCGCCGCGCTGGGGGTGGGAGCGATCCGCGGCCGGTGGTGGAGCGCGCCGTGGAAGCGGTTCAAGGTCGCAACGGGCATCTCTACGGTGGAGCCGACGGAGGAGACGGAGCCACAGGAGCCGCCGGCGGTTGAGCACGAGCCGGGGGAGGGCGACCCGGTGGCGGTCAGCGGGCCGGGCCTGCTGGAGTGGGCTCCGCTGGGGCTGTGCGCGGCGATCTCGGCGGCGTGCCTCGCGGGGCTCGGCCTCCTCGTCTCGCTCTACCTGCGCCGGGACGCCGTCCGGCTCACGGAGGCCGGGATCGTGCTCGCGGGATCCGGCGGAGCCACCGTGGTCTGGTGCCTTCTCTACCAGGTGTGGGGGACCTCCGCGGCCGCGGGCCGGATCGCGGGCAAGCTCCTCGTCTGGTTCTGCGGGCTGATCATGGTGGGGAACCTGATCCCCGCCTTCGAGCCCGAGTGGTTCTACGACTCGCTCGTGTATCACCTTGCGGTGCCCGAGCAGTGGCTGATCGAGCACAAGGTCTTCTGCCTCGAGCACACATTCTTCTCGAACTTCCCGTTCCTGCAGGAGATGCAGTACACGTTCCTTCTGGCCCTTGGCGACGACGTGGCGCCCAAGCTCCTGCACTGGGCCCACGGGGGGCTGGCGGCCGCGGCCGCCGGGGCGCTCGGGGCGGCCCTGCTGGGCCGGACCGGGGGATGGCTGGCCGCCGCGATCTTCCTCTCGCAGCCCGCCCTGCGGTTCCTCCATCACATCACGATGGTGGAGCTGGGGATGGCGTGGTTCGAGATACTCGCCACGCTGGCGTTCGTCCTGGCGATGAAGTGGGTGAGGCAGGGCCGGGGAGCCGCCGGCGGTCCGCCGGCCGTGGCATGGCTCTTCGTGGCCGGATGGTTCTTCGGGTTTGCGCAGGGGACGAAGTACATCGGGATCTGGGCGTCGGGCCTCATGCTGGGATGGCTGGTTCTGGCCCGCGTGCGCCGGGGCGCTTCGCTCCGGCAGTTCGTCCTCGAGCTCACGGTCCCCGTGGCCTGGGCCTCGGCGTGGACCGGGGTCTGGCTCGCCAAGAACTGGCTCCTGACCGGAGATCCGTTCTTCCCGTTCCTGCAGGGGGTATTCCCCGCGATCCGGTGGAATCCCGGCCTCTACGCGGCTTGGATGCACGACAACGTCAAGTACGGCTCGGGTCACGGCAGTCTCGGCAACTGGCTCATGATGCCCGCGATGGCCTCGATCGACCTCTCGGACTTCGGGACCTTCACCATGAACCCGTTTCCCATGCTCCTGCTCCCGGTGCTCCTGTTCCTTCCGGGGGTCCCCGAAACGGTCCGGTTTCTCGCCGTGTACGCGGGGATCACGTTCGTCCTCTGGGCGACCTCGTCCCAGCAGACGAGGTTCCTCTACCCGATGATGGCGCAGGCTTCGGTCGCGATCGCGTTCGTGGCGGCGCGGCTGGGCTGCGGAAGCTGGCTCGCCCGCGGGGTCGTGACCCTCGCGACGGCCTGGATTCTCTTTATCGGCGCCTTCGGCGAAGTGCACAACCGCTTCTCCAACAACGCCCTCTTGCCCTTCAGCACCGGCCATCTCGACCGGCTGGGACTCCTCCGGCTGGGCGTGCAATACTACGAGACCGTGGAAGCGGCCAAAGAACAGGTGAAAGAAGAAAACCGGGTGCTGTTCGTCAGCGGAGACGAGAGCTTCTATCTCGGCCGCCGGCGCATCTGCAACAGCATCTACGACCTGTCCACGCTCGGGGAGATGGCGAGGCTCTCATCCGGCCCCGACGACCTGCGCCGCATGCTCAAGCGCCGGCGCGTCACGCATTTCATGACCCACGAGGCCCGGGGCGAGGAGTACGCGCCCTACGGCATCTTCGACTGGGGGGACCGGGCCAAGACCGTCTTCCTCGACATGTGGGCCGCCTATGGGAAGCCGGTCTTCGTCGGCAAGGGGGTATTCCTCTTCGAGTTGCTGGAGAAGCCCATGCCGCCGGCCGGGAGGAAGAAGGGCATTCCGTCGTACTTCCACTCGGCTTCGGCCGTGATCCGGGGCCGGGAGCTCGTGCAGAAGGCCGACCAGCTCTTCAAGCGCGGCCGGCTCGAGGACGCCCTGGCGGTGTGCGACGAGCTCGTGCGCACCCTTCCCCGGGCGAGCCATTCCTACTCTTACCGCGGCTATGCCTGGGGCCTCCTGCGCAAGCCCCGGAACGCGATCGCGGACTACGAGCGCGCGATCGAGTACGGCTACCCGACCGGGGTCGTTTACTACAACCTCGGGGTCCTGCTCGAGATGGACAGGCGGTACGAGCAGGCGCTGGCGCGTTACCTGGAGGCCCTCCGGCTCGGCGGGGGATCCGACCCGGCCCGGGAGAGGGCCTTCGCCCTGGCGTTCGAGCTGAAGGAGTGGGGCCTGGCGCGGACGCTCGGGGAGCCGTTGCTGGCCTCGAGGTCCGACGACCCCGAGTTCATGGCGAGGCTGAACCGCGTGCGCCAGGTTCTCTCCGGGACGGCGAGGTGAAATCATGAGCGGCGCCGGCCGCCCCATCGCGGTCTTCGACTCCGGGGTCGGGGGCCTCACCGTGTTCCGGGCGATTCGTCGGGGTCTTCCCCGCGAATCGCTAGTGTACTTCGGCGACACGGCCAACCTGCCGTACGGGACCAAGTCCCCGGAGACCGTGCGGGGGCTCGTGCGCTCCCATCTCAACTTCCTCGCGCGGTACGGGGTCAAGTTCGTGGTCGTCGCGTGCAACACCGCCTCGGCGGTGGCCCTGAACGGGCTCACGCGCGCCTTCCGGATCCCGCTCGTGGGCGTGATCGACCCGGGAGTGCAGGAGGCGCTCGCGCGGACGCGCAACGGCCGGATCGGCGTGGTGGGCACTCGGGCCACCATCGCCTCCGGCGCGTACCAGCGCCGGCTCGCGGCCGCCTCCCCCGGGACCGTGGCCGTGGCGCGGGCGTGCCCGCTCTTCGTCCCCCTGATCGAGGAGGGCTGGGCGAACTCCCCGGTGACCCGGCGGGTCGCGGAGGAGTACCTCGCGCCGCTCAAGGCGGCGAAGATCGACACCCTCATCCTCGGGTGCACGCACTACCCCCTGCTCCGGCCCGTGCTGAGGGCGGTCCTGGGTCCCCGGGTCACCCTCGTGGATTCCTCGGATGCGGTCCTGCGCGCTGTCCGCGGGGAGCTCGCCGCCCGGGGGCTCCTGCGGGCCAGGGGAAAGCGCGGCCGGGTGACCTTCTGCCTCACGGACACGGGCGGCATGTTCCCGCGGGTGGCACGGCGGTTCCTGGGGGCTACGCTGGGCCGGGTGGTGAAGGTGGACGTCGAGGTCCGCGCCGCGAGCGTCGTGGCAAGAGGCCGTTCGTGAGGGCCCGCCGCATCCTGCTCGCCGCCGGCCTGTGGGCGTGCTGGGCGCCTCCGGCGCCGGCCGGGGTGGAGGAGTGGCTCATCAAGTTCGCGGGTGGCCCGACGCGATACGCGGGGTCGCCGGGGCACCGGGCGGCGCTCGACGAGGTCGAGCGCTCGTTCCGCTCGTTCGGGCTCGAGGGCGTGCACCGCGAGCCCGTGCTCATAGTGGCGCCGGTGGAGGAGGACGTCTCGATCTCGGGGCCGGGCCTCGCGGACTTGAAGCTCCACGCGGTCTGGCCGAACCGGGTCCAGTGCGCGGTGACCCCGCGGGGCGGGCTGACGGGTCCGCTCGCGGACGGGGGCCGCGGCGAGGCGTCCGCCCTCGACGGCCGCGAGGTCGAGGGCGCGATCGTGCTCGTCCGCGTTCCGTGCTCCGAGGGGCCCATGGGCTGGACGACGCCGTTCGTCCTCGGCGCCGCGGCGTTGATCTTCCTGCCGCCGGCTTCGGCCGAGGGGTTCAGCCGCGCCGAGGCCGAGGAGCTCTTCCTCGACGTGCCCGCCGACCTGCCGCGGTTCTGGGCGCCGCCGGCCTCGGTGGCTTCCCTGGTCGCGGCCGCGAAGCGCGGAAGCCGGGTCACGATCCGGGCGCGGACGGGATGGAGCGAGATCCGGACCGAGAACGTGGTCGGCTGGCGGCGCGGGTCGCCGGGGCGATTCCCGTCGGCGGACAAGGAGTCGAAGGCGGCGTGGCGGGACAAGACCGTGATCCTCCAGGCGTACACGGACAGCATGTCGGTCGTGCCCGCGCTCGCGCCGGGCGCGGAGGAGGCCGGCGGGCTGATCGCGCTCCTCGATCTCGCGCGCCGGTTCTCGGCGGCTCCCGTCCCGCCGACGCTGTGCTTCGTCGCGACCTCGGGACACAACCACGTGCTCGCGGGCACCGCGGACTTCCTGGCGCGCCACGTCAGGAAGCGCGAGTTCTTCACGAAGTCGATCACGGGCGATGAGAGGATCAATGCCGCCCTGTTCATCGGGCTCGACCTCTCGTCCGGCGACGGCCGCGTGGCGTCCTTCTCGCAGGGCACCTTCTACTACGGCTGGGACACGCACCTGCTCGCCCAGAACGCGCTCGCGGGGGCGGCCCGGGTCCTCGACGGCCACGCTACGAGGCTCTGGGGGAAGGCGGCGGGGGACCGGTACCTGAACGGGGTCGCTCCGCCGACGCGGACCTGGAAGGACCTCCTCGGGTGGCGGGCGGCGTTCGACGCCGAGGTCGCGACGCAGACGGGAACGCCCGGCCTCACGCTGGCGACGCCGTTCGACGCGCGGCCGCGGTGCGACACGCCGGGCGACACGGCGGGGGCCGTGAACGCCGCGAACTTCGAGCGCCAGGTCGCGACGGTCGGGGACCTCCTGGCCGCCGCCCTGCCGGACCCGGCCTTCTTCGAGGAGCTCAAGCTCGACCTGCCCGACGACGCGCGCGCCTTCCGGGGCGAGGTCCACGAGTTCGAGCGCACGATCACGGGCCTCCCGAACAAGCCCGTCCCGCACGCGCTCATGACCTACCGGGCCGGCATCACCTGGGGCGGGGCGAGCCGGAAGACCTACGGGACGGTCCGGGGCCTGCACGCGTGGTTCAGCCGCACGGACGATCCCAGGCTGTCGCGGAGCGAGACCGGGACCTTCTATGTATCCATCCTGCGGATCCCCGAGTATTGGCAGTGGGTGCAGATCGAGCTCGAGGGCTGGACTTTCGACGCGGACGGCCGGATCCAGATGGCCCGGGACGTGGGGCCGCTGACGAAGCTCCAGTTCAGCCCTTCGGTGGATTTCCAGGAGCGTGAGGGCAAGACCCTGCACGTGATGTTCCGGTGCCTCCCCCTCACGATCCTGGAGCCCGTGGACGCCCGCTACCTGCGCTACCTTGACGACATGACGCTCACGGATGGCCGGGACCAGCCGTTCATGAACCAAGGCTTCTCGATCGTGCTGAACCAGGCGACCGCACAGGAAGCCTTCACCCCCGCTGTCGTCATCTTCGCACCGAAGCTTCCCGAGGCCGAGACCCGGGTCAAGGCCCTGCTCACGACCGGCCCGTTCGGGCTCCAGGGCGTCTTCACCGGGGCGGACGACGGGCTCCTCGATCCCGCCCGGGCCGAGTTCGGGCTCGGCGAGGCGCAGGGCCGCGGCTACGTGGCATCCCGCCGTGTCCTCACCCGCGCCCCGTTCGAGGGGGCCAGGGACCTCTGGGCGCTCGACGACGCGCGCGGGCGGACGCTCAGGCAGTACAACGTCAGGAACTTCCGGATCGAGGCCCTGCACGACCGCGCGCATGACGCGCTGATGGAGGCCCGGGCAGCCTGGGGGAAGCGGCAGTACGGGAACTTCCTCGAGGCGGCGCGCCGGGCGTGGGGATACGAGGCCCGGGCGTACCCGGAGTTCCGGGGCGTCGCGAACGACCTCGTCCGCACGGTCGTCTTCTACTGCGTGCTCCTGCTCCCGTTCTCGTTCTGCCTCGAACGGCTCTTCTTCTCTTTCGCCGATCTGAGACGCCAGATCGTGGCGACCGCGGTCTTCTTCGTCGTCGCGTTCCTGGCGCTGAGCCAGGTGCATCCGGCGTTCCGGATCTCCTCGAATCCGGTGATCATCTTCCTCGCGTTCATCATCCTGTCGCTCGGTCTCTTCGTCCTCGCGATCATCACCTCCAAGTTCCAGCGCGAACTCAAGCGCATGAAGGGGGAACGCGGCGACTACGAAGCCGTGGACATCGGGCGCGTGAGCGCGACGGTGGCCGCGCTCCTGCTCGGGCTCTCGAACCTGCGCAAGCGGGCGATCCGGACCGCGCTCACGGTGACCACGATCGTGGTCCTGACCTTCACCGTGCTTTCCATGGTCTCGCTCACGAGCACGATCGGGTTCTTCCGCCTGCCCCGCGGCACGCACCCCTCCTACACGGGGGCCCTCGTCCGCGAGCTCGCGTGGCAGTCGCTCCAACCGCCGGTCGAGACCTACCTGCGCAGTGCGCTGGAGAAGGAGGCGTCGATCCTGCCCCGGAGCTGGGTCATGGCGCGCGTGCGCGAGGAGTCGCTCGTCCTGGACATCGAGTGCGGCCTGCGCCACGCCACGGTATCGGCCCTGCTGGGCCTCACCTCCGGCGAGGAGGGGGTCCTCAAGCCGCGCGCGACGGCGGGTCTCCGGGGCCGGTGGTTCCGGCCGGGCGAGCGGGCGGCCTGCATTCTGCCCGAGGCCGTCGCCGGGCGGCTGGGCGCGTCGATCGGGAGCCGCGTGCGGATCCGCGGCGTGGACCTTCCCGTGGTCGGAATCGTGGACGGGAAGCGGTTCGGCGAGTGGCGGGACCTGGACGGCGAGTCGATCGTGCCGGCGAAGTTCAAGGTGAGCCGCGGCCGGTACAACTGGGAGGCGGGGGGCGAGCCGGCTCCCACCAAGAGCCCGACGGAGCGGTTCACGGACTCCGAGCACTACGGCGGGGACGCGGTCGCGATCGTGCCGCACGAACTCGCGCTCGCGCTCGAAGGCCGTCTGAGATCGGTGGCCGTGGTTCCGCGGCCCGGCGTGGACGCCGCGAAGGTTCTGGGGCGGGTGAAGGAGTTCCTGACCCGGGCGGCGGTCATCGCGCTCGTCTCCGACGGGACGAAGACCTCGATCCTGACGTCGATCGGGGCGGTGTCCGTATCGGGGACCCTCGACCTCCTGCTCCCGATCATTCTCGTGAGCCTGATCGTGCTCAACACGATGATGGGCAGCGTCCATGAGCGCACGCGCGAGATCTCGATCTTCTCCTCCGTCGGGCTCGCCCCCTCCCACATCGGCGCCCTCTTCGTCGCCGAGGCCTTCGTCGTCGCCGTCGTCGGCGTCGTCCTCGGCTACCTCCTGGCCCAGGTCGTGGCCGCCATCCTGCTTTCGTCCGGCACCCTCGCGGGCCTCTCGCTCAACTACTCCTCCAGCGCGGCCGTCGGCGCCTGCGTCGTCGTGATCGCGGCGGTCATGCTCTCGACGATCTACCCGGCGCGCAAGGCGAGCGAGCTGTCGGTCCCCGACGTCACCCGCCGCTGGAAGCTGCCGCCCGCCGAAGGCGACCGGCTCCGGTTCGACTTCCCGTTCACGGTCGGGCAGGCGGATCTGGTCGGGCTCTTCACCTACCTGGCGGACCTGTTCCGGGCGTACCGCGATTCCTCGATCGGATCGTTCGCGACCGACCGGGTGATCCAGCGCCGGACCGCGGGCGGCATCGCGATCGATATGGCCTGCTGGCTCGCCCCCTACGACCTCGGGATCAGCCAGCAGGCGACCTTCGAGGCCCTCCCCATGGACGTGCCCGGGCTGTACCGGGTCCAGGTGACCCTGGACCGGACTTCCGGGGAGCCGGATTCCTGGCACCGCCAGAACCGGCGGTTCCTGACCGCCCTCCGGAAGCGGTTCCTGGTCTGGCGGCTCTTCGGCGCCGAGATCAAGGCCCGGTACACGCGTGAGGGCCGCAAGCGGATGGAGATGGAGGGAACCCATGGCTGACGCGGAGCGGGCGGCCGTGCAGGAGGAGCACACCCTTATCCCGGCGGACCTCCAATACGAGGAGGCGTTCAGCCGCAACGTCGTCATCGCCGCCCTCTTTGCCGGGCTCGTCATGCTCCCCGGCGCGATCTACATGGGCCTCATCGCGGGCGTGGGGCTGGGCGGCGCCGCCGAATGGGTGACCCTGATCCTATTCCTCGAGGTCGCACGCCGGACCTTCGTCAAGCTCCGGCCGCAGGAGATCATGCTCATCTACTGGGCCGTCTCGAGCATGATCGGCGTCTCGTGGGCCTTCGGCGGCGGGCTCCAGATGTTCGGCGGGTCGTTCGGGCTCTTCATCTGGGAGCAGTACCTGATCCAGCACCCGCTCATGGCCAACCTGGCCCCCAAGATCCCGGACTGGGTGGTGCCGCCGCTGTCCTCGAGCGTCTACTCCCTGCGCACGTTCTTCCACCACGACTGGGCCAAACCCATTCTCATCGGAATGGTCGTCAGCCTCCTCTACCGGGTCAACTCGGTCACGCTGGGGTACGTCCTGTTCCGGACGGTGGCCGACGCCGAACGCCTCCCGTTCCCCCTCGTTTCGATCAACGTGGGAGGGACGATGGCCCTGGCCGAAAGCTCGTCGGGCAAGGAAGGCTGGCGCTGGCGGGTCTTCTCGATCGGGGCCATGATCGGGGTCGCGTGGGGAACGCTGTACGTGGGGGTTCCCGCGATCACGAGCATCCTCGCGCCCCAGCCGATCCTGCTCATCCCCATTCCGTGGATCGACCTCACGCGCGCGGTCCAGGCGTTCCTGCCGGGCGCCCTCTTCGGCCTCTCTACCGGGCTCGGGGGGTACATCTGGGGCATGGTGCTCCCGCGCGAGATCGCATGGGGGCAGTTCGCGGGATCCATGATCGGCGGGCTCCTGATTCCTCCGATCCTGGTCTGGAACAACATGCTCCCGGACTGGAAGCCCGGCTATTCGAACATCCCGACCTCGATCGCGCTGACCTGGAACTTCGGGATCAGCTTCGGCATGGGCGTCGGGCTCTTCTTCGGCTGGGCGGGCGTCGTCGCGCTCTTCCGCCAGCTCTCGAAACAGCGCAAGGAGCGGCTCGAGGCCGGGGGAGCGGAGGCGGCGGAGTCCGGCCGGGCCCGGTTCCGGTTCCCGCCGCCTCCCGCGGGCCGCGGCGACTTCAACCCTGCCGTCTGCCTCATCCTCTGGGCCGCGAGCACGCTCGCGATCGTTTTCGTCGTGAAATGGCTCGTGCCCGAGTTCCCGATCTGGATCACGGCGTTCTTCGGGCTGATCTGGAGCCCGCTCAACTCGTTCATCACCGCCCGCATGGTCGGGATCACGGGCTCGACGCAGGGGAACCCGTTCCCGTTCCTGCGCGAGTTCACGTTCTTCCTTTCCGGCTACCGCGGCGTCGCCCTGTGGTTCGCGCCCGTCCCGCTCTACGACCACGGCTGGGAACCCTCGACCTACAAGTCGCTCGAGATGTCGCGGACCAAGTTCCCGAGCTACATCAAGCTCATCATCCTGACGATCGTGCTCGCGTTCGCGTTCTCATGGGTCTACTGGTCCCTGATCTGGAAGCTCGGTCCCATCCCGTCGCAGTCGTACCCGTACGCCCAGACCTACTGGCCCATGGGCGTCCAGAACCAGTACATCTGGCTCTCGATCACGGACCCCGAGAGCCCGACCCGGGCGTACTTCGTGCACCAGGTCCTGAACGTGAAGTTCATCGGCCTTGGTCTCTGTCTCGCCGGGCTCCTGTGGGCGGCGACGTCCGCCATGAAACTGCCCGCCCTCTTCTTCTTCAGCATGATCGGGTCCATGCAGATGTGGCCCCACGACTCGATTCCGATGATGATCGGCGCCCTGATCGGGATGAGCATGGCGAAGAAGTACGGAAACGAGAAATGGCAGGCGTACGCGCCCATCCTGGGCGCCGGATTCGCCTGCGGGATGGGGCTGATCGGCATGGTCGCGATCGCGGTGACGCTCATGGCGAAAGCCGTGACGCCTCTGCTCTATTGATATGGTGACGACCGGCATATCCCGGCGGTGGCTCCTCCTCGGCGGGCTCTCGGTCGCGGTGGTGGCCGCCGTGGCCCTGACCGCGCCCTGGCTCGTGTTCTTCTCCAAGAGCGACAACCCGGGCGCCTGGGGCGTTCTCCCGTTCGCGGCCTCCTCCTTCTTCCTCACGCTCTGCGGCATCAACGCCCTGCGCGAACGCCGGGGCCTGCCCCCCGCGGTCACCCTCGGCGAGGCATTCGGGTGCTTCGTCATCATCATGATGGGCGGCTGGGTCGCGACCTGGTCGTACATCGAGGTCCAGATGCCGCTCCTGACCTCGCCCTGGGTTTTCGCCTCCCCCGAGAACGGCTGGTCCGAGAACATCGTGCCTCACCTCCCGCGGTGGGCGTTGGGGCCGTCGGAGGAGCCCTGGGCGTCCGGGTTCTACAACGGCCTCTCGTCCGGCCACTCGATCCCGTGGGCGCGGTGGTTGAGGCCCGCCCTGTGCTGGAGCGCGTTCACGGTCGTCTGGACGGCCTTCATGATCTCGCTCGCGGGACTGATGGCCCGGCAGTGGATTGAGCACGACCGGCTCACGTTCCCGCACGCCGAGGTCCTCGTCGGCGCCGCCAAGGGCTTCATGCGCTCGAAGCTGTTCTGGTACGGCGCCGCCATCACGTGCGCCGTCCCGCTCTGGAACCTCTTCCAGCAGTTCGTGCCCGTCTTCCCGCAGGCGAACCTGTACTTCGGCGGCGGCCCCGAGGGCGTCGAGTGGTTCAAGGGGCTCCCGAGGATCCGGACCGACCTCAACCTCTTCATGCTCGGGCTCCTGTACTTCGTGCACCGGGACATCGTGATTTCCATGGTCGTCTTCTTCATCCTGATCTCGTTCCGGAACTACGGGCTCAACCTCGCCGGGTTCAAGCTCGAGCACGGGGACCTCTACGGGAGCGGGGACATGGGCTCCCTGCAGACCTCGGGCGCGATCCTGGCCCTCATCCTGTCCTCGCTCTGGACCGGCCGGCACACGATCCGGGCCTACCTCAAGGCCGCGCGGGAGGGTACGGGCGACGACTGGTCGTGGCTATCGCCGCGGACGACCGTGGTCGTGTTCCTGGCCTCGTCGCTGGGTTTCGCGGTCTGGCTCGGCTTCCTGGGCCTGCGCGATCCCGGGGGGATCCTGGTCCTGATGGGCACCCAGGCCCTGGGCTACCTCGGCTCCGCCCGGATCCTGGCCGAGTCGTCGTTCGAGATCGGGTGGCCCGCGGACCAGGTGGACCTGACGCTCGTCGTGTGGGGTACCAGGCACTTCGCTCCCGCCGCGCTGGCCGCGCTCGCGCTGGCCTCCTGCTGGGTCTACGGATCGGCTTCGCTCGGCCAGACCGGGAACGTGATGACGGCCGAGCGGACGAGGACCTCGGGGCGGTTTCCCCGCGGCACGTTCACGCTCGTCCTCGTCGCGGTGGCCCTCGCCACGTTCGTGTGCATGTTCGCCACCGCGTGGCTCGCGTACCGCAAGGGCGCCAACACCTTCGGCGTCTGGCACTACCAGTGGTACATGCGGATGCCCTTCGACCGCGCGAGCGAAGCGGTCCGCACCCCGCTCGGCCCGGACTGGCTCCGCATGGCCTGGCTCGGGGTCGGGGGAGCCACGATGGGCGTCCTGATCTTCCTGCGCAACAACGTCGTGGGCTGGTTCCTGCACCCGATCGGGTTCATCCTCGCCGCCATGGGCCGCTCCCCCGGCTCGGGCTGTCACATGTGGGTCTTCACGGGCGCGGCGGCCTGGATCTTCAAGACCCTGCTCATCCGCCTCGGCGGCGTCGAATCCTACGAGAAGTGGAAGCCATTCTTCGGGGGGCTCGTCCTCGGCGTCTTCTTCCAGGGCGCGCTGGTCTTCCTCGTCCGCGCGGTCTACGCCCTCGTCAAGGGCATGGCCCTGGGGGCGCAGTAGATAGCAGACGCCCGGTCCAGGTATTGACCCGCGGTGCCGCCAAACAGATAATCAGCGCATGAGGCTGGCGCGTTGGGGCCTGGCGGGCGCCCTGGGAGCGGCGCTCGTCGCGTCTCCGCATTCCTCCCGGGCGGCGACGATCCTGACCGTGGCTGGGAAGGGGGTCGCCGGCTATACGGGCGACGGGATCTCGGCGACGACTGCGGAGGTGTACTTCCCTTCCGGAGTGGCGGTGGATGCGGCCGGCAACGTCTACATCGCGGACACGTACAACTACCGCATCCGGAAGGCGGCGGCGACGGGGTTGATCTCGACGGTGGCCGGGACGGGGTCACCGGGGTACAACGGCGACGGCATTTCGGCCACGGTGGCCGAGGTGGACTCCCCATGCGGCGTGTCAGTGGACGCATCCGGGAATCTCTATATCGCGGACACCGACAACAGCCTCATTCGAAGAGTGGATGCGGCGACGGGGTTGATCTCGACGGTGGCCGGGACGGGGTCGCCGGGGTA
>Ga0315281_10003518_pt1 | contig 22896 bp, 22 predicted proteins | sample YL17G07_0_MG_FD_204540 | JGI IMG/M metagenome (GOLD analysis project Ga0315281, IMG submission 204540) | Sediment microbial communities from Yellowstone Lake, YNP, Wyoming, USA - YL17G07_0 | ecosystem: Environmental > Aquatic > Freshwater > Lake > Sediment | place: USA: Wyoming | collected... | reverse complement strand
ATCCACTGCTAGTTATTGCACTATGCGTCGTGGTGTTTCTGGAAATCCATCCGTTCCAGGATGGCAACGGCCGACTCTCCAGAGTGCTCACTACGCTGTTGCTCATGCGGGCAGGTTACGCCTATGTACCCTATAGCTCACTGGAGAGCGTGATCGAACAGAACAAGGAAGCCTATTATCTGGCTCTGCGACAAACTCAGGGGACGATCCGTACCGAATCCCCGAACTGGCAACCGTGGCTGGTCTTTTTTTTGCGGTCTGTCGAAGAACAGGTCAGGCGGCTTGAGAAGAAGGTCGAGCGCGAAAGGCTCGTGTTGGCATCAATGCCCGAACTGTCACTTAAAATTGTCGAGTTTGCTCGCGAGCATGGTCGTGTCACCATCGGTGAAACCATCAAGCTGACTGGTGCCAGCCGCAACACACTCAAACAACATTTCCGTGCTCTGGTCGAACGGGGACACCTGAATCAGCACGGTAGTGGCCGAGGTGTCTGGTACGAACTGCGTTAAGGAGCCATGTCTTATCCACAATTGTCAGAGTCGATCTCGGATCCAAATCACTTCCGATGGTAGATGTTGAAAAGGTCCTTCGCGGTTTGCGCGATACTCTTGCGCAGTTCCGAAGGAGCAACTACCTCGACGCGCTCCCCAAACCCCAACAGCCACCATCTCAATTGCTCGGTATTGACCACTTTGGCGGTCACCCTGAGACGGCCATCATCCAGAGCAGTAATATTCTGGTCGGCACTCAGGGGCGTTTCATACAGATGGTCTCCGGCCTGTTTCGTAAAGACAGCCTCCAGAGTTACGGTTTGCTCCCCACCAAATCCGAAGGCCCCGGATGCAATGTGAACATCCAGATCGAAACCCTTGGGCCGTTTCGCCTGCTCATCCCGTAATTCTGCAGATTTCATTCGATGCATGGCCAGCGTTCGGATATCCGGGCTTTCGAACCGAGTGCAAACCAGATAAGTGATCTGCCCACGCTGGACTATGCCAAGAGGATGTACCAGATAGTGAATGGGACTCTTCTCCCCACGCTTCAGGTATTTAATGTCAATCTGACTATTCTGCAGAAGAGCCTCATAAATAATCTGCTGGGCGTCTGAATTAACTTTGGGTGGCAATAGAGCCTGATTTGGCTGCACCACCCGTGCTTTGTTCAGCCAGGAATTAACCGTAGACTTGCCTGACAATGCAGAGAGATGCTGGGCCGCTGTCTTAAAATAAGGTGCCAACTGGTCCAAAGTTGAAGCCGGAAGCAACGGTTTCAGGTGCTGCTCCACCAACTTGAAAGTCAGTGCCTCGCTATTACTCATCCCTGGAACGTCCAATACCTTTGCGTCTTTAGACCAACTCCAGCCATAAGGCTTATCCCGTTCATCAGACATAATCGGGAAGCTTTCTGAAAGCGATTGCAGATCTCGCTCCACTGTGCGCTTGGCCACGGAAAAATTTTCTGATTCCAGCTTTTCCTGCAGCAATTTAGCCGTAATCTTGGAAGGATACCGAGGGATCATTCTCAACATCTGCCATTGGCGCAGAAGGGTTTCGCGATCAGAGGACATGGTTATATTGACTCCATTTGGTAATCGGTAAAAATTCTCTCACTCTTTTTTCCACTATCAAGACACTCACATTTCCGATAAGCGATCAACGGCTTTTGATTGGCGGCTCCATGTGGCACATGCCCCGTTGCCACATGTTTGCTGGCTGAATCAGAATGAACTTTGTCTCACATTTCCGCTTCCTCAAGCTGGCTGCCTACCCATTCCAATATGAGTACAAGACGCGGCGGCAGCATTTCCTGTGCTTGCTCATAGCTTACCCATCGGTATTCATCGTGCTCAGGCTTTCCCAGGCTTGGGCTCACCGGCAAGATCAAATTTACTTGTTTTGTTTCCGCCAGGTAATACCGGGCCACCTTGGATTTACCATATGGGCTTGTCTCGCGGAAGTCATGCCCCCAGTGGAAGGCAAGATCATCGATCGATGTTTCCTCCGTGGTTTCCCGGATTGCAGCATCAAAATGGGTTTCTCCCGCATCCAGCATGCCCTTGGGGAAGCCCCAGTTCTTGTAAGCCCGGAGCACCAGAAAAAGCCAGCCATCCCCTTCCCGACGAACCACCACGACACCTGCTGCTTGATTGATCACTGGCATGGTTCAACCTAATTGCCTTGAATAAACCGATCTATCCGCGGACAAAACTTGTGAGATATTGATTTGTGTGCTGCCAGCAGGAAAAAGATTTCTTGATCTGTAATTTTGCCTTGGGGTTTTACGAAACTTGAAATCAGCCAGACTTGATCACCTTCCGGATTTTTATGAAAAAATGAACTCCCGCCCCAAGGCAGTTCACCGTTAAGGCGGTTCAAATATTCGGTCAATGCCTTCCATGATCTTTTCAACACCCGCCCTTCATAATTGGACACAATTTTCAGTATTTCCAGTTTCGCAGAAGGTTCTCCCTCCTTCAGATATGGGTTCTCGAATTCATCGGCCTCCAGCGAAATCTCTCCAGCCCATCCTTTTCCTTCCAGGGAGAAATCGGAAAACAGGATCGTCTTGCCAAAAAACTCTGGGAGTTCCGTGTAGTCGCTGTTCCATGCCACAAGATCAACATTACTTTCTAAAATCTGTTGAATTCGTCGGCACAACTTGCTTGTACAACCCTTAAATGTGGTCATTGGAACATCAGATTGTTCGTCGTCGTTCACTTCTTTTTCCATGCCAGTCTCCTGCTAAAGCAATTAGAGTACTTAACCCCCAACAACCGTATGGAAGCATGATAGCCAACAATAGCGACAATTCATGTCGCGTAAATGGGATAAATCCAGATGATCTTCCAACGCGAATAACAACCGAGCCGACAAAGATGTTGGCGCGACGCCTGATGTCGCACACCTTCTTTATTAGGGTTCATCCGGCTTTCGTGTGGGTCGCGGGGGCCTTGCCATTGGCCCCCACCCCCTTGTTGGGTGAGGGCTGGGGTGAGGGTGAGCAGCCTGAATCTACCCCTCTCCCTGCCCCTCTCCCGCAAGTGGAGAGGGAACTGCTGTCAGCCGGGCCGCAATACACGCCCAGTACCCACAGAATTATCTGAAGAACCTTTATTATTAACGGGAATTGAGAGTCAAACTTGAACCAAGCTGGCCACCATGCCTCTAGCCACTTATAGACACTGGATCTTAACGATGATCAGACCGACCTACGAAGGATTGAAACGCGCTGCCGAATCTGGATATCCTTATGGGTCCCGCGCCATGAGCCTTCATCCTAACCCACGTTTCTACAAATACACTTGGCACGTCTTTTGGCGAGGAAGCCCTGTCGAGGGACGCACATTCCTTGAAACTGAGCCACTCTCGACCAAAGCCGCTTTCGATCTATTGGCGTCCTTACGAAAGCAGGGTGAGCCATTTATTGTGTTTAGCCATCGCCACCCAAGGCGTGGCATATCAATCTGGGACCTTGATAATCCACGCTGGAACGGTGTCAAGCCTGCCCCAAGCTACGACGATGACATCGACCCACCTATTGATTCAGGCCATCGCTAGCGATTCGATAGCTTGAGTGTTTGAATCTTGTTATCAGCGGGAATATCTGGCGAAATTTGAGCAGATCTTGACACAATTAAAATCAAGATTCATTCGATTTATCCGATACCACAATGGATAGGGGAAACGAACCCCCAGCGCCCCAAGTCATTAACCACGCCAAAGCGCTCATCGGCGTGAAGTGCCAGAAACCAATCACTCAATCACCAACAAGGATTGTTTTTCATGAAACCCACAACGCTTAGCGCTTGGCAAAAGCAGATTCAAGCTCGCGCAGAATTCTTTTAATCAACAGCAAAATCCACTTTTCTCTTAGGGGACCACATGACAAATCAAACCAAACCGAGATACTTAAGTAAGTCTCGATTCAAGCTTGCGGTCGAATGCCCCACCAAGTTGAATTACACGGGCCTAAAGGGCTACGCCAACCGGAGTGATGAAAACGAGTTTCTCAAAGCACTTGCCAAGGGTGGCTACCAGGTCGGTGAACTGGCAAAACTGATGTACCCAGGTGGCAAGGACATTGAGACGTTGGATATCGAAGCATCTGCTGCTGCAACAGTTACGCTGCTTGAACAGGAGAATGTCACAATCTACGAAGCGGCCATCTGCCACGATAATTTATTCATTCGGATCGACATCCTGAAGAAAACTGGCAATCACTTAGACTTAATCGAAGTCAAAGCCAAATCCTTTGACTCGACGCAAGAAACACTCTTAACCGAAAAGGGTGGTATCGAAAGCTCTTATCTTTCGTATCTGCAGGACGTTGCGTTCCAGAAGCATGTGCTAGCGATGGCATTCCCCAATTTTTCCATCAATGCCTTTCTCATGATGGCGGACAAGTCAAAACATTGTACTGTCGATGGATTGAATCAGTATTTCAAAGTTACACAGGATAAAAAAGGCCCGAAACGAATTCGAATTACGCGTGCCGACCATGCCGACAGTAGTAGCATTGGCAATCCGATTTTAGAAAAAATTAATGTCGACAAGCACATTGGCATCATATGGGAACAGGAGTTGAAATACGCTGGTAACGGTGGCGGCTCATTCAAGGTAGTCGTCAATCAATGGGCAGATGCGTACTCCAGCAGAAAAATAATTGCCCCCATGATCGGCAAGCAGTGTAAAGGCTGTGAATTTAGAACGGACTCACCGAGCGACACTTCACGGAGTGGCTTTCATGAATGTTGGGTGAAGAAATTAACGCCTGATGATATTACTAAAGGTACTGTGTTCGATCTTTATCATCCAGTAAAAAACCAAATACAAAAGTTGCTAGGCAAGGGTATATATCGCCTCTCCGACATCACGGAGGTAGACCTGACGCTGGCCTCGAAAGATCACGGAATAAGTCGTGGCCTACGCCAATGGATGCAGGCATCCGGCGAGTGGCCTGGAGATGATAATTTTTTCCTGGATCGAGAATTCCTCCGTGTAGAAATGGAAAAGTGGAAATTTCCCTACCACTTTATTGATTTCGAAACCTCGGCCGTCGCAATTCCATTTCACCGGGGTAGGCACCCTTACGAGCAGGTGGCATTTCAGTTTTCCCATCACATCATGGATAAAGACGGCACGATCCGCCATGCTGACGAATTCATCAACGTGGAGCCGGGCGTGTTTCCCAATTACGATTTTGTCCGCGCCCTGATGAAAGCACTGGAAGGTGATGATGGCACTGTGTTTAGGTGGAGTGCCCATGAGAACACCGTGCTGAACCAAATTTATGCCCAATTGGAAGACGAACCAAATCCCCCAACTGATTCTGAGTCCCTAAAGAATTTCATAAAGACCATAACCACTAAAAAAACAGCAGATAAAAAGTCTATTATCTGGGAAGGGAATCGCACCATGTATGACCTATGTGGTCTAGCCAAAAAGTGCTTTTTTCACCCGTTCACCAAGGGAAGCAGCTCGATCAAGAAAGTATTGCCAGCGGTACTACGCTCATCACCGTACCTAAAGGAAAAGTATAGCCAGCCAATCTACGGCGGTGATTCGACAATACCCAGCAAAAATTTCAAGCACAAAAAGGAGTGGTGGATCGATAAGGATGGTGAAGCACAAGATCCTTACGATCTGCTGGATAAAGTTTTCCCAGATTTTACCAAGGAAGAAATTGCCAAACTAGAAACCAACCAGGAAATCGAAGAAATCGCTGAGGGTGGCGCTGCAATGACCGCCTATGCCCGGCTCCAATTTGAGGATATGGATGAACAAACTCGCCAATACATCAAGAACGCATTACTGAGGTATTGTGAACTCGACACGCTTGCGATGGTCATGGTCGTTGAATCATGGATAGCATGGTTACTGCGAGCCCGATAGCTTGGTTAATGCGGGGATTACTTTGCCCTCATAGTGCCAGCAGCGGGTGACGCCATTTTGTTTTCTGGCGTATCAACCAGGTTCGCCGACGGACGCAATATGAATACGAAATATAATGTTGAGGGACTTATGACTAAGCAGATTAAAAACCAGAATATCAGTGCTGCACTACAAATGATCTTTAAGGGCATAGAGATGCTTCGTGAGGGATTTAATTCAAAACGGCAATTCACTATTGACGGCCGTCTAGTGGGGGACATTGGTGAGATCATCGCCGAGCTTGAGTACGATATTGAGATTGATGAGAAATCGCAACCAACGCATGATGGAACAACATCATGTGGCCGCCGTGTTCAGGTTAAGTCTACGTTCCAGGATCAACTCACATTTAAGGGAGGGTATGATCTCTATCTAGGCCTAAAACTCCATAAAGACGGGACGTTTGAGGAGATTTACAATGGGCCTGGGCACTACATCACCAAACAGTACTCGCATCGCAAAGGAATCGGAACAACCCTCCTGAGTTTCCCAATAGGAAGTTTAAAAAAACTACAGAAGAGGGTACCGATGATTGATAAGGTTAAACTTCGCATGGATGATTGATTGTTGGTACGCGTTGAAAATTACCCAGAAAACATAGCCTCTGCGCGCTGAAAATTACCCGGGTGATTAACCTCCTTCGTTCCGATTTTCGGAATGGAGAAACCAAGGAGATGATCACCATGAATATACTGGGTAAAGTTAGACGTTTGTATCACCGGGACAGGCTGTCAATATCGGAAATCGAGAGGCGCACGGGCCTGACACGCAAGACGATCCGGAATTGGCTGAAGGCACCGGAGGGTACTGAGCCGAAGTACCCTCGGCAGATTGGCGAGAGCAAGATTGCGCATTCTCACAATGGTGAATTTTCGCACAACATGTGCCTTTCAGCGAACACGGTAGCCAATCATAAACAATGCAGCTTCTACTTGATGTCGGCTCCATTTGAGTTCAGATGCCAGTTTCGTGACAATCCAATTAGCCATAAGATTGGAGTACGCTTGCCGTGGGAAGAGAGGAGCATTCGATTTTTTCGATTTTACAGGCCGAGAGGGAAACCTAAATACTGTGGTTGATGGGTTGCGTTCAGATTTGTTGCTTCGCATGAATTTTAGTTCTGGTGGAACTTCCGTTTCATTAATAGATTCCAGATATTTCCGGGAAAGCAAACCGAGTGCGGCGCCAACACGGTCATCGTAAATGATCGATTTCTCAGAGGCCAATGCATAGATTTTGGTTAACCCGGAGTCCATGCGAAGCGTACTATTCATAAATCCATTTGAACTGCAGCGCAAATGTCCTTAACCAAGGTTTTTTTTTCGTGGCGGTCAATAACCCAACGAACGGATCCCTTAAATACTTGGCCCCACTCCAATATTTTGATGCATAACAAGAAAGTTGCATCATCCTTATTGCCATTCAGAGCACACTTTAGTGCTTCTGATAGACCGTCTAAAACTTTCTTATTTTCTTTGAAACTGGTACCGACATGTTGGTTGTCTTCCTCTTCATCATCTTCATTCTCAGCTGACTCGGTCGGCCAGAAATAATGTGTCATCGCATCACTAAGGGAAGGGAGGGTTAGAAAGATTTTTTGCTTTCCTTCTTCTGCCAATGTCTCTACCGATGTGTTGTTCGCCTGTTCACTTAAATGTTTTCCCCATTGCTTGAATTTAATCTCATATTTATGGTTTAAATCACGCTGCTTCTCCCGTGCAATGATGAATTTAATGAACGGAAGAGTGTGCTTTGCGTCGAGAAAATCTTTTTCACATTTGAAAACCACATTCCTATCTGGTTTTCCACCTTTTCTTTTATCTTGGGGATTTGCCTTTCTAATTTTCGACTCAGCCAATCGCCTGCTCGTTACTGATTTTTCATGATTTTCATTTTTCAAACTGAATCTCCAGGCTTTTCTCAGGTCTGCCACGCTTCCACATTTTCTTGGGTCTCTAATGCTGATGAAAGCTGCGCCAACATCATTATCACTAACACAATACTGCTGTAAGAACCTTAAGCAAGCATAATCCAGCCCTCCAGGCGTTGCCCTTATAATATTTTTTGCAATCGCAAAAACTTCCTTATAACCAAATTCCTTTTCGGATGCCCCTGATTGACGTTGAAAATATATATAAATATCGTCTTGGTTTGCCATTTATTCTGCTCCAAAAATTCAATCTTTAGCTCTCTAGATTTTTACTTCCAAGAGGAGTGTTTCATGCCCCTAGTTTTTTCTAGAGAACTGGCCCAGTCATCCATGAATCAGCTATAGCCAAGCTTTTATATCAACTTCCTTTATATCGACATGATGCAATTCCTTCTTGAGGGGATTTGTCCGCACTTTTCTTGACCCCAGCCTGCCTTGCGACATCATCTGTCGCGCATGCACCTCATACTGCACAGCTCTCAACCAAACCTCGTCCAAGGAGAACATCGTATGAATGAATCATATGTGACATTTCTGAAAACTAATGAGGAATTCGGTGGGTTGTCTAATATGTGTGGCGATTACTTCATTATGATTAACAGTGTCAGGATTCTTTCAAGTGAACATCTGTATCAGTCATTAAAGTTTTCGGAAAATCCTGAAATTCAGAAACAAATACTGAGTAAGCCAAGTCCGATCGTTGCGAAGATGATTTCTAGAAAAAAAGATCATAAAGAATTAATACGTAGTGACTGGAATGAAATTCAATTGGAGGTGATGGAATTCTGTCTTAAAACGAAATTGATCTGGAACTGGGTGAAATTTGGAAATCTGCTTCGTTTAACTGAAGGCAAAACAATCTACGAAATATCGAGCAAGAAAGATAAATACTGGGGGGTTATACGTTGTGACGATGGATTTGTCGGAGAAAATAATCTTGGTAAATTGTTGATGAAATTACGAGATGAGTTCATGAGTGATTCAAATGAACATTTGAGATTGGTCACACCACCTGAACACATCAATTTGAAGTTTCTGGGTGAAAATATTCAAATCACTGATCGTCGAAATCATCTTCAACAAGCAGGTACTCGAACGACTGGGTTGGTTAACGAGCTAAAGCCATAAATCCTGGGGAACCCTGAAACGGGTTCCCTTTGCACCACCAATGGAGTCCAACCCACCACAGGGAGAAACAAATGTCAGATATAGAATTCAAAGGTGTTGATCCGAAATCTGAGAACGGAAAATCGATTTTCTTTTACAGCATGGATTATTGGATAGAATTGTGTGAATGCATTAGCATGATCATCAGCGAGGCTTTTCCCTCCTATCCCTCAATGGATGCAGAAAACGCGGAGTACCTGGCAGGTCAACTGAAGCGTCGTCTGGATTTCGGGTTGGTCCAAGCCTATTACGAACTCGCCACGAGACGCAGGCTAGCCGATCCTGAGATGCCCGCCCAGGAACTGGAAGACGAGACTCGGAGCCATGTGGAGTGCATGCTGGACTGGACCCGTCAATACATTACCTTCCTGAAGGAGTGCGGTGGGTGTGAACCTCAACTTTGGGGGGTTAGATCAGACTGAGGCATCCACGAGGCCCAGCACAAGGTATGCGACATAATCTGTCGCATATCCGACCCACACTCTGTCCAGGTGTCAGATATAGAATTCAAAGGTGCTGACCCGAAAAAGAACCCAGATTGCACGAGCTTAGTGGAAAGTTACAGGTGGATCACCTGGCCGGTTATACATCTCCAACAGCTCCCCCTCCAAATGGATATCTGGCTTGAGTTCAAACGTGGGCCCTGTATACAGATAACTCAGATCCTTCTCCTCTTCCATTAGCCCTAGCTGAATCAGCGCTTGACACTCGGCCTGCCGAACCATAAACCCGTACCACAACGCATCAGCGTCATTAGCGAAAACACGCTCAGGTTCATTCTGTGCCGCCAATAACAGTCTTTCTTTTTTTTGGATCTTTGAAAATTTGTCTTCGTCCATAAATTTTCTCCTTCCTTCGCCTGAACAACCGGACCATTTGCCACATGAACCGATACTTGTTGGCATCCTGACATCAGGGTAATGATTCCCTGCGTCAATCGACGTCGCACCGAAGGCTGTTTCCCTCACATTCACGTTCCGCACACGCGTTACGCACCCACAGCCGTGTTCACACCTATGTTCGGCCCTAGTTGCGACTTGGCATGTCGCACACCTGTTTAATAATACGTATCTCAATACCAAACACCCTTGCTTGGGTTACACACACTGCAGCACCCCGCTCTTTAACAATCTGGAGTTATTCCCAGCACTTCCCTGCCCCGGAAGTGCTGGCCCCGCTTTGCTTTCCAAAAGAGCTTTACGAATACGAAATGCGCTGAACAGATTCACGACGATTTTCACAAAACGAAAGGAGTCCCACAATGGCACGCACTCGCTCAACCCGGATCAAAAAACCCGATGCACCCGCTATTGCAACCCCCATCAGTGACGAACTGCTTAACTTATGGCTACTCCGCATTCTCCTGCCACTTGAGGGCCACAAGACGCTGGTGAAGCAGTATTACTTTGACGATGACAATGTTGCGCGGCTGGTGGGGCTCGCAAAATATATCGATGACCCTGCCGCCAAATACGATAGAAAGCTCATCGTCGCATCACTCCGCCGCCAGTGGCGTGCGGCCGAGCGTCGTGACCTTCCTGCAGAGGACACGCTGGTCGCGCGCAACATCCGCTTGCTCGGAGAAGCCGTCGGATTATCCGAACTGGAGATGAGGATCGCTCAATTCGTCAATCTTGGGAAAGCCATTCGTCCACTCGAAACCGCACTGGACATGCTTGGGTCGATGCAACTCCACCACATCGAGCACGTGTTATCTGTTTGCCTTGGGGTTAATCTGTCGCTCATCCGGGAAGCCCTGGACCATGATGGCACCCTGTTCAAGGCAGGCATTCTGTGGGTCGATACTGATGGGTTTTCTGCATTCTCAAGCAAGGTCGAGGTTCTGGGGGGTCTGGATGACGAAATGCAACGCCATCATGATCAACCGCTTTCGCTGTTTCGTAACAACCTGGTTGAATCTCAACCCGCGAAGCTGAGTCCTGGCAGTTATCCGCATCTTGCCCGCGATATCGACGCACTTCGCAAGTACTTTGCCGATGCCTATCAATCATCGAAACGTGGCGTCAATGTACTGCTTTACGGCATGCCGGGCAGCGGTAAAACCGAGTTCGTCCGGATGCTGGCAGCAGATCTGGGGCATGAGGTCTACGAAGTGGCGACGCAGAATAGGCGCGGCACACCACTTAAACCGCGCGCCAGATTCCGCTCCTACCGCCTGGCACAGGCCGTGCTCCCCCGCCACAAGGCCATCGTGCTGTTCGATGAAGTGGAGGACGTTTTTCATGACGCCGGCGAAGCCCCTGGCAGCAAGGGCAACAAGAGCGGGATCAAGGCATGGATCAACCAGATGCTGGAGAACAATGCCGTACCGACATTCTGGTTGGCAAACAGCATAGAGTCGGTAGACCCGGCGTTCATTCGCCGGTTTGACTACGTGATCGAACTGAATGCGCCTCCTCGAAGCGTTCGGCTTCAGGTGCTGGACAACTACCTGTCCGGCCTGCCCGTCTCGGATACCTGGAAGCAGCAGGTCGCTGAGCATGACGAGATGGTACCAGGAGTCGTCGAACGGGCCGCCAAGGTGATCAGGGTGGTATCCAGCGGTCTCAGCCCCGCTGAGACCGAACAAGCGCTCAACCGCGTGCTGGACAATACGCTTGATGCGCTTGGCCTGAAGTCTCTTCCCACTCTCAGCCAGGAAAACTCCGTGGGCTATCGGCTGGACATGCTGAATTCGGACTGCGACATGCAGCAGGTGCGGGATGGGCTGGCATTACACCGCCAGGGCCGGGTCTGTCTCTATGGCCCGCCGGGTACCGGGAAAACGGCTTTTGGGCGCCATATCGCGACTTCACTCGACCTGCCGCTGATGGTGAAACGCGCATCGGACATCCTGTCCCCTTATGTCGGCATGACCGAGCGCAACATGGCACACGTGTTTCGACAAGCCAAGGAGGAAGGATCGGTGATCCTGCTGGATGAGGCGGACACTTTCCTGCGCAACAGGAGCAGCGCGCAGCATAGCTGGGAAGTGAGCGAGGTCAACGAAATCCTCACCCAAATGGAAGCTTTTGATGGCATCTTCATTGCCTCCACCAACCTGATGGATAGCCTGGACTCGGCGGCCTTGCGCCGCTTTGATCTCAAGATCCGGTTTGGCTACCTGGCCCCAGACCAGGCGTGGGCGATGTTTCAGGACCTGTCGAGGAAACTGGGTTTGGAGCCTCAAGATTCGCTCAGAAATGCGGTTAATAAACTCAGCATCCTCACACCAGGCGACTGTACCAACGTACTCCGCCAGTCTAGGCTTAGAAAGATCACACGGTGTGAAGATATCTATGAACGTCTGGCAGCGGAGTGCGCGGCCAAGCCTGATGGGCGCCGCCAGTCAATCGGGTTTTTAGCGTAATGGGGGGCCGCATGTTTCTTTACCAATATGTTGCAAGGATAACTGGGGGCACCCCTGACAGTCAGCCCGATGAAGCCAGGGTGCCGGAGGATCTGAAAAAGGCACGCCAACTATGGAAAACCAAATATTCATCGGCCAATCAACTCACCCGCCGCAACCAGGAAATTTACCGGCTTATTTTGCCATTCCTCAGGGTGAATTTTATTCCTGACAATCTCAATGATGAGGGAAGGAACCTGATGGGTGAAAAAGGGGAAAATGAATATCCTGCTGAGTCGTTCATCATTCAGGACGTAACCTTCGATCGCGGACCATTGCCCACCCTCTGCGCAACGGCCACATTCAATCTTCCCTTGAAAGAATCATTCGCCTCGACGAAGGCATTCGATGAGTGGCAGAAAAAAAACAGGTCTCTTACCTGGGGTGTAGTCTTTGAGTATGTACTGGGCGAGGCAGACGAAAACTTCTACCCACTGTTTACCTATCGGGATCTTGAGGGAGAGTTGGTTCTGCCAGGTAGCATGCTGTCAAAAAGAGAATTGCAGTAGCTCATTCAGGAAAAAGCATCAGATCTTCCCGCCGGGCTCCAGGCCAGGCAAGCGACTTAATCGAATGCCCTGACTTTCGGGATGAATATCTCCGGTAGCCGTGCAAGCAGATCACCTTCACCCGCTTCTCCCAAGCGTCCTGAAGCATTAACTACTGGACGTGTAAATCAAACAAACCCCATTTGCCTTCTCGATACCTTACTGCAGCTTCTGAAATGAGAAGGAAGGAGCCTGATCGGATCGATTTCTGAGCACACCCCCATATTCCCGGACATCAATGTTGAACATGCCCTTTGCATGGCCAGTTTTATCAGGTTTCTTGTTTTTCGTATTTCCAGCGCACCGCCCTCTCTAGCCAGCCATTCGGAAGTTTCCATAGGAAGCATTTCTGCCAGAAATACGCCATATTTTTCAGAAGTACATAATTCACGATAAATGTTCTGATAAATGGCGAGCTGATCATCCTCTCCAAGTGGCGGAATCTCTACACAAACAAATCTTGAGATGATGGGATCCGGTAACAAATCGATGTTATTGGCTGTGGCAATAAAAGACACGTTGGACACATCCACCTCGAATTCCAGGTAATCATCCCTGAAATGTTTGGCGGTGTCGGATTCCAGCAAAAGCAGAATTCTAGCGAGCGTGTTATGTTCTTGTGAGTTACCTGTTTTGTCGATCTCATCAAACAGAAAAACCGGGTTGGCATATTCGATGCTGGCCATGGTTCTTGCCACGAGTCCGGCGTCCGAGCCCACCCAGTATTTGCTCATCCCGGAAATCTTGAAATGGTCATCCGAGCCGGCCAAGGGGATATCTCGAAATGGGAGTCCGACAATTTTGGCAATCATGCTCATGAGGCGGGTTTTCCCCGTTCCTGGAGTGCCATGCAAGAGCAGGTTGGGTATTCTTGCATGTGATCCACTCAGGTAGGACGCACACAGCGCAAGACGGACAACTTCGATGGCTTCTGCACAATTGGGTTGTTCATCGGAAAGTCGTTGAAGCCGATCAAATACGTCGGCCCTCACATGGCCAAGCTTCTTGGGTTTTGTGATCCCAATCAACCCTTCGATGGGGCTGGTACCGTATAAATTTCTTTCCGGCTCGATAGATAAGCGTTGCTCGTAACTGGCAGAATCAGCGATAAGAACCAATCCTGTGGGGCAGGCAGCCTGGATTTTTGCCTGTTCACTAAGCTCCTTGTCTGCATTCCCCCAATCATTCTCAAACATTTCCCAAGCTTCGCTTTCAGAAAGCGTCCCGGTGTTTCGGGAAGCCGTTTCTCCCGTGCAGCCTTTTATAAACGAGGATTCATCAATTTTAAAGCAATCATCATCATTAAAATCCAGGCTTTTATTTTCAGCGGGAATGTCCTTTCCTTGCCACGCAGCATGATGATGCTGACAATCCTGAATGAGATCCAATCGATACCATTTCATGCCCATTGCATCTTCAAGCGATGACCCCATGACTGTATCGACATGGTGCTCATCGCAAAGATAGGATTTCAGTTCCCTGAGCCGAACCTGAACCTGGCCCGGAGGGAACGTGTCAGCGCAAACAAGCACACTGGCACTGCCTATTTTCAGGGTCATGTTCCCGAACGTGGCGAGCCTGATCGGCTGATCAACCATGACACCAAGTTTTTCTAAAAGACATTGGGTAAGCATGCTGTCGCCCCTCTAATTTGTAGCAGCCCGGCTGTTTCTGACAATCAGCAAGCCCATCCCCCTGCCGCAGGCGACATCCCTGATATCACAAAGGAGAAACTCGGCTTGCCAGCCATCCTGCAGGGTTGAAAAACGATCCCCAGCGGTTCATCCCACACCTTGATGGCAGTACCTCAGGCGGCAACCAGCAAATCGGTCCTGACAGAGCGAAGTGCTAGGTCAAGCGACAGCATCACGAAATCAAAAATCCCCGGCTCGGCAATTTCGCGTGCACCAACAATGTGCAGAACATTCACATTATTTCGAGCAATAAAGCTTGCGATCCATTTTGGATGGACGGAGGGCCTGAAATGCAAAATCGGTTTAACTTCAGCACATGCGGCATCCATCGCATGCATACCCAGCGTCGAGAGCTCGGGGGTAAGGGTAAAAACAATGGTCGCATCGCTATCGCGCACGTTGGCAGCAAGACTATTCAGATAACCCGTTGAAGGCGTCTCCTGTAAGTCATATTTCGCCTGTAGATTGGATTTCTTGCTTGGCAATTTACTGCACCACCCACCATGGCTCAGATCGTGCGCGATAGCCCAGTCAAGCCCTGCGGCACCGGCACCTGGCTGGCCGTTGGTCACAATCGTGGTTAGGATGTGGTTGGTATTTGATGTGTGCATGGTGGAGCCCCTTGAAATTTGAGCTCACATCATAGGGCCAGCATGCGACAAAGGATGTCGTATAGGTTATCAATTCAAAGCGGCCCGCTCCCTCCCAGGCTTGCAAGCGCCCCTCTGAAGAAACAATCAAAACCAGAATGTACCTTTAGCGCTTCCTTAAGTGTATCCAGCCTTTCCGGACTCCATTCTTTCGAGATACCCATATCATCCTGCTCTATACGGCACAGTTGCACTTTTTCCAATTCAAGCAGGCGTTCCTTCATCTCCTCTTTATTCAGTTGCTTCAACAAGATGTGCAATGCGTGATTAGCGACATCGTCTGGTGCTCTGTTCTCGTAGCCCCGATGGTCAATTTTCTGAAAGAATAGAACATCGTCCAGTCGTGTCAGCCTGATGTTGGCTGTAGAAACCGGTTCATTTCTGTCGGTTCGGAATGACACAATATACGTTTCATTAAACAGACATCGATTCGCATAGCTTCCTACACAGTGCCGCATCCGCAGTCCTTCTTCCTTCAATTCCTGCTCCGATCGAAGAAAATGTGCGTATAACCCACCTACACGTTGCGGAGTCAAATAGGGCACGGACCATGAGCTTTTCGATTCAACCGGCTGATCACTGGTGCCATGTAATTGCAGTTCATGCCACCTGACAGAAGATTGGACCTGCCTGAGCACACCTGCTTCATAGAATGTTTTCTCAACCACACCCCTGATTTTTCCGAAAGTATCGGAACCCGTTAAAACGTCAGGTCGATTATTATAAATGTCAGAAAACAGGGCCGAAACAACATCATTGACCAGATCTTTAACGTCCAGCAAGTCGGAGGGCACTGCATGAATCTTTTCAAATCTGGCCCTGGCAGCAACCCAGCCCATTTTCCCGATCTCCTTGAACCATAAAGTGTGTTGTTCGTTATCGTTCGCAGGGTCCAGAGCCAGCGCAAAACCGGCAAATGCCGTCCAGTCATCCGGTGATGTCGGACGTTTCTCAGGCGGCAAGCAGGACAGACAGCCAAGCAATTTTGGAAGCCGGCCAACCCAGGCATGACCCACTTCAGATATGGTTTTTCCACGCAACCATCGTATGGTTTCCTCCGGCACCTTAAAATGTCTTGCCAAGGTAGGCCATAGTTCCTGGCCCGCATCGACGAGGTTTCGAATCCGATTGCCTTCTCCACTCACCTCGCCGAGAACATCACCCAGCAAAGGGAAAGCATCTACAGCCTGAATGCGAAAATCAACCGCATTTTTATTTCCTTCGAGGTAGGCGTTATAGGTGAGCACTGACAGCACTGATCCCGCATTACTGATTACCCGAAATACATCCTGATTCAAGTTGTCCTTAAACAAGGCGAACGCATGATCAAATTGCCCGGCCAACCTGAGTACCAACTTTTTTCGGGCTTCTTTCCTGCCCAAGTGCGGTAACGGGCCAAAGCCATTAAAAATCCTGTCGGAGTAGGCGGCAATGGCTGCCGGTGCCAATTCAACCAATTCATGATCCTCTAAATTGAAGTTTTCGCATTTAACCCGCCGGGCGAATGACAAGCTGATGCATCGCTCCAACTCTGCAAGCCTGGTGGTGGCATGCACAGAACGGGAAAAGCACCGTCGGATTCCAGCCATGAACTCCCCAAGACGAATGCTGCCTTTTAAGTCCAGCAATCTGAGGTAACACAAGGCTCCTTCCGGCAACTCCACGCAAACATGCAACATCTGCCCTACCAACGGGGTCACTGAATCTGCTTGCGGCCTGGTAGCCAAAGGAAATACAAAAGCTTGCCTGAATGATTTACCATCGCCTGGAATCCAAGCAGCCACGGCCTGCTGACAAGCTTCAGCGTATTGGATGCCCCAGCCAGGTACGTCATCTCGCGTTAATCCGAGGTATTTTCTGGCTAATGACTGCCCTTCCTCGATCAAAGCCGCTTGATGTTGATCTCCAGTTGAAACGCCACATTCAGGCTCAAATTCATACACAGCATTCACATTGAGTTTCATATGAACTTACCTCCATGTCACAGCGATTGATGAATGATCAAACGGCGTATTGAAGGAATTTAAAAGAAAGAAACATCTCACTATGACTAACCCCTTTGATGACAGAGGTCGATTATCCGGGTATTAGCGTCATAATTTGTCGCAGCACCGACTCAGGCACCAAGAATTTGTTCGCAATGGGCAGGTTCAATGCCGGCGTTGATGGTATACCGTTAAGGGAGAAAAGCCCTGATTGCCCATGCATTCATCCGGACCAGACATCGTTCCGACACATTTTGTCGTAATCAATGCATACCATTGCGTCTTGATTCGACATCTTGAAAGGGACGGCACACCATGAACGCAATTGATAATCTGAGACTACCCACAGCCCTTATCGGTTTCCTTACCCTACGCGTGATAGCTTGGTTTGAAATGTGGGGCATGGCCATGATGTTTGCGGGCAACCTGATACTTGCTATAGCAGGCTTGGCATACTGGGATTGACCCATACCCCATAGCTGGTTTTCACAGTAAATCCATGCTGTGTTCAACAAACTGCACCGCGCATGCCATTCCAGCCGGGTGTACAGGAAACTCTGTAACTCCTTAGTAATTGGGATTGAGTGGGGATGATCCAGGATTGCAAACAAGGCGTCAGTTATTCGCGCACTACTGCGACACACTTTGCCGGATCCCCGGGTGATACTCAAAGCTCATTTAACAAACGAACCCTCCGCTTTCCAGCGGCTCAGGTGGAGAAACTCATGACACGCCACAAACCCCGCCCGAGAATCCAGCGCACGTTTATCCATTGGCTGGAGAAAAACCAGTCGCGTTTCATGGTTCCAGTTCGCATCAAGCGTATAACGGCCGAACGTGTGGATATGGATTTCGTGGGCGTTACCCAGTTGATTGGGGCCACCCTCTATCACTGGGGCGGTGCCACTCCGCGGTGCTACGAGGAGATTACGGTACCAGTCAATTGGGATGGAACACACTGGGATCTCCTGTTATGGCTAGATGCCGCACCCGTCAAAAGTGGCGATGGCTATGTGTGCAGATCTTGCGAGATGGAGCGACAGGCCGTATTTCAAGATCGAGAGTCGCTGTGGCAGGATCACCTGTTCGAGCCATTTCTAAACTGGGTCAACACTAGCCTCGCACCCGCAAAATGGCTCGAACTTGGTGGCTCAGATGACCGCGGGTGTACCTACGCAACAATTCTGACGGAAAAACCGGGGACTCCGTCCCCTGAACATATCTACATTCCAATCCGGGACGAATCTCTAATCAACCGTGGAAGAAACATGAATCCTGCGCCTGACAATAAATGAGGTGGCACCTGCCTGCAACCCGCCATCGCAATTGATTATCGCGATGAGAACAATATGAGTCCAGGCCGTAATGCATGGTTAAAACCCTCGCTCATCCGACCTATTACGTCGCACCCAACACTTATCATTCACCTGTCTGAAAAATTGCGTGGAGGCAAGCGATGGATAATATGAAGCTGACTGCACCGGATTTTTGCGATATGTTCGTGACACCGCACAACAGCACGCCGGGCACTGATCCGTCGGACGAGATGCTGGAGCAATTGCGTTCTCAACCGACGTATCAGCATTGGTGGTTTGGAGAGGGCGCAGCCGCACGACAAGCATTCGTTTACCCGGTGATGCCACGCACCGCAAACGATAGTGGCATGGCATGCAATGTCTACCCCTACACGCCATGCGATATCCTGATTGAAATGCTGGATGGACGGATTGCGGCTTTTCAGTTCGAGTCTGCCGCCACTTTTCAGTTGACCGGAAATTTGATCAGGAATCTCGCCGAGCAGTTGGCTAAAGGACATGGGGGAAATGATAAGCCGCGCTCGCACGCAACTCCTTACGCAACCAAAGCGGCATACCGTTGTTTCGAAAAATCTCTGGAAATGGCCGCCGGCCGTAATTCTAAAACCATCACCAAGGTTGGGGAGGGCACTACAGAAAAAATCGGGTATTTGTCTTACAGGATTCACCTATTACTGGATAAATCGCTAGCCTCAGGAGCCGATCTCGATTCCCTCAGGATCGCGCCGTACCTTGTCGCCAAGGTCATTCTGGATGGTCAGAATAATTTCATCCAGTCATTGCGCGAAAATCTGCCTCACACTTTCAACACATCCTATTTCCTGATTACCTTGCATAACTATCTCACTCCACCAGATCTGACATTGCGCAGGAATCGCCGCCAAGCCTACGAACTTCTTCCCCTACCCTTCGCCAATATGATGTTTAGCACATTTCACTCCTCCTGGAACAGGAGATTGGCGCGGCGCATTGATATGGGCCATTCGCCCTATGCTGTATGTGCGACGTTATATGGCGTATCGAAAAGCGCCCTGCGCCATTACAGCTTATCTCTTGGCAAGCCTGGATTATCGGGAGGAGCGTATGAACAGAGTATTTACGAATTTTTCATGTCGGGGAAATTAGATTTTCCTATATTCCTCACCGCTCTTGATACGCTACAGCCTGTGCTCCGCCCAAACACACGCGAAGAATGGACTTGCTTCCTTGATTGGGTCAAGTTGCTCTGCCGCCATCCCTACCTGAGGGTGGCAAAAAATCTTACCCGTTTGATACGCGAGGTAAGCCAGATTGGCTGGGCTCGAATTGATGACAAGGTCAAACAGGAATGCGGGATGGAAAGCTCAGCCGCGCTGCCGGCCATCGATGATTACATCAAAGCTGTTTTCAATCACAATAACTATCTCTCCCAACCTGACCAATACTACGAGTTGTTCATTGAGACCCTTACGATCAGGAAGCTGTTGCGTGGCTGTCGCCGCTGGCATGATGCGGTGACGCAAGTAACTGGAGAATATCTCCTGGTGCTGCAGATGGAATGCTCCAGGGGCAGAAGCTGGGAGTGGCCACAACTGGGAGAACCCGAATTGAGTGGCTACCACATCCACGCCCTCTGCGATGCACTGAGTCTTGCAGAAGAAGGGATGGCCATGGAGCACTGCGTGAGTACCCTGACGGGGGCGTGCCTTACCGGGAAGGTTCGGGTGTTTTCGCTTCGAGATGAATTGAACAACCGTTGTTCGACCTTCGACCTGGGCTTCACGCGTGATGATGAGGGGAGATTGCTCATCCACCCGCGAGAACATCAGGGGCCCGGCAATAGCCAACCCAGGCCTGAGTGGTGCGCGGTTGTAACAAGCTTCATGCACTGGTTGGAAAAGCCTGCACAATCAGGACTTCTTGCTGGTGTTGAAATGCTCGGGCGTAGCAGTGAAAACTTTGATTATGCGGATGAAAAAGAATTGTTCGATCCGTCAATCTGGATTGGCATCGAAGCTGTCCGCAGATGCCTTAAAGCGCTGGGGATGAATCAACATCTTCCCACTGCATTACCGGACAACGCCTTGGAGCAAGCCACACTCGGTGGCACACCAATAATCATCACGTTAATTGCTCCTCAATTGGTAAATGAGTTACTCCTGAAGTGGATGGCGCCTTACCTTCCCGATGACGCTGGCAATCTGCGGTGGATAATAAAATCGCCACGAGACGCACTTTCGCCAGCACCGTCAGACACCGCGTTTGACGTAATCGTTTGCGACCACCTTCATAACGAACCCGCTACCATTGAACTGGCCAAGTCACTGATTGACGCCGGGCGTGACACCATTGTGCTAATGCCCCCCGGGAATGATATTGCGCATTTTTCAAAACATGGCATATCGGCGATATCTATGGCGATGGCGGGTGATCCTCTAACAGAGGAAAGTTCTCTCGGTCACCTGTTTGGTGATCTGATTTCCTCCGCCTTGCGGGAAGGGCACATCCGCACCGACTGGACCGATATTAGGGCATTATTACTTAAGGGTGGAATTGGAAAAGTGCTCATTGAAAGTGATAAAAATATTGAGGAAGCCGCGACAGGCTTGTGTGAATATTTGACAGAATATCAACCATATGGAAAAACAATTAAAGGGGCACTGTTTCTCCTGCCTGATCACCCAGATTTCATGGAACAGATTTTTCAGCCTGCGAGCGGCATACTGAGTAGCATGGTACCAAGAGACGCGATGACCCTTTTCGCTGCACCATTCAGGAATGTGGCGCCTTTCGATCCGATGCCGGGCGGGGTTAGAATTGATGCATTTGTTATTTACGGCTGATCGAGGACAGTATTCACCCGCTACGGCCAGCAGCCATGCCCAGTGATGGATATATGAAATACCATGCAGAATTAGACCATTATCAAAATTTACGTGCATGGAAGAAGCACAGTTTGTGCTCCCCGCATACAGCATATGATTCGCTAAATGCGCGTGAGAAAGCTTGGCTACGGGCACTTAACGGAAAATTGCAGGAGCTTGAGGATCAGATTTATTCAATCATGCTTCCCAAGCATAAAGAATTGCAAGCACGGGTCGCTGATCCGGCCGACTGGATTAAGGACTTTAATCTTGAGTATGTGATTACCTTTTACTTGCGTGAAGACGATCATGAATACGAGAAAGACGATGACAATATCCTAATGGTCATCGATGAAATCTTTATTGAGCGCCAGGATGTTGAGCAAGATTGTGTGAATTTCGCTGAACCGATTGAATGTTTTCCCGGTGAACTGCACTGTCATCTTTATCACCAGCTTTATGCCCATTGCTACCTGGACTGGCGTGATTTGCTCCGTATTGGGGCGTTATATGTGGACATTAAAATCGAAGAGCAATCTGGCATGTTGCCTGTGACACCAATAACCTAAATATAAACATCAATAGGGTAGCGATTTCGTTAAAAATGCAGACATTTTTCTTTCTAGCAACCTCTCAGCTCCTCGTTGAGCGTCCGATTTTGATGAGGTCGACTGGCCGGTTTGGGTCGGAGGCGGAAGTACACCTTCCCCGATAGCCGTCATTGACCAGAGCCAAAGCATGCAGCCTATTTGATGATTGGCTTAGCAGCAGCGCGAGTTATGAGCCCCTCCCCAATTGCTTTCATGTCATCAATCAGCCGTGTTTCATCGGGAGTGGGCTCATGTTTCTCTGGCACATAGTTTTCCATGTGGTGGCCGATCTTGAGAATCTCGAACGCTTCCGCAATTTCTGAGCCGGCCCTGACCAGTGTTCCCACAGGCCAGAAAAGGCAAAAACTTCGTGCCCCTTGAGCTGTATGTAATGAGGCTGCTTACGCCCAGCGATCTCGACCCACTCGTAGAATCCATCGGCAGGAATCAGGCAACGCTGACGCCGGAACGCAGTACGAAATGCGGGCTTGGTATCGACCGTCTCGGCCCGAGCGTTGATGGTGCTGTAACTGAACTTCGCCTCCTTGGCCCAGGCGGGCAACAACCCCCACTTCAGGCTGGCAAGCTCATACCTGCCTTCCGCCCACCGGACGGCAGGAACCAGCTGGCTTGGCGTGATATTGTAGCGCGCCTGTAATTCCGGGAAAGACTGTCCCAGCCGCGCTTCAATTGTCGTCAGGCGTTGGGAGGATAGGGTATAGCGTCCGCACATGCATGCATTCTAGTCCAGCCGGTTCTACCCTGCCATGCTGCAGGGATAGTTGACGCTACGCGCGCACCCTACTTTCCACCGTCATGCCCCCTTCCCTCCTC
>Ga0315281_10003516_pt1 | contig 22903 bp, 14 predicted proteins | sample YL17G07_0_MG_FD_204540 | JGI IMG/M metagenome (GOLD analysis project Ga0315281, IMG submission 204540) | Sediment microbial communities from Yellowstone Lake, YNP, Wyoming, USA - YL17G07_0 | ecosystem: Environmental > Aquatic > Freshwater > Lake > Sediment | place: USA: Wyoming | collected... | reverse complement strand
TCCACGGCCAAATCAATGGCCTCCTCCGGTGAAATCCCCATCACCTCCGCGCGCACCACCGCATGTGGCACGTGCATGGTCACCTGAAGCGAAATATTCTTGTTCGTTGTCTTGGCGCTGTTGTGTTCAACATCCACACGCACCTGCGTCGATTCGTCGTCCACACGCTGGCCAAGATGTTTGAGATGTTCAATTTTTTCCTGAATATAATCCTTTTGCGCCTCATTTAAATTGATATGTTTTTGAATGATCGTGACCTGCATAAAAAACCTTTAAAGATATAAAGCGGCACCATTATAGAACGTTCACGGGACTAAAACAATGACCCGCAAATGCTAATCCTTTTTGTGTTTCTGGAAATCAAGTACGCCCAGTGCCAGATCCATCAAAACCTCCTCCGGAGTCAGCGATTTCGTCACGCCGGAAGCAAGCAAAACTCCGCTAGCACCAAGTTCAAGACAAATCCTCACGTCCTGACGATTTTTGATGCCGGCGCCGACCAGAACCTTTCCCATCCCCACCATTTCCACCACATCGGTAATCAATTGCGGATTGGCCGAAGCGACGGAAATATCCCCCCCGATCAATTCCGGAGGTTCAACCGCCACAAAATCCGGATCAAACTCGGAAAGTGCCTTCCCCGCGTACGGCGTATCCGCGCAAACAACGGTAAAAAATCCAAGCCCACGCGCCAGCTCCACGGACTTTTCAATAACGTCCAGCGGCAGCTTCCGTTCGGCATGATTCAACAACGACCCGACCGCTCCCGCGTCCCGCAATACGTGTGGCGAAAGATGGCCGGTAAAAGCCCCAAACTCCACCGGATCAAAATGCTGAGCAAGCACCGGAATCCCCACCGCGGAAGCGATCATCCGCAAATCCATCGGCTGCACCGCAATGGCAAAATGCACCCCCGTTTTTTTGGCGACTTTCTCATGAATTTTGGCAAGCTCAACCGCCCGCTTTCCAGATGCGTTTTCATACGCCTTAAAATTGACGATAATGACAGGTTTTTCCATGAAAAATATACAAAAAATACGGTTCCACTTTATCCAAGACACGCCCCCGTTGCAAGTTCCCCCGAAATTTGCTATAATGTAATGATTTACAAAACCCAAAAAACCAATAGAAACAAAAAACCATGCCAAAACTGTTGTATTTCAAAAACCGGGCAAACGGAAGATTCGTGTTCCAGACAAATATTGAAAAACCCGGAGCACAGGCTGCCGGCGGTCTGGCACAGAGCCTGAAGGAACAGGACGAAAAATTCAACAGAAACCTGAGCGTAAGGGTTGATTTTAACGCAGACCCAAAGAAAACATTTGAAGATCTGGCAAATAAAGCTTCCGAAAAAAATCCCGCCATCACCGCGGACAGCATCTCAAAAAACTTCGCGGACGCGCTGGACAAAGGAAAAACCGTTGAAGATGTCTGGAAATACCTTCAGGACAACGGCTGCAACATGGCCGCGATCATCGAGGGACTTTTAAGATTTTTCAGAATGGAGGAAGGAAAAGGCATTAAAGAAATCGAAATTTCCAAATTTCTCAAACCCCTGGAAATGAAAATCGGCGCCGAAGGATCCGTCACGTACGCCTACCTTGAACAGCGCAAAAACCTCATGCAACAGACGGCCGGAGCCCTGGCCGCATTCAAACAGGGACTCCCCGAATTGCCCAAAAAAAATCTCTAAGCACCGCCTATGTTCACCCCAAAACGCACACTTTTGCACCTCAACGACCAGTCATACATCGGTTTTAAGGGAAAACGATGGGCTTTTGCTGGCCAGAACAACGGAGCAGAAAGAGAAAATCAAGGAACAGAATCAAGGGAAAAGCTGACTGACGATCAATTAAAAACTGTTTTGGACGTTCTAACAACAGCCCCAATTTATGTGAAATGGGAAAAAAAGAGCGCCATCAGTAACTTTGACGACATCACAAAACGATTGGCCAAACACGAAAAATGGACACCGGCAATGCAGAAACGCGCCTTTAAAATTCTAGACTCTACTTTTTCTAGTGCAAGTTCCGGTCACTACACCGATAATTCCGACAAACTGGAAAATGAGGGTTGCCAATTCCTTCACATTGAAAACGGAATATTGAAATTTTACAAATCATCAAATGATCTTACAGATGCAAACGAAATTAAACTCACTCCGGGTGGGATATCGATCATAACCCACACAGCTGCTCCGGCAACTACCCCAACAATTCCACCTGCAGCACCGAGCCCGACGCCAACATCCGCCCCAGCAACATCAGTGACCGCACCTTCAGGAACACCGGCTGCGTCAACTCCACCAGCGCCGGATACTCCAGCTACTCCAGAAAACATAGAAAATGCAAAAAAACTCTTCGAGGAAGCAAACGCAAAATTTAAAGCAAATACTTTTGACGAAGATGAACTCGCAAAATTCCGCGAAGCCGACAGGTTAGTTCCAAATCCATTGCCAAAGTACAAAATCGCCGTCTGTTTGGATAAACTGGGAAAAACCCAGGAAGCAATCGAACAGTATCAAAAATTCCTCGACTCAAAGCCAAACCTCCAACTCGGGAACATGCCGCAACATGTAAGTGATTCAAAAGCGCGCATCGAAGAGCTCAAGAAAAAACTGGAAGAAGAAGGCAAAGAAGCACAAAAAACCAACCTCGAGAGCATTCAAAAAGCTTTCCCCTGGGCAAAACCCGGAGAAATTACCGTCAGCGGAACCGAAAAAGTCACAAAAGGAGGTACTTCAAGCCTCTATTTGGAAAGTTATCAGGGAATGAACGAACCAGACCCCAACTATTATAACTCCAAAACCGGCCAGGGAGTAATCGTGAACACCGAAAACCGGGAATCCAATGACATTCCAGCTGTATTTCAGGACACACTAGTCATCAATGCGCCTAAAAAGAACGGGATGCCAGGGAGATTTGTTTTAGTGGAATTGGACCTTGGCAACGGCAAAAAAGAAAATGCCTGGGTTGAAGTGGGAAAACTCAGAAAAAAAGAAGGCAGCGTAAACCGCTTTAAATCAGACAATGAATGGACAAAGCCCCCACTCTACCTTGAACCTCTTGTGGAGCCGGGAACGAAAACAGTCACAAAGAAATGCACGATTTATCAGGGAGAAGGGAGAGATGCCGGCAGAATGTTAAGAATTTTGAACCCTGGGGATAAGGTGGAAATCACCATCCAGAACATCAGGAAAGTCGGATCAACGGAATTTGTATATGTGAACGTTGAAAAAGAGGGCGTGAAAGACGCCGGCTGGGTCCAAAAAGACAGCATCGATTTCCCCGCGCCTGAAGCGGAGAAAAAAGTTCCTCAAGCAGTTCCAGAGGCTCAAAAAAGAACCACTACGGCAAGTGAAGAATTGATCAAAAATTACTACAACCGCACAACGGGAAAAATCGACTTCAAGGGTGACAAAGAAGCCGAACAGCATGTCACCATCAGCAACCTTTTCCCGAACGCCAAACCCGGAGACAAACTCCGCATCAAACACAAATATGAAGGAGCCACCGTCGAGGCCACATGGGACCCCAATAAACAGTACTCCCAATGGGTAGATGGGAAGATGGAAACACGCACGGGAATTTTCGTGGACAAAACCGGACAACGCATCATCATTCTTGATGGAGATACCATGTATCCAATGTGGAAAGAAGATGAGCAAAAAGCTGCCGCCCGACAACCGGAAGTAAAACAACCCGAAGCTCCTGCGGTAAAAGGACCTGATTTTGCAAAAATCGCCGAGGATGCCGATCAAAAATTCCTCAAAAACCGTAAGGAAATGTATGACGGGTTCATCAATAAAACCAAATATTATAAAGACCACGAATTTAAGGTTCAGCCATCACTTCTGAAAGTCGTCAACGACGAAGATCTATGGAAAAAAGCCTGGAACGGAGAGGGCGGCAAGGAAATCACGGGGCTTATGGCCATCATGAATATTCTCAAACACCCGATTTTTGTGGAGGCCGGCATCAACGAAAATAACGCCCGTGAAAAAATGCTGGGACTCATCAACAAGGGGATGAATCTGAACAACCTCATCGATTATTTTGAAATCTATCGGGGATTCAACCAGCTTGGCTTTGAACACGTCGGAAGTTCCGGCGAGTTTATCAGCAACTGGAACAAGTTTTTTGAAGACATGAAAGCGAACGAACCCGGATATAAAAAATTCGAGGAAGACAAGAAAAAATCCGGTGGAATTCTGGAAAGAACAAGAATCATCAAGGTCGCGGAAGAAAAAATAGCCCTGGCGAGAGCGGACGGATTGGACGAATCACAATTTTCAGCCAAAGACGCGAGTGAATACGGAAAAGAACATCTCAAATTTTTGCTCCGCGTTCTGGGAAAAGATCAATTCCTGCAATATACAGAAGCTTCCAATGCCCTGAATGAAGTAAAAAATGACCCAAACTATCTCGCATGGCAAAACTACCGCCTTGCGGCCCGCAAAGCCGTTTCCCTCAATAACGTCCTGGCGGAAGGGTCTTTGTTGCTGGAAGCGATTGGCAAGCTTGAAGTGAAGGAATACAAGCCCGCGTCATCACTGGAGACCATTCCACCCGATACACAAAAGTCCGTGAACGCCATCAATGACGTATTCAAGGACAGCAATCAGGAAGCTTGGTATAAAGATCACCCGGACACCCGCAAGTTTTCATGGGAAGACGTCGTGGCCGGTGATAAGGAAAACATTGAAGGCGTCAGCGAATTTGGCAGATATTTTGACGCGGAAGCCCCAATGCTGCGCGTCCGAAGTAAACTCAACAAATTCAGAGACGCTGATGGCAACTTTGACGGCAAAGAACACATGAATGAAGCGGAAACTGTCACCGAATTGAACCGTTTGATGAAAAAAGGCCTTACCCGCATGATCGCATGGAAGCGTAATCCTGCGGCGGTTATGGATTTTTTGAAAAGATACACCCTTGACAGCAAACTTTCTCTCCCGGAAAAAACCGGCGGAGAATCAGACGAAGCCTATAATCTGCGGGTTACGCCTCTGCTTTCAAAAGCAATGGAGCAGGCATATAACGAATTGAAACTCTCAGATCTTTCGAATCTCAGTGAAGAAAGTTACAAGTCGTTGCCAAATTTTGAATCGTCAAAACTAAGAATCAAAGACCGCAAAGACCTCATCAAAATGGGATACTACTTTGACTCCCGAGATGAGGAAAAGGGGCTCTCTGAAAAAGGAGAAAACGTTGAAAACAAACTTTCGATGAACCCGTACATCCGCCAGATTCAGGAAGCTGCCATCGCGAAGGGCTATCCAGCGGAAAACATCAAAACAATTGAAGATAAATTTGTTCTTGGAGTCGGAGTCAAAGTTGATACGACGCAACCGCCTGAAAAAATGTTCGGTGCCGGATTGGCGGGAGGCATTGACCTGGGTGACGGTTGGACCTTGGCACTAGCCATTGGAGTAGACACGAGTGGACCGCTTCCAGTAAGCCCGGTCCTGGGTTTTGGATTTCACAAAGGTTGGAAAAATGAAGCAGGATTTGGCGTCGGCGTTGGAGGAGGAATGACGGTCGGAGTCACCGGCCCGAGTTTTGGCGTCAGCGTTGATGGAACCATACCGCTCCCACAGGGTGTCGACCTCAAAATTTTCGCAAACGCCGGAGCCGGAATGCTGACATTTGGCGCAGGCGGAGGAATCGGTCTGGAACAGAATCCCGAGAGAATGGTCAAAGATCTGGAAGACCGCATCAGCGGATTCGACCAGGCCGCCAGAGATAGAATCGACAACGAAAAAGACCCCGAACAAAAATTCCTTCTTATTATCAACAACCCGGTCATCGGCCCATTCTTCCGACCGGCGGTGGAAAATTTCCGTGGTAAAGATAAACAACAAATTGTCCTGGATCTTTACAACACATGGCGCAAGAGCGTCAGCGGCGAAGCACAAAAAGAACTGAAAATGGATATCTGTTCCGGAGGCGGCTTCTATGCTGGTTTCGTGAAAGTTCCCGTCCTGAACATTTATGTCCCGTACATCGGTCCGTACCTGACCTTTACCGTTGGTAAAGACACGTACGTCTATCGCCGACAGTCGGCAATGTCCAAAGAAATGGAAGGAGTTTCCGAGAAGGAAATCCAGGACGCCATGTTGAAAGGCTTGCAAGCGAAATACGCAGGACAAACCCTGCATATGGAACCGCAACTCGCTTCAGCCGGAGAAAGCGGCGACGTCATGACGGATAAAGAGGGCAACATCTCCATCCGTAAAAAAGAATCAAAAATCGACTTCACTCAATTTAAAGGTCAACCGGGCCTGGATGAATACAACAAGAGCCTGGAAGAGCACGACATGAGACTGGTCCCCGACCCGGCAACCGGTCTGTGGGAACTGCAGGTATTCGGCGCCCTTGGAAACCTTCAAATCCTCATGGATCCGGGCATGGAAAAATGCGGCCTTATTTTGAAAGGCAACAAAGTGTATATGGCCCCAGGCGCAAATCCAAAACTTTTCATCAGTCGCGAAGAATTTTTCACACCGTTTCCAAAAGAGGGTTCCCCGATGAACACCATCGTCACGATTACCAATACTCCATTGCGCACCCGTTCCAAAATCGCGGAGGAAACCTCCCTCACCGGCGCATATCTCTACAGAAAAGCCAAAATGGATTGGGAAGTCGTATCCGCCCCGGTTCCCGAAGGCAGTACGGCCATGAGAAACACGATGGATAACGCCGGCTACGAAGCAAACAAAGCCAAACTCGAAAACTATCACGAAGCAGTTCCGGGCTTTGACGAAACCAAATGGAAGGCGTACGAGGCAAAAATCAACGGATTACCTTTCGTCAAAGAAGGAAAAAATGAACCGGAAATTCAGGATAGTCCTGAAGCCAAGAACAAAACAAAACTCAAAAACTTCAGCAGACAGTTTTTACTGCGCCACGTTGCGGAATACCGTGACCTGACGACAGTGCAACCGAATGAACCGGAACAGGAAGTAAACAGAAAACGAACAGAACTTGCCGCACTTCTTCAAAAAGAAGCACAACAAGCCGCTCCTCCCGCCGGGTTTGGCATCGGGGCGGAACTCACGGATTTGCAGATGAACTTTGTGATGTCCGAACTCATGGATTTGAGCTTTACGGAACTTGAAAAAGCGTCACCCGGAGCACGAAGAGCCCTATTTGAACACAACCTGAACTGGTCAAAAGAAGCGGTACTACGACCGTTCTTCCGGAATAAGGTCAAAGACCTCATGGCCAGCGGAGTCAAATTTAACACCCCGGGAACGCCTGAAGAAATTGCCGATGTCCTCGTTGAACTCGTGGCTTCACGTCTTATCACCAACGTCAAAGACGAAGACCTCGGGAAAAAAGGAACAAAACTGGGAGACAACTGGTTATTCAGTTCCGCCGCGGGCGCCATTGGCGTAGGTTTGCGCGGAGTCCCCGGATACATAACTCAAGATGAATATGGAGTGCTTGGGTTGCACGATGAAGACGCAAGCAGTCCGGGCCCGGAAGGTGATCTGGCAAAAGTCATTCTCGAACTGGAAAGTCCTTTGCCGCCGGACATGAACGATAACAAAACCGTGGCCGAATCCCCGCTCGCCAAAAAATTGATCGCGATGCCGGGCATGTGGTTCGTAATGGGAAATGAGGCCGCCAACCAGGCGGTGGACGGAATGCAGCTGGCTCTTGACGGCAAACCCGTGGAAAACAACGCTGGATTTGAAAAATTCAAAGAAATCCTTTCCGGCATCCGCAAAACACAACTCGATGGCGGTAAAAACTTCATTTACACCTCACCGGACGGAAACACCTTTGAATTCCGTCTCAACACAGAAATAGCGGATGCCGCACACGCACGCTGCGGAAACCCATCCTTTGGCGTCAATGAAAATATCCAGATTTTTTTACGGCTCAATCCCGACCAAAACTTCATCATAAGCGCCGGCAACGAAAAAGTAGCCACCGTATCACCGGAATACCAGACCAAGATCACCCAATTCGGTCTGGCGGGAGTTGTAACAATTCATATTGAGACACCGTCTTCTTCGGAAACTGCGACGACCCCAACGGAAACCACAAAACCAGCCGGTACCGTCATAGAACGTGCAGGCAATATTCATCAGATAACAACAGGTGGAAATACAGGCGGAACGACAGGTACAGGACCGGAACTCTAAAAATCATCAATACCTAAAAATTAAAACAAAAACACATGAAAACTCAAAAAACAGTCTGGATCATCGGCATTATTGTTGTTTTAGTAATCCTCGGAGTAGTTTTGGTAAATGTTCTGGGTCCAAAAAGCAGTCAAACAAGCGGATCCCAGGCAGGAACCGGTAGTTCGGGAACTACCACTGGAGGGAATGTTCAAAACAATCCGACAGGTGTAGGCGGGTTGTAATTATTTCTGTTTATAATTTTAAGTCCGCAATATGGCTAATCAAAATAACAAAACAACCCGGATTATTGGAATGATCGTGGCGCTGGTATCATCAGTATCTCTCGCTTCGGTCACTGCATATGCCGCTTTCCCAAATATTTTACCACGTTACACTTGCGACGAAGGCATTCATCCGTATATTGCCGGAGCACCAAATACGTCGGACAACACCGCCATTGCTCACCTTCTTGATGCTGATTGCAAGGCCCATCTCGATGCACCTTTTCCAAACCAGCACCACCAGCAACCGGACGGCTCAATCGATCCGGCAACACACAATCCACTCAAAACAAACGTAAGCGTTTCATATCTTCATCATTATCATGCCTATTTTAACGATTCAAACCAGGATGATGGTCTTCATAATTACTACAGGTCTGGAATAAGAAAGTTCGAAATCACGCTCCAGCCGGACTTCATGAAAAATGTCGATCTCACGACCCTATTATGCGCAGTTCCAAGTGACGGCGTTCATACTCCAAATATGGATTTTGAAGATTGCAACGGACAGGATAACTACACATTTGGAGGAACAAAAGTTTCACGGGTAAACAATATAATCACCTACGAATTCGGAATAGACCATGGTTGGGGCACCGGGAACCAAACAGGGAAACCGATCATTCCCGGGAGAGACCCGGATATCGACCAGGGCGTATATTTTAACGGTGATACAACGATATCCAACCTCATCGTTGACCAAAATGGCGAACCTTCCGCTCCACCAAGAGGTATGCTTTTTGGAATCGATGCAAAAACAAAAGACGGACTGACATACACAGCCTGGAGCGGAACCACAACCTCCAGGGTTGAAATTCTTGACCAATACATCCCCCAAAGCACATTCAGTCTGGGGAAAGATCACAACTGTGTAGAAGGAGGAGATTACGCAGTAGGTGGTGCAAAACAGGGATGGTGCACGGCAAATACCTGGCACTGGTTTGATATCGGAACGGTGGTCACCGACTGGAAACAACCATCTATCCCTCCCCCACCAACCGTCTGTCTGAGCCTCCCGATCATCCACGCGTGGGACAACAGCCATGTTGATGTTTATGACGCCGCGAACCACACCATTCCGGCGGCGACCGATGTGACATTTGAACTGAAAGCGCCGACATTTTCGTCCACCCCGATTCCTTTGGATTACCGGTGGACTGCCGTAGGAAAAGGAGGACTTGATCCGTTGAATCCTGTGTACAATCCATTATGGGGCGGATTCATGGACTTTTTGAACGCTCCTGGATTGCCGGCAAACCCATACACAGACACCAACAACTCTCCATTGGTGGACGACCTGCAAACCTACTACACCAACACCGCCGACAACGCCGGCACGCACATTGTCATTCAACCGGTAGCCTATCAAACTGCCGATTTAAAAGCCTGCCATGATTATGTTGATGTTAAAGCGGCACCGCAAAAAGAAATCGCGTGCAAGAACATAGACCTGACTCCACAAGCCATCAATGGCCCGGATCAAAACACCAGCTTTCACGCCGTGGTTCACCTCATCAATCCAGACAGCCCAAACAGCCCGATTGATCGGCCGACAACCGTATCGTGGACCAACAACACCCCGACTTCGGGATCATATACAACACCAACCAGCGACACCCACTCAAGTTTGAACCCATTCGCTGCTAGCTATCAAACCACTCCTGCATCAACAACCGCTTCAATCAGCGTTGCAGTAACCAACGTCACCCCAAACGCCGGAGAAACTTTTGATCAAAGTTCTTTGGCAAAATGCAGTACGTCGGTGAAAACCGGATTCCCTCCTCCAAAAACAAACGTCTGTACGAGTCTTGGACTCACGAAAGACGGCGTTCCAACGTCAGATCCAACCATTACTGTCGGTCCGAATGCAAACACCTTACTTCAGGCTACACCGGTTAATACACCACCAAACGCTCCACCCAACGCATGGCCGAACCCGACATTCGTTGTTTGGACACAAACAGGCGACGCACAACTTAAATGGGGACCGGTAAGTACAACAAAAAACGCTCAAAATGGCGGAATGTTCTGTCCGGACCCGTCCATGTCACCAAGCTTTGTTGCACCAATCATCTGTGACTATTACTTAAAAACCCCGGCAACCGGCAGCGGTTCAGTAACCATCACCGCACAACCCAATGCCGAAAGCGGCAACAAGGATGTTTCCCTGTGTACTGCAACACTTAACTTTAACAGCCAGCCACAAACTCCAATCTGTTCAAACCTCAACCCAAATTACACCGGAACAACCATCAGCGCATACCCGGTGAAAACCGACAACAGCGTCATTAACCAGGTTAACTGGACCGAATCTGGAGACGGATATCTTGAGTTGAGCATGTCAACACCTCCCGGATTCTATGATCTTTGTTATGAAGCACTTGGATGGAGCACAATCATCGACAACACGACCAAACTTACACCAAGACAATGTCAATTTAATTACATCAAAACAACCCCGGGACAAGGAAACGTGGTCGTGAAAGCAGTTCCTGATGATGGAGTTGCGGCTTGTACACAAAACTACAATTACAACAATGTCACGCCGCCTCCACCACCAGGTCATTGCACCGGACTGAACATCATTCCGAACACCCAAATATGCGTATCGCCAAACGGCCAAACGAACGGAATCTATAGCTGGACAGTTGGAAACACTATACAGAACAACACTTCCTACTGCCAAAACGTTGGAGCAGGTCAAAACTGGAGTGTGCACGCCACTGACTACCCGGAATGTCAAACAAGTGGAACCGTTCCACCACCACCTCCACCGCCATACGGTTATTGTACCGGAATCAACCCGAGCTACGACAACTCTGGCCGGCTTTGTTTGTACCCGACGTACAGCAACAACGCCACGCCAAACGGAAACGACTTTAGCTGGAATATCAATGGCACCTCAGCGACCGGTCTGTGCAACTACATTCAGCAAGGAAAACCATTGACGGTTAATGGCCCAAACCCACCAGCCTGCAGCCTCTCGGAAGCTCCGCCGCTACTTACCAAAACCGTCAGCGCGGATGGAGTGACAAAAGGCGGGTCGAGCAATCCTCTGACCCTTCAGCCAAGCGGCACTCCGAAAGAAGTGACGTATACGCTCACCTTTACGCCAAACGCACAGTACACATCCGCAACCATCACGGACACCATGAGTACGGGCTCCGTTCGTGGAGTAATTAGCAACACTACAACCAACTCTTCAACTTTCGACAACATCAACTACGACGATTCCATGAAAGTCACCCAAAACGGCAGTCAATTACCAACGTGCACCGCAACAATCACCACAGATTGCTACCATGGCGATATTGGATCATCAGGCGGAGTAACCTTGGAAAAACTCACAAGCACATCCCCGGTTATCATCACCTATAATGGAAAAGTGAACTACACCGTCCTCAACACAGATTGCGCCGACCAAACCAGCCCCTACTGTCAGGAAAAATACCCAAACACCGCGACGGCAAATTACCAAATCTTCAGCCCGCCTTCCCCAATCGGTCCTCAGATCGAATTGTCCAATGGAACTCTGACCTCCGACGCGCTCGTCCAAAGCTTCTGCCAGTACATCCTGACCCGCGCCTCCGGCGATATTTACCTCCAGACCGATTTGAATTTCGGTAAGGACATCAGCCAATGTTCACCGTACAAGAGCAGCACCGGATTGATCATCACCCCGGGCAACACGCAGGAACAAAATCTTATCAAAACAGGTCTTGGAGAAACCGTCTCCATCGGCCACAATATCTGCAACACCGGCCTTTCGACACAACTTAACGGCCAGAGCGTACAACTTTTCGGCCAGAACGCGGCATCACAAAACCTCTCCAGCCAGATCTGCGAAGTCAAACTCCGTCCGGGCCAAAGCTGGGACCCAAGCAACATCTCCTCAACCATCAAAGAAAATATCACCCGTGTTTCCAGATGGACGCCGAATTTGAACAACTGGGGCACAAGCATCACTTCTTTCGACACTCTTCCGAAATCAAATACCGGAGTATATCACTTGAAGGATTCAAACCTCACCATCGGTGAAACGGGAACAGTTACCCTCGACGACGGTCAGGGAGCAAAAACGATTATCGTAGAAAACGGCGATCTGCACATCATGAATAACATCACCTACAGCGGCAGGTGTGTCAAAACCGACAACTCCATCTGCACCGTCCGCGACACGGCATCCCTCGCCTTCATCGTTCTGAACGGCAACGTCATCATCGACCCGGGCGTGACCGAAGTTTCCGGAGTGATCTTCGTTCAGAAAGGCGACGAAGGCACCGGGAAAATTCTTTCCGGACCAACAGCCACCGACAACCAAGATTCCTACAAACCGATCACCTTCTACGGCTCAATCTACGGTGACATCCAGAATCTGTTCGAACACCGCAAATACGCCGGCGACCCGGCCGCCAACCAGGGCTCCGTAGTCATCCGCTTCGACGAAAGAATCATCCTCAACACCCCGCCGGGCCTCACGGACGTGTTGCAGCTAAGCGAATCGCAGGTGGCGCAGTAACAAATCCAACATCAGGAGAAAGCAGGAACGTTCCCACGAAAGCTCTTGTTTTCCCCGTGAACCCCATTTGAAATTTGGACTTTTAACTTTGAACTTTGTTTGTCATTTGTCATTGGTAATTTGAAATTTGAAATCCCTTCCCCCTCTCTGCTACAGTAAAATCCTAACCACTCCCCATGCCCAAACCCAACCTCCACTTTTTTTACGGCGAAGACACCTACTCCGCGTGGCACAAAAGCCGCCACTGGAGCGTGGAATTCGAAAAAAAGTACGGCGAATTCAACGTGCTGTCATTTGAAGGCGAAACCATGACCGGCGCCGACTTCAAAGAAGCGGTGAACTCCGTCCCCTTTTTGGGCGAAAAAAAATTCATCCTGGTAAGAAATTTCCTGAGGGACGGCAACGAATCCGACCAGAAAATCGTAGCTGAAAAACTCAACGACATCCCGGATTTCAGTTTTGTGCTCTTTCTCGAACAGGAAAAGCCGGACGCCCGCACCACGCTCTTCAAAACCCTCAAAAAAATCGCGACCATGCAGGAGTTTGAACCGCAGATCGGCCCAAAACTTACCGCGTGGATCCAGGCCCGCGTGCAGGAACGCGGCGCCCGCATCGGCATGCGCGAAGCCGCCCAACTGGCGGAAACGGTGGGCCCAAACCTCTGGCAAATGACCCAGGAAATCGAAAAACTCGCCCTCTACGCCGAAGGCCAGCCCATCCCCGCGGAAGCCATCGAAAACATGACCACCCCAAACCTCACCACCTCCATCTTCAAACTCACCGACTACCTCGGCCAGCGCAACGCCAAAGCCGCCCTCAAAACCCTGGACGTCCTCCTGGGCAGCGGCGAAGAAATCGTCAAAACCCTGTTCATGGTGGTCCGCCACTTCAGAATTCTCATCCAGGTTCGCGCCTGCGTCGACAAAAAACTCGACAAAAACGCCATCACGGCAAAACTCAAGGAGCACCCGTTCGTCATCATGACCGCCATGGGCCAAACCAAAAACTTCACCGCCCCCCTGCTGGCCAAAACCTACGAACAACTCCTGACCATCGACACCAACATGAAAAGCGGCAAAATCCGCATGACCGCCGGCGACAACACGGAATTAAGACTGGCGCTGGAGAAGATGATTGTGGGGCTGTGCCAGCGTTGACCTTGCCAGCGGGAACACTGCACTCCGCCGACGCTGGAAATTTGATCGTCGGACTTTGCCAACGCTAAAGATTCGCCCTCATCTTATGCCACTCCGTCGCCCGCCCACACGCCGACGCAACCTTCAAAATCCGGCCCTCACTAAACTGCGGCCCGATATTTCGCCACCAGTTCATCAATCTTAAACTTTGGAGCGTTGTAATCCGGCACTTTCTTTATTTTCCATGCCTGCGGCAGTTTTTCCTCATTTTCAATAAGTCCAAGATGCGCGATCCGTTCGTGCTCTTTACAAAGCCCAAACAAACGGTCGGAATCGTGAATTTTTTCAAGACCAAACCTCTGGGTATGATGTTTAATTTTCATCGGCTTTTTGCAGCCAGGATAAGCGCACGCGCCGTTCGTGCGCTCAAAAACGTAACGCTGAATTTTGGCGGGAATATGCCGTGATTCAGTTTTCACCGCTTCAGGCTTTCGTTGTTCAAGTTGTTCCGCCCGAATCTGCAGAAATTGTTTCATCAGTTCGTTCCAGTCGCCCTGCCCTTTCAGTTTTTCAAGTTCTTCAATGACTTCCGGTTCGAGCTCCATGGCAACAATTTTTTTACTCATGGCAGAAGCCTCAACTTCAAAAATCAAAATGGCTTCCTGATGCTGCTTTTCGCCATTTTCCAACGTCCCGGGACGTCCAAACAGATCAACATTGCACACTTCGTCCTCCACCTCACTCTTCCGCAACTCCCGTACATAAACTTCCAACGTATGCTTGCTCATGGAAAGCGCCTTTTCCGCCCAAAACGCCGCATTTTCTTTGGTCAGCAAATTTTCAATCGGCTTCACCGCGCCAATCCCCTTCAGTTCAATGACTTTTCTGATCTCCGGCATATCCTCGGTCTTCTTCAAAATCCTCAAACCATCATTCACCGTATCATGGCTCATTCCTGCCAGTTTTGCCGCATATTCATAAATACTGCCAAGCCCTTTCTGCTCCCAAATACGATGGCGCTCAATGTCCGGCAGCAGCAAAACACATTTCCGCATCCACTCCCTGGCGTTCGCACCGTACTGCTTAAACTGAAGGTGTATTTTTTGATGCTCCGGTTTCATAAAAGTGATTGTTAAGGAATAAGCCCGACCAATTTTTCGACTATTCGTATATCAAATTCTCGCTCAAAAAAGCCAAGAATTCCAGATAAACTCCATAAATTCTGATGACAAAATCAAAGGTGAGTATATACTCTCTGAATGATGAAACTTCCAAACGCGATGAACCTAACGGCCTATAGAATTTTCAATGGGAGCGCTTGAAGTTTGTATGCGAGCACCTGAACTTTGTATGCACGCCCTTGGACTTTGTATTCGCGCCTTTGAACTTACTACGAACGCTCTTTAACCTTCAATTGAAGCAATTGAATGTTGCTTGCAACAAAAAGCCACTTTGCTATCATACCTTCACGAGTGAACGGCCAAAAGAAAGAAGTGGAGATCGTTCAATAAATTCTCAAAGAAACAAGTTAAGTGAAATAACAATAGGATCCTACTAATTACAAAACTATGATCTATTTAATCGGCGGCCCGCCAAAATGCGGAAAAACCACGCTAGCAAAAAAAATGTCAAAAAAGCTAGGCGTACAATGGGTTGCTTCCGACACACTGCAAGTTGTAGCTTGGAAATATGTTTCAAAGTATATTTCTAAAAAAGACTTGGATAATCTATATCCACATAATGCTCTCAAAGGAAAAACCAATGATGAAACATATTCAATCAATACTCCAAAGCAAATTGCTACAAACTATATTAAACAGGCGAAAGCGTGTTATGACGCAATCGATATGTTTTCTATTTGCGAAATTGCTGATGATAACGACTATGTAATCGAGGGATACCATGTAACACCACAACTTGCAGCTCAACTTATCAAAAAATACGGACAAAAGAATTTTCGCGTTCTTTTCCTTTACAAGAAAGATAAAGGGAAATTTGTAAAAGACGTAGAAAAAAGCACAACACCAAATGACTGGATATTGGCCAAAACTAAAGAAAAAGAAACGCTTCACAAAATCGCAGACATGATAACTTATTACGGAAAATTTTTTTACACGGAAGCGAAAAAATATGACTTTCCCATTTTGAACATGGACAATGATTTTGACGAACAGCTTTTAAAAGCAATGGATCTATTGAAGTGACCCGATTGTTATATCACTTAACAGCGCCCATGCAGTTCAATTGCAGCCTCATGGAAATTCCACTCCTCCAAAAACTATAAATTCGGCCTCATTCTATGCCATTCCGTCGCCTGTTCATATGCGGACGCGACTTTCAAAATCCGGTCCTCGCTGAACTGCGGGCCGATAATCTGCAAACCAACCGGCAACTTCCGCGCGCCCGAAGTGAACCCGCACGGCAAACTCATCGCCGGCACGCCCGCGCAATTCACCGGAATGGTAAACACGTCGGCCAGATACATCGCCAGCGGATCGTCCTTCTTTTCACCGATTCCGAATGCCGGGAAAGGTGAAACCGGAGCCATAATCACGTCAACATTCTTGAATGCGTCGTCAAAATCTTTGCGGATGAGCGTGCGGACCTTCTGCGCGCGGACGTAATACGCGTCGTAATAGCCGGCGCTCAAAACGTACGTCCCGATCATGATGCGGCGCTTGATTTCGTCACCAAAACCTTCGTTGCGAGCCTGGTAGTAATAATCAATCATGTCTTTGACCGGAGCTTTTGGCTTGGCGCCAAAACGAATCCCGTCAAACCGCGCCAAATTCGCGGAAAGCTCGGCCGGACAAGCCACGTAATACACCGCAACCGCATACGACGTGTACGGCAAACTGATGTCCACCAGCTTCGCTCCAAATTTTTCGTACTCCTTCAGCGCCGCGCGAATAATTTTTTCAACTTGCGGATCAATCCCCTCGCCAAAATATTCTTTTGGAACACCGATTTTCAGGCCTTTCACACCGGCACCCAAAGACTTTGAGTAGTCGGGAACTTCAATGGGAGGAGTGGTGGCGTCACGCGGATCTTTGCCAGCAATATGCTGCAAAACGGTCGCAACGTCCTGAACGGTTTTCCCAAAAGGCCCAACCGTATCCCACGACGAAGCCATGGCCGTCACGCCGCTGCGCGACACGCGCCCGTACGTCACCTTCAACCCCGCTATGCCGCAAAACGAAGCCGGCTCGCGAATGGACCCACCGGTATCCGTTCCCAAAGCGTAAAAACTCATATCCGCCGCAACCGCAGCCGCCGACCCGCCGGAAGATCCCCCAGCAACACACGACAAATCCCAAGGATTCTTGGTCGGACCAAAACAGGAATGTTCGGTGGAACCTCCGCACGCAAACTCATCCATATTCTGCTTGCCCGTCAGCACAAATCCGGCTTCCTTCAGCTTCGTCACCACCGTCGCGTCATACGGCGGCACAAAATTCTTCAAAAACGGTGAAGCGCACGTCGTCCGCACGCCCTTCGTATTAAAAATATCCTTGATCCCAACCGGAACACCGGTCAAAGGAGTCACATTTTTCCCTCCCGTCAAACGTTTGTCAGCCTCCGCCGCCATTTTCAAGGCACCTTCCTCCTCAACCGTCACATACGCATTCAAGGAAGGATTCACCGCTTTCACCCGCTCCAGCAGGTCTTTAGTCAACTCCACGGAAGAAAATTTCTTGTCCCGCAACCCCTGCGTCGCTTCGGCCAAAGTCAAAGAATGCAGCATAAAATTACATCGTAATAACGGATTTCACCTGAATTTGTTCGTTCTGAACCGGAAGTTCCGTGCACTTCAAAAGGTCTTCGCGGTTGGAAAAGCGCGCTTCAACATCTTCACGCATCACATTTTCAAGCCCGGTAACCTGCGACGTCGGTTCAACATTTTTCACATCCACCTCGTTCAACTTTTCAACATATTCCATAATGCTGCTCAGCTGCGTGGCAAACTTCCCGACATCCTCTTCCTTCAGCCCCAAACGCGCAAGCTTGGCAATATGTTTCACCTGTTCCGGAGTAATCATAATCAAAAAGAAACAACGCTGGAAGTATAGTAGAAAGGTCGTTATAATGCAAAACAGCAACTTCCAAACACTCATGCCCTCAAAAACCACCGAAAACATCAAAAAAGTTTCGCTCATCCTGTTCATCGTTTTGGGCTTGGCCCACATTCTGACGGGATTCATGATGACGAACAGCATCGGGCTGCCCACCACGTTCATCGTGAACCACATCCTGGACATTCCGTTCGCCATGATCGCGCTGATTTACGGCCTTGCCAGCATCAAAGCCGGACTCAAGGACGGCGGAGGAAAAATCGTCAATATCGTCTTCATCACACTTGCCCTTCTCATTTTTGTCGGTTTGGTATACCTTAACATCTTCGTACCAGACAAAATAACCGCTTAAACATCATGCAAACCGCAGCAAACCTCAAAACCGTGATGGCTTTTGGAACCTTTGACCTCTTCCATGCCGGCCACGAAAATTACCTCCGTCAGGCCAAAGAACTCGGAGACCAGCTCATGGTGATCATCGCGCGCGACGAAACCGTCAAAAAAATCAAAGGCAACGCCCCGGTCCACAATGAAAACGAACGCCTCAAAAACGTAAAAGCGTCCGGTATTGCCGACAAAGTCATCCTCGGCTACAAGGACGACAAGTATAAAGTCCTCAAAAAATTCCGCCCCGACGTCATCGCTCTTGGCTACGACCAGTTCGTTTTTACCCAGCGGCTGGAAAAAACGCTCATCGACCTCAAGCTCAACGCCACGATCGTGCGGTTAATGCCGTACTTCGCGCAAATCTACAAATCATCGCTCCTCAAAAAAGGACTGCAGCAGGAAAATGAACAAACCGTAACTCTCCGCGCGCCGGTGGAAACAAAAGCGATACTGTAACCTCGCGCCCGCCTACGGACGCACGAATAACCAAAACCCATGCCTCAAACAAAACTCAAACCGCTCGACTTCAACAGCAACATTTTTGTGGCTTTCGCCCGCGGCTTCCGGCTTGGCATCACGAATTTTTGGCGGAACAAATTCCTTTCCATGGCCACCATCGGCGTCATTGCGGTCATTCTGTTCATTTTTAACGTTATTTTGGCCGTGCATTTCATCGGGAACCAGGCACTTCAGGCCTTAAGCCAGCGCGTGGACATCGTCATCTACCTGCGCGACGACATCCAGTGGTACGACGCGCAAAACCTGGTCCAGGAACTCCAAAACATCTCGGGAGTCAAAACCGCCACCTTCACGTCTAAAGAGGAAGCGCTCAACATCGTGGCTAAAACCCATCCAAAAACCGCGGAATTTCTAAGAAAATTCAACCTCGCCAATCCCCTGCCCCCAAGCATCAGCATCGTGACCCAGCGCCCGGAAGACTACAAAACCGTCCAGGATTTTCTGGCCAAACCCGAAAACAAACCGCTCATGCAAAACTACCTGGCCGAAGGCAGCGGTAGCGACAGCGTGATTCTTTCCAGCGTAGCGAAAAATCTGCTCAACATCAGCCAGTTCGTCCGACAGGTGATTTTTTGGCTGGTGCTCGTGTTTGTTTTGGGAGGAACGCTGGTCATTTTGAACGCGATCCAGCTGACGATTTACACCCGCCGCGAGGAAATTTCCATCATGCGGCTGGTGGGCGCGACGCCAAGTTTTATTCGGATGCCGTTTATTTTTGAAGGGATGCTGTACGGGATCTGCGCGGTACTGACGAGTTTTCTGTTTCTGTTTATCCTTGGAAAAACCATCCAGATCGACGACGCCACCATGTGGAGCTACTTCAACAACCTCCAACTCAACAAAGTGCTGGTCGTGGAGCTTCTGGTTACGGTATTATTGGGAATATTGAGCAGTTTTGCGGCGGTCGAACAGTACCAGCATAGTAAAATGATAAATTATTAATGATAAATTATAAATTACGCGAAACGACCCACCAAAATTTATAATTTATAATCTATAATTTATAATTGATTATAAGTGTCGGAGCAGCGCAACATCCACACCCTGGGCATCATCCTCAAAAAACATCCGGTTGGCGAAAACGACATGCTCGTAACGCTTCATTCGCCGGAGCTTGGAAAAATTCAGGCCAGTGCCAGAGGTGCACGCAAAATCACCAGCTCTTTTGGAGGCCACCTTGAATCGCTGAACCTATGCCGCTTCCAGCTGTACAAAAGCCCTTCGCGGTACACGATTACCCAGTGCCAGATCGCGGAAAACTTCAAAAACATCCGCCAGGATTACGAACGCATGGTGGTCGCGGGCCTCATGGCCGAAATTTTCCACAAAAGCACCCACGGCGGCGAACATTCGCAGGAACTTTTCAATCTTTTAAGAGAAAGCCTGCACAAATTGTGCGACTCCGATCACCATTTTTTTACCGTTGAAAGCTTCAAGCTGAACCTTTTGCGGAACATGGGAGCTTTGCCGAACCTTGAAAACTGCGCTTCGTGTCACACGCGCTGGCGCGACAACCACGAAATCCTGCTGGAAACCGGGGGGCATTTGCGGTGCCGCGACTGCCACCAAACTACCGGAAGGGGTGCCCACCTGCTTGGACCTGACTCCTCCGCGCCCGATGGTAAGCACCTTTCCAGCATGCACAGCCACGCACCCATCGACTTCGGCATCATCAAACTCATTCGCTACCTCACGCTCCCATCAAATGAACAAAACAAGAACATCTCCTGCACGCTGCAGCAAAAAAAACAGCTCAAACACATCACTCGGCTTTTTTTGGAACACTTCCTGGATCGCGAAATCATGACGGAAAGATTGCTCCCGGAACTAAGGTGACACGCCAGGAACCAAACTGACCTCCACCACGTTGCGCACCTGACGGAGCCGTTCCGCGATCTTTTGGTACTGATCTTCGTTCACAACTTCAAGCACAATCTGCCGCCGGATGATATTTTCATTCCGTTCCTTCAGACTGAAATCAACGATATTCACGTTAAAATTCGCAACCGTGGCGGCAATGTCGCGAATAAGCCCCACGCGGTCGATGGCCTTTAAACTGATGGTAACCGGAACAACGCGCGGTTTGTGAATTTCATGGCCCCAGCTGGCTTCCAGCGCACGTTCGGCGTCCGCATTGATCAAAAATTTACAACTCTGCTTATGGATGCGGATAGCGTTTCCGCGTGTAACATATCCCACAATCGCATCACCCAGCACCGGCCTGCAGCAGGACGAAAGTTTGTAGGAAATATTGGCGGCGCCGGCAATGACCACCTGATCTTCTTTCGCAACGATTGCGACCGGATTCACAACCTGCTTCGTCACCAAGGGAACCTGTTTTTTTCGATCTGTTTCCGATCTGTCAAAGATTTTCCTCATCACCACCGTTACATTCACCGATCCGCTTCCAATATCTTCGAGCAGGGACTGACGTTCCTTGAGAGAAAGTTTTTGATGCTCATACCACCGGAAAATCGAAAGACTGTCATCAAGAAACGGCTTCCCGATGCTCAAAAGATACTTATTCACCAGTTCTTTACCGATCTTGAAACTTTCGTCGGTATTCATGCCTTTCAGAAAACTTTTGATCTTGGCCTTGGCGTGGGAAGACACCACAAAAGAAAGCCAATGCGGCTTTGGGTCTGGTTTATTCTTCGTGAGAATCTCCACTCGATCGCCATTCTTGAGCTGATAATGCAGCGGAACAATGGAGCCGTTCACTTTTGCCCCATAGCACCGGTGCCCGATGTCCGTATGAACCGTATAGGCAAAATCCACGGGAGTTGCGCCTTTCGGCAAATCCTTTACCTCTCCGTCAGGCGTGAAAACAAAAATATGATCCTGAAACATATCCAAAGTGATTTTACCGCGGACATTTTTTCCCCTGGCAAGATCGCGCTGAACGCCGACAAGCCCGTCAAGCCATTCCTGATACCTCTGCCGAAGTTCGGGCGTATCGGCATTGTTGAGCGAACCTTTATAATCCTCATAAAGCCAATGCGAAGCAAAACCAAACTCCGCCTGGTTGTGCATGGCCTCAGACCTGATCTGAACCTCAAAAGGATGATCAAAACTGCGATTGGCGTCCCCGATAAGCGTGGTGTGCAGGCTACGGTACCCGTTGGGTTTTGGAACTGCGACGTAATCCTTGAACCTTTCGGGAAGCAACGTCCAATGGCTGTGGATAAGCCCCAGAAGGGTATAGAGTTTCTCGGTATTTTCCACGCCGCTGCGGTGTGTGCGGGTCGGCAAAATAATCCGGAACGCGAAAATATCGTAAATCTCGTTAAGCGAGGCCTTATTTTTCTTCTTCATCTTGCGGTAAACGCTGTAAAGATTTTTCCGGCGTCCCTCAACCCTTCCCCGTATGCCATGTTCCGCAAGAAAATCGTCAAGTTCTTTCTTGACGCTGTCTAAAAATTTCTCCTGTTTGCGGATATAGTCTTCCAGCTGGGACTGCAAATCCTCATACTTGTCGGGATACAAATATTTGAAGGCCAGATCTTCAAGACGGCACTTGATGGCGTAAATCCCCAGCCGGGAAGCAATCGGGGTATACACTTCAAGCATCTCGCGCGCAACCTCTTTTCTGCGGGTGATGGGCGCATAATCAAGCGACTCAACGTTATGAAGCAGATCGGCAAAACGGATCAGCAGCAAACGCAAATCCGTCGCAAGGGACAAAAGCATCCTTCTGAACGCTTCAAGGTCGCTCTTTCCACCCTTCAGATGGACGCTTTGAAGCTTCTCCATCCCGGCGATGAGCACGGCGACGTCCTCACCGAATTTTTCACGGATCTCCTTGAGATCGTAAAACTGGGTTTTGCATAAATCGTGCATTAAAGCGGCCA
>Ga0315281_10003515_pt1 | contig 22904 bp, 22 predicted proteins | sample YL17G07_0_MG_FD_204540 | JGI IMG/M metagenome (GOLD analysis project Ga0315281, IMG submission 204540) | Sediment microbial communities from Yellowstone Lake, YNP, Wyoming, USA - YL17G07_0 | ecosystem: Environmental > Aquatic > Freshwater > Lake > Sediment | place: USA: Wyoming | collected... | reverse complement strand
CACGATTAGAAGGACCAAAACCTTCTGTGCTGCCATTGCACCACCGGGTAGTGTTCGACGCCGTGCGGATGCGACTGCGAGTATATCAGCGACCGTCGCTCGCGTCAACGAGCGGCGGCGTTCAAGTTCAACACGGAGACACGGAGAACACGAAGAAAGGAAATCACAATTCGTTCTCAGTGTATTCCGTGTCTCCGTGTTGAAATCGGATCGGCGCTCAAAGAGCGCAGTTGCACTTTTTGGACTGCGCGTCCAGCCCCAGCGCGTTCCACATCTCCAGCGTCTCCTCGCAGAGCGCGACGGGGCAGACCTTGGAGAGCGCGCCGGTCGCCTGCCGATAGAGCGCGAGCCGCACGCTCTTCGGATAGCGGGCCAGCGCCTTCGGATCGGCGGGGCGCTCCATGTCTTTGAGAAGTCCGTTGCTGACGAAACGCGGCAGATTGTGTTCCGCGCGCAGCGTGCCGAGCGTCACGCGCTCGGGCGCCAGCCGCCGGACCTGCTCGGCGATCCAGCGGTAGTCGAAGCCGCGGATCATCGGATCAATGCGCATTCGGATGCGCCAGCCGCGCGATTTCAAACGCGCCGCCGCGCGAAGGCGGTCGGCCACCGGCGCGGCGCCCTTCTCGTGGATGCGCGCCGCCTCGGGCGCGTTCACCGAGAACGAAACGATCATGTTCCTGCACGGCCGCATCTCCAGGAGCGGCTTGCAGTCGCGCACGCCGCCTTTCGTGACGAGCAGCAGCGTATGCCTCCGGCCCTTCGCCTCGGCCTCGTCGCGGAAGAGATCCACCAGGCCGGCCACGAGCGGGCGCGCGGTCTCGAAAGCCAGGCTGTCCGACAGATTGCCCGTGTTCAGCACGAATGATTCCAGATCGTCGCGGCGCATCCACTTCATGATTTCCTTCCGCATGCGATCTGTGTTGCTGAACGCCTGCGGCCCGGAGAGATACCAGAAGGACGACTTCAGAAAACAATACGTGCACTGCGGCTGAAAAGTGCAGCCGTTCGCGTGGGCCAGGACGTAGAAATTGGGGCAGACCGTCTTCGGCGGCGTCGTGCGAAATATCTCCACGAACTTCTTCCGCCGCGCGCGCACCGCGCAATGCTTCAGCTCTTTCATGGCCGCATCTCCTTTAAGTTCCAGCTCAACACGGAGACACAGAGGGCACGGAGAAGCACTGAGGAATTTTTTGAGAATTCTAAAATTCTGGCTTTTTCTCCGTGTTTCTCCGTGTTCTCCGCGCCTCCGTGTTAAAGATGGCCTTCATCGCGTCACAAACGAAAAATTCTGCCCCGGCCGCAGCACCACCAGCCCCTTTGGAACACGCTCGCAGATGCCCGGCAGGAACCGCCCCGCCGCGTGCTCGTCAAGTTCCTGCTCCGAGAGATGCATCAGGAAATATCGCAACGGCGAGAGCTTTTCGATGAACTCCACCCATCCGGAACCCTGCCACGGTCCGATCAGCAGCGCGTCAATCCGGCCCAGGGCCGAAATCGGGACCCTCGCAGTATTCTCGTTGTCGCCGTCGTGGAAGAATCGCAAGCCGGCCGACTCGACCAGGTACGAGTTATGTCCGCGTCCGTGAAACGTCCTGAAGGCGGTGACTGCGGCGAAGGGCAATTCGAGCTTCACCGTTCGCGCCGGCTCGCCGGCGGGCGCCGCGGCCGGCTCCATTTCCCGCAGCGCGGCGGCAGGGACTTTCCCGGCGAGCGACTGGATCACGGCTCGCGGCCCGGCGACGATCGCGCCGGTGCGACGCGCGACTTCCGCCACCTCGTCGGCCCTGAAGTGGTCCAGGTGAGCATGCGTCACGAGGATCAAGTCCGCCTTCGCAACGTCGTTCCCGCGCAGGATCGGCGCGCCGGCCACGGCCGGAATCGGATGATAGAACGCGTCAATGTAAATTTCGGCCGATCCCGCGCGGAGCCGGAATCCCTCGTTGCCGATCAGCCTGATCTCATTCCCGCGCGAGTGGACTGCCATGTTTCTATTTTACTGCAACCGAGGAGTATTGAAAAGCCGCGGTTTCGCAAGCCGTTCCTGCAACCCGCTTCCCAGCAACTCCTCGATGCAAGGCTTCACGCTCCAGAAATCGCGCAGCGCGAGGTATTCGGCCGCCGCGCCGCTCGGAGCGGCGCCGGAGGATTTCTCCGCCCGGATCATGAGGTTCTTCGGCGTGTCGCCGGGCGAGACGAATTCGATGACGTCCGTCCGGTAGCCCATGACCCGCAACGCGGCCGCGCGCAGCGCGTCGGTCAGGATATCCGCCCAGCGCTCCCGCAGGATGCCGTGCCGCAGCGCGGCGCGGAATTCCGGCCGCGCGACCTGATGGTGCAGTTCGTGCTGGCAGCACGGCGCGCAGAGGACCAGGTCCGCCTGCCACTTCACCCCTTGCGCGATCGCCTCGTCCGTGGCCGTGTCGCACGCGTGAAGGCTGAACACCGCGTGCGGGCGCTCCGGCGGCTCGTACTCCAGAATCCGCGACCGGGTAAACTGCACCTCACCGTAACCGAGCCGGTCGCGCAACTCATTCGCGCGCGCGATCACCTCGGCGTCGGCGTCCACGCCCGCCAATTGGACGCTCAGGCCGCGCTTCTCGCGCAGGTAATGATAGGCTGCCAGCGTCAGGAACGCCCTGCCGCAGCCGCAATCCACCAGCCGGACCGGACCGCCCTGCGCCCGCCGCGCGAGATCCGTGTGACTGAGCAGCGCCAGGAAGTGATTGACCTGCCGGAACTTCTCCCGCATCGGTTGGAGCACGCGGCCCTCGCGCATGACGCCGATCGTTTCGAGGAACTCGTCCGGCTCGTCCGGCGGGAAAGGATATTCCTTCCGGCGATCATGCGGCGGCGCCGGCGGCGCCGATTCCAGCGAAGGCTTGCCCCGCGAGATCAGCGCCTTGCCCTTCCGCGCGACGCGCACGTGCAGGTCGCCGTCCGCGCATTGAAGGTGGATGTTGATGAAGCCCATCTGAGCGAGCCTCTGGAACTCGCCGGCGACGTCGTCCGGCTCGATGCTGCGCGTGGTCTGCTTGCGCCGTCCCTGAAAGATCGCCTGCAAGCGCCGACCGCCGGGCAACTGCACCGGGCGGATGACGACCTTCCGCCACTCCGCCCCCGCCCGATCCTTCGGGCCGGAGAGAGTCAGGCGGATGAACCGCCGCTCGTCGCGCAGCGCGCTCAGGATTTCATCCGGGTAGTCCATGGCATGGTCTTCCGCCATTGTCACCGCTTCCGCGCCCGGTTTCAAGCCCTCGGAGATATCGAGGCATTCGGCTTGCGTTATCAAGATGCTTCGTGTATCCTTATTGTAGATACATTATGGAGGTCCGACATGGTTGCGAAAGTTCAGAAATGGGGCAATAGTCTGGCGGTGCGGATTCCCCGCTCGTATGCCAGGGACGCTCGATTGACCTCCGGTTCGGCGGTGGACATCTCAGTTCAAGACGGAAAGATCGTCGTCGCTCCGGCTCAACGCGGGCGTTATCGGCTTGATGAATTGCTGAAAAGTGTGACGAAGAAGAATCTGCACCGGGAAATTGACGCCGGCAGGCCCGTTGGCCGGGAGAGGTTGTAATGGCTGCCGCCTATTGTCCGAAAAGGGGCGATATTGTCTGGTTGGCCTTCGATCCTCAAGCGGGCCATGAGCAGGCGGGGCGTCGTCCCGCCTTGATCCTATCGCCCGAGGCGTACAACCGAAAGGTCGGCTTGGCTTTGTTTTGCCCTTTGACCAGTCCAGTCAAGGGCTATGCGTTTGAAGTTCAAATACCCGATGGCCTTGACCTCGCGGGCGTCGTGCTTTCCGATCAGGTCAAGAGCCTCGACTGGCAGGCCAGAAAAGCGACCTTCTGCTGTGAATTGCCCGAATCTGTCCTGCAGGAAGTGCTCCAAAAGCTGAATGTGCTCCTCGACTAAACAGTTGAGCACGAAGGCCCTCCTTCGGCACAGAATGGAGTAATATGAACACTTTCGAGAAATACCGCCAGTTCATGATCACGGAGTTCCTCGGCGCGATTGAGCCGATCGTCGTCGCCGGCGGCGACGGGGCGACGCTCACGGACGAGGCCGGGCGGAAGTACGTGGACGCGTTCGCGGGGATCGCGGTCTGCAACGCGGGCCACTGCAACCCGGAAATCGCCGCGGCCGCCCACGCGCAACTCGACAAGCTGGTGCACTGCGGGACTTACCTCTATCCGCACGCGCCGGCGGCCGACCTGGCGGAGTCGCTCGCGAGAATTCTCCCGGGACGCCTCAATAAAACCTTCTTCGCCAGCAGCGGCGCCGAGGCGAACGAGACGGCGATTCGCCTGGCGAAGCAGTTCACCGGCGCGACGGAATTCCTCGCGCTCCACGGCGCGTTCCATGGCCGAAGCCTGGCTACGCTCAGCCTTTCCGGACTAGCGAGCCGGAAGCGCGGCGGCGGACCGTACATGCCCGGCGTCGCATTCGCGCCGGCGCCCTACTGCTATCGCTGCGCGCTGGACCTGAAGCCGGAAACCTGCGGCCTCGCCTGCGCGGAGATGATCGAGGACATCCTGCGCTGCGCGACCTCCGGCGACGCGGCGGCCTTGATCGCCGAACCGATCCAGGGCGAGGGCGGAATCATCGCGCCGCCGAAGGGATATTTTTCCGCCGTCAAGCAGATTCTCGATCGGCGCGGTCTGCTGCTCATCCTCGACGAGGTGCAGACAGGCTTCTGCCGCACCGGCGCGATGTTCGCGATGGAACACGAAGGCATCGAGCCGGACATGATCACGTTGGGCAAAGGCATCGCCAACGGGCTGCCGCTGAGCGCCATGGTCACGCGCCGCGAAATCGCCGCCGCCTTCAAGGCCGGAGACCACCTCTCGACGTTCGGCGGAAACCCCGTCTGCTGCGCCGCCGCGCTCGCCGCGATCGGTTTCTACCAGCGCGAGCGCCTCGCGGAGCGGTCGCGAGAGAAGGGCGAATGGCTCGCCGCCGAACTCCGTCGCCGACTCGAGGCGGATCGGCGCGTCGGCGAAATCCGCGGCCGCGGCCTCATGATCGGAATCGAGCTCGTCAAGGACCTGTCCAAAGCCCCCGCGCCGGAACTCGCGGGCAAAGTCCGCGCCCTCTGCCGCGAGAGCGGCGTCCTCGTCGGGATCGGCGGCATCTTCGGCAACGTCATCCGCATCGAGCCGCCGCTGGTCATCGGCGACGACCAGCTCGCGCAGGTCGCCGACGCGCTCTGCGCCGCCCTCTCGAAAACCGGCGAGGGTTTGTAGTGCTGCGCTACAGCGCTGCCGCGACAAATCGGAGCGGCGCTTGCGCGGAGCGCCCCCCCAGGCTACTTCACCACTTCCATAATCAGCAGGGTTTGATCGTCGGTGCGGGGCAGGCCGTTGGCGTGGGCGGTGACGGCGGCGACGACGGCTTCGAGGAGTTTGGCGGCGGAGAGTTCGGCGTTTTCGCGGAGGCAATCGTAGAGGCGGTGGAAGCCGAAGCGCTCGCCTTCCGCGTTCGGGATGTCGGTGATGCCGTCGGTGCAGAGGACGAATTTGTCGCCGGGCGAGAGCGGCAGGCGGTCCTCCTGGTACTTCATGTCGGGGTTCACGCCGGCGAGCAGGTCCACCCAGTCGTCGAGCCACTCGACTTCGCCGGTGCTTCCGCGGACCAGGATCGGCGCGGGGTTGTGGCCGGCGTTGCTGTAGCGCAGCTCGCGCGAGGTCGCGTCGTAGATCGCGAAGACCACCGCGGCGAAACTGCTCGGCGGCGTGAGGCGTTCGAGGACGTTGTTCAGCCGCGCCATGAACTCGCAGGGGCTTTGTTCGGGCGACCAGCCGAACTCGAACGTGGTCTTGATCAGGCCGGTGATGAATGCCGCCGACATGCCGTGCCCGGAGGCGTCGGCCATCAGGAGCGCGACGCGGTGGTCGTCGAGTTGCTTGAGGTCGTAATAATCGCCGCCGACGGCCATCTCGGGCAGGAAGATGTGCGCGAAGGAAAGCTGCTGCGGGAACGGGCGCTTCCCGGGATCGGGGAGAAACATGCGCTGGATGCCGCGGGCGGTCTCGATGTCGCCGGCGAAGAGATGGTGTTCGCGCGCCATTTCAGCATGTCGGCGCTCGGCTTCCGCGGCGCGGTGGTCTTCTTCACGTTCTCTAGCCGACAGGTCGCGTGCGATATACCAAGTGCCGATGGAAGCTACTAAGCACACTGCGCCTGCGGCAGTCGCCGCGACAGCGGCGGCAACACAAGCCGCTGGACCGTCGAAGCCTATAGTAAAGCCCAGGAGACAGCAAAGCATCGCAAGACACAGCACGATCCACGACATTTTCCTCATCATCCGCGGTGATCGAAGGATTTTTTCCTCAGTCGTGCGGCTTGAATACCATCGCCGCTGCTTGGGGTTGGGTGTCGCCGGACGGTCTTGATGTTCAAGGTCGGGCGTCATTCCAGTCGTTCCCGGATGCGTTCCGGATTTTGACGACAGTCCATGACTGCGTGAACATTGACGACCTCGCCTACAATTCGGTAGTAGATGGCGAAGGGAAATCGCTTGGAAAGAAGTCTGTAAAACCCCAAGTGCCGCCTGTGGATGCCCGCAAAGAGTTGAAGAGAGTCAATGTCCGAAAAGAGCGAGTTGAGGAAGTAATCGCCGAGGCCTGTCTGTTGTGCCTCGTAGAAGCAAAAACCGTCCACGAGGTCTAGCTCAGCTTCGTCCAGGAGCTGAACCCTCATTTAACGCGCTCCCTGATCGCGCGCTTGGCTTCGTTCCAGTCGCGAAAGTGAGACTTGCCTTTCCTTATGCGCTTCAACCTCGCGCGAAGCACGTCCGCATGCCAAGCCGGTGAAGGCACTTCATCCGGCGTGCGCTGCAGGTCTTGCCAAATTTCCTCCAGAGTGCGAAGTTTCTCAGCGACCGTCATCTTGTCGAGCGATTTGGCGACTCCCATTGGTCCTCCTTCATCACGCTTGCCGGGGCAACATACGTGTGACTGACAGAGTTCAGTAGTTCTTGCGCTGGCGCGAGGTGGGGATATTGAGCGCCTTGCGGTACTTCGTCACCGTCCGCCTCGCGATACGGACGCCCGCGCCGCCGAGCTTTTTCACGATGTCGTCGTCGCTGAGCGGCTTGGCCTTGTCCTCTTCCTCGACGAGCCGCTTGATGCGCTCTTTGACCGCGTCCCAGGTCTGCATCTCGCCTGCGCCGGACTGCGTGCCGCCGGTGAAGAAGAACTTCATCGGCAGGAGGCCGCGCGGCGTCTGCATGTACTTGTGGCGGATGGCGCGGCTGACGGTGGCGACGTGGATGCCGACCGCGTCGGCCACCTCCTGCATCTTGAGCGGCCGCAGGTGCGAGAGGCCCTTTTCCAGGAACTCCTGCTGCGCGCGGACGATGTCGCGGCTCACCTTGAGCAGCGTCTTGCGCCGCTGCTGGATGGAGTCAATCAGCCAGCGGGCGGATTCCATTTTCCTCTGCAGGAATTGCCGCGTCTCCGCCTCCACGCCTTTGCCGGAGAGCAGTTCGCGGTACTGCTGGCTGATGCGCAGGCGCGGCAGCGTGCTGTCGTCGAGGCGGATCTCGTAGTGATCGTCCACGAACTCAACGAAGACGTCGGGCGCGACGGTCGGCACGACCTCGTTGTCGTAGAGCCGGCCGGGCGCGGGATGGAGCATGCAGACCGCCGCGACCGCGCGCTTCACGTCCTCGATGTCGCGGCCGGTCTCCTTGGCGATCTTCGGAAAGCGGTTCGCCTCGATGTCCTCGAGGTGGTGGAGGGCGATCTCGCGTCCGAGCGCGTAGTCCGGCTCGGCGGGATCGAGCTGGAGGAGCAGGCATTCGACGAGGTTGCGGGCGCCGACGCCGAGCGGATCGAGCCGCTGCACGACCTCCAGCGCCGCGCCCACTTCCTGCGCGGAGGCGGGATGGTCGAGCGATTCCGCGATCTCCTCGAGCGAGTACGCAAGCCGGCCGTCGCGGTCGAGGTTGTTGATGACGCCCTCGCAGATTTCGCGCCGGCGCGCGGAGAGATCGAGGAACCGCAACTGCTCGGCGAGGTGATCGCGCAGCGAAGGCTGCCGTCCGGGCGTGTTCTGGATCGCCTCCATCTTCTCGTCGCGGTCGCCGTCGGAAGCCGGCCGCCGCGGCGTGGTCTGCGAGAAGTAGTCGTGGAAATCGTCCGAGACGGCGTCAATCCTGCTGTACTTGTCGGTCTGCTCGGCGGCCTCGGCGCGGGTGAGCGCGGCGGGCGTCTCGCGCGCGTCGGGGTCGGCGGCCTCCTCGAGCTCGAGCACCGGGTTTTCGAGCTGCTCCTGCTCGATGCGCTCCTGGAGCGCCATGAGCGGGAGCTGGAGAATCTCGATGGACTGAATGATCTGCGGCGCCATCTTCAGCCGCTGCTCGAGGCGCGGCTGCATGCTGATTTCCATTCGGCCCACGTGAAATCCTTCCTACATTTCTTTTCGCTCGGCAAGCGCCTCGGACAGGATGGCGGGGTTGGCGTGCTCGATCACGCTGCCCGAGGCCAGTCCGCGCGCGAGGCGCGTCACGCGCACGCCCAGTTCCGAAAGCTTCCGGCTCAGAAACAGCGCCGTGCCGTCGCCTTCGAGGTTCGGGTTCGTCGCCATGATAACCTCTTGGATCGTCCCGCGCTTGACCCGTTCGAGGAGCGAGGCGATTTCGAGCGATTCCGGGCCGACGCCGTCGAGCGGCGCGATGCGGCCCATGAGCACGTGGTACAGCCCTCGGAAGCTGCCGGTCGCCTCGAGGGAGAACACGTCCTTCGGCTCCTCGACGACGCAGACGACGCTCGCGTCGCGCCGCGAGTCGGCGCAGATGCGGCACGGGTCGGTCTCGGTGATGTTGTGGCACTGCGAGCAGTGGCCGACCTTTTCCTTCACGTCGAGGAGGGTCTGCGCGAGCTGCTCCATCTCGGCCCTGGGCGAGCGCAGGACGTAATACGTCAGCCGCTCGGCCGTGCGCTGGCCGATGCCGGGCATGCGCCCGAACGCCTCGACCAGCCGCTTCATCGAATCGGTGAATGCGTCCATCGGTCAGAACATTCCTGGAATGCCGATCCCGCCGGTGACTTTCGACATCGCTTCGGCGTGCGCGTCGGCGGCCTTTTTCATGGCCTGGGAGACGGCGACTTTGACGAGGTCTTCGAGCATCTCCACTTCGTCGGGATCCACGGCCTCGCGGGCGATTTTGACCGCGAGGATTTCGCGCTGCCCATTGACGTGTACCGTGACGGTCCCGCCGCCGGAGGCGCCTTCATAGACGCGCTGCTTGAGGTCGTTCTGCAAGTCCACCAGCCGTTTCTGCATTCCCTCGGCCTGTTTCTGCATGTCGCGGAACATGCCGCCCATTCCGAAGCCTTTCGCCATCTGATACCTCCCTTGTCTGTCGGTCTCCGCACACTTTCACTGCGCGGTTCAGCGGCTCACGATACGATCTGGCCGTCGAACTTCTGCACCACCTCCTGGATCATCCCGTCGCTCATTGCCGCCTCAGTAGGAGACTTCAGGGCCGGCCCGCCCTGCACGGTCACGATCTTCAGGGTTACCGGCTGATTCAACATGCGCGCAAGAATGTTCTGGAGCTCGCGGCGGTGCTCCGGCTTCTCAGCCTCTTCGCGAGCGGAGGCGCGGTCGGGCGGGAACGCGATGACGACCTCTCCATCCTTGACGCGCTGCAGGCGCCCGGAGGCGGCCTGAGCATATAGCCACGAGCTCTTGGCATGCACTTCAGCGAGGAACCGGCGCCAGAGTTCGGCGGCATCCGCCGGGGCGGGGCGCGGAGCTGCGGCGGGCGCATCTTCGCGGACCGCCGGGTCGGAATCGGGTTCACCCTCGCTCGCCATCGGCCGCGAGGCCGGCGTGACGGGCCGCCGCGGATTTCCGGCCGGGCGCGAAGCTGGAGCAGTCACGTTTCCATATTGTGTGGCCGGTGCGGGCGGCGGACGCGAGGGAGCCGCGGATTTCTCCGCGCCTTCTTCCAGCGCCGCCAGCTTCTCGATCAGCTCGCCGACGGAAGCGAGGCCGTCCGACTGCGCGAGCTTCACCAGCGCCATTTCCAGCACGATCCGGTCGTCCTGCCCTTCGCGGATGCGGCGCCGGGCGCCGTTGAGGATCTCCGCGACGTACAGCAGCCGGTCGGCGGAAAGGCCCTTCCCGGCCGCGACGATCGCGGCTGCGCCTTCCGGCGCACGGTCGAGCAGGTCCGCGTCGGCGCCGCAGCTCTGGCCGACCAGCACGTCGCGCACGTAGCCGGCGAGCTCGTCGAGCAACTCGCCGACGTCCATCCCGCGCACGAGCAGTTTCGAGGCCGTCTTGAGCAGTCCGGCGGCGTCCTTCTCCTGGATCATCTTCAGCAGGCGCGCCATCTCGTCGTCGCCGAGGGCGCCAAGGAGTCCGGTGACCGCGTCGCGATCCGGCTCGCCGCCGCAAAAGGAGATGATCTGGTCGAGCAGGCTGAGCGCGTCGCGCATGCTGCCGCGCGCGCGCCGGGCCACCAGCGCCATCACGTCGGCGGGCGCCGCCAGCTTCTCGGCCTTGCAGATTTCCGTGAGCTTCTTCACGATGTCCACGTTGGAGATGCGGCGGAAGTCGAAGCGCTGCACGCGCGAGAGGATCGTCTCCGGCAGCTTGGCCGCGGCGGTGGTGGCGAAGATGAACTTCACGTGCGGCGGCGGCTCCTCGAGCGTCTTGAGGAGCGCGTTGAACGCCTCCGTGGTGAGCATGTGGACTTCGTCAATGTAGTAGATTTTGAAGCGCGAATGCGAGGGCGCGTAGCGGACGTTCCGGCGGATGTCCCGGACTTCCTCTATCTTGCGGTTGGAGGCGCCGTCAATCTCGATCACGTCCACGTCCTCTCCGGCGGCGATGGCTTTGCACTGCTCGCACTTGTCGCACGGATCGGCGGTAGGGCCTTTCGCGCAGTTGAGCGCCTTGGCGAAGACGCGCGCCATGGAGGTCTTGCCGACGCCGCGCGGCCCGCAGAAGAGGTACGCGTGCCCCACGCGGTTCAGCTTGATCGCGTTCTTGAGGGTCTCGGCGATGACATCTTGCCCGACGAAACCCTCGAACGTCCCGGGGCGGTATTTTCTCGCCAGAACGAGGTATGCCATAACGATCCCGACAGGTTCAGTTTCTGCGCCTCAGCCGTGGCCGGCGCGGACAAGTGAAAAGGCCGTGCACCTTTCCTCGGTTCTACGTCCTGAGCGCCGCCATGCCGGTTAGCTCCGGCCAGGTTGCCCCACGGCACATAGCGGTACCCGCTTAGGGATGCTTCCTTCCGGACCTGACCCGGTTCACAGGCCGCTATTGCATGGGACCCGACCTTCGACGCCATCGGACATGACAGCGGTACAGAACGATCAAATCTCTGAAAGGCTTCGACCCTGCTGGGCGGGTTGCAGGTTTGTTAGGGTACCGCCAGCTCCCCATCTAGCACGGCCTCTCCACCTCTCGGCGCCGCGTCTTCACGCGCGACGCTCAACTTCCGTCTGGATTCTAGCCGACCCAGCGCAAGGTGTCAAACGCGCGGGCCAACTGCGAAGAGCGGAACCGGATCGGCGCGCTGCTGTTTGACACTTTTCACGAGGCCAAACTATAATTGACGCTCAGGAATGGGCAATCCCGCCTTACCGGTCCCCGGAGATGCGCCGATGGTCTCTCCATGCCGTGTTGAACTCAGATTTTAGGAAATTGATCCATGAGGGTTTTCAACACGTACACGCGGCGCAAAGAGGAGTTCGAGCCTATCGAGCCGGGCCATGTCCGCATGTACAACTGCGGGCCGACGGTCTATAACTTCGCCCACATCGGCAACGGTCGCGCCTTCGTCTTCGCCGACGTGCTGCGGCGGACGCTGGAGTACTTCGGCTGCCGGGTCACGCAGATCATGAACATCACCGATGTCGGCCACATGACCAGCGACGCGGACGCCGGCGAGGACAAGATGGCGAAGGCCGCGCGCGAGCAGAAGAAGGACCCGTGGCAGATCGCCGAATTCTACACGAAGGCGTTCCTCGAGGACATCCGGACGCTCAACATCCAGCCGGCCTTCAAGTACCCGCGCGCGACCGAGCACATCCCGGAGATGATCGCGCTCATCGAGCGCCTCATCCGGAACGGCCACGCCTACGTCGTCAACGGCAACGTCTATTACGACATCGCCACCTTCCCGCGCTACGGCCGGCTGAGCGGCAACACGATCGAGCAGCTCGACGCCGGGGCGCGCATCGAAGTCAACCCTGAAAAGCGCCACCCGGCCGACTTCGCCCTGTGGAAGCAGGACCCGAAACACATCATGCAATGGGACAGCCCGTGGGGCCGCGGCTTTCCCGGCTGGCACATCGAGTGCTCCGCCATGTCCGGCAAGTACCTCGGAGAGCAATTCGACATCCACACCGGCGCCGAGGACAACATCTTCCCGCATCACGAGTCGGAGATCGCGCAGTCCGAAGGCGCCACCGGCAAAGCGCCGTGGGTCAAGTACTGGATACACGCGCGGTTCCTGCTCGTCAACGGGCAGAAGATGTCCAAGTCGCTCGGGAACTTTTTCACCCTGCGCGACCTCCTCGCGAAGGGCTGCGATCCGATGGGCGTGCGCTACGTCCTCATGAGCGCGCACTACCGCCAGCCGCTCAACTTCACGATCGAAAGCGTCGAGGCGGCGAAAGGCTCCATCCGCAGGCTGAAAGATTTCCGCCTTCGATTGAAAGACGCCGGCGCAGCGAAAGACAGTGCGGAGCTCGGGCCGATTCTCGAAAAGGGAAAAAACGGGTTCGACGCCGCGCTGGCGGACGACCTCAACACCTCCGCCGCGCTTGCCGCGCTCTTCGACATGGTGCGCGACGTGAACAAGCTCGAACTGAGCCGCGCCGGCGCCGGCCAGGCCGACGCCCTGCTCGCGAGTTTCGACAAAGTCATGGGCGTCCTCGGCGAAGAGACCGAGGAATCGCCCGACGCCGAGATCGAGTCCCTGATCCGCCGGCGCGACGAAGCCCGCGCCCGCCGCGACTTCAAGACCTCTGATGACATCCGCAATCAACTCAAAGCCAAGGGCATCATCCTCGAAGACTCGGCCGGCGGGACGCGTTGGAAACGAGCGTGACGATCCAACCTTGCGAAGGTTCGCGCAAGCCTTCGCAAGGTTACGCTCTCACGTCAAGAACTGCGGGCGCGCGTCAAATGCGTTATCACGATAAGATCAATGGCGCCATCCGCGTCGTCGCGCCACTTTCGACAGGAGGCGGCGATGGGCTGTCTTCTCGGGATTGACATCGGAACGTCGGGCGCAAAAACGCTTCTCTGCGACGACCGAGGCAGAATCCTGGCGAGCGCCACGAAAGAATATCCTGCGTCTCATCCGAAACCGCTTTGGTCCGAGCAGAATCCCGAGGACTGGTGGCGCGCCACCGTCGCCGGCATACGCAGCGTCCTCCAATCGGCCGGCGTCAAAGGCGGAGAAGTTCAAGGTCTCGGCCTGAGCGGCCAGATGCACGGCGCTGTGCTCCTGGACAAATCGAATCACGTCCTGCGCCCGGCCATTCTCTGGAACGACCAGCGCACCGGCGAGGAGTGCGAGGAAATCACGCGGAAGGCGGGCGGCCGGAGGCGGCTGATCTCGCTCGTCGCGAACCCGGCCCTCACCGGCTTCACCGCGCCGAAAATCCTCTGGGTCCGCAAGCACGAGCCGAAAGTGTATGAGCGCGCGAAGAAGATTCTCCTTCCGAAGGACTACATCCGCTTCCGGCTCAGCGGCGAATTCGCGACCGAGGTGTCCGACGCGTCCGGCACGCTGCTGCTCGACGTGCGCCGCCGGCGCTGGTCCGGCGCGCTGCTCTCCGCGCTCGGCATCTCGCGCGACCTGCTGCCGGACTGCTTCGAGTCCGAGGAGGTCTCGTCGGTCGTCTCCGCCGACACCGCGCGCGCGCTCGGCGTCCGGCCCGGCCTGCCGATCGTCGGCGGCGGCGGAGACCAGGCCGCCGGCGCCGTCGGAAACGGCATCGTCCGCGCCGGCGTCATCTCCGCCACGCTTGGCACCTCCGGCGTCGTCTTCGCCTTCGCCGACGAGGTACAGATTGACCCGCTCGGCCGCGTCCACACGTTCTGTCACGCCGTCCGCGGCCAGTGGCACGTCATGGGCGTCATGCTCTCCGCCGGCGGATCGTTCCAGTGGTACCGCAATCACCTTGCCGACGCGGAGCGCGCCGAAGCCGCGCGCCGCAAAAAGGACCCGTACGACATCCTCTGCGCCGAGGCGGCCCAGGCGCCGGTCGGATCGGAAGGACTTTTCTTCCTGCCGTACCTCACCGGCGAGCGGACGCCGCACGCGAACCCGCACGCGAAGGCCGCGTGGATCGGCCTCACCGCGCGGCACGGCAAAGCGCACATGATCCGGTCACTGCTCGAAGGCGTCACGTTCGGCATGCGCGACTCGCTCGAGATCATTCAGGGGATGGGCGTGCCGATCCGCGAAATCCGCGTCAGCGGCGGCGGCGCGCGGAGCGGATTCTGGCGTCAGATGCAGGCGGACGTTTTCGGGCAGACTGTCAAGACCATCAACGCCTCGGAAGGCCCCGCGTTCGGCGCCGCGTTACTGGCCGGCGTCGGCGCCGGCGCGTTCAAAGACATCCGCGAAGCGTGCGATTCCTGCATCCGCGTCACCCGCGCCACGCGCCCGAAGCCGCAGGCCGTGCGACTCTACAACAGGAACTACCCCATGTTCCAGAAGCTCTATCGTTCGCTGGAAGGCGACTTCGCCGAACTAACGCGCCTCTCGTCGGGAGCTTAGCCTATAGTTTCGCACATGAGCGCGTTCGAGGTCGGCGGGCCGCACGCGCTGGGATTCCTGGAACTGCTGCCGGCGAACCGCGCTGACTCGCTTCCCGGACGACGACGAGCGGACCGTCTGGCCGGTCCGGTACGCGAAGCCGGCGTCGAAACCGGTCCTTTCTCAACACGGAGACGCGGAGGACGCGGAGAGAACGAAGAGCACGGAGAAAAGCCTTTCTTAAATGATCCGAAACGTGGTACGATTCGGGAAGAGAGAGGCCGGGGCCTCTCGGGCGTTAATGGGCGGCAAAAATCAGGGCAAAGGAGCGTCGCATGGCTGACTTGAAGGGGACGAAGACGGAGAAGAATCTGCGCGAGGCGTTCGCCGGCGAGTCGCAGGCCAGGAACAAGTACACCTTCTTCGCCTCCATGGCCAAGAAGGAAGGTTACGAGCAGGTCGCGGCGATTTTCCTGGAGACGGCGGACAACGAGAAGGAGCACGCCAAGCTGCACTTCCAGGCGCTGCACGGCATCGGCGACACGATCGCGAACCTGAAAGCCGCCGCCTCGGGCGAGGGCGAGGAGACGAAGTCCATGTATCCGCGGATGGCCCAGGAAGCGCGCGCGGAAGGGTTCGAGGAGATCGCCAAAGTCTTCGAGGGCGTCGGCGCCATCGAGAAGGCGCACCAGCAGCGGTACGAGTTTCTCTTGAAGTCTGTTCAGGACGGCGCCGTCTTCAAGAAGGGCAAGACCGTGGCGTGGCGGTGCCGGAACTGCGGCCACATCCACACCGGCGTCGAGGCGCCTCAGCAGTGTCCGGTCTGCAAGCATCCGCGGGCGTACTTCGAGGTGATGGCCGAACTCCGCTAGCCTGACGGCTTCATGAACCACCAAGTTACCAAGAACTGAGAACTGAAAACTGAAAACTGAAAACTGAAAACTGAAAGTCTTCCTTCACTCTCGCTTCTCAGTTCTCACTTTTCAGTTCTCAGTTCTCGCCGTTCTTGGTGTCTTGGCGCCTTGGTGGTGAATAATTCGGGTTAGGGTGAAATAGCGGAGCGACCATGCTTGGCACGGTGAAGAGCGCCGGGGTTTACGGCATCGAGGCGTATCCGGTCGAGGTCGAAGTCAACATCAGCAAGAGCGACTTCGGACACGTAGCGCTGGTCGGCCTGCCGGATGCGGCGGTCAAGGAGAGCATCGAGCGCGTCCGCGCCGCCATCATGAACAGCGGGTATCATTACCGCGTTTTCCGCCTCACCATCAACCTCGCGCCCGCCGACCTGAGAAAGGAAGGTCCGTCGTTCGACCTGCCGATTGCGATCGGGATTCTGCTGGCTTCGGACCAGATCGTCTCGCAGAAGCTCGAACGCTACGCGATCACCGGTGAACTCGCGCTCGACGGCCGCCTGAGGCCGGTCAAGGGATGCCTCTCCATGGCGCTGCGATGCCGCGAGGCGAAGCTCGACGGCCTCATCATCCCCGAGGAAAACGCGGAAGAGACCGGCGTGGTCGAAGGGATCGAGATTATCCCGCTCAAGTCGCTGGACCAGGTCGTCGGGTTCCTCACCGACGAAGTCGTCATGGAATCCTACCGCGTGGACATCGAGGAAGCGCTTCAGAGGAACTCGCGGTACGACGTGGACTTCAGCGAAGTGAAGGGCCAGGAGCACGTCAAGCGCGCGCTGACCGTCGCGGCGGCCGGCGGGCATAACGTCCTGATGATCGGCCCGCCCGGCGCCGGAAAGTCCATGCTCGCGCAGCGGTTCCCGACGATCCTTCCGCCGATGTCGCTCGCGGAGGCGCTCGAGACGACGAAGGTGTACTCGGCGGACGGCCGCCTGTTCTCGCGGCAATCGCTCGTCGCCGTCCGGCCGTTCCGCTCGCCGCACCACACCGTCAGCGACATCGGCCTCATCGGCGGCGGCACGTACCCGAAGCCCGGCGACGTGAGCCTGGCGCATCACGGCGTGCTCTTCCTCGACGAATTGCCGCAGTTCGAGCGGAAGACGCTCGAGGTGCTGCGCCAGCCGATGGAGGACGGCTGCGTCACGATCTCGCGCGCGAAGATGTCGGTGACGTACCCGGCGCAGTTCACTCTCGTCTGCGCGTTGAACCCGTGTCCGTGCGGCTACCTGACCGACCCGCGCAAGGAGTGCCATTGCACGCCGCGGCAGATTCAGCAATACATGTCGCGAATCAGCGGGCCGCTGCTCGACCGGATTGACATCCAGGTCGAAGTGCCGGCGGTGAACTACCGCGACCTGCGCAGCCCGGCGGAGGGCGAGCCGTCCTCGGCCATCCGCGAGCGGGTCATCCGCGCGCGGGAGATGCAATTGAGGCGGCTCAAGGACGCCGGAATCTTCTGCAACGCGCGGATGAGCGCGCGGCTGATCAAGAAGTTCTGCAAAGTGGACGGCGCCGCCGAAACCGCCCTGGCCGTCGCGATGTCCCAATTCTCCCTTTCCGCCCGCGCCTACAACAAGATCCTCAAACTCTCCCGAACGATTGCCGACCTCGACGGCGCAGAAGAAATACGGACGGAACACGTCACGGAGGCGATTCAGTATCGGAGTCTGGACAGGAACTTGTGGGCGTGAGTTTTGGCGGAGACCCCATCTCCTGATGTGATGCTTGCTGAGGGAGATGCACATAACTCGCGAAGACATCATCCTAAAGATCAGAGCCCATAGCAGGGAGATGGCGGCCTTCGGCGTCCGCCGCCTGGCGCTCTTTGGCTCCGTGGCCCGGGGCGAGGACAGCCCCGACAGCGATGTGGATGTCCTTGTGGCCTTTGATGGCCAGACAACTTTTGACCAGTACTTTGATCTCAAGTTCTGGCTCGAAGACATGCTGGGGCGTCCGGTTGACCTCGTGGCCGAAAAAGCTCTTCGTCCGGAAATGGCGCCCGAAGTGAACAGAGAGGCTCTCCATATCGCGCCATGACCGGTTGTATCTCAACGACATGATCGAGGCTTGCGAGAAGCTCTCTGCCTGCATTGAGGACCGCGACCGCGCGACACTCGAAGCGGATTGGATTTGATATGACGCCGTATTGCGCGACCTTGAAATCCTGGGCGAAGCGGCGAAGGGCGTGTCGCAGTCGGTCCGCCGGCAGCGCCCAAACATCCCCTGGCGGAAGATTGCCGGCATGCGCGACATTGTCATCCATCATTACTTCGGCCTGGACAAGGATGCCATCTGGGATGTGGTGAAGAACCGGGTGTCCGAGCTCCTCACAGTTCTCCGGCAAATTCGCGATGAGAATGACGATGCAACCCGCAGGGAATAGGTCGTGCGTCCCCGGAGTACCCCGGAATTCCTTAAGCGCACTCGCGGTCAAGCGCCGGCCCTCTTCCGGCCGATGAAGAGCAGGTACGGGCTAAACGCCGGATGCGTCAGCGCGCCCTTCCGGTCGAGAAACCGGAAGAGGAGATTCAGGACGAGTTGCGCCGCCTTCGCGCATCGGCGGAGGCGTTCGCGTCCGGTGCCCGGCGGCGCCTGGAAGAGGTCGCCATCGAAGAGGGACAGGTAGCCGCAGTGCAGCGCGACCAACTCGGGAGAATCAAACAACCTTCGGAAATTCGGCAGCCGCATGATGTCGCGGTTGTGCGTGGCGGCGCAGGCGGCGTCGAAAAACCGCGCCAGAGAATAGTTGAGCCCGGTGAGGTTCGGGATGCCGACGACCAGGATGCCGCCCGGCTTGAGGAGGGCGCTGTGTCGCGCGACGACCGCCGCAGGATCGTCGAAATGCTCGATGAATCCGCGCGAAACGACGATGTCGAACGACTCGCGGAAACGCGCGAGAAAATCCTCGTCGAAGAAATCGGCGCGCACGACGCGGTCCGGGCTGATCCCTTCGCCCGCGAAGAGTTCCCGGTTCAGCCGCACGCCCACCTCGGAATAATCCACGCCGTACGGCTCGTAGCCGAACCGGCGATGGAACGCTATCAGGTGTTCGCCGGGTGCGCTGCCGACTTCCAGCACCTTGAGCCCGGGCGTCCGCGGGAGAAACGCCGGGTAGATGTGCTCCCAGAGCACGCAGTCCGTGTAACTGTTGACGGAGCCTGGATAGCGCGGGCCGCGGAGGCGGGCCAGCCAGCTCTCCGCGACGCCGGCCTGCCCGTCGAACCCGGCCGCCCCGCGCCGCGCATGCGCACGGTCCCAGGCTTCGCTGTTCGAAAGTCTCCTCAAGCCGGCTCCTGTCGAGTTCGCACGCCGCCAAGCTATCAACTCGCCCGGCCTAAGACAAGGCCGCAACGCCCGCCAGGGCGGAAATTTCAGCTGCATTTCTGCCGGAAAATAGGGATCGCTGGGGACACATTACCAATTATTTCCCTCCTCATGGGATCGCTTGGGGCTCGCCGGATCGTTGAGCATCCAGGACTCGAACCTGGAATGCCTGACCCGGAGTCAGGCGTGCTAACATCGCTGTCTGGCCGGCGAAGCCGTATGGAATAGCGAATTGCCGGGTGTTATACTGCTCATTGCTGGCGGGACAGTTCCACGCTGCGAATTCGACAGAATTTGGTGCCGGGAGGCCATTCGTGAGCGCATCATCCGCGCGCGGCCTGGGCCGGCGGAGAAGTGACCGCGAAAGATGCCAGGAACGTGACCGATAAAGTGCCGGCTCCCGCTTTGCGGATGCTCCTTCAGGCAACCTCGGACGGCGGCGAGCCGGCCGCGGCGCAACGCCAGGTCCTGCCGGCGGCACTTATCGTGGCCGCTGCGCTGCTCGTGTATATTCCGGCGATGCAGGGCGGCTTCTTCTGGGACGACCACAGTTTTCTGGTTCGCAGTGAGCTTATTCACGCCCCCGACGGCCTTCGGCGCTTCTGGCTGACGACGGAGGCGCAAGACTACTTCCCGCTGACCTCCACGTTGCTTTGGGTCGAATGGCGGCTCTGGGGCGCGAGCGCGGCCGGGTATCACGTGGTCAACGTGCTGCTCCACGCGGCCGCTGCGGTGCTGGTCTGGCGGGTGCTCCGAAGGCTGAACGTTCCGGGCGCGTGGCTGGCCGGGGTCCTCTTTGCGGTCCACCCGGTGGCGGCGGCTTCGGCCGCATGGGTCACCGAGGGCAAGAACACATTGCCGATGGTGCTCTATCTGGCGAGCCTCATGGCCTGGCAGAATGCAGAATGCAGAGTGCAGAGTGCAGAGTGCAGAATGGAAAGCGGACTTGTCCGCCATAGCCTTGGCGAAGGCGGATCGGGCTTCGCCCGAATGATGCGGCCCATTGATTCTGCATTCTGCATTCTGCACTCTGCGTTCTGCACTCCGTACTACGTCCTCTCGCTGGCGCTGTTCCTGCTCGCCTTGCTGGCGAAGACCTCCGTGGTCATGCTGCCGGCAGTTCTTCTGCTCTGCGCCTGGTGGCGGCGCGGCCGTATTTCCGGGAAGGACCTGCTTCGCTCGCTCCCGTTCTTCGCCCTGTCGCTGGGCCTGGGGCTGGTGACGATGTGGTTCCAGAAGCACAACGTCATCGGCGCGGCGCTGGTCCGGCCCGAGGGGTTCTGCTCGCGCCTGGCCGCGGCCGGATGGATGGTTTGGTTCTACCTCTTCAAACTGCTGCTCCCTGCCGGCCTGTGCGTCATTTACCCGCGCTGGGAGGTGGACGGGGCGAGTTTCCTCGCGTTCGCGCCGCCGGCGTTTCTCATCGCCGGCCTCGCCCTGCTTTGGCTGCGCCGAAAGAGCTGGGGCCGGGCGCCCTTGTTCGCGCTGGCGTATTTCCTCATTATACTGCTGCCGGCGCTCGGGTTCGTGGACATGGCGTTCATGAGGTTCTCGCTCGTGGCGGATCATTTTCAATATGCGGCAATGATCGGAGCGGTCGCCTTCGCAGCGGCGTTGTTGGGCCGTGCCGCAACGACCGCAGGCTGGAGAGGCTGGGCGGGCAAGTTCGCGGCTGCCGGGTGTGTGGCCGTCCTGGCGTGCCTGACCTGGCGCCGCGCAGGGCTGTACGGGGACGAGGAGCGGCTGTGGAAGGACAACCTGGCGAAGAACCCGGCGCCCATCGCGGCCCGGCTGGCGTGGCGGCACCTGGGCGACACGTATGTCCGCGCAGGCCGCTACGACGAGGCGCTCGACAGTTTCGACCGCTCCATCGCGCTCGAACCCGACTCCGCCGATGCGTACTACGACCGCGCCGCCGTTTACTTCGCCCTCGGCCGGTACGACAGCGCGATCGGCGACTACGACAAGGTGATCGAGTTGAACCCGAACTCCGCCGCCGCTTACAACAACCGCGGCAACGCCTGCGCCGCCGCCCATCAGTTGCAGGAGGCGATCCGGGATTACGAGAAGGCCATGGCGCTCGAGCCGCGCTCCGCTTTGCCTTATTTCAATCGCGCGAATGTCCGCATGCAGCTCCGGCGCACTGCTGAAGCGATCCGGGATTTCAGCGCGGCGATCTCTCTGAAGCCGGAGTATCCGGAGGCGTACAACAACCGCGCAGCGGCGTATTTCGAACTGCAGGAATATGGCAAAGCCCGCTCGGACATCCAAATGTGCGCGAGGCTCGGCGGCCGGCCGGATCCGGCGCTGGTCAAGGCGCTGACGGAGGCCTCTCAACAGAGATTTCCCAGGTGACGGCCGGTTCTCTGCGCTTCTTGAGGCCTGAATGTCCGGCGGCGATCCGGCCGGCCATTCCTGGCTGAGAAAGACGCGGCGGACGGGAATGCCGGATCGCTATGAACGCTCATTTCCCCGGCTCGTAGAACCAACTGTCGCTTTGCACGACTTGGGAGATGAGGAAGACGTTGCCGCCTTGCGGATACGGGATGTATCGCAGGTCAACGGCGACGGCGTGTTTCCGGCCGTCCTTGAGCGCGTTGAAGAGGCGGCGGCCATCCGGGGATTTCTTGTCCAGGCACGCCTGGCCGATGCTCTTCCCGTCCGCGTCGGTGAGCCGGAGGTTCAGCGTCGCTTCCTGCGGATACTTGAACTTGAAATTCTCATAGTCGTCCAATTGCGCAACGGCCCGGAATCGGACCGGCCAGACCGGTTTCGTCGCGCGAATCTCCTCGGGAGATATCCTGTTGAAGCCGACCGAATTCTCCCAGTCGATCTTGAAACCCTGCGGCGTTTTCCGGAGGTAGTAGGTATTGGCGTGTTCTCCGATCTCCACTCTGAGGACGACCCAATCGTCGCTCGGGCCGGGCAATTCGCGGAGGTCGTCAATTTCGTATTTGCGCGCCTTCCAGTCGCGGGCGTAGCGCGCCTCCATGAACGGTTTGACTTCGGCGGGGCGAAGGACGCACTGAAGGCGGTCCTCCCAGCGCGGCGCGTTGAGGTAGGCGCGCACCACGGCGGCGGCGGGTGACTCCGGCGTGGCCGAGTCCGGCGCGGCGGCCGACGGAGACCTCGCCGAAGCGAGGAGTACCGCGGCCAGTAGAACCAGCGCCCGCGTCTTCATTTCCCCGACACCCTCAAATCAAGGTCTTCCGGATCAGCCAGACCTTGATGACCTGAGTCAGCACGATGTAGCACAAGAGGGTCAGGAGCAACAGCGGCCAGAAGAGACCTGGCAGCGGCGTGAACCCGAGGTACTTAGCGATCGGCGAGAACGGCAGGTACATGCCGATGGCCATGACGGTCGCCGTGGTCAAAATGAGCGGCCAGCTTGCGCGGCTCTGGATGAAGGGAATCTTGTTCGTGCGGATGACGTGGATGATGAGCGTCTGCGTCAGCAACGACTCCACGAACCAACCGGTCTGGAATAGCGAAGCTCCCGCCATGTCCTTGCATTTGAACAGGTAGAACATCATGAAATAGGTGGTGTAGTCGAATATGGAACTGATCGGGCCGATGAAGATGATGAAGCGGCTGATCTCACCCATCGTCCAGGGCCGCGGCTTGGCAATCTGCTCCGGGTCCACTTCGTCCGTCGGGATCGCGACCTGGGAAAAATCGTACAGGAGGTTGTTAGTAAGAATTTGAAGCGGCAACATGGGAAGGAACGGCAACCAGAGGCTGGCCCCGAGGACGCTGAACATGTTGCCGAAGTTGGAACTGGCGCCCATGCGGACGTACTTGATGATGTTGGCAAAAACCTTGCGGCCTTCCAGCACGCCTTCCTCCAGCACCAGGAGGCTCTTTTCGAGGAGGATCACGTCGGCGGATTCCTTGGCGATGTCCACGGCGGTATCCACGGAAAT
>Ga0315281_10003514_pt1 | contig 22911 bp, 21 predicted proteins | sample YL17G07_0_MG_FD_204540 | JGI IMG/M metagenome (GOLD analysis project Ga0315281, IMG submission 204540) | Sediment microbial communities from Yellowstone Lake, YNP, Wyoming, USA - YL17G07_0 | ecosystem: Environmental > Aquatic > Freshwater > Lake > Sediment | place: USA: Wyoming | collected... | reverse complement strand
TTTGCTCCACGCTTCTTTCAGACCCCATCTCACGATGACGCCCTTGCGCTTCGCTAACCCTTCGCCTCCATCAGGCTGGGTAGAGGACTTGCACCTCCAAGCTGTCGAACATGCTCGGCACACAAAAGAGATGGAGGCGTTTTTCGCCTCCATCATAAGCACAACACGGGGGATATATGATAAAATTTCTCACAAAATCGTCCGACAATTTATGTTTCGAGTTTTTCCTCGTGATGGAGCTTAGTCATTCTCGTTACAATGTTCCCTTCCATTGTTTCTCAGTAAAATCGTGCGGATTAAACCCTCATTTTTTCTTTCTGGTTCTGCTCATTAGCTTCGGGCTTGTCCTTCAAACCCTCCTTAAAACCCCGGATCGCCTTGCCCAAACCCTCGCCGAGCGCGGGAAGCCTGTTCGGCCCGAAGATCACCAAAGCAATGATCAGGATGACCACCATTTCAGGAAATCCAAGTCCACCCACGTGTTTCTCCTTTTCATATAAGAATGAACCAGCTATTTAATATCATACTAATCCGCTCCGGGGTTCAAGACTTTTTATACACCCACGACGTACACGGGACACGGCGCCAGGTTGATGACCTTTTCAACAATATGATCTCCGAAGAGCCTGCTCAGGATCCCCTTTTTCTTTTTCGACCCCATGATGATGAGGTCGCACCGCTCCTCATTCGCTACCTCAACGATCCTCTGCGAGACATCACCCTGTTCCAGTCTCGTCTTTATCAGCGCGCCTTCCACCTTCGCCATTTTGCCTATCTCTGAAACAGCCCTTGCCCCGCCGTCATCCAGGACATCATCGAGGTTTTTGATCCCGGTCAGGTCGAGATCGCCGTCGAACGGCTGGAGGACCTTCACCACCGTGATCCAGGTCTTTTCATCCTTGGCCAGTTTGATCCCCTGTTCCAGGACTTCTTTGTGTCCGTTCAAGGCAATTAGGATTTTTCTATACCCTTTCATGTCGCTCTGCTCCATTGATAATTGGAAATTTTAAATTTGAGATTGAAAATTGAGAGATGCATTTGAGATAATTTTTAATTTTCCAATTTCCAATCTTCAATTTCCAATTCGACAGGCCCCCCTGTCGCACGCACTACCTTACTATCAGTATCGGACGGGCAGCGCTGGCTATGATCCGTTCTGCCGTGCTTCCCATGATCGCCTTGTTCATGCCGCGCCAGCCGTGGGTCCCCATGATGATCAGATCGTTCTTAAACTTGTCGGCAATCTCCACGATCTTCTCGCTCGCGTGGCCTTCCTGGACCACTGCCTTGATCTGCACTCCCTGTTCAGCGGCCAACTTCTTCGCAGCATCGGCGATCTTCTCGGCCTCCTGGAACAGGCTCTTTGTGATGGCCTCGGTCTTGTAAAAGTTCACCATCTCCTCATAGCGCGGGATCACGTAGAGGACGGTTATCTCGCCCCCATCGATCTTTGACAGCTCGCAGGCCCGCATGAGCGCCTTTTTGCTGGAGTCTGACCCGTCAAACGGGACCAGAAGGGAGCTATATGTTCCAGTGCAGCTGGTGCACTCCTTGTTCACCACCAGCACATCGCAGGGCGAGTTCAGGATGACCTGAGATGTGACGCTGCCCATGAGCAGCCTCTTGAGCCCTTTTCTGCCGTAGGTGCCCAGGGCGATCAGGTCTGCCTTGTTTGTTTCAGCTGTTTCCACGATGACCTCGGGCGGCTCGCCCTCGCAGATCATCGACTCAACACTTCCGTTCAGTCCGAACTCATCATGGACCTTCTTTTTTGCATCAAGGCAGACGGATGTGCCGAACTCGAACCGCTTTTCCATCTGCGATGGCAGGATGGCAAACTCTTCCTGGTCGAAATATACCGCGTGGACCAGGAAGATCTTCCCCCCGTGCACTTTCACCCATCGGGACGCCTCTTTCAGCGCGGCCTTGCTCGATAGTGACTCGTCGTAGCCTACAACAATGGAGTTATACATCAGTGAGATCCCCCGCCTTTTCTGAAGACCAGGCTCACGCCGAAGCCGGCTCCAAGCGCGACCCCGATGGAAAGAAAACCGTAGATCGCCGGGCTGTTTTTCGCCATGGTTGCCAATGTCTTGACCATACCGACCTGCTCTACGTTGACCTTTGACTGGGCCTGTTCTATGACCTTATTGTCCTTCACGGCATAGACAGAGACCAGATAATCGCCCGGCTGGGCCTGGTAAGGCCAATCGGTGAGGACGTAGTATTCCTGTTTTCCGTCCGCGTTCATGGTGGTCTCAATTTTCCCCGACGCCGTCACGTACACTTTGGAGGCTTCCTTGAACTTGATGAACTCATCGAACCATTTCGCCTTCTCTTCCTCGTTCGCAACCGGGGTAATCTCCACATGCTTCGCAAGCGCGGGATAGCCGATCACATACTTTTCCATCTCTTCGCGGCTAAGCATGTCTTCCACCTTCTTCGTGCTGAAGACCTCGTAGAAGTTGGGGGTCTGCTCGAATTTCAGCTGGCCAACGTTCATCCACAACACTCCCGCGACCTTGCCCTTATGCTTCAATACCTGGTGCCCTTCAGGCGAGGTTATTTTGATGACCAGGTCCGTGCCCGGATCCGATATGCCCCGCACGCTCACGGTGCTCCCGTGATAAAAGAAGTCGATGGTGATATGATCGTGGTTCGCTTTTGCGGTGAGCATGGCATGAGCGGCAGTGAATAGTGAAAAGTAAAGAGTGATAAGAGAAACCAAAAACACCAAAATAATTTTAAACTTTAAACTTTGAACTTTGAACTTTTTCATTATTAATGTCCTCCGACCTGGCTGAGAAGTAATGACGGGGTCAATGTGACCTCGAAGACGATCTTGACGGTCACGACAAGCACGATCACCGCAAGAAGGATCTTGAGTTGCTCGGCCTTGAGTTTCCGGCCGTAGGTGGTTCCGATCTGGGCCCCGATAGTCGAGCCAAGCAGCAGGAGCACCGCAAGAATGAAGTCTACGCTGTGGTTAGTGTATGCCTGAAGGAACGTGACCTCGATACAGGTGAAGAGTATCTGGAACAGGCTTGTTCCGACCACCACATGCATCGGCATCCTGAGCATGTACACCATAACCGGGACCAGCAGGAACCCGCCGCCCACGCCCATGATAGCCGCAAGAATGCCGACAAATACGCCAAGCACGATCGGAACGAACACGGAATGGGTGATGCCTGACTTCTCGAAACGGGTCTGGAGCGGCAGGGACTTCAGGAACCTGCCCACTACCGACTCTTTTTCTTCCTTCACCTCTTCTACGCTCGTGTCCTTTTTTTTCCTCATGCTCTGCAGGCTCTCGATGAACATGTATGTGCCGACGATGCCGAGCATGAGGATATACGTAATTTTGATCAAGAAATCGGCATTGCCCATGGCATGAAGCAGTTGGATGGCCTGGACGCCGATGACGCCGCCAATAAATCCACCGACAAGGAGATACAGTCCCATCTTAAAGTCCACATTGCCGACCTTCCAGTGGGCATAAGTGCCGGAGGTGGATGCCGCCACGATCTGGTTGGAATCAGTTGCCGCGGCAACCGTCGATGGTATGCCGAACATGATGAGAAGCGGCGTCAAAAGAAATCCGCCACCCACGCCGAAGAGACCGGACAGCAGTCCCACGGTCAGCCCGAGCCCCACGGGGATCAGGAGGTTGATGCTGGTCAATGCTACAGGTAGATACAGGTACATTACTCGAACTCCTTTTCAATATAGTTTTTTAATGCAAAATCCGCATAGCGCATGGCGCATAGCGTTTGAACCCGTGCACTCTGCTCTCTGCACTCTGCCCTTTGCTCTTTGCCCTTTGCCCTTACGCCACCGCACAAGCCTGTCTGGTCATGGTCACGATCGGCCGCGATGCAGTGCGCACCAGCCGATTCAGGTCCTTGGAAGTAATATTGCCCGCCTCGGTAATAGCGGGACTCAGCACGACCTTATCGATGCCCGTATGCTCCTTGAGGAATTTTCGTATGCCTGATATGGCCTCCAGACCGCTTGCGTGGACATTCAACTGAATCCCTTCCTGGATACATTTTTTCATAACAGCGTCAAGTTCCTTTTTGCAGACTTCCTCCATGCCCCGAGTACCCTCTGACATGATCTGTTGCGCCGTATCGTGCTCACCCGCCTCGGCAAAGCTCACGGCCGTCATGAGGTTTTCGAACTTGGCCATGAGGCCGCTCTGCTTCTGGACGAACAGGAGCGTGATGTCCTCATACATTGCCTTTGCAAGCTCGATGGCGTACGAAACCCCTTCTTCCAGATTTTCATCACGATAGGTGACGAACAACAATTGTCTCTTTCCCATCCTAAAACCCTCCTTCGCATGTCCACTGCGTTGCTTACCATATTGCAACCACAGTGCCATTACGGATGTCATTGTTTTGTTGACTTTAAATTGGTTTTAACGAAAAGCGATGCGTTTCAGATATGAACGGCGGTGAACAGTGAGCTGCGAACCAGGGTTGGAAATCAGAAGCGGAACGATGATATGGGGCTTTGTTTTCAGGCCTTAAATGAGTGGCTGTCTATTATTTCACAGAGAATTTAAATGAAGAGGATATATACGGAGATGTGTTTAAATATGGAACGCGATGGGGGGGTAATGAACTATTGAAGTGTTATAGGGATGACAGAACAGTCTGCACCGCCCTTATCGCATCGGCAGCCGAACTCGTTATCCCGCCTGTATAGCCGGAGCCTTCGCCTATGGGGTACAGGTTCTTGATGTTCACTGATTCAAATTTTTCGCTGCGGGTGATCCTGAGAGGCGCCGACGTTCTTGTTTCAGCGCCTATCAATAGGGCATGAGGCGAAACAAATACCGGATACGTCTTTTCCCAGGTCGTAAAGGCGGCCACGAGCGCATCGTTTACAAACGCGGGAAAAACCTCATGCAGGTCCGCAGCCGCGGTTCCCGTGGCGCACGAATTTTTATTTAAACTGCCCGATACCTTCCTGCTCAAAAAATCCGGCAAATTCTGAGCAGGCGCCTCCCATTTTCCTCCTCCCGCATGAAATGCCTTTCGTTCGATACCCTTTTGGAACTCGATCCCGGCCAGTGGATGGGCTGATCGATAATCGTCGGTATGGCAGGTTACAACGAGGGCCGCATTAGAATATTTAGACGACCTGCCGGAGTAGCTCATGCCGTTTACGACCAGCATGCCGTGTTCGGAGGAGGCGTTCATCACCTCGCCGCCCGGACACATGCAGAAGGTATACACGCCCCTTCTTATTTTTCGATCCGTGTAATTCAGAGAATACGCGGCGGCCCCGATGCCGGGGAAGGCCTTGTACTTATCGCCGTAGCGCATGCGATTGATGATCTCCACGGGGTGCTCCACTCTCACCCCGACGGAGATCGGCTTTTGCTCAAGAACAATGCCTTTCTTATGGAGCATCTCAAAGGTATCGCGCGCGGAATGCCCCACGGCAAGATAGATGCTTGAACACGGATATTCCTTCTCTCCGTTTACGACGACGCCGACGACCGCATTGTCCGACAGAAGTATGTCCGTCATTTTCGAGCGGTAATGTATCTCACCTCCCTGTTCGAGGACATAGTTCCTTATATTGCGGACGATCCCGCACAGCACGTCCGTTCCCACATGGGGCCTGCCGACATACCCTATTTCTTCCGGCGCGCCGAATTTAATAAACGTATCCAGCGCCTTGTTGATATATTCCGTATTCTGTTTTCGGGAAAACAGCTTTCCGTCGGAATACGAACCCGCGCCGCCTTCGCCGAACTGGATATTAGATTCAGGGTCGAGCGCCTTTTCCAGCATGAATTTTTTAACATCAACGGTCCGCTCTTCTATCTTTTTACCACGTTCGAATATGATCGGCTTGAGCCCATAGGCAATAAGCTCAAGAGCCGCGAACATGCCGGCGGGACCGAAACCAATGACAACCGGTCTCTCTGCGCGGTTTATTTGTTCTCTTGCCTTTACTGTTTTCTCTGTGTAAAGTGGAAAATTTTCTTTGTTGTCAAAGCTGTCGGAGGCATTGACCACGAGCGATATTTCGTAGTAGAACTGCTCTTGATTGCCGGCATCGAGGGACTTGCTCAGTATTTTAACGATGTGTATGGCTGTTTCAGGAACGTTCAGTTTTTGCGCAGCGGCGTTTAGATAGGCATCGATCCCGTCTTTTTCAACGGGTATGCGCAAATTGTTCAGTATTAAATTCAAGAATCCCCATTTCCTTCAGCATGCACAGAGCTTTGACGACACTCTGAAGCGGACTATTCTGATTTCAAAATTCTCCACAGGCTGGTCCGCGAGATTCCCAGGACCTCCGCGGCCTTGGACTTGTTGTCGCCGTACATTTCGAGTATCTTCTCCGCATAATCCTTATTGAGTTCCTCGATGGTCCTGACCTTGTCCGGCTCGATCGTTTCTATCTGGAACATCTTGATGGTCTGGGGCAGGCCGGCCGGCGTTATCACGTCGCCCTTCTCGAGGATGATCGCCCGCTCCACGATGTTCTCCAGTTCCCGCACATTGCCCGGATAGCTGTAATGCATGAGCACCTCGAGCGCCTCTTTCGTGAAGCCTGCGATCTTTTTGCGGGAACTGAGGACATGCTTTTCCAGGAAATATGCGCAGAGCGGCATGATGTCGTCCCGGCGGTCACGAAGCGGGGGAATGGGGATCTCCATGATGTTCAGCCGGTAGTACAGGTCCTCCCGGAACCTGCCCTCGGCAATGATCGATCGTACGTTCTGGTTGGTGGCGGCTATAAACCGGACGTCGACCCTGACCGGCTTGGTCCCCCCCACGCGATAGAACTCGCCTTCTTCGATCACCTTGAGCAGTTTGGCCTGGAGGTTCGGGGCCATCTCGGCTATCTCGTCCAGGAACAGCGTGCCCGTGTCCGCGATCTCCACGAGCCCCTGCTTTGTCTTGACCGCGCCGGTAAACGCGCCTTTCTCGTGGCCGAAGAGTTCGCTCGCCAGGAGTTCCTCGGTCAGCGTGGCGCAATTGATGGAAAGGAACGGCATGCCCTGTCGCCTGCTTGTGAAGTGAAGGATCTTGGCCAGAAGACTCTTGCCCACGCCGGTCTCGCCGGTCAGGAGCACGTTGCAGTCCGAGTCCTTCATGCCGTCAATGGTGCCGAGAATGTTGTTCATGCTTGCGCTCCTGGCGATGATCGAGACCTTTTTGTCCATGCCCGCATAGGCCTTGAGCGCGATATTCTCCTTCTTCAGGATTTTCTGATCACGGATCTTATTCACCTTCAGGACAAGTTCGTCCAGGTCGAAAGGCTTGGTAACATACTCGAGGGCGCCCTTTTTCATCGCCTCAACAGCGGAACCGATGCTGCCGAAGCCCGTGATGATGATCACCTCGACCTCGAGCTGTTTCACCCTGATCTTTTCGAGCAGTTCAATGCCCGTGAGTCCCGGCATCCTGATGTCCGCGATCAAAAGGTCAAAGGAATCCGACTCGAGCTTCGCGAGGGCCTCGAGTCCGTTCAGCGTACTCGTGACCAGGTACCCTTCAGCCTTGAGCGTAGTCACCAGGTGTTTTACGGTGATCTCCTCGTCTTCCGCGATAAGTATTTTGAATGCCATACGTGTCCCTTTATGTATGATACGGTCGTTCGTCTTCGCCTCACACCGAACTCGGGAGGGTTATCGTAAACGTTGTGCCCTTCCCCTCGAGGCTTGTCACGCCGATCTCCCCATAGTGTTTCCTTACGATATTGAATACGATGGCCAGCCCCAGTCCGGTGCCCTTGTCCTTGGTGGTGAAAAAGGGCTCGAAGACCTTTTCCTGAGACGCCTTCGGCATGCCCTTGCCGCTGTCCGTCACAGAAATGGTCATGGCCTCGCCCACGGTCCTTATCCTTACCGCCAGAGTTCCTCCATCCGGCATGGCCTCCACCGCATTGGTGAAAAGATTGATGAAAACCCGCTCCATTTGCTCCGGATCCGCCAACAGGACGGGGTCTGGTGGTTCGGCCTCCGGTGTAAAGCGCACGCGTGACGTGTCAACGGTCAGTTTCTTGTAGACATGGTCGATCAATTCGGCCAGATTGGTCCTCTGCAGGCGGGGCTCTCGTCCCCGGGCGAACTCCAGGAGCTCTCCCACGATCCGTTTTACCCGGACCGTCTGGCCCAGGATGTCCGTGACAGCGTCCGTTACTCCAGGCTTGCAGCCTTCACCCGACTCCTTTGCGAGCGCCTGCGCTGAGAGATAGATATTATTCAGGGGATTGTTCAGCTCATGCGCGACGCCGGCCGCCAGGGTGCCTATGGCGGCCAGCTTTCTGGTCTGGATCAACTCTTTATTCTTACGTTCCAGCTCCGCTTCCCGCAGGGAAAGTTCATCCTCCATCGTATTGAACTTGTCGATCAGCACTCCCACCTCGTCAGCGGCATGGCCCCGTGAAGGGGGAACGGATAGATGCGGGTAGGAGCCCTTGCCCGTTCTCTCCACGACATTGATCAGCAGCATGAGCCTCTTCACAACGTTCGTGCTGATGAAGAACAGCATGCCGATGCCGACAATAAAAAAGATCGGGAAAAAGATGAGAATGGCGACCTGCGATACCCGTATCACCGTCTCGGCCTTCTCCCTGGCGATCTTGTCGAGGTCCTTTGAGATGACCAGGATCTCCTCCCCGGTCTTCCTGAGCGCCAGGATGTCCGCATCGAGGCCGCGGAGGCCGGTGAGCAGAACATGGCCGTGCGGCAGAAGGAACACCTTTTCCAGAAATTCCGCGGACTGGGCAGGCCGTTCGAGGAACGTGGCTTCCACAAGGGAAAAATATTTTCTTTCGTTCTTCCCGTATGACGTTTTGGCCCTCTCAAAGATATTGGTCAAACGCTTCGCCTCGACCTCGATGGAAGCAAAACGCCGTTCATATTCTTTGATCCGGTCCCGCAGGGAAAGCTGGTCCGACCGGTCGATCCCGGGGTTCTTCTCCAGGGTGTCGTTGAGTTCGGCGAGATAGGCATGGACCGCCGCCGGTTCTTCATCCATCTTCCGCGGACTGTACAGAAAGAAGTTCTTTTCATGCCGCCTGAGCTGGAGCGACTTGCGGCTGATCGTGTCGGTTATTTCGAGATACCGGATCTCTTTTCTGATCTCGACAAAGCTGAAATATTCGAACGCGGCAAGGATGGCGATGATAAAGGCGCTGATAAAAAAACTGAGGACTATTTTTTTCTTAAGCGACATGATTTACAGTATCACACTTGATTGGCCTCATGCAAATATAAAAAGGCTGAAGGGACCTTCTCCTTCAGCCTTTCGCACAATCCGGGATAATTACGATTTTACCACAAGCACGGGACAGGGCGCATAGCCGATAACCTTCTCCGCCACACTCCCCATGAGAAGTCTGCGGAGACCGGTCCTGCCATGGGACCCGATAACGATCATGTCGGCCTTCTGCTCCTTCGCGAGATTGGTGATGGCCTCGAAGGCTTCGGATTCTCCAACAAAGGTCTCGGCCTTCACCCCTTCGGCGTCGGCTTGTTTTTTCACCTCGGCAACAAAACCCTTTGCCTTCCTGACCAGATCATCAACCGCCTGGGGCGCTTCCGCATAAAACTCGGCCGGGACGTCCACGACCGAGACGATCTTCAATTCCCCGCCGTAGGACTTCGCAAAAGAGATGGCCCGTTCGGCCGCAAAAGCGCTGTACCTGGAGCCGTCCGTCGCGAGCACGATCTTCTTCCATCCGATGACCGTGCTGCTGGGCACGACGAGGACATCCCGCTGGGTATAGCCGATGACCCGTGCCGTCACCGGTCCGATCAGGGAGCGCTCGATGCGGCGCTTTCCCCGCCGGCCCATGACGATGACGTCGCAGTTCTCGGCATCGGCAAGGTCCACGATCCGTTCGTGTATCTCTCCTTCTTCACAGACCGTCTTTACGAGCATCCGCTCGGTCTTTGCCAGAGCTTCAACCTCCGCGAGCGCATCCTCGCAGGGCTTCCTGAGCGCGGCCCTGATGTCCTTGACGCCGACGAGCTCGATCTCGCCTTCGTAGGGCGGGACCACGGACGTGACCGTTATCCAGCATTTTTCCTCGTTCGCCAGCTTGAACGCCTGGTGAAGGGCATTCCTGCTGGATTCCGAACTGTCGACAGCGACAAGGATCTTTCTATACTTCCCCATGCTCCAACGCCCCCGAGGCATGCTGCAGTCTCTCGGCCTGGCGACCCATCCACATGGCGCGCAGAACGATGAAAGCTCCGAGCAGCAATGCGAATATCATTATAGCAAAGCTGGTGTTTTTGAGCAACTTCACCGTGCCTTCGCCAAGTTTATCAATGAGCCCGAGCTGGGCCAGGTACACCGGGACCATCAAACCGCGGCTGAAAAGCACAATCACCATGATCAAACCCATCACGACCTTGATCATGAACGGTTTCACATAGGTGGTGCCGATGGCGCCGAGTTGAATGCCGAAGAGCGAACCCGCAAGGATGATCATGGCGAGCCGGATATCGACTAGCCCGTGCATGGCAAATTTGAGCGAACCGCCGAGACCCATGACAAAGGCGATTACAAGCTCGGTTGCCGAGGCCATGAGACTGGGGGCGCCAAGGACATAAATCATTGCGGGAACGCCGATGAAACCGCCGACCGCGATCGTTGCCGCCAGCATGCCCGTGGCTAAACCGAGCGGGATGGTAAAGAGAACTGAAACGCGGGCATTGATGCTCTTGAAATAGACCATGGTGCCGGGAATATTAATGGACTGGATCCAGAGGGCCAGCTTCCCCGCTTTTTCTTTTGTGTCCATGTTCCCGGACTTGTAGGTCCTCCAGGCGTCCCGGAGCACGAATCCTCCGACCAGCGCGAGGATCACGACAAAGGCCACGCTCACATAGAGGTTCGATCCCGCATCGCCGAATGCTGCCTTGATCTTTTCCTGGATATGCGCGCCGTAGAGAACACCGGCCTCCGCGGAAATGCCGAGGACAATGCCGAGCTTGAGATCAACCTGCCCGTACTTAGCGCGCTTCATCGCGCCGACAAGGGCCTTGGGAAACTTGTGGCACATGTTGCTCGCCACCGCCACGAGACCGGGTACGCCAAGGCTCATCATGCCGGGAGTGAGCACGAAGGCCCCGCCTGATCCGATAAATCCGCTTACGAGACCGCCGACAAACCCCACCCCGAATAAATAGAGGATGGTGATCGCGTCAAGGTTGATGAAGTTCGTCATGATATCCATGTTATTTTATCTCCTTCTTTTTCCTGGCGGCCTCGATGCCGAGAACAGTCCAGAAATTACCGGTAAATGAGCCATGAAAGTACGAGAAAACAAATGCCATGATGATCGGTAACAGCGCGTACCATCCGCCCCTGGCGAAGGTACTGCTGATCAGGTCCTGCTTCAGCAGAAGGGTCGTGTAGAGCGCTATGGATATGATACCCATAACGATCATTGCGCCCACCGGCTTCTTCTTTGCGTTGCTTTGTGCCATGATGATTCCTCCTTCAGTTTATTAAAAATCAATAGCGCTCCTCACAGAGAGGAGGCTTTAGGTGATCTTGACTCCTGACTCCTGACTCCTGACTCCTGACTCCTGACTCCTGACTCTTGACTCCTGACTCCTGACTTCTGACTTCTGACTTCTCACGCCCTCGCCCCGTCCATGACCACGACGAGCGGGCATTGCAGCTTCTGCCAGAGTTCCGAAAGCGTCTTGTCCTTCTTGTTGCAGTCAGCGTCAAGGCTACGCGGCGACTCGATGACTGCGAAGAGAATGTCCTTTTCGCTGTTCGTATAATCGATGATCTGCTGCTTGAGACACCCGGTCCGCGGGACCAGGCGGTAGAGAATGCCCTGCGCCTTGAGCTCTGACTCAAAGTGCGCAAGCAGGCGGTCGAACGTGTGCGCGCTCCCGCCCGGCGCAGTGACATACAGAATATCGAGGTGCGCGTCGATCCTCTTGGCGGCGTTCAATGCATATTTCAGCGTCTTGGCATCAGTCCGGCCCTCCTTGAGCGCAAGCAGGACCCTTCGACCTTCGTTCACGATCGATATGGCCGTTGCCGCCTCGCCTGCTTCAGCGAACGTGGCGGCGGTTAGCGTGCCTTCTACGTTCTTCATCATCTTTTTTAACTTTGTGGCTTCCATGGCAACCCTCGTGGGACCGGCATTCCTGGTTCTCAGTCAGCGCGCAGTTCTTTTCTTGCGGCCGGTCTCTTGTAGTCATGGGCGGACGGGCGGACGCTCTTCCTGTCTTCATTCATGATCTTGTGTGCAGTCTCAAACTCTCCTGCTTCCGCGAATGTTGCAGCTACCATTGCTGTCTCGAATTTCTTGAATAAGGTTTTCATGGGGATTTCCTCCTTGCAGTTTATTTTGTTCCTCTGCTATACTCTATTTCAACTCCTGTGCCAAAGCACAAAAGCGCGATAACACACTGATAGCATGAAATTATTTACACAGAGGGCAATATCAGTCCCCATTCTCAACTGTTTTATAATGCAATACTTTTTCGCGGGATACACGCTACCTGTTGATTTTTATGATTAATTTTGGCTGTTGCATCAAAACGGGAAACGTTGTAAAATGCAACCATATCGAGTTGTCAAGGGAATCTCATGAAGTTCTTTAAAAAACCGGAAGACAGTCATCAGGAACTCATCATTGACGAGCTTCGCCAGAAGATCTCGGAGGCCGCCATGCCGAGCACTGTCCAGAAGATCGCTGAGCAGGAACTCGAGCTGCTGACCAGGATCAGCGCGGCCTCCGCGGAGTACACGATCGGAGTCACCTACATTGATTACCTCGTTTCCCTTCCCTGGAACAAAAAGACCGAGGACAACCTCGATATTGTCCAAGCCGAACGCATTTTGAACGAGAACCACTATGGCCTGAACAAGATCAAAGAACGGATAATGGAACACCTTGCCGTCAAGGTGCTCATCATGAACAGGAAGGCGCGGGTCCTGGTCGTCGATGATGAGGAGCTCGCGCGAAATAACCTGGCGCATGTCCTGTTGAAAGATAATTACGATGTTGTCGCTGTCGCTGACGGCGAAACCGCGTTCCGGGAGCTGGAGTCCGCGGAATTTGACGTGGTGCTGACCGACTTGCGCATGGGCAGGACCGACGGCATGGACCTGCTGGACCGAGTCAGGATAAGACACCCCGACACGAAGGTCGTGATGGTAACGGGCTTTGCCACGGTCCCCTCGGCCATCGAAGCCATGCGGAAGGGCGCTTTCCACTACCTGGCCAAGCCCTATAAACTTGACGAGGTGCGCGAGACCGTGAAACGGGCAATGGAACAGCGGGCGCTCAAACCCAGCACCAAGGGCTCCGTACTCTGTTTCGCCGGCCCCCCGGGAACCGGCAAGACCTCGCTCGGGAAGTCCATCGCCCGCGCCCTTGGCAGAAAATTCACGAGGATCGCCCTCGGCGGTCTCAAGGATGAGGCCGACATCCGCGGACACCGGCGCACCTACGTGGGCGCCAAGCCCGGCAGGGTGATCGAAGAGCTCCGCAGGGTGGAATCCGCCAATCCCGTCATCATGCTCGACGAACTCGACAAGATCGGACACGACTTCAAGGGAGATCCCGCATCGGCCCTGCTTGAAGCGCTCGACCCGGAGCAGAACCGCGCCTTCACGGACCATTATCTGGACGTCCCCTTCGACCTTTCGAGCGTCATGTTCATCCTGACCGCGAACGTGCTCGACACCATCCCCGCCCCGCTCCGCGACCGCATGGAGGTCATTGAGTTCAGGGGCTACACACGGGAGGAAAAGGTCCGCATCGCCTCGCAGTTCCTCTGCGCCAAACAGGTCCGCGAAAAAGGCCTCTCCCAAAACCAGGTCCTCTTCACTGATGAGGCCGTGGACAAGATCATCCAGGAATACACGCGCGAGGCCGGCATCCGGAACCTCGAACGAAGGATCGCCACGATCTGCCGCAAGATCGCGCGGGAATCGCTCCAGAACGCGGGCGGTGCGGAGCTCGTGACCATAACCCCCGCGTCCGTAGAGCGCTACCTGGGGCGGAAAAAGTTCCACTTTGACGTGATCGAGGAGCGGGACCGCGTCGGCGTGGCCACCGGCCTCGTGCGCACTGAATCCGGCGGCGAGCTCATCTTCGTCGAGGCGGCAAAAATGAAAGGCAAAAAAGAACTCATCATCACCGGCTCGCTCGGCGACGTGATGCGCGAATCCGCCCAGGCCGCGCTGAGCTACATCAGGAGCAATGCCGACGCCTTCGGCATCCCTGATGACTTCTTCGAGCGCCACGATATCCACATCCACGTACCGTCGGGGGCTATCCAGAAGGACGGGCCATCCGCCGGCGTCACCATCCTCGCGGCGCTCCTGTCGCTGTTGACCAAACGGCCGGCGCGCAGGGACGTGGCCATGACAGGCGAGATAACGCTGACCGGCCGGATACTCCCCGTCGGCGGCATTCAGGACAAGGTCCTCGCGGCCAGGCGGGCAATGGTCAAGATCGTGCTCGTGCCCGCGCGGAACCGGGCCGATGTGGAAGAACTGTCCGATGACATACGAAAGGACGTCGACATCCGGCTTGTCGACACCGTGGCCGACGTGGTGGACGCGGCGCTTACCGGTAAGCAGTGATGAACTATACCCCGAGCATCAGACAGAAGATCACCCTCGGCTACTTCGCCATCGTGGCAATGATCATCGGCCTGTCCGTGTTCACCTTCCTGGAACTGCGGTATCTTGAGAAGAAGATCATGTTCGGCGAGGTCATCTCGGAATTTTTCGACGCCACGCTCGAGCTCCGGCGTTTCGAGAAGAACTTCTTCCTCTACGAAAAACAGCCCGACTATGACGAGAACGTCCAGTACGTGTCCCGGGCACAGGACATCATCGATAACAACCTTAAGGGGTTCACCGTCATCGCGTCGTCGAAACAGATATCGTCCCTCCAGGTCAGTCTGAAAGAGTACAAAGAGCTCATGGAGCGGTATGCGAAGACCAACAGCGGTCAGCCTGCCCGAAAGACCATGCTGGCGGCGAATATCCGCATTGCCGGGAAGGAAATCATCACCATTGCCGAGGAACTCTCGAAGACGGAGCGGAATAGCCTTCAGCGGATCCTGAACAGCTCCCGGAATATCCTCCTCGTATCGATCATGGTCCTCTCCCTTGCCGCGATCGCCATAGGTCAGGTTCTTTCGCGCATGGTGGTAAAACCGCTCAAGGCCCTTGAAGAGAGCATGGGGGTCATCGCCGAAGGGGAATTCGAGCCGATCTCGATCGACTCCAAGGACCGTGAGATCGTCTCGCTCACGAAGGCCTTCAATAAGATGCTCAAGCAGCTCGAGCTGCACGAGAGGCACCTGATCCAGTCCGAGAAGCTCGCGTCCCTCGGCACGCTCCTATCCGGCGTGGCGCATGAACTGAACAATCCCCTGTCGAACATCTCGTCGTCGAACCAGATCCTGATGGAAGAATTCAGAGAGGCGCTTGAAGCGCAAGCTCCTCGGCCCTGGCCCCTGGACCCCGACTTTACCAAGGAACTGATGGCGCAGATCAACGAACAGACGGACCGCGCGCGAAATATTGTCCGTTCCCTGCTCGACTTTTCCAGGAACCGGGATTTCAAGAAGGGACCGCTTTCGCTCAAGAACCTTTTTGAAGAGACCATTCAGTTCGTGAAGGGGCAGGTGCCGGCGAAGGTGGGGATCTCGCTTACCGTACCCGAGGACATCATTTTTGTCGCGGATAAACAGCGGCTCCAGCAGGCGTTCCTGAACCTGATCAAGAATGCCCTTGACGCCATCGCGCCGAATGAAGGGACGATCACCATCAAGGCGGAGAAACGCCGGGCCATGGACGACCTCGAAGATGAGAAGAAAATCGGCATTTACAACTACCTCAAATACCGGGGCAAGTGCACGCTGGACCAGGACACCGTGGACATCGAGCTTCATGACAGCGGCCCCGGTATACCGCAGGAACTAATCCCGAAGATCTTCGATCCTTTTTTCACCACAAAAGACGTGGGCAAAGGCTCGGGCCTCGGCCTCTACATCGTTCACGAGATCATCGAGGAACACGACGGCTGCATCGCCGTGGACAGCGGACCCGGCAAGGGCACGACGTTCCTGATACGGCTGCCGCTCGCGGATAACGCATAATTTATTCAAGGAGCAGCACTCATGCAAGGCATGGCAAAACTACTTATCATCGACGACGAGCGGATCGCGCTCAGGAATCTCGAGCACGTAATGAAGAAGGAGGGCTACGAGGTGACCGGTACGCAGAGCGGGCCGAATGCGCTCAAGCTGCTCGAGGAGCAGCGGTTTGATGTGGTGCTCACGGACCTGCGCATGGAAAAGGTGGACGGCATGCAGATCCTGAAAAAGACCCGGGAGCTCTACCCGGACACGGAAGTGATCATGATTACCGGCTACGCAACGCTGGACTCCGCCGTCGAGAGCATGAAGCACGGCGCGTTCTATTATATCGCCAAACCCTTCAGGCTCGAGGAAGTCCGCAAGGTCGTGCAGGAGGCCGCGCACAAGGTCCGGCTCAAGACCGAGAACCGTCAGCTCCGGGAACAGCTTGAGACCTATCAGGGCAAGATCAAGATCATCACGCAGGACCCGACCATGCGGAAATTGCTCGATACCGCGCGGCAGATCGCCCCCACCGACTGCAACGTGTTGATATCGGGCGAGAGCGGCACGGGCAAGGAGCTCTTCGCCCGCTTCATCCACCTGAACAGCAAGCGCGCCGAGGGGCCGTTCTTCGCCATCAACTGCGGCGCGTTCAACGAAGAGCTCCTCTCGAACGAGCTCTTCGGCCACGAAAAAGGCGCTTTCACCGGCGCAACCGCCATGAAGAAGGGGCTCGTCGAGATGGCGTCAGGCGGCACCCTCTTCATGGATGAGGTCACCGAGATGCCGCCGTCCATGCAGGTCAAGCTCCTCAGGGTGATCCAGGAGCGGGAGGTGCTGCGCCTCGGCGGGACCGAAGCGCTCAGCGTGGACGTGCGGTTCGTGGCCGCGACGAACCGGGACATCCACGATTCCATGAAGACCGGCGTATTCCGGCAGGACCTATATTTCAGGCTGAATGTGGTCTCGCTCCGCATCCCGCCGCTGGCGGAGCGCAAGGACGACATTCCCCTGCTCTGTTACTATTTTTTGAAGAAATACAACCTGCTCATGAAAAAAGAGGTGACCGAGCTCTCCGAGGACGTGATCGCCCTGCTTCTGAACTACGACTTTCCGGGAAATGTGCGGGAGCTTGAGAACATCATCGAACGCGGCGTGGCGCTCACGAATGGCGGCGTTATTGAGACCGGCCATCTTCCCGAGGACCTGCGGGAACTCAGCATCAAGACCTTCCGCAAAAAAGAGGGGAAGATCCCCTCGCTCGAGGAGCAGGAAGAGGCCTACATCAAATGGGTGCTCGGCGAAGTCGGCGGCAACAAGACGCTCGCCGCGCAAATCCTCGGCATCGATCGGGTCTCGCTCTGGAGGAAACTCAAGAAGTACGGGCTGGAGGCTTGACAAAATCACAATAACGGGGTTGACATCCCTCGGCATTACAGGTAGTATCGTCGAAAAATCCAGAAGGGAAACGCTATGACCATAACCTATAAAGACGCGGGCGTTGATATCGATGCCGGCGACCTCTTCGTCGAGAAGATAAAACCGTATGTAAAATCCACGTTCAGGCCCGAGGTCATGACGCACATCGGCGGGTTCGGCGGGCTCTTTGCCCTCAAAAAGTACAAGGCGCCGGTCCTCGTAGCAGGCGCCGACGGCGTGGGCACCAAGCTCAGGATCGCCTTCCTCACAAACCGGCACGACACGGTGGGGCTCGACCTCGTCGCCATGTGCGTGAACGATATCATCGTACAGGGCGCGGAGCCGCTCTTCTTCCTCGACTACTTTGCCACGGGCAGGCTCAAGCCGCAGGAACATGCCGACATCGTCAAGGGCATCGCTGAAGGCTGTAAGCAGTCCGGCTGCGCGCTCATCGGCGGCGAGACCGCGGAAATGCCGTCATTCTACGCCGAGAACGAATACGATCTCGCCGGTTTCGCCGTGGGCGTCGTGGAAAAGAAAAAGCTCATCGACGGCTCGAGGATCAAACCGGGCAACGCGCTCATCGGCCTCGCTTCTTCAGGGCTCCACAGCAACGGCTTTTCGCTCGTGCGCAAGGTTCTGTTCGAAAAATCCGGCTACGGCGTGGACGATACCCTGTCCGAGCTGGGCAACAGGCCCCTGGGCGAGGCGCTGCTCACGCCCACGAGGATCTATGCAAGATCAGTGCTTGCGCTGATGAAAGATTTCGACATCTTCGGCATGGCGCACATCACCGGCGGCGGCATAACCGAAAACATTCCGCGCATGCTCCCGAAGGGAACGCAGGCCCTTGTCCTGAAAGGGACCTGGCACATTCACCCCATATTCTCCCTGTTAAAAAAGAAGGCGGGCGTGGACGAAAACGAGATGTACCGCGACTTCAACATGGGCATCGGCATGGTCCTCGCCGTGCCGGCCAAACAGGCGGACGCGGTGATCAGGAAAGCGAACAAACTCGGCGAGCAGGCGTATCTTATCGGTGAGATCGTAAAGGGCAAGTCCATTGTGAAGTACGAAGAGAAGTAGGGTTCAGGGTTCAGGGTTCAAGGGCACTGAACCCCGTACCCTGGCCCCTTTTTCAAGGAGTTTCCGTGAGCAAACTACGCATCGCCGTCCTCGTCTCCGGCCGCGGCTCAAACCTCCAGGCCATCATCGACAATATAGAAAAAGACCTTCTTCCTGCCGAGCTCATGGCGGTGATCAGCGACCAGCCCGAGGCCTATTCCCTCGAACGCGCGCGAAAACACAACATCCCGGCAGTCCATCTAAGCGCCAGGGACTATAAAGGGAAACGGGAAGAATACGATGCCTTGCTGGTCAAAGAACTACGGAAATGCCAGGTTGAGCTCGTGTGCCTCGCCGGATTTATGCGCATCATCACACCGACCCTCATCAAGGCCTTCCCCGGCAGGATTCTGAACATACACCCTGCCCTCCTGCCGGCCTTCTCCGGCCTCCATGCGCAGAAGGCGGCGCTCGAGCACGGCGTGAAGTTCTCAGGCTGCACCGTGCACTTTGTTGACGAAGGCATGGACACCGGCCCGATCATCATCCAGGCCGTGGTGCCTGTCCTTGACAATGATACCGAAGAAAGCCTGTCGGAACGCATCCTCAGGCAGGAACACAATATCTATTCCCGCGCCATCCAGCTCTATGCCGAGGGCAGGCTCAAGCTCGAGGGCAGGCGGGTCATGGTCGTGAACGGGAAGACCGCAACCGATGAGTTCCTGACAAACCCGTAGTGAATTTCTCCGTGCTTTTTGTGTCCTTTGCGGTACTACCTTCCTGGGTTTACCTTGACAATTCCATTTAGCAGGAATAATATATATATAAAGCGTAAAGCACAAAGGGGAACTGATTTTAAAAATAACGTTTTCACAGGAACCAGACAGATATTCGACAGAGAGCGGAGGTGACAAAAAGCGTCGCATAGAGCACTATAGTGGTGATAGTTGTTTAGCGAACAAAAATAAAAAGGAGGTAACATTCAATGGAAATTGATGACGAGCTTTCGAGAAGAAACCTGATCAAGGGGGCGGCTGGAGTTATTGGAGTTGCAGCGCTGACTGCCGGAGGGCTGGGATTCATCTCACCGGCTGAGGCAGCAAAGACGAAGACGAGTTCCGCAACACTCCCCTGGCCTTACAAGAAATTTACAGCTGCTGAGATCAAAGAAGCAGGCAATATTGCGCATGACAACTGGTTCAAGGGCTTTTGCAGTTATGCAACGTTGAGCGGCTTAGTCGTAATTCTCAGAAGGAAGGTAGGAGAACCGTATACCTCTTTTCCCATGGACTTGACGACGTTTGCCCATGGCGGCACAGCCGGCTGGGGAGGGACCTGCGGAACGCTGATTGGGGGCGGGGTAGCAGCCACTCTCGTAGCTGGGCCCCAAATAGGTGAGGCCATTAATAACGAGGTCATCGGTTACTATGCCGCAACAGCCCTGCCAATCTTTGTCCCCGACCACCCAAAGGCGGAGATTAAATCAAAAAACACCAGCGACTCACCGCTTTGCCATCTCTCAGTGGGCAAGTGGATGAAAAAAGAGGGTGTAGGCTTCCTGAGTCCTCAGCAGATGGAGCGGTGCGCCAGGATTTCAGCGGATATGAGCATGAAAACCATTGAATTGCTGAATCTGTGGGCCGACGGAAAGTTCAAGCCTATGACAAAGTCTCCCGTGATGGTCAATCAAATTCCGAGTCAGAATAACTGCCCGGAATGCCATGGCACTAACATACCGAAAACAAGCGGGCCGTTTGGAACAGGCATGGGCCTCATTGAAGCCGGTCATTGACGCCGGGAAATTTACAGTTATTAACTACAAAAGGCGGGGTTCCCACCCCGCCTTTTTTTCACAGAACGATCCTCCCTCTGCCATACGCAGTGACACCGAACACGCTTGACCACCCATAGCATAACCCTGTCAATAAGGAACATTCCTTCAGAACACGCGGCTAAGACGCGCGTTTCTGTGCGTCGTTCTTGAGCCGCAGGTTATTTACACTTTCTCGATGGGCTTAAATTCCCGCAGACGTACCGACTACTGTTTGAAATGTTAACCCGAGCTGAGCTAGTAATAAAAGAAATTTAATTTTATGGACTCTGCAATGACGCCGTGACCATCTCCCACAAATACAATATTTCCCCCTGCATCCGTGGTGATCTGTTTAAAGGGGGCAGGGGTTTGAGGTGTTTGAAGATCGTAAATATCGGTAGTGTTTGAATCATGTGTCACAAACAAATAATCTCCAGCGACTGCAATTCCCGTAGCAGGGGCGAAGTCGGATATCGTTGTGATTGTGGTCGGCGTATTCGCAGAAGAAATGTCGAGTATGTCCACTCCGTAAGTTCCGTCAGCAACATAAGCAAAGCTGTTAAACAAAGCCAAGGGTGCATGCGCGACATTAAAAATATTAAGAATAGTGTCGTTGCTCGTGATAACGGTTGGGTTCGCGGGATTTGATACATCAACAACTATGATCTCATTGAAGTGAGTCAAGTCATTAGTAGAAACATAAATAAGATAGCCATTCTTGGCAAGACGGCCTGCACCGGGAATCTGCACAGAACTCTTAATGAATGGGTTTACAGGATCAGAAAAGTCGATCACATATAAGCGATTGGTGAGATCAGGATCAGCATCCGTCCAAGTCGCATAGAGATACTGACCATCAACATACATATCTGCAGCTCCGATCTGGACCGATGAAAGATATATCGGATCTGCAGGATTTTCCACATTGTAGAATCGAATCACTCCTGGTCCGGGATATTGAGAAGTGCACCACCCGAAACAGTTTGGATATGCAGCTACACAGGCTATATTATCGCTAATGATTATGTCGTAGAGGGAGAAGTCTGGCGCACCTAATGTTGTGGGAGAATTTATGGATCCGGCTAATAACGGATGAGAGAGATCACTGATGTCCAGAATACGTATGCCCTCATTGCCATAGGCTACATATGCTTTCTCATTCGAGAATGTCACTTTGCTGATAGGCTCGGTCCCGAATGAGACTGAGCTGATTATCTTCCATTTCTCAGCGACGTTTACATGAACCGTGTAGGCAATGCTTGAACCATCAGCGGCGAAAACGCGATATTGCACCGGGCTCGTGAAATCATTCGGGGTTATGCTGCTTACCTGGGTAGTGCTGCCAACCTTCACAGATACTCCGTCCATAATAAACGTTACGATGAGCCCGGTTACATCCGTGCCGGGGGGTACCATAACATCAATGCTCATTGCGCTCTCATTGATAGACCCCGTCGAAGCACAGCTTGTGAACGAAAATCCGGTTATTGCCTTTGCAGTATTTAAGGCTACCGTTACCGTCACGGTATATGCTGTCGTTGTGCCGTCTGCAGCAGTTACTGTATAGACCACCGGATTAGTGAAATCGTTCGGTGTTGTTCCGCTCACCTGCAAAGTGCCCCCAACTTTTACATTTACGCCAGTCGTTGTAAAATTTGTAACCGTCGCTGTCACATTTGTCGCATACAGAACGGTCACTGAAATGGTCTTAGCGTTTTCATCGATGGTCCCAGTCGCGGTGGGATTTGTAATTGAAAAAGAAGTAATAGTTTTAGCGTCAGAAATGGTGACAGTTCTGTTAGTGCCGGCACCACATGATGAGAGAACCGAGACTAAGAGTAAAAACGATAGCATTGCGTTAAATTTATTTACCATACCATGAATACCCCCTATTAATCGATTAATGTTTAGGCTTCTTTCTGAGCGCTTTACTCAGATAGAAGCTGGTTGGACTAAGCCGTTGCGCGCTACAGTCTATGGGATTTCAAATGATTTTCGCTTCAAAATGCAGGGGGCGTATAAGCGGCCGCATGAGATATTGGAGTGAAAAGCGGCGATTCCGGACTGTTCCGTGTTCCGCAATCCCCTTTCACCGACGACTATACAGGAAAATGGGCTTTTGGGCAATAGGGTATCGTTGCGAAAGACATGGCTGTTTTCTGGGATCAGGAACCGTTTCGGGTGTCGCGTTCGAGTGCGGTCGTCATATTCGTAGCGGTCCTTTACAATGCGCAAGCAATATCGTCTCCACGATTTTCATCGTTCGCTCACCGCAATTCGGACAGCGGGCGCTCTTGAACAAGTCGGTAGTCGGTAGGTTGGGTAGAACGAAGTGAAACCCAACGTCTTTCTAAGTCGTGCCGGAATCAATAAACAAACCTGTCGGGTTTCGCCCTGCCTACATCGCGGTAGGGACAACTGTTGCCGGTTGCCCCCCGCACAGATCCGTACGTGAGGTACTACCTCATACGGCTCCTACCTCGGATGGTTGACG
>Ga0315281_10003513_pt1 | contig 22914 bp, 20 predicted proteins | sample YL17G07_0_MG_FD_204540 | JGI IMG/M metagenome (GOLD analysis project Ga0315281, IMG submission 204540) | Sediment microbial communities from Yellowstone Lake, YNP, Wyoming, USA - YL17G07_0 | ecosystem: Environmental > Aquatic > Freshwater > Lake > Sediment | place: USA: Wyoming | collected... | reverse complement strand
TTCACCGGCAAGCCACTGCAGCACGCGCGCCTGGCCGTCGATGCGGATGCGGTCACCGTCTTGCAGCAGCGCGATCGGCCCGCCGAGCGCTGCTTCGGGGCCGATGTAGCCGACCATCAGGCCGCGCGTCGCGCCGGAGAAGCGGCCGTCGGTGAGCAGCGCAACCTTTTCGCCCATGCCCTGGCCGTAGACGAGCGCGGTGACGCCGAGCATCTCGCGCATGCCGGGGCCGCCGCGCGGGCCTTCGTTGCGGATCACGAGCACGTCGCCGGCGCTGTAGCTGCGTGCCATGACGGCGGCGAAGGCGTCTTCTTCGGATTCGAAGATGCGCGCCGGGCCTTCGAAGACCGAACTCTTCAGACCCGCGACCTTGATCAATGCACCGTCGGGTGCGAGGTTGCCCTTGAGCACGACGACACCGCCGCCGGCGAGTAGCGCGTGTTGGCTGCTGTGCACGACGTCGCCGTCGGGCGCGCCGATGCCGGCCAGGTCTTCGGCCAGCGTGCGCCCGCTGAGCGCGAGCGCGTCGCCGTGCAAGTGGCCGCCGTCGAGCAGCGCCTTGAGCACGACGCCCACGCCGCCGACACGGTGCAGGTCGATCGCGAGGTACTTGCCGCCGGGCTGCAGGTTCGCGATCAGCGGCGTGCGCGCGAAGACTTCGGCGACGTCGTCGAGCGTGAATCGAATTCCCGCTTCGTGCGCGATCGCGGGCAGATGCAGGCCTGCGTTCGTCGAGCCTCCGGTCGCGGCCACCGCGGCGGCAGCGTTCTCGAGCGACTTGCGCGTTACCAGATCGCGCGGCAACGGGCCGCCTTGCAGCACGAGTTCGGTGGCGCGCCTGCCCGCCTGGCGCGCGAGCGCGAGGCGCTGCGAATACGCCGCCGGCAGCATCGCCGAGCCGGGCATCGCCAGGCCGAGTGCTTCAGCCACCATCGCCATCGTGTTCGCGGTGAACTGGCCCGGGCACGACCCCAACGTCGGCGCGCAGGCATGGCCGAGTTCTTCGAGCTCTTGCTCCGTCAGCGTGCCGTTCAGGACCGCGCCGACACCTTCGTAGGCGCTGAGAATGGTCACGTCCTGGTCGCGCCAGCGGCCCGGCAACATGGCGCCGCCGTAGACGAAGACGCTCGGGCAGTTCAGGCGCACCATCGCCATCATGACGCCGGGCAGCGTCTTGTCGCAGCCGGCGAAGCCGACCAATGCGTCGTAGCAGTGGGCGCGCACCACGGCTTCGATCGAATCAGCGATCAACTCGCGCGACACCAGGCTCATGCGCATGCCGCGGTGGTTCATCGACACGCCGTCGGAGACCGAGATCGTCGTGAACGGCACCGCCACACCCTGCCCCGCCGCGACGCCCAGGCGCGCCGCGTCGGCCTGCGGGCCGAGCGACATTGAACAAGGCGTGTTCTCGCCATGCTGGCTGACGATGCCCACCATCGGCTTGCCGAAGTCTTCGTCGCTCATGCCCACTGCCCGCAGGAAGGCGCGGTGCGGCGTGCGGTCCAGGCCTTCGGTGATGAGGCTCGAGCGCAGTTTGGGTTTGGGTGCGGTCATTGGGTAACCTCCGTGCTTCGCACTGCGGTGCGAGCCCCCTTCGGAACGGCCGGGCGGGGTCTCATGCGGGTTCCAGGCAGGTGCGGATCAGGTCATCGAGCGAAGCGTCGCGCTGCAGGCCCAGCGCCTGCGCGCGTTCGAACGAACATTGCAGCGGCCAGCAGCCGAACTGGGCTTCGAGGTTCGGGTCGGGCCGGTACGACACAAGGCCGGGCGCGGCGGCATCGATCCGGCCGAGCGCCGCAACGATGTCGCGCACGCGCACCGCCAGCGCGGGGGCAGTGAGGGCACGCGACGCACCGAGCGCAGACGGCTCGAGCGCGGCCAGCCGTAGCAGGTTGGCAAGCGTGCAGCGCAGCGACGCCACCCACACGCTGGCGTCGGGCCCGACCGGGCAGACATAGTCGCGCCCGGCAAGCGGCTCACGAATCAGATCGCTGTTGAAGGCCGACAACGCGCCATTGGGTAGCGCCGGGCGCAGCAACACGCCGCTCAGGCGCAGCGCGCGGCCGTCGATGAAGCCGCGCCGCGTGTAGTCGGCGATCAGCAGTTCGATCATCCGTTTGTGCGTGCCGTAGCTGAGCGTCGGGCAAGGCGCGGTCGCGTCGTCGATGCGCTCGGGCATCGGTGTGCCGAAGACGCCGATCGAACTCGCGTAGACGAAGCGCGGCACCGGCCCACCGCGTTCGGCCTGCAGCCGGCAGCGTTCGAGCAAATCGAGCGTGGCGTCGAGGTTGATGCGTTTGCCGAGCGCGAAGTCGGCTTCGGCGCGGCCGCTCACGATGCCGGCAAGGTGGAACAGTTGCTGCACGGGTTGCGCGAACAGCTGTTCCACGAGCGTCGGATCGCCGATGTCGCCACGAATTCGGGTTGCAGGCAAGGGCTCGAACTTGCCGGCATCGGTTCGTTCCAGCGACGCTGCGTCGGTCAGGCACAGTTCTGCCCCCGCGCGCGGGGCCTGACGTGAGCGCGCGTGCAGCGCGCGGCTCAGCGCAGCGCCGATGAAACCGGCGGCGCCGGTGACCACGATGCGCTGCGCTGAACCCATGCCGCCCAGTGTGCACGAAGCGCAGGCAGCGCGGCCCGGCAGCGGCTGCGGCTGCGAGAGCGCGCCGAAGTGGTATAAATCCTCGGACGTTCCTTTTATTCACCCGAGGATTCATAACATGCCCGCCTCTGACACCTCCACCCAGCGCACGCAGGCGCTGGCGCTGCTGAAGCGGCGGGGGATGACGCGACTCGCAGAGTTCCATGAAGCGGGCATCACTGCCACCACGGTCAGCCGCATGGAGCGAGCCGGCGAGGTCGTGCGCCTCGCCCGAGGGCTATACCAACTTTCCAATGCCGCGCTCCATGCGCAGCAGTCGCTGGCCGAAGCAGCTCGGCTGGTGCCCAAGGGCGTCATCTGCCTGGCCTCGGCACTTGCGTTCCACGGCCTCACCGACCAGATGCCGCCGAAGGTCTGGATCGCCATCGGACGCAAGGACTGGCGCCCCCGGTTCGCCTATCCGCCAATCCGCATCGCCCGGTTCTCTGACGAGCTTCTGCGCCGCAGCGTCGAGCGCAAGAAGATCGCCGGCGCGCAGGTGCCCGTGTTCGGCGTTGCCAAGACGGTGGCCGACCTGTTCCGCTACCGTCGAACGGTGGGCGATGCGCTTGCCATCGAGGGCCTGCGCCAAGCACTGCGGCGGCGCAAGGCGACGCCCGCGGAAATCGCACGCGAAGCCGAGGCCGCGGGCGTGTGGGCCACGATGGAACCCTACGTCATGGCGCTGACCAGCGATGCCTGATCACCCGCGCAACCTCGGCGCCTCCGTGCGCCAGCGCCTGTTGAACCTGGCGCATGCGCGCGGCCAGCCGATGGAGCTGCTGCTCACGCGGTACGCGTTGGAGCGAGCGCTGCATCGGCTGAGTCTGTCGCCGCACCGCGAACGGTTCGCGCTGAAGGGTGCGATGCTGCTCGCCACTTGGTTTGACGAGCCGCAACGCGCAACCCGCGATGTGGACCTGCTTGGATTCGGCGATCCTGCGCACGATGCGCTGCTCGCGACGTTCCGAGAAATCCTGGCGTTCGAGGTTGACGACGGGGTGAGCTTCGACCTGAAGAGCCTGCGGATCGAGGCCATCCGCGAAGAGGTCGAGTACGGCGGATCGCGTCTTCGCACCACGGCCACGCTCGCCGGCGCGCGCATTCCGATCACCGTGGACATCGGCTTCGGCGATGCGGTCGAGCCCGGTGTCGAAGACATCGACTTGCCGGTGTTGCTCGACATGCCATCGCCTCACCTGCGCGCCTATGCGCCCGAGACAGTGATCGCTGAGAAGTTTCATGCGATGGTGGCCCTGGGACTCGCCAACAGCCGCATGAAGGACTACTACGACGCGTGGATGCTCTTGAGTACATTCAATTTCGAACCAGAGCGCCTGCGGCTGGCCATCGTGGCGACCTTTGCGCGGCGCAACACGGTGCTCCCGGTGCTGGTTCCAGCCGGGCTCAGCGACGCTTTCGCGACCGATCCAGGAAAGCAGCGGCAGTGGCATGCCTTTGCTCGAAACCTCTCCGGCCCGGACCCTGGATTCGGTCTCGTCGTGAGCGAGCTACGGAGCAGACTGGCGAGCTTCTTGGCGCTGAGGTGATCAGCGCTTCAGGACCCCAAGCGATTTCAAGACATTCACGCCACGAATCCTGATCGATAAAACCGGCGGTGCCGGTGATCACGATGCGCTGCGTTGAACCCATGCCGCCCAGTGTGCACGAAGCGCAGGCGGCTGCGGCATGATGCGAGCCATGCCACCCCTTTCCAACCTCGACCTCGCCCCATCGTCGAAGGCAGCGACGCGACGCAAGCGCTGGACAGGAAGCCCGACGCCGCCCTGTTCCCGATCGTCGATGCGCGCAAGACCCTGGCCTGGAGCAACGCCCAGACCGGCACCAGTGCGGACTCGGCGCGTTGTCACGAAACCGCGAGCTGTATCCAGTCAGCGAGCATCTCGGAATTCGTTCGGCCGGGCTGACACCCGCCCGGTTCCCTGATAATATCCGAACGGGTATAGCTTGTGAGCGAGGCGCGGCGACCACTTTTTTGGGAAGGCTCTTCGAAGAGAGACTTCAAGGAGTTTCCCGTTCCCGTCCAGAAGGACATGGGCGTCGCGCTGTTCGTCGCCCAGCTCGGTCGAACCGCGGCTTCGGCCAAGCCGTGGAAGGGGCTGGGTTCCGGGGTGTATGAGCTGGTTGAGGACCATCGCGGCGACACGTTCCGCGCGGTCTACGTGGTGCAAGTGGCCGATGCGGTGCACGCGCTGCACGCGTTTCAGAAGAAATCCAAGACCGGCATCGCGACGCCGCAGGCGGATGTTGAGTTGGTCGAGAAGCGATTGAAGGCAGTGCTCGCCCGTTACGGGCTTGGCCGGAGGTAGCCATGGAAAGCAAACGCAGTCGCAAGGGTACTGACAACGTCCTGGTCGATCTCGGTTTCAAGGACGCGGAAGAGCTGACAGCCAAGGCCTCCCTCGCTGTGAAGTTCAACGAGTTGGTCGAGAAGCGCGGGCTCAGTCAGACCGAGGTCGCGGCGATCACCGGGATGACGCAGCCCAAGGTGTCGCAGGTGCGGCGGTACAAGCTTCAGAACATCTCGCTCGAGCGCCTGATGCAGGCGCTGGTATCTCTCGACCAACGGGTGGAAATCGTGGTTCGACCTGCGCGTCGCGCGCACGGCGCTGGCATCACGGTTGCTGCTTAGAGCAGCCGGTGGTGACCGGCACTCGTCAGCCAGCGGGTTGCCGATGGCGGCATTGCCCTGACCAACGGAGATAAAAAGCGGACTCTCCTAACCTTCAGCTGGTACGCCCTACGGGGCGCAGGTCACGCTGCGCTGACCCCATGCCGCCCAGTGTGCACGAAGCGCAAGCGGCTGTGACCCGGCATCGGCTGCGGCATGATGCGAGCCATGACACCCCTTTCCATCCTCGACCTCGCCCCCATCGTCGAAGGCAGCGACGCGACGCATGCGCTGAAGAACAGCCTGGACCTGGCGCGCCACGCCGAACGCTGGGGCTACCGGCGCTACTGGGTCGCCGAACATCACAACATGGACGGCGTGGCGAGTTCGGCCACTGCCGTGCTCGTCGGCCACATCGCGGGCGGCACGAGTTCCATCCGCGTCGGCTCGGGCGGCGTGATGTTGCCGAACCACGCGCCGCTGATCATCGCCGAACAGTTCGGCACCCTGGCCACGCTCTACCCAGGCCGCATCGACCTCGGTCTCGGGCGCGCGCCCGGCACCGACCGGCTGACGATGCACGCGCTGCGCCGCAACCTGGGCGGCAACGAGGAAGAAAGCTTTCCGCGCGACGTGCTCGAGCTCCAGGCCTACCTCGGCGAGGGCAGCCCGGATCAACCGGTGCGCGCGATCCCCGGCATCGGCACCCGCGTGCCGATCTGGTTGCTGGGGTCGAGCCTGTACAGCGCGCAGCTCGCGGCCTACTTCGGCATGCCGTTCGCCTTTGCGTCGCACTTCGCGCCCGACCTGCTGTTGCAGGCGCTCGAGGTCTATCGCGCGGGCTATCGGCCGTCGGCGGAGTGGCCCAAGCCGCACGCGATGGTCGGCGTCAACGTCGTCTGCGCCGACAGCGACGCGCAGGCCGCGCACCTGTTCACTTCGATCCAGCAGCGCTTTCTGGGAATGCAGCGCGGCCGGCGCGGGCCGCTGCCGAAGCCGATCGATCCGGTGCAGATGGAGTCGATGTGGTCGCCGCCGGAGAAAGCCGGAGTGCAACGCATGCTCGCCGCTGCCGCCGTGGGCTCGCCGCACAGCGTGCTGCAGCAACTCGAATCGATCATCGAGCGAACCGCTGCGGATGAGTTGATCGCGGCCGGTGCGATTCACGACCACGCGGCACGCCTGCGGTCGTATGAGTTGTTGACCGGGTTGTAGGGCAACACCGGATCTGCCTGATCTCCGAGGGCTTGCTCGGATCGCGCGCGGCTTACCGCGCGGGCGCGGCCTGGGCGCGGCGTCACTCGAACCCCACCACCGCATGCGGCAGATAAGGCGCTTCGAGCGCCGCCACTTCGGCGTCGCTGAGTTCGAGTTTCAGCGCCGCGAACGCGTCGTCGAATTGCGCGGGCTTCGACGCACCGATGATCGGCGCCGTGACTCCGGGCTTGCGCAACAGCCAGGCGAGCGCGACGCTGGCGCGCGACGCGCCACGCGCCGCCGCCACCGTGGCCAGCGCCAGCGCGACCTGGCGGTCGTTCTCCTGCGTCTTTGCGAACAGCGTCGCGCCGAAGACGTCGCTCGCGATGCGCGGCGTGTCTTCGCCCCAGGCGCGCGCCAGGCGCCCGCGCGCGAGCGGGCTCCACGGAATCACGCCCACGCCCTGGTCGATGCACAGCGGCAGCATCTCGCGTTCTTCTTCGCGGTAGAGCAGGCTCAGTTCGGGCTGCATGCTGACGAACCTGGTCCAGCCGTTTTCCTTGGCCACCTGCTGCGCCTTCGCGAACTGCCACGCGAACATCGACGACGCGCCGAGGTAACGCGCCTTGCCGGAGCGCACCACGTCGTGCAGCGCCTGCATCGTCTCCTCGATCGGTGTCTCGGGGTCGGCGCGATGGATCTGGTACAGGTCGACGTGGTCCAGCCCCAGGCGCTTCAGGCTCGCGTCGATCTCGAACAGGATCGCCTTGCGCGACAGGCCGCCGATGTTCGGCGCGCGGCGCGACGGGAAACGCACCTTGGTCGCGACCACGACTTCTTCGCGGCGCGCGAAGTCTCGCAGCGCACGGCCGAGGATTTCTTCCGAAGTGCCGTCGGAGTAAAGGTTGGCGGTGTCGAAGAAGTTGATGCCGGCTTCCAGCGCCTGGCGGATGAGCGGGCGGCTCGCGCCTTCGTCCAGCGTCCACGGGTGGGCGCCGCGATCCGGGGCGCCGTAGGTCATGCAGCCCAGGCACAGGCGTGACACGGTGAGGCCGGTGCGGCCGAGGCGGGTGTATTCCATGAGCGGCTCCTGCTGGCGGACTGCACAGCGTAGCAGCCCGGCGCAGCGGCCCCGGCGCGGGCCCGACTCAAAGCCCGTCAGGCTCTTCGCGCGCTGGGCAAGTGATACGCAGTGCGCTATTCGCGGGCCGCCGCCGAGGCACTGGCGTCGACGGCCTTGAGCGACTCGCTCAAGCGGTTCTCGGCCTGACGCTGCTGGGTCCGCGCCTGCTGCGCCTGCGTCGCCTGCAATACGCCAACCGTGGCGGCGGTGCCCGCAACCTCGGCGCCACAGGCGACGAGCACGGTGGCAAGCGTGAGCAAGGCAGGGCAATACTTGGGCATCCGATTCGCCGGCAATCTGGGTCGCAGCATGCTAGATGCGCCTGACGCCTCCGGGCGTTCGAGAAGGGCGCCTTTTCCGTGCCTGAATCCTGGATTCGGGTGCGCTTGCGCAGGGCCTCGCCTGGCCGGTTCGGGCGTTCATTTCACCCCGGTGCCGGACGGTCAGGTGCTGCTGCATGACCTGCCCCATCATCGGGACACCCTCGCGGCTTGGGTTTCGTCCGGCCCATCGGACGATGCGAACCAGCGGTGCCGAGGCAGCCGCGGCCCACCCCCGGGGCCGAGCTCAGCCGACGAGCGCGCCGGTCTGAAAGGTTTGAGAAGGCATGCCGCAGCCGTTGACGAGAGCCTGACGCGTCATCTGACTTCGTCAGAGCACCTGCCCGCTCGCGTCGTCGATCAAATGCATATTGCCCAGATCGGCAACCAGTTTCATGCGTTTGCCGGATTGCGCTCCCGCGTTGGGGTTGACCCGCCCGCACAGTTCGGTTCCCGCCAGCACGAAGAAAACCATCGTTTCCATCCCCATAGGTTCAGTCACCTCCAACTGGACCTCGAACGCGTGCTGGTTCGGCTCAATATGCGAACGCTGTTCCACGATATGTTCGGGCCGCAGACCGAACATCAGACACGCTTTGCCGATGTGCGCGCGGTAACGCTGGGTTCGATCCTGCGGCACCGGAAAGACGAGGTCGCTGCTGAGGCGCACGCGCAATGTGCCCGCCGCTTCCTCGATCGTGCAGGGCACGAAGTTCATGGCCGGCGAGCCGATGAAGCTGGCGACGAATTTCGTCCTTGGAAAGTGGTAGAGCTCATTGGGCGTACCCACCTGCTCGATCAGGCCGCCGTTCATGACGACCACGCGGTCGGCGAGCGTCATCGCTTCAACCTGGTCGTGGGTCACATAGACGGTGGTGGTCTGGACCTTCTGATGCACCTTCTTGATCTCGGTGCGCATCTGCACGCGCAGTTTGGCGTCGAGATTGGACAGCGGTTCGTCGAACAAGAAGACCTTCGGGTCACGCACGATCGCGCGCCCCATCGCCACGCGCTGGCGCTGACCGCCTGAAAGCTGTTTCGGTTTGCGCTGCAGCAGTTCGCTGATGTCGAGGATGCGCGCGGCGTTCTCGACGCGCCTGGTTATCTCGTCTTTCGCGACCTTCTTCAGGCGCAGGCCGAAGGACATGTTTTCATACACCGTCATGTGCGGGTACAGCGCATAGTTCTGGAACACCATGGCGATGTTCCGGTCCTTCGGCGGCACGTCGTTCACCACTTCGCTGCCGATGATGATGTCGCCGGCGGTGATCTCCTCCAGCCCGGCGATCATGCGCAGCGTCGTGCTCTTGCCGCAGCCGGAAGGTCCGACCAGGACGACGAACTCCTTGTCGGCGATATCGAGGTCAATCCCGCGAACAGCCGGCGTCTCGTCGTAGTTCTTCACCAGCCTGTGCAGCCTCACCTGTGCCATGCGTCTATCCCTTCGTCGCGCCGGCAGTGAGCCCGGCGATGTAGTAGTCCATCAGGAAGGCGTAAATGATCAACGGCGGCGCGGCACCGAGCAGCGCGCCCGCCATGATCTGGCCCCAGTTGTACACATCGCCCTTGATCAGCGTGGTGACGATGCCCACCGGCAGCACCAGCTGATCGGCCGAGGTGGTGAAGGCCAGCGGATAGAGGAATTGCGACCAGGCGACGGTGAAGGCGAAGATCGTCGCGGCGATGATGCCGGGCAGCGCCACCGGAATGAAGATCATGGTCAGCATCTGCAGGTAGCCGGCGCCGTCGATCAGCGCCGCTTCGTCGAGTTCCTTCGGGATCGAGGCGAAGTAGGCGATCAGGATCCATGTGGCGAAGGGCACCGTCAGCGTCGGGTAGATGATGATCAGCGCCCACCAGTGGTTGATCAGCTCGATTCCGGTGTGCTCGTGCACGAAGGCGAAGATCTTGAACAGCGGGATGAACAGCAGCGTGTCAGGCACGAGGTAGGTGAGGAACACGCCGGTGGCCAGCGTCGTCGAGCCCCAGAACTTCATGCGCGAGAGGGCGAAGGCGGCCGGAATGCTCACCAGCATGGTGACAATGACCACGATCAGCGCGACGACCGCAGAATTGCGGAAGAACGTCAGGTACGTGCCGGAGCCGAGCAGCGCCGCATAGTTGTCGAACGTCGGGTGATACACCCACCACGGGTTCGTGATCGCCGAGACCTCGCTGCTGCTCTTGAGCGAGGTGATGAACATGTAGATCGGCGGCATCAGAAAGAAAACCGCGAACAGCACCAGGAACACGTACGACCAGATCAGGGCCCAGCGCCGGCTGCGCTGGATGCTGCCCGGGCGCGCCGGGCCCGTCTGCCCAATCGTGGCGGCGCCTGGCGTCATGCTCAGGCCTCGTTCCCGCGCTTGGTGACACCGCGCAGGATGAAGATCGCCGAGATGCCCAGGATCGGCAGCATGAACAGCGAAACGCTGGCGCCGAGCGGAATGTCGTTGCCCTGGATCCCGAGATTGAACGCCCAGGTGGCGAACACATGCGTCTGGTCGACCGGCCCGCCGCTGGTCAGGATGCGCACGATGTCGAAATTGGCGAAGGTGACGATGAGCGAGAACAGCACCGTGATGGAGATGATGTTGCGCATCATCGGCAGCGTGATGTACCAGATCTTCTGCCACCAGTTGGCACCGTCGATCGATGCGGCCTCGAACAACTGCTCGGGAACCGACTTGAGCGCCGCGAGGTACATGATCAGGAAGAACGGCGCGCCGTACCAGACATTCACCAGGATCACCGAGATGCGCGCCCAAAGCGGATCGCCGAGCCAGTTCACCGGGTCAATGCCGACGCGCACGAACAGCCAGTTGAAGGCGCTGTAGGACGGGTCGAACAGCCAGAACCAGCCGAGCGTGCTCATCGCCGGCGGGATGACCCAGGGCACGAGCAGCATGCCGCGCCACTTGCGCTGGCCCTTGGCCGGAATCGTGTGGACGAAATGGGCCAGGAAGAAGCCGATCAGGGCCTTGAAGAAGACGGCGCTGATGGCGAAGATGCATGACTGCTGCACCACCATCCAGAACGTGTTGCGCTTGAACAGGAACTCGAAATTGCCCAACCCGACGAAGCGCTCCATCGACTTGTTGAGCGTGGCGAGGTACATCGAGAACAGCGCCGGATAGACGACCAGGAAGGCGATGAGCAGGATCAGCGGCAGCGCCATGGCGAAGGCGATCGTGGACCTGCGGCGCACGAACTTCTTCATCGTCATGCGGCGCCGGGCTGTTGACGGCCCGGCGTGGATGGCGGCATCAGCCATTCAATCTCGCTCCCGGGGGTTGGCTCTGAACAGATGCACGCTCGCGGGTGGCGCCGCACTCATTTGGCGCCACCTGCTGCGCAGCGTTGCGCTTCCAGGCCTCAGGTGCGCATGAACCCTTCGAGTTCCGAGGCGGCCCAGCCGATCGCTTTGTCGATCGACTCGCCGCCCTGCGTGCATTTGGCGATCATCTTGGTCATGGTCGCCTGGGTGTAGATCTGGTTCGCGATCCGCACCGGTGCGGGCGCTGCCGCGATCGAGACGATCTGGTCGGCGCGCGGCGGATAGTTGTATACCGTGCCCGTGGGAGGGCCGACTTCGGCCCAGGTCTTGAAGTCGCGCAAACCCGAGAAGCCGGGAATGTCATAACCGCCGCTCGCGGCCACCAGCCGCTCGATGCTCGACCGCTCCGACAGGTGCGCCAGCAGGCTCTTCGCGGCCGGGATGTTCTTCGACCACCTCCAGGTTCCCAAGTAGAACGGCAGGCCGGGCGCGAAACGGCCCTTCGGTCCCTGGGGCGACGGGAACGTCCAACACTGCTCGGCCACCTTGAGGTTGTCGCGCTTGGCGACCGCCCAGGCACTGGGCGGATTCATGATCAGGGAGCCCTGACCCGAGATCAGGTACTTGTTGTTCGAGGCATCGTCCCAGGCGAACACGTCCGGCGGCACGACCCTCACCAGTTTCTGCGCATATTCCAGCACCTGCTTCACCGCGTCGGACTTGACCGTGATGTTGCCCTTGGCGTCAACCAGCTGCGCGCCATAGGCGTGGAACAGCGCGCCGATCCAGTCCACCGAATCGGTTGTCTGGCCGAATCCCAGGCCGAAGGGATTGCCGCCCTTGAAGCATTTTTCGGCGGCCACCAGGAATGCATCCCAGGTCCACTGGTCCTGCAGCGCTTTGTCGGGCTTGCCGCCGGGACCGGGGTACATCTTGAGAACGTCCAGGCCGGCGTATTTCTGCAGCAGATCGATACGCCCGCAGGGCCCCTTGAGCTGGCTGCCGGTGGTTGCCGGCACCGCGACCCAGTGATCGTCCACTTTGCCGAGATACTCGACGACAGAAGTCGCGCTTCCATTGTTCTTCAGCGCCACGCTCATGATGTCGTCAACCGGGACGAGGTTCTTCGCCTGATCGCTGGCCATCCAGTTCGGGAACTGGAGAATGTCGTGGCCCGACTTGGCTTGCGACTCGGCGACGATCGTCAATTGAAGTTTTTCTCCCTGCGACGTGATGTAGTCGATCTTGACGTCGACCTTCTCCGTCGCTGCCCATTCGTTGCACAGCTTGGTCAGCGTGTCATTGGCGCCGGGCACCCAGTGATCCCAGAAGCCGATCGAAAGCGAGCCTGCGGCGTGCGCGCTGCGGATGTAGGGCGGAGCGAGCGTTGCCGCCGAAGTCACCGCCGTGGTCGCGAGAAAGCGACGTCGCGTCATTCTCTTGCCTGAAGTCATCTTTGCCTCCTCATGGTGGATGTGATGAAACGCCAATGCCAAGTCTGCGCCCTGCGCCTGGACTTGCGCGAGCTCGCGACATTCGCTTCCGGACGGCGCAAGCTGGCAAAAAATCATGCTAGATACTTTCCATTCAATAGTCCATGGTTGGTTTCCCGCCCGTGCGCGGCGCCGGGCGCAGGCTGAAGGCCACGCCGCAGTCAACGCGCCGCGCCGGCGTTCGGCGTGGTGGCGCCTTCGAGGCGCTTGCGCTGCGGTTCAATTGCATGCCGCTGTGAAGCCGGGTCGCGGCGGGCCGGCGCCGCTGCGGCTCGATGGCGCCGGAGCCGCCCACGCGCGTTCTGCCGCCCAGGCTCCTAGCGCGAAAAGCGCAGCACCCCGTCGTCCAGCGCGCCGAAGCGCAGCGCAGCCAAGTCGCTCAGGTAGTTCTGGTTCAGCTTCCAGGGTCGGGTTGAACCCTGCTTTGGCAGCACGTCGGCAGCGCGCTGGAAATAGCCCGAGGAAAAGTCGACCCACGGCAGCAACGGTGTGTTCGAGCCCACCGGGGCAACGAGGCACTGGCGCGAACCGGTCTTGCGCATGTGGTTGAGGAGCCGGCATACGTAGCGCGCGGTCAGGTCGGACTTGAGCGTCCACGAAGCCCTGGTGTAGCCGAAGGTGTTCGCCAGGTTCGGAACACCGGTGGCCATCACGCCTTTGTAGTTGACTGTGCGCGCCGGGTCCACCAGTGCGCCGTCAACCCTGATTTCGGCCTGGCCCAGCATCGCCAGCTTCAATCCCGTGGCGCTGACGATGATGTCGGCCTCGAGGGTCGCACCCGAAGCCAGGCGCACCCCGGTTTCGGTGAAAGACTGAATCTGGTCGGTGACGACGCTGGCTTGGCCCTGCCTGATGGCGCGAAACAGGTCGCCGTCGGGAACCAGGCACAGGCGCTGCTCCCACGGCGGGTAGCGCGGCGTGAAGTCCTTGTCGATGTCCGCCTGCGCGCCGAGCGCGTGCCTCACGCCACGCAGGAACAGCTCGCGCATGCGCTGCGGCCGGTGCTGGCAGAGCCAGACCACGAGCATGCCGAGCACGATGTTCTTCCAGCGCGTCAGCCACAGCGCCGCGCGCAACGGCAGCCAACACCGCAGCCAGGTGTCGGCGCTGTCGATCGACGGCCGCGCCACCATCCATGTCGGCGAACGCTGCAGCATCGTCACATGCGCGGCCTTCTCGGCCATCGCCGGCACGAGCGTCACCGCGGTCGCGCCACTGCCGATCACGAGCACGCGCTTTCCCGTGTAGTCCAGCTGCTCGGGCCAATGCTGCGGGTGCACGACGAGCCCGCCGAAGCGCTCACGGCCCGGGAACTCGGGCTCGTAGCCACCGGCGTAGTCGTAGTAGCCGCTGCACATGAAGAGAAAGCCGCATTCGATGCTCGACGTGCTGCCGTCGTCGCGCCGCAGTTCGACGCTCCAGCGCGCCAGCGGCGTCGACCAGTCGGCGCGCACCACGCGCTGGCCGAAGCGGATCTTCCTGTCGACGCCATGTTCGCGCGCGGTGTCGCGCAAGTAGCTCCAGATCGCCTGCCCGCCGACGATTGCCGCCTGTGCCGTCCACGGCCGGAACGAATAGCCCAGCGTGTGCATGTCGGAGTCAGAGCGCACTCCCGGATAGCGGAACAGGTCCCAGGTTCCGCCCAGCTCCCGGCGCGCCTCGACGATGGCGAAACTGTGGCTCGGGCACAGCGCCTGAAGGTGACACGCGGCGCCGATGCCCGAGAGCCCGGCACCCACCACCAGCACGTCGACAAATTCCGCTGCCATCGCCTGCGCCGCAGCCCAGAAGCGCGCAGTGTCGCCGATCGGCGCGCCCGCACCATGGCGATTGCCCTGCTTGCGAAGGATGGCTCAGGCCTGTTCTACTCGGGCCAGGCGCTCAAGGAAATGTGGCTTCGCCACTTTGCTTGATCCCCGCGGGGGACGGCCGCTGCGAAGCGGCGGCCTTGGGGCGCTCTCGAGGAAATGTGGCTTCGCCACTTTGCTTGATCCCCGCGGGGGACGGCCGCTGCGAAGCGGCGGCCCTGGCCTGCTCAGAAAGGAAACCCATGTCCCTGTTCGACATGACCGGCAAGGTCGCCGTCATCACCGGCTCGTCGCGCGGCATCGGCAAGGCGATCGCCGAGGAGATGGCAGTGCACGGCGCGAGGGTCGTGATCTCGAGCCGCAAGCAAGACGCTTGCGACAGCGTCGCCGCGGCGATCAATGCGAAGCACGGCGCGGGCAGCGCGATTTCGGTGCCGGCGAACATTTCGTCGAAAGAGAGCCTGCAGCAGCTCGTGAACCGGACGCGCCAGGCGTTCGGGCGCATCGATGCCCTGGTCTGCAACGCCGCATCGAACCCCTACTACGGGCCACTGGCCGGCATCAGCGACGAGGTCTTCCGCAAGACCCTCGACAACAACATCATCGCCAACCACTGGCTGATCTCGATGGTGGCGCCCGAGATGCTGGAGCGCGGCGAGGGCTCGATCACGATCATCTCGTCGGTCGGCGGCCTGAAGGGATCGACCGTGATCGGCGCTTACTGCATCTCGAAGGCCGCCGACATGGAACTCGCGCGTTGCCTGGCCGACGAATTCGGCCCGCGCGGCGTGCGCGTCAACTGCATCGCGCCGGGGCTGATCCGCACCGATTTCGCGAAGGCGCTGTGGGACGACCCTGCCACGCTGCAACGCGCGACCGCGGTGGCGTCGCTGAAACGCATCGGCGAGCCGCACGAGATCGCCGGTGCCGCAGTGTTCCTGGCCTCACGCGCCGGCGCCTTCACCACCGGGCAGACGATCGTGATCGACGGCGGCGCCACGAGCAGCGGGGGTGGATGATGACGAACCGCCTCGCAGGCAAGGTCGGCCTCATCACCGGTGCAGGCTCGGGCATCGGCCGCGCCGCGGCGCTGCTGTTCGCTGCCGAAGGCGCGCGCCTGATCCTGGGCGACAAGAACCCCAGCGTGCACGACACCGTGGCTCAGGTGCTGGACGCCGGCGGCGCAGCCATCGGCATGCAGATGGACGCCGGCGCCGAAGCCGATGTCGCGGCGATGGTCGCGACTGCGCTGCGATGCCACGGCCAGCTCGATATCGCCTTCGCCAACGCCGGCATCTCGGGCGGCATGGCCGGCATCTTCGACCTGACAGCCGAAGCCTGGACCGAGATCCTGCGCGTGAACCTGATCGGCCCCTGGCTCATGGTCAAGCACGCCGGCAAGGTGATGGCCGATGCCGGCCGCGGCGGCGCCATCGTCTGCACCGCTTCGGTGGCGGGCCTGCGCTCCGGCGCCGGCGGGCCCGCGTACTCGGCGTCGAAGGCCGGCGTCATCAACCTCGTGATGGTCGCGGCGCAGCAGTTGAGCGAAACGAATGTGCGCGTGAACGCGCTCTGCCCCGGCCTGACCGAAACCGGAATGACGCAGCCCGTGTTCGACCTCGCCCGGCAGCGCAACGTCACCGACAAGATCGGCCGCCTCAATCCGCTGCGCCGCGCAGCGCAGCCCGAGGAGCTGGCACGCGTGGCGCTGTTCCTCGCGTCGGACGAAGCGAGCTACGTCAACGGCCAGGCGATTGCGGTGGACGGCGGGTTGTCGAGTTCGCATCCGGTGACGAGGCAGAGCATGGGCAAGACTGCGGTTTGAGGTGGCCTGACTGCGCGCCATCACTCCGATCCCGCCGGTGGTGGGCGGGTTGCCGCCACGACCCTTGGAGCATGCGATCCTGCCGTGTCGGAGCAAAAGGCCCCGGCCTGCGCTCTCAGAGCGTGACCATACCCAGACTCGCCCCACCGCACACATACAGCACCTGCCCGGTGACAAAGCTGTTGCCCGGATCGACGAAGAAGTCCACCGCGCGCGCCACGTCTTCGGGCGTGCCCAGGCGCTTGACCGGAATCGCAGCGGCGAGCTTGCGCTCGCGTTCGCTTTCGGCGGGAATCACTTCATGGAACATTTCGGTGCCGCGGATCGGCCCGGGTGCGACCACGTTGACCGTGATTCCATCGGCCGCGAGTTCGAGCGCCCAGGTGCGCGCCAGACCGATCATTCCGGCCTTGGTCGCCGCGTAGGCGCTGCGTGTGGCCAGGCCGAGGGCCCCGCGCGACGACAGCAGCACGATGCGCCCGAAGCCTTTGCCTCGCATCGCCGGCAGCGCCGCCTGCACCAGCGCGATGGCGCTGCCCAGGTGCAGTTCGGTCAGCGCGTCGAGGTCGTCGAGCTTCACGTCCGCGAGCAGCGCGGGGCGGATGCTGCCGGCGTTGTGCACCAGCGTCGTGATCGCAAAGCGCTGCACCGCCTCGCGCGCGGCCTGCGCGGTGGCGGCGCGGTCGGCGAGGTCGACGCTGATGCTGCGCAGGCGCGGGTGCGTGATATCGGTAGGCCGGCGCGCCAGCGCGACCACCTCGTAGCCGCTGGCCAACAGGTGTTCGCAGATCACTTTGCCGATGCCGGCGCTGGTGCCGGTGACGAGGGCGACGCCGCGATCTGCCATCTTCAAACCGCCGCCGGCGAAAGGTCTCTGCGCAGCGTCGCAGCGCGCGGCCGGCGCTGCGGCAGCAAGCGCGCCTCGGGTCGGCGCTCCGGCAGCAAGTGCGCTTCGATCTGCGCTGCGCGCGGGCCCGCGTTCGCACTCATCCCGCCACCAACGCCAACACCCGCAACGGGCTGCCGCTGCCCTGCTGGATCTTCAGCGGCGGGCAGATCAACAGCGCGCCGGTAGCAGGCAGTTGGTCAAGGTTGCTCAGGCACTGCAGGCCATAGCGCCCCGCGCCGTGCATGAAGTAGTGGCACGGGTAAGGTGGGCGCAGGTGGTAGCCCTGGCCGGCGTCGGTGCCGATCGCCTCCGAGCCGAAACCGAGCACGTCGCGCTCTCGAACCAGGAACTGCACCGCCTCGCTGCTCGGCCCGGGCGTGTGCTGGCCGGTCTCGTCGAAGTTCTGGTACGCCTCGGGGTCGTGGCGCTTGCTCCAGTCGGTGCGCATCAGGACCCAACTGCCGGCAGCGATGCGGCCGTGCGCGGCCTCGAAGGCTTCGATGTCGGCCACGCTCATCAGGTAGTCGGGGTCGGCCAGCGCCTGCACGTGACAGTCGATCACGCTGGCCGCCGCGACGAAGTGCTGCACCGGTATCGTGTCCACTGCATTGTTCGGCAAGTGCCGGCCTGAGATCCAGTGGATCGGCGCGTCGAAGTGCGTGCCGGTGTGTTCGCCGCAGGAAAAATTGTTCCAATACCAGCCCGGGCCGCGCTCGTCGTAGCGCGACACCTCCTCGATGCGGAACGGCCAGCATTGGCCCATCTCGGGCGGTAGCGCGATCTGCGGAAACTCGGGCGTGAGCGTCTGCGTCAGATCGACGACGCGGATGCCGCCGCTGTTCAGGGCGCCCGCAAGTGCGGCCAGGAGCTGGGTGGGTGTCATGGTCTGAGTGCCGGCAGTCTGCCTCATCCCCCGGCCGCGAGTTCGCGCTCGAGCACCTTCGGGTTGTCGCGCCATCGCTCCAGCCACTCCTGCGCCACGTCGCCGGGGTACAGGTCTTCAACGCCGTCGCGCAGCGCTTTCACGATGCTGCTGGCCAACGCCTCGGGCGAGAGCTTGGGCGGGGGCATGTTCTGGTTCCACTCGTCGTCGATGGGGCCGGGGAAGACGTTGATGACGCGGATGCCGCTCGCGCGCAGCTCGGCGCGCTGGCATTGGGCGAGCGAGTGCGCCGCCGCCTTGCTCGCTGAAAAAGTGCCATGCGGCGGGAAGTTGGCGAGGGCGTAGATCGACAACAGGTTGACCCATGCCGTGGCATGCGTCGCGCCATCGGCGGCGCGGCCCTGGAGCGCAGGGCCGAACTCCTGCGCCAGGCGCAGCAGCCCGAAGTAGTTGATGTCCATTTCGGCCTTCGCCACGTCCAGGCCGCGTCGCGCGCCGATACCGAAGGTGCGGTGCACTTCGGCGTTGTTGATCACGATCTCGACCTTGCCGCCGATCTCGCCGGCAAGCGCCGTCACGGATCGGCCATTCGTCAGGTCCAGCGGCACCAGGCTCACCTGCGGCAGCGCCGTGATGTCGTGCAAGCCACTGCCATGGCGCTTCCAGGGTTCGGCGTGGCCCGCCCAGACGATGTCGGCACCGGCCGCCACGAGCGCACGCACCAGTGCCTGGCCCACGCCCGTCATCGCGTCGGTCACGAGCACCTTGCGGAACTTCGGGTCGCTCGTCATTTCGCGCAGCATTGTGTCGTCGGCCATGTTCGGTGTCTCCGGGTCGGGGTAGGCGATGACGACGGCGCGCCCGGCACGGTCGAGCCGCGCGCCGACCTTGATCCGCTGGCCGGCGCTGGCCACGTCGCCGTGCAGGTGCGCCATCAGCGTCGGCCCGGCGTTCAGCTGCACCAGGCCGAGGCGCCAAGGCAGGCGTTCGCGGAAGAACAGATCGTTGCTGTGGTGCAGGACGGTCGTCGCCAGCAAGCACCCTGTTCCGCTTTGCGCACGCCACTTCAGGTGCGGCGAGAGACAAGCACAACAGGCTTCGCGCGGCGGGTATTGCACCGCGGCGCAGTCGTCGCAGACCTGCAATTCGAAGCGGCCCTCGGCGCCGGCCACGGTCAGGCCCAGCGCCACGCGGCTGCGGCCCCAGGGCGGCAGGTTCATCTGCGGCGTGCGCCGCACCGGGTTCTTGCGTTTGGGTTTCATCAGCGGCATGGTCATGACGCTGCGCCCAAGGTCTTCGGCATGGTCATGACGCTGCGCCCAAGGTCTTCGGCATCGTCATGACGCCGCGCCCAAGGTCATCACCATCGTCATGACGCGGCTCCCGCAAAGCGCCGCCGTCATGCCGCTCGGCCCAGAATCGCGGCGCCGGTGCACAGGCAACGGTCGTAGGTGACCATGCCGAAGCCACTCACCAGGCCGAGCTGCGCGCCCGGCACGGCCCGCCCCGGCGCTGCGTCGGTGAGCTGGCGGATCGCCTCCGTCATGCCGATGAAGCCGCCCGCGGCCCCGGCCTGGCCGCTCGAGAGTTGCCCGCCCGAGGTGTTGTTCGGAAAGTCAGCGTCGAACCTGAAGCGGTGCGCGCGCACGAATGCCGGGCCTTCGCCCTTCTCGCAAAAACCGAGGTCCTCGAATTGCATCATCACGATCACAGGATAGTCATCGTAAGTCTGCACGAAGTGAATCTCGGCCGGCTTCGCGCCGGCCATCGCATACAGCTCGGGCAAGTCGACACGCCAACCGCCGCGCACCATGATCGGGTCGTCGCCGTACGCGTTGTGGCGCTCGATCGCGCCACGCAGCGTGGCGTAGGCCAGGCCCTGGTCGCGCGCACGCTGTTCGCTCATCACCAGAAACGCCTCGGCGCCGGCGCAAGGCATGACGCAGTCGAACAGGTGGATCGGCTCGGCGATAGGCCGCGCGCTCATGTATTCGTCCAGGGTAAGCGCCTTCTTGAACAGACGCGGGCCCGAACTCGCCAGACCCGCCAATGCGTTGGCGCGCTGATCGATGCAGATGCGGGCAAAGTCTTCACGCGTCGCGCCGAACTGCTTCATGTAGTTGGCGGTGATCATCGCGAAGATCGCGTTCGGCCCGCCCGAGCCGTAGGGGTAGGTCGCATCGCGCGCGAAGCCGCTGAACGAGCCGAGCATCAGGCGAAATGAATCGACATGGTTCGTGTCGGCGGCAACGCAGGCGACCACGCTCGCGTCGCCCGCCTGCACCGCACGCGCGGCGCGGCGCAGCGCCATCACGCCGGACGCGCCGCCGTTGGGCAGATGATCGAGCCAGCGCGGGCTCAGGCCGAGGTGCTGGGTCACGCCGACAGCAGTGTCCGGGCCGAGCGAAAAACTGCTGACGGTCAGGCCATCGATTTCATCTTTCGCGATGCCGCTGCTGCGCACCAAGGCGTGGATCGCCTGGCCGATAAACCAATGCGCGCTGTGCGTCGAGTAGCGCACATAAGGCACCGTCACGGGAACGGCAACGGCGACGCCCTCATACCCTTTGCGCGTGATGCTGCGGGTCATGTCAGTTGCCGCGGCGTGCCTGGCATGAGCCCGCGCTGGGCAAGGCACGCTTTTGGCACTTTGCCGACCTGTGAACGTCCGCTATGCGTGCGACGTTCGGCGCGGCGCGGCAGGCGGCACCCGGCGGGGGCTCATGCTGGGGCGGTCTCCGCTTCGCTCCGACTGCACTGTGCTGCTCGGTCCGGGGTCGCGCCGCTAAACTCGCTGCGTTCGCTGCGCTCACTACGCTCAAACAGACGCGGCGAGTCAGTTTTGGATGCGCGCTGGCGCGCGCCGACCCCGGCCCTGCGCTGCTCGTCGCCCCAGAAATCGCCCCCGCCGGGTGCCGCCTGCCGCGCTCCAACCGTTCGGTTCTCTGCGACGAAAAACCAAGACCTATTGATCTGCGCGCCTCCAAGCGAGCTAGGAGGGGTCTCAGAGGCGCTGTCAAACGCAGGTGGTGTTCGCAACGAAGACCACAACCGTTGCAGCGCGGCTGGTGGTACCCGCAGGGGGCGATTTCTGTGGCGGCGAGGAGCGCAGCCTTGGAGTCGGCGCGCGCAGCGCGCATCCAAAACTGACTCGCCGCACCTGTTTGAACGTAGCGAACGAAGTGAGCGAAGTGAGTTTGCGGCGCGACTCCAAGGCGAGCACCACAGCGGAGTCGGAGCGAAGCGGAGACCGCCACAGCATGAGCCCCCTGCGGGTACCGCCTGCCGCGCCGCGCAAACCTTGACTCGCAAAAGCGGACCCGCGCGAACGGCTGCAACGGGCCGAAAGACGTCCCACGCTCCTCACTCGATGCGGCGCGTTTCATCCTGGTTACGCTGCGACGTACTTCGCCTGGTGGGAACGCGCGCAAAGTCGAACGCCGCGCGCTGATCTCGGGGCGCGCGCGGCATTGGCCCGCGGCTCGCGGTTCGCGCTGCAAGCGCAACCACAGCCAGGCACAGGGCGCTGCGGCAAATCCAATCGCCTCATGCCGTCTCTTGCCGCTTCTTCATGGCACGAGTATCGATGCAGTGCGGCTGGCCCGGCAGCGCGAGTGCCAGCGCCTTCAATTCGCCACGCTGGATTTTTTGGGACGCGGTCAGCGGCAGCTCGTCGACGAAGGCGACGTAGCCCGGCGCCTTGAAGTAGGCCAACTGCGCGAGTGCGTGCTGCACGATGCGCCGCGCGAGCGCGTCGCGCCGGTCCGGGGCGACGCGCTCGTGGGTGACGATGCAGGCCAGCACTTCATCGCCGCGCAGCGCATCGGGCGTGGCGGCGACGGCGCAGGCTTTGACTTCGGGAGTCTGGTTCAAGACACTTTCCACTTCCACCGCCGAGATGTTCTCGCCGCTGCGCCGAATCACGTTCTTGCGCCGGTCGATGAAATGCAGCAGGCCCTGCGCATCGCGGCTGACGATGTCGCCGGTGTGAAACCAGCCCTGGGCCCAGGCTTCATGCGTGGCCGCTTCGTCCTTCAGGTAGCCGGCGAAGAACCCGTCGCGGGGGTCGGCACCGGCGCTGCGCACCCACAACTCGCCGGGTTGGCCGACGCCGGCCTCTTCGCCGTCGTCGCCGTCGTCGCCAACCACGCGCACGCGCACATCGCCCGTCTCACGGCCGAAGCAGTTCGTGCCCACGCAGCGCGGCTCGGCGTTGGCCATGATCACGGCGCCGGCCCCGGTTTCGGTCATGGCCCAGGCCTCCAGCAGCGGAAAGCCGAAGCGCGCCTCGAATCCTGCGTGCAGCGCCTTGTCGACGCCGGCGCCGAAGCCGAAACGCACGCCGTGGCTCGCATCGTCCGGGCTCGGCGCCGCCTTCATCAACATCGACGGCATCACACCGAGGTAGTGCACGGCCGTGGCGCGCGACTCGCGCACGCTGGCCCACCAGGTGCCCGGGTGGAAGCGGTCGACCAGCACCAGGCAGCCGCCGGTGAGCAGCATCGCGAGGGTCGAGAACGCCATCGCATTCATGTGCACCAGCGGCAGCGGCGTGAGCAATCGCTCGACGCCCGGGCGCAACGCACACAAGCCGCCGAGGCCCGCATACCAGCGGCCGGCGTGCAGGAAATAGCGGTTCGGCAGGATGCAGCCCTTGGGCCGGCCCGTCGTTCCCGAGGTGTAGAGCAGCGCGCACTCGCTCAGTTCATTCGGTGCCGTGCCGGCCAGCGGCAGCTTGCGCGGTGCCGCCGGCGGCGTGGCGCCATCAGCCACCAGGCCAAGTTGCCGGTGCGCTGCCTGCGCCGCGCTGCGGAGGCCGGCGT
>Ga0315281_10003512_pt1 | contig 22921 bp, 16 predicted proteins | sample YL17G07_0_MG_FD_204540 | JGI IMG/M metagenome (GOLD analysis project Ga0315281, IMG submission 204540) | Sediment microbial communities from Yellowstone Lake, YNP, Wyoming, USA - YL17G07_0 | ecosystem: Environmental > Aquatic > Freshwater > Lake > Sediment | place: USA: Wyoming | collected... | reverse complement strand
GCGTAGTTGTCGTTCGAATCCTTCCGCGTGACCTTTTCAAAAAGCTCGATCGCCTCTTCGTAGCGGCCGAGGCGGGACAGATCGATTCCCCGGTTGGTTTCCGCGCGCGAAAGAGCCGGGTCGTAGCGAATCGCTTCGGTGTAGGATTTCTCGCCTTCCTCGAATCGACCGAGCGTGTCGAGAGAAACCGCGAAATTGTAATGGGCCATCGCGAAGTCCGGTCGAATCTCGATCGCACGCCGGAACGCGGCGAGCGCCCCTTCGTCGTTTCCGAGAGTCGCCCGGCAAATTCCGATCTCGAAGTGAATCTCGGCCGTAGCGGGCGCCAGCTCGACTGCTTTCTCGAAGAGCGCGAGGGCGATCGCGTAGTCTCCCTGCCAGAGGTGCTGGAGGCCGTCGCCGTAGAGCCCTTCCGCCGACGAGGGCCACCGTTTTCGCCCGTCGGCGCTCCACTCGGCGAGCGTTTTCGGCCTGCCGGACTTGAGTCTCGCAATCCGATCCGCAGGAATGGCGAAATTCAGGTTCTGCCCGCGAACTGACCGCATCGTTGCGATTCCGACGACCTCCCCCTTCATGTTGACCACGGGGCTTCCGCTCGATCCGTCGGAGATCGGCGCGGTAACCTGAACGATTCGGCCGAATCCAGGAACTTCGCGAACGGCAGAAACGATGCCGTCGGAAACGGTCCCTTCGTAGCCGAGGGGCGAGCCGATGACGACGACCCGCTCACCCTCCTCGACGGCGGTTGCGCGGACGCTCAGAAAACGGATCGGGTCCGCCGCCAAAGTCTTCGATCGCCGGTGTCCGCTCGCCCTTTTCTCCAGACGACTCGACTTCGATTTTTCCGCGAGACCGCCACCCTCCGGGAACAGTTTTAATCGAACGAGGTCGGCTTCGAGACTCTCGGCGAGAAGGCTTTCCACGGAGATCGTGCGGCCATCGTTCGTCTTCACGGAGGCGTGGTCGCTTCCTTCGATGACGTGCCGGTTCGTGACCACCTCGCCCGTGCGGCTGACGAAGAATCCGCTGGCCTGGCTCGTTTCGTTCCCGGCGGCATCGTAAGCGGTGATCGTGACGACACTCGGTTTGATCTTCCGGACGATGTGAGCGACCCCCTCCACGGCCAACACCGGTCGAGAGGCCGCAGTGAGAGCGAGCGCACAGAGGACGATCAAGACGGCCGATCGCCATTGCCGAGCCGCCAGCCCGAATCGAGCGGTCATCGAGCTCCCTTCGGCCGCCGGTCCGAACGGGGAACCGCCGACTCAAATCCGAGCCGGGTTCGAATGCGATTGAAGTCATATTCGTTTCCGGATTCGGTTTGCGGCCGGCGCTCCATGGTGGCGAGAAGCGCCTCGACCTTCGCCCGGCCGAGCGGGTGTCGCACGGCCTCGCTCGGTGTTTCGCCGCCGAGCGCCGGGAGTTTCTCGTCGATCCAGGTTTCGTAGTGAGCTTCGAGAATTTCGCGGAGCTTCGCGCGGACTTCCGGAAGATCCTGCAGCTCCTGGGCCTTCCGTTGCATCGGGGTCGGCGGACGATGTCTCGCCTCCTCGATCATTTTCTCCATGTTCGAGATCACGGTTCGAGCGTGCTTCACCCGGTCTCCCAGCCGCCTCTCGATCTCGGCGCGGATTCTTTCGGAGCGCTCCCGCGAATTCACTTCCACAGTGAGAGCCCGGCCGGCAATCGCAATGAGTCCGAGGGACGTGTTGTCCAGGCCGCCGTGTGCGGAGTTTTTTTTCTTCGACCAGTGGATCTCCGCCCGGGCGATTCGTCCGCCGGGGCCCCGCTCCGCCCTTGCGAGCACGTCGTCTTTCGACGAGGTGACTTCGAGGTCCGCGAGGAGGCCCGTTGCCTCCTCGGCCGAGGCGATCTCGAACTCGAGCTTGTGCAGGGCGAGCGCCTCGCCATCGGTGTTCATGAGGCGGGGGAGAACCGGGTTTCGTCTCCGGTCGGCGAGTGACAGGTACAACCCGCGAATGGCGTCGGCTTCACGCTTCAAGGTCCCCGCCGTGATTCCACCCTTGGGTCGAATCTCCTCGGCCAGATCGAGGAACGGAATCTTCGCGTCCGGCTCGAGCGCGATCTCAGCGATGCCGGCGAGAAGAACGAGATGGTCGAACGTCAGGAGCTTCGTGTAGATGAGATCGCCCTCGCGGAGCAAGCTCGAAGCCGTTCGTTCGGTGACTTCGAAGCGGCCGCCGCGAAAGATGTCGGAGAGCACGAATCCCGATCCCTTCCGGACGTCGCCAACTTCGTAAACGCTGAAGGGTTGGCGAATCTCCTCTTCGATCGTTCGGCGTTCGAGCTCGGGAAGACGATCTCCCTTCGCGGCGAGAAACCTCTCGCCGATGGAAAGCCGCCGCCGATCCGCGGGTCTCTCCCGCCAAACGTCGGCCATCGGCTCCCAGTTGAAGAAGAACCACATCCAGAACGCCTCGCTGTCGGGCCAGGACCCATCGTCGTGCTCGCGCGGAGTGCCGAAGTAGAAATCGATCTGCGCCAATTCTAAGACTTCGGAAATGCACGATTCCTTGACGAAACGGAGGATCTTCGCAGGAATGGCTTCGCGGGTTCCGCGGAGCCGCGACCAGAGGAGATCGACCGGCGGCCCAGCCTCCGTCACGAGGCAGCATTTCTTGAACTTTTTCCCGCTGCCGCAAGGGCACGGGTCGTTGCGTTGAGCTTTCAAACTACCTCCCAGGCGATAACTCTTTCGCCGGATGATCGAGAATCGTCCGGATCGAGATCTTATCAATCCACCGATCGGCGAAGACGGAGAAGGGCGGGATGGGGCGATCGAGAGAACATCTCGCACACGGGGAACACCGGGCTCAACCCCGGCCTGCCTGCGCACGAACCCATGAAAGAGAGCTTGCCCCGCGAAAGCGGTGGACTCTACCGCGAGGGCGAGGGCGCCGAAGGCGAGTAGAATTATGGCGAACGGAGGAGCGACCCGTGACCATTGCCAAGAACGAAGTCATCGAGCTCATGAAAGACCTCCCTGACCCGCTCGAAATCGAAGAGCTCATGTACCGGCTCTACCTGCGGGAGAAGTGGGAAGAGGGCGAAGCGGATATCGCCGCCGGACAAACGTTTACGCTGGAAGAGATCCGGGCGCAGGTTGCTTCGTGGCGGCCGTAGAGTTCTCCCGAGCGGCTCGAAACCACCTCAAAGAGATTCACGACCACATCGCCCGCGACTCGCCGGCGGCCGCGGAAGCGCTTATCGCGGAGATCATCTCCAGGGTTGAACAGATCGTTCTCTTTCCGGAAAGTGGCCGCATGATTCCGGAATCTTCCGAGACGGCAAAGCGTGAAATTCTTGTCGGAAACTACCGAGTTTTGTACCGCCTCGGAAGCGATCCGATTTGGATCGTTGCCATCGTCCACGGCCGGCGGCTCCTTCCGGTGCGGCACCTGAAATCCTAACAACTCCCCCTGCGCCCGGCCGCGCGAGAAGCGATCTGGGCGAAAAAGCAGGGGCCGAAGTATTCCAAATCAGCCGATCTCGGCGAAACCCTCTGTGCCAACATAGCCGAGACAGGTACCTCCTCCTAAATTAGACTACAAAGAGGGCGGAGAGGCAGGCGCAGACGAAGCGAAGTTTGGCTGTGGTGAGCGGGATTCGTGGCGCTTCTGGGAGGCAGGCAGTGGGTGGCCTGGGTGGTCGTGGGGGCGCGGGGGCCCCGCTGGGGTGGGGTGGGGCGGGGGGTATGGGGGGTGGAAGCGCGCGGGCGCGCCGCTATGGCACCACGGCGGCGCGTGCCGAGGCTGGTCGATTCCCTGGTGAGTCGGAAAAAACATCCATAGTCGGACATGAACCAACCGACGATCGGGCTGCAAAAGGCAATACAGCGCAACGCTTTTCAGCTCCCGACCCCGAGGTCTCTTCAAATCGGGCGCGCCGAAGGTTTACGGTCGCCTACAAGCTGGAAATTCTGCGAAAGGCGGATGCCTGTACGGAACGGGGCCAGCTCGGCGTTCTTCTGCGTCGCGAAGGCCTCTACGCGTCCAGCGTCATCAGCTGGCGTCGTCAACGCGAACAAGGCGTTCTCGACGGGCTCACGCCTCGAAAGCGCGGCCGCAAAGCTCGCCCCGTTGATCCGCTGGCCCGCAAGCTTCGGGACGTTGCCGGAAAGCGATTCACCGCCGGCGTCGTGCTCTACGACGGAGAGACCAGCGGAAGCTTTGGTGATCGACTATTCGCGGTGCCGGTGCGGGCGCTGTGGGAAAAGACCCGCTGAGATCAGCGAAGGGCGGCGAATCGAATTTATTTCCCCAGCTTCCCCAGCTTCTCCACCCGCCCTGCGTGCCGACCGCCCTCGAATTTCGCGGCGAGAAACTCTTCGAGAATCGCGATGGAGTTGCCTTCGCCGGTCACTCGCGCACCGAGGCACAGCACGTTGGCGTCGTTGTGCTGCCTTGCGAGACGCGCCTGGAAAATGTCTTCGACGACGGCGGCGCGCACCGCAGGGAAGCGGTTCGCTGCCATCGACATGCCGATGCCCGATCCACAGACCAGGAGCCCGAGCTCGGCCTCTCCGGCGGCCAGGGCCTGCGCCACTTTCGCGGCGTAGTCGGGATAGTCGACCCGGTCGGCGGTGTCGACTCCGAAGTCGGTGACTTCATGACCGGCGGCGCGCAAATAATCGACGAGCGCTTTCTTCAATACGTATCCCGCATGGTCGGCGGCGGCGGCGAATTTCATCGTGGCGCTCCTTTGCTGGGAATCCAGGGAAGTCCTTTTGTGACAATTTCCTCGCTGGGCGCGGCGAGGGTGGGTCGATGGCGGGGGCGGAGGACGAGGCGCACCGGAGCTGTGGCAGCGCCACAGCGAGGAGCGACCGAGGACGACAACCCCGTCAGCGGCCCGCCATCGCCGCGACCCGCTACACGTTCCTCCACTCGGCCCCCGACGGGTACGCTCCGGTCAGAGCGCCGTATTCGCTGAGGGCGTAGGTGTCGGTCATGCCGGCGAGATGGTCGGCGATCAGACGGAGAAACATCGGGCGGTTCCTGTAATTCCGTTTCACTTCGACTTCGGCATTGGCCAGCGGAACTTCACGAAGATAGGGAACGCCCCCTTCTTCGCTGTACCTCTTGAGGACGTAGTCGGCGATCAGTCTCGGGTTCTCGTGATAAGCCGAGAAGAGGCCGCGAACCACGATTCGCGCACGCCCGTCGTTCCGGGCGATGGGGAACATCTGGATGACGTAGCGATAAACGAATTCCTTGAGGTCGTGGTACATCCGTTCGCCGTCTTTCGAAAATGAAACCAGCGAACCGGGCAGCTTGTCCTTCTTTCGCTGGAAGTCTTCCGGGGAAGAGACCTTCTGATCCGTCAGCCATTTTTCGATCCGAGCGGCGGAAGCGACGATGAGGTCGGTGACGAGGATGGCGATGATTCCCCGGATCAGGCGGGCGCGGCCGATCAGAGAAATCGAATCACCCGACTCCCCCTCGAGTGCGCCGGTGACACCTGCGATTTCGACCTCCCGAAGGCGCGAGGGCGCGAGCCCGGCGAGGCCGTCTTCGAGATCATGCGCCTGCTGCGCGATTTCATCGGCCCACGAAACGATCTGCCCCTCGAGATGGCAGGCGCGGTCGAGGCGCAGCCCCTCGCGCTCCGGAAGGGGAAACGGAAAATCCTTTTTCCAGGTCGTGTGCTTCAGGATTCCCTCCCGCGATTCGTCCGTCAGGTTGATCCCCGGCATTTCGTAACGACGCTCGAGAAGGTCGACGATCCTCACCGATTGATAGTTGTGCTTGAACGAACCGGCTTTGGCTGCGACTTCCCTGGGCAGGATCACCTGCTCGTCGGTTCCGGTCAGGATCCAGTTGAGAACTTTTTCTCCCGAGTGCCCGAACGGAGTGTGCCCCAGGTCGTGCCCGAGCGCGCACGCCTCGGCGAGGTCTTCACTCAGCCGGAGCGCGCGCGCGATGGTCCGGGCAATTTGCGAGACCTCGAGAGTGTGGGTGAGACGCGTCCGGAAATGGTCCCCCTCGAAAGGGATGAAAACCTGCGTCTTGTGCTTGAGCCGTCGAAACGCCCGCGAGTGAACGATTCGATCGCGGTCGCGCTGGAAAGCGGTTCGATACTCCGTCGACGGGTGAGCGAGATCCCCCTCGGAGCTCACCTCGCGCCGGCGGGTGGCGAACCGCGACCGGGAAGCCGCGAGCGAAAGACCCGCCTCTTCCGCCTCGGACATCGTCTTCCGAAGGGTTTCGAGAACGTCCGCCGACGGCCGCGCGATTTTCTTTCGTTCCGCCATGCCGCGAGCTTATCCCGAAACTTCCGCGGCGTGACCGGTCCGCTCGATCCACCGCAGGGCCTCTCCCGCGAGAACCAGCGACCCCGCAACCAGAATCACATCCCCGGGCCCTGCCAGCTCGCGGGCCCGTTCGAGTGCGCGCTCCAGCTCCGGCTCGCAATCGATTTTCGTTTCCGGCGACACGTCACGAATCATTCCGGCGAGCTCGATTTCCCCTCTCGCCCTTTCGGAATGCGGCCGCGTCGCGACCACGGACTTTGCGGCCCGGACCAGCGGCGCCGCAATCCCGGCCGCATCCTTGTCCGCCAGAACACCCAGAACCAGAATCATTCCGCCGGCAATCCCCGCCTCGACCAGAAACTCCGCCGTCGACGCGGCGCCATCGGGATTGTGGCAGCCATCGATCAGATAGGTCCGGCCATCGACAATCTGGCGGTCGAGCCGGCCAGGCCAGCGGGTCTGCCGGACTCCGCGCACCAGTGAACCGGTGTCGACGTTCGAATATCCGATCGACCCGAGGGCTTTGGCGGCGAGAACCGCGACCCCGGCGTTCGTGGCCTGATGCCGTCCGGCAAGAGGCGTCTCGAGCTCGAGGCGCCCCGCGCCGCTGTCGAAAACGAATCGCGTCCCGGTCATGGAAGTCGAAATGTCCGAAAGGGAGAGCGGATCGAGAACCTGGAGCGGCGAGCGAACGGCCTCGGCCACTTTTCGGATGACGGCCAGGGCCTCCGGGCTTTGCGGCGCCGAAATCGAAAGGCGATCGATCTTGAGAATTCCCGCTTTTTCGCGTGCGATCTCGCCCGCCGTCGTGCCCAGCTGAAAAGTGTGATCGATGGAAACCGGCGTGAGGATCGACGCGATCGCGGGCGCGAGATTCGTCGCGTCGCAGCGCCCACCGAGGCCCACTTCGAGAATCGCAACGTCCACCCGCTCCTCCGCGAGAATGAGAAACGCCGCTGCGGTGAGGGCTTCGAAGTAGGTGGCTTCGGAAGCCGCCGGCGAGGCGCCGCCCGTCGCGACCCTGCGAACGGCCGACAGAGCCTCCGCGAGCCGGTCTTTCGCCACTTCTTCTCCGCCGAGCCGCAATCGCTCGGTGACACGAATCAAATGCGGGGAGCTGTAAAAACCGGTGCGGTAACCGGCGGCCCGAAGAATCGAATCGAGCGTCGCTGCCGTCGAACCTTTTCCATTCGTCCCTGCAACGAGAACGGAAGGGAATTTTCGTTCCGGCTTTCCGAGAGAGGAGCAGAGCGCGGCGATCCGCTCGAGCCCGGGAGACATCCCGCGGGAGACGAGCGAATCGAGCCAGTCGAAACATCCATGAACCTCGGCACGGCCGGACACAAACGGAATCATAGCGAGAGTGAGGGATGCCTCCGGAAAAATCCCCGGTGCAGGGAGCGAAGGCGAGGCTCCCGGGTATGATTGGTCCGTCAGGGGCGGACCTTCTCCCGGAAGCTCCAGGGCCGCTTCAACGAAAGGAAACGATTCCATGTCGATCTCCTCATTCCGGCCGGCCCGCGCTTCGCTCGTCTTCGCATTCGTTCTGGCCGCGCTGTTTCTCGCGGGAGCGAGCAGCCGCGCCACCGTCTACGTTCTGGGAAGCGACACCAGCCTCGTGAACCAGGCCGGCGCGATCGCGCTGGTTCGAATCGAAACCATCGACGAGCGCCCTTATCCCGGAGTGCGCACCGCAACGATGATTCGAGCGCGAATCGAACAGAGCCTGAAAGGTTCGCTCGAGGGGCGCGTCGACTTCGAGCTGCCCGGGGGATCGAACGGAAGCGGATCGCTGCGGATCGATGGGATTCCGAGATATCAACCGGGGGACCGTGTTCTTGTTTTCCTCGACCGGACGGCTCAAGGAACCTGGCGCCCGCTGAACTGGTCGCTCGGGTCGTTTCTCGTCATGAAGGAATCGAGCACCTCCGATCGGCTGGTCGTCGTGCGCGATTTCGGCCGCGGATCTCTCCCCCTCGATGGAACGGGGCGCCTGACAACCGATCCGCCGCGAGATCTCCGTCTGTTTCAGCTGTTCATTCGCAACATCGCCGCGAAACGTCCCGGAGCGGCGAATTATTTTCGCCCGGACGCGACTCCCGTTCCTGTCGACCCGTCCCGGTACAAGTTGTTCGATACCCCTTTTCGGTGGACGAACTTCGACGACGGAGGAAGCGTTTCGGTGTTCGCGGGTGCCGTCCCGCAATCCGGAGTTGCGGGAGGAGGCTATGAGCAGGTTCAGTCCGCACTCTCCACCTGGAACGGCGACCCGGGCTCCCGAATCGCCTACGTTTACGGCGGAACAACCTCGGCCACTGCGGGGTTCACCGCCGCCGATGGCAATAACGTGATTCTGTTCAACGATCCGAACCACGAATTGCCGGCGTTCAGCTGCACCAATGGCGGCGTTCTGGCGGTCGGCGGAATCCAGAATCCCGACTCCTTTCCGACTTCGACCGTCAACGGAACGGTTTTCCTCATCACGAAAGAGTGCGACGTCATCGTGAACAGCGGGCTCGACTGTTTCCTCGCGACCGCAACCGGACCCAACGATCTGGCCGAGGTTCTCACCCATGAGATCGGCCACACGCTCGGGCTGGGGCATTCCGACGACCCGAACGCGCTGATGTACTTCCTCTGTCACTGCGACGGCCGTGGCGCCTTCCTCACCGACGACGATCGCAACGGGGTGGCGTTCGTGTATCCCGAGTCCCTGGCGGCGAAACCCACCGCGAAGTTTTCGTTCAGCCCTTTGAAGCCGGTCGCGGTTTACGACTCGGTCGCATTCTCCGATCTTTCGTCCGGGAAACCAGCGAGCTGGGAATGGGATTTCGGCGACGGCGGAAAATCGACGGACCAGAATCCGACTCACACCTTCAATTCTTCGCAGTCGTTCAACGTCAAGCTCACCGTCACCAACTCGTTCGGCTCCGACTCGAAAACTCAGACGATCACCGTCGATCCCGCGCCGCTCAAACCGGTCGCGTCCTTCACGCTTTCGTCCAGCCAGTTGCAGGTTTTCGAACCCGTGACGTTCGTGGACACGTCGAGCAACAAGCCGACGGCCTGGTCCTGGGCTCTTGGCGACGGTGGAGTCGTCTCGGGTTCGAACAGCGCGACCCATTCCTACTCCTCGGAAGGAACCTTCATCGTCAAGCTGACGGTATCCAATCGCGCCGGATCGGACACGGCCAGCCAATCCATCACCGTCAAGAAACTCACCGGGATTCCCGAGGCGTCCTTCGAGACGCGGGACAGCGCGGGAACGCTTTACCCGGACGGCTCGACTCTCGAGCGCGGGAAGAAGTACACCTTCACCGACACGTCCACTCCGACCGCTGGAATGACTTTGACCGGATATGCCTGGAATTTTGGAGATCACGCGACCGGGAAGGGCAAGACCGTCACCCACACTTTCGTCACCTCCGCCGACTCCGTCATCGTGAGCGACGGAGCGACGCAGAGCGACAACGGCACGGGCTACGGGATCGCGACCTTTTCCCTCACCGGAATTCCTCCGGTTCCCGCCGTCGCCGGCTATCTGATTCCCGCCGCGGCGCATTCCCCGGGGGTGGGAACGGCGTACTGGAAAACCAACGTCACGATTTTCAATCCCTCGGCCGGCGATCCCTTCAACGGATCGACGACCATCTTCCCCGCGAATCGCGACAATGCGGGCGCCGAAAGCCGGCCGCTGGTCGACGCTCTCGCCCCCCGGGCCAGTACGACCCTCCCGGATGTTTTTGGAAATCCCGACATCAACCCGGACGAGGCCGTCTCCGGGGCCCTCTGGCTCTCCAGCGACAATTCGCCCAACGACCTCTGGCCGATCGTGACCAGCGTGACCTACAGCTCCGACCCGGCCCGCCCTGAGCTCGGAAGCTACGGCCAGATGATTCCGGCGCAGGTCGTCGCCGGAAACGGCACCACGGCAGCGGGAAATCTCTATCTCGAAGGGCTCCGTTCCGGTTCCGACTACCGCACCAACGTCGGGCTCGTGAACCTCGGGAAATCAACCGCGATCGTCTCGATCGACGCCCGGAGCGGCTCGACCGGCGCATCGATCGGAAGCAAACAACTCGCCCTCCGATCGAATGAACAACAGCAATTCGCGGTCACGAGTGCGAACTTCCCCGGGCTACAGGCATCCGACAATTTTTTCCTCATCGTCAAGAACGAAACCGCTTCGCCGGTGACGGCCTATGCGTCGGTCATCGACAACCGGACCAACGATCCCTCATTCGTCGGGTCGAGCCAGAGCCGCGCTTCCCGTCAAACTCTCGCCGGTGTCGCCGCGGCGACCGGCGCCCACGATACGGTCTGGCGGTCGGACGTGAATGTCCTGAACCTGGCGTCGACCGACATCACGGTGACGGCCATTTACAATTACGTCGATTCGACCGGAGAGGCGAAGTCCACGTCGAGGGCCGTCATCGTGAAGAAAGGCACTCAACAGATCTATTCCAACGCGGCGGCCGGCGGGCTGTTCAACGTCAACGGAAATTCGCTGGGAACCGTCACGATTTCTTCGTCGGCTGGCCAGGGATTCATCGCCTCGGCTCGAACCTACAATTCATCCGGGGGCGGCACGTTCGGACAATGGATCCCGGGCGTCGATTCCGACAGCGAGCTGGGGAACGCGAGCGTGGCCGAACAGGATCTCGTGGCGCTCCGCGTCGACGGGGCTTTCCGGACGAACATCGGCATCGTGAACAGCGCGGCCGATTCCGAAACGACCTTCCAGCTCGAGTTGTTGTCGCCGGACGGCTCCAGCGCGGCTCCGCCTTCTCTGGTCACGGTTCCCGCAGGCCGGTGGATCCAGAAAGACCTCGCATCGATCACCGGCGTGCCGGCGGGCTCGACTCTCGCGGCGCCCCTCGCGATCCGCGCAACCATCCCGGGATCGGGAGGCGGTTTCGTCTATGCCTCGGTCATCGACAACGTCACCGGAGATCCCGTGTTCGTGTCGCCGGTGACGCCGAAAGGAAATTGAGCGCGGAGACGAAGCTTCCTAATCGATCCCTTCGACCGGCGCCACGGGGTGCGGCTCGGAGGGATCGGTGGACGCGAGAATCATCGCGGCGACGACGAGCGCCCCTCCCCCCCATAACTTCGTCTGGAAGGCTTCGCGCCCCAGGAGCACCGAGAAGATCGCCGCGATCACCGGCTCGAGCGTGAAGATCACGGCAGCTTCGATGTTCGACACACGGGCCTGAGCCCAGGTCATCAGCAGGAACGTCACGGCGGTGCAGACGACGCCGAGATAGCCCAGCACCGCGAACGCCCGCCAGTCGGCGGCGAACCGGGGATGCGTGGCCAGAGCCAGAGCCCCGCCCAAAATCGAGATCGTGAGGCACTGCGCCATCACGAGAGACGACGCCTTGTGTTCCCGGCTCCGGCGCCCGAGCTCCGTGATGTAAAAAGCGAACACGAGCGCGGAGATCACCGTCAGCGTATCGCCGCGACGCCACTCGACTCCGATGGGCCGGAAAAGAACGTAGATGCCGGTTCCCGCGGTGAGCGCCGCGGCGGCGAGCCTCCAGCGCGGCAATCGTTTCGTATCAAAAAAATCGAGCACCGGAACGAGAACCACAGACAGTGAGGTGAGAAACGCCGACCGGGCCGGCGTCGTCGTCTCGAGACCGTAGGTCTGGAGGGCGAATCCGGCGAGCATCGACAGCGAGAGCGGCAACGAGACGAGGATCAGTTTTCTCGACTCGAAGAACGAGACGGGCCGAAAAATCGCCATCGCCACACCGGCGACGAGAAACCGGAGAGAGATCAGCACGAACGGCGAGAGGAGTGTGACCCCCGACTGGAGAACCACGAAGGTCGACCCCCAGATGGCCGTCAGGACGATCAGCGCCGTTCGGGCGCGGCCGGAATCCGGTGAGGATTGCGTCACGATGGCCCGGGACCTGCGAGCGAATCCGCATCCGTGACGGGGAGAGATGGCAGCTGCTCTTCGGCGGCCCGGGCGAGCGCCGCCGGATCGAGCAGCCGGATCGAACGGATCGAAGCCGCGATCGCGCCGGCTCTCGCGAAACGTTCGATCTCGAAATCGAACACGTCTTCTCCGAGAGCGGACAGATGAGCCAGCTCTTTTCGTCGAAATTTCACATCGGCCGATCCTCCCGGCGCCGATGCGAGGATGACCGCGGCGACGCGGGCACGGGCCCGCCGGCGAACGAGGGAGAGAACCGGAGTCCTCTTTCGCCGCAAACGAAAAAACGCGAGCGTCGAGATTTCGGGCCCTGCACCGGCGAGCAAAGACGAAATGCGGTTCCATGCGGGCTCGTCGAAGTTCAAGACTCTGGTGAACCGCGCCGCGACCAGATGAGTCGACGCCGTCGCGTCTTTCTCTCCTTCGGATTCCGCTGATGCTGATTCTGACGATGACGCAGCCGGCTCCTCACTCTTCGCACCGGCCGATTCGGAATCGCCGAATGCGTAGACTCCGTAGAAATCTCCAGGCCCCAGAATTCCCAGCGGATATTCCGTCCCGTCCTCTTCCCGTCCCATCGCTCGAACTTCCCCTTCGCGAACGATGGCGATCCACGCGGAGGGAGCTTCGCCCGCCGTGACCGGTCCCTCCGGTGGAAGCGAGCGAATCGAGGCGCCCTCCGCCAATTTTCGTGCGCTCTCCTCCGGCAAGCCGCGAAACAGCTCGACGTTCTGGAGGTACCAGTAAAAGGCGTTCATCGTCGCTTCAATTCGCGGAGCTTTTCTCGCGGCGAATCGCGGCGGTCAGCTCTTCAGGAAGCGGGCGCAGCTCCGGATCGCGGCGAACGGCGTCTTCGTAGGCCCGAAGGAGAGCATCGGGCCCCGCCGCAAGCGCGGTTCGCAGACGGGCCGGACCGAGAGTCACCGCGACCGAGTCGACGACCATGGCGCCGATGAGGGGAACGTCCTGCTCCCAAAATGGGACTCCCGCGCGCGGCTCGAGGAGATCGGGCGTCTTCGGATGCGCGAGCCGCAATGCGAACCTCTGCCAGACTTCCTCGTAGGGCGTCTTCAGCCATCTGGAGAGCGGAAGAAAATCGTGAGAGAAGGAGAGATATCGAACCGGCCCTTCGGAATGAATCCGGAGCACGATTCGCCGCGCCCGGTTCTTCTCGAGAGAGACGTCGGGGGGAGCGAATCCCTGGCGCTCGCGCACAATCTCATAGAGATCGGGAGCCACCTCGTGGAAGAGCCGATCCGCCAGCGCCGGACCGGAGCTCCCTTCCACGTCGGTGAAAAGGCGCGCCGGATCGACGATCATCCCCTCACCCGACGACGGCGAAAGAGGAATCGTCGAAGCGCTCCCCTCGGTCAGGAGCCCCAATACGATCCGATAAGAAATGTCGACCGCCGGCGAATCGGGAAGAAGGCGGGAAACTCGAACCGCGATCTCCCGCTCGACCCGGCTCTTTTCTTTTTCGAGAGCGTCGAGAGCGGCCAGCTCCTCGCGGCTCCTGGCTGCCGCGCCGTCGAGACCGGAAGCGGGCTTCCCGTTCTTCGCCTGGTCGAGAAGCTCGGCCCACGATCTTTCGTCGGTCCCGAGCGCCTGCAAAATTCCGCGGCTCTTCGCCGCCTCGATCGCGGCCGGCCGGATCGCCGGCTCCCGCCCGTCCGAAACGAAATACTCGAACGCCGCACGTGCGGGAAGAGAATCGAAGGTCACCGAAATCCGATGCGGCCGGCTCTCTTCGGGCCACCGCCAGACGGCGCCCGGCGCGCTCGACACTCCCGAGCCCGCACACCCCGCGAGAATCGCGAGGAGCGCGGCCGGAGCCTTCACCCGCGCGAGAAAAGAAGTGCCGGCGCGAACATTCACTCTCATGTCGAGCCGCATTGTACAGGCGGCGACGGAGGAAATTTCAGCCGAGAATCGTTTCGATCGCCGCTTCGGCGTCGCTGAAGTCGCGCGCCAGCGAGTCGGGATTTTCGGCGGCGAGGGTCTCGTAGGCCGTGACTCCGGAAGCCACCGCGACGGACCGGACGCCGAGCGAGCGTCCGCAGCGAACGTCGTGGATCGAGTCGCCGATCACGACGATCTCTTTTCCGGAAAAACGATGGCCGACCGCTTCCTGCGCGCGCACCACAGCGAGGGCCGGCAGCTGGTAACGGTCTTCGTGATCCGAACCGTAGACTCCGAAAGGGAAATGACGATTGAGATCGACCGGCGCAAGCTTGAACCGGGCACAGGGTTCGATGTTTCCCGTGAGCAGCGCGAGGGTGACGCCGGGCGCCACGGCCAGGCGATCGAGCAGCGGAGGAATTCCCGGCTTTGCACGGACGTGCTCGGGGCGGATGCTGTCTTGCAGATAGCCTCGATAGAGAGCCAGAGCGTCGGCCACGCGGTGATCGATCTCGCCGTCGTTCTTTCCGGCCCCGCGCATCAGCTCGCGAACGATCTGCGGATCGGTCTTGCCCGAAAATTCGTACTCCTCGACCGGACCTGCCGTCCCGAACACCTCGACCAGGGCGTCGACGAGCGCCCGTTTCGAAATGCCGCCCGCCGAGACCAGAGTTCCGTCGATGTCCCAGAGAAGGAGCCGGCGCCCGTTGGTTTTCGAGGGGGAGAGACGAAGGGAATTCATGAGATGGGTTCGTGAAGGGGAGAACGCCGCGACGCCGAACCTTACCAGAACCGTCCGTCGGCGTGATACAAAAGCGGCACCGGCATTCGAGTTCGGCCGGCACCGAAAATCATGAACGCCGCCAATCCAGACCCCTCCTCCGCCCCGCTCTTCCTCATCCGTTCGCTCGCGAAGAGTTACCGGCTCGGTGAAGTGACGATCGAAGCTCTCCGGGGAGTCGACCTCGTCGTGGCCAAAGGGGAGCTCGTCGTGGTCGCCGGACCGTCGGGAAGCGGGAAGACGACACTTTTCAATCTGCTCGGCACTCTCGACGACCCCGATTCCGGACAGATTCTTTTCGACGGCCGTGATCTGGCGCATTCGAGCGCCGCGGAGAAGACCCTCATCCGCCGCCGCCGCTTCGGTTTCGTCTTTCAGTCGTTCAACCTCGTTCCCGTTCTCTCCGCTTACGAGAACGTCGAGTATCCGCTCTGGATCGACGGCGTCTCGAAGAAAGAACGAAAAGAACGCGCGGAGCGTGCGCTCGATTCCGTCGGGCTCGCCGATCGGCGGAATCACCGGCCCGACCAGCTCTCCGGCGGAGAGCGCCAGCGGGTTTCCCTCGCCCGCGCCCTGGTCCACGACCCGCTCGCCGTCCTGGCCGACGAGCCGACCGCAAACCTCGATTCGAAAACCGCAGCGTCCATCGTCGAGCTTCTCGCGCGAATGAACCGCGAGCGCGGAACCACTTTTCTCTTCGCGACCCACGACCCCGCGATCATCGAACGCGCGCCGCGTACCGTGCGGCTGCGCGACGGCCGCATCGTTTCGGACGAAAGAAACGCTTCGGCGGCAGGCTGGGGGATCGCGTCATGAAGTTCGCCGCGATCGCCCTCCGCAATCTCTCGCGAAACCTCCGGCGGACGCTCCTGTCCCTGCTCGTGATCTCGGCCGGGACGATCGGAATTCTTCTCACCGCCGGCTTCATCCGGTTTTCTTTCGACGGACTGCGCGAGGCGATCATCCACGGCGGGCTCGGTCACATCGAGGTCGCGACCGAAGTGGCCGCGGCCGGAAAAGAATCGGCGCCGGAGCGGTCGATCTCCGATGGGCTTCAGGATTGGCAGGCCGTGCGCGCCGAAATCGAAAAAACTCCGCACGTCCTCGCCGCCGGCGGAAACATCCACCTCATGGGAATCGTCTCCAAAGGAGAACGATCGGCGTCGTTCCTCGGAGTTGCGGTCGAACCGGATCGCGAGCGCAGAATGGGTTTTGAAGTGAAAATCCGCGCTGGCTCTCCTCTTCCGGAGACGGCGCCGGCCGAGGGGGAAGACAGCGTCGTTCTCGGTCTCGGGCTCGCCGAGTCGGTCGGCGCGAAACCGGGCGACACCGTGACGGTGCTGGCCATGACGGCCGACCAGACCCTCAATGCCCTCGACATGAAAGTCGGCGGCCTGGTGACCAGCGGCGTTCAGGATCTCGACACCCGCCTTCTCAAGATGCACCTCGCTTCGGCGCAAAGGCTCATCGGGACCGACCGCGTGTCCGACGTCGTCGTCACGCTCGATGAGAGCTCGCGCACCGCAGCCGTCATGGCGGCGCTCGAGGCGCGCCTCGCGCCCTTCGGAAAATTCCGTCTGTCCGACTGGCGCGCCCGAACCCCGTTCTACAATCAGGTCCGTTCGCTTTACGCCGGAATCTTCTGGTTCCTGGGAAGCATCATTTTCGTTCTCGTCGTCCTTTCGACATCGAACACGCTCCTCATGAGTGTCATGGAACGTATTCGCGAAATCGGAACGCTCCTTGCGCTCGGCACCAGCCGAGGGCAGGTCGCCGCCATCGTCCTGCTCGAGGCGCTCTGGCTCGGGCTGCTCGGGGGAATCGCCGGAGACATCCTGGGGCTCGCCGCCATCGCCGCCATCAATGCGGCGAACATCAAGATGCCGCCCCCGCCCGGAGCCGTCTCCGGGATCGACCTCAAGCTCGCCATCGTCCCCGAAGCGATCGCCGGCGTCATCGTTCTCATGCTCGTCATCATGGCCCTCGCCGCCGTTTTTCCGACATTGCGGGCGGTGAGACTCAGGATCGTGGATGCGCTGGGGCATGTTTAGCGGAGGAAGATTGAAAGTCGAAAGCCCTAAGAAGAAAACCGGGAGCCCGGAGCCGCGAGTCGAATCGGGGAGGCTCGCGAGATGCATCGCAATTCTGTCGATCGCGCTGACCGTGCCCCTCCTGGCGGGGAGTCCCGCGGGCCAGGCCGTTCTGGAGAAAAGCGACATCTCGCTGCACTCCCCGGAGAATTTCCGGGCCCGCGTGCGAATCACGGCCGGCGAAGGGACGAAGCGGGGAACGAGCGACGTCGAGGTCTGGCGATCGGGAGACAGGAAGACGCTCGTCCGTTTTCTCGAACCGAAGGAAAAAGGCAAGTTTCTCGTCCGCATCGACGGTGTCCTCTGGTTCATCTCTCCCGGAGCGAAGAATCCGGTCAAGCTGACGCCGAGCTTCAAGCTTCGGGGCGGCGCTTCGCTCGAAGAAATCCTCGGAATCCGCTACACCCGCGACTATGACGTCGAGAATGCCACCGAAGAAAAGGACGACAGCGGCCCGCTCGACGTGCTCGACCTCCGCGCGAAATCGAAAAGCGCTCCTTATCCGAAGATCCGGTACATCGTCCGCCGCAACACGAACCGCCCCGTTCGCGCCGAATACCGCCTCCCGAGCGGAAAAGTCTTCAGCGTCGTCGAATTCGCAGAATGGCAGAGCGGCAGCCGTCCCCTCGCGAAAAAACTCGTCATCAGGGATCCGTTGAAGCCGGGTGCTCCAACGGCCGTCGAGTTTCTCGAATTCGAAGAGCGGCCGGTCCCGGCCGCCCTCTTCGACCTCCACGCCGGAGACGAACGGGAAAAACTGACGAAAACCCCGGCCGTCGATTGACTTCCACCGCTTGCCACGGCATCATGCGTCTCCCTTTCGCAAAGAAAGGGTGCGTTCTTCCGACGCGGGGTGGAGCAGTCCGGTAGCTCGTTGGGCTCATAACCCAAAGGTCGTAGGTTCAAATCCTACCCCCGCAACCAATACTAAAGCCAAGGGCGCCAGTCACTTACGACCGGCGCCCTTGTTGTTTCTGGAGACCAGGAAAACCCGGAAATTAAGGTTTTCTTAAGGTCTGATCGCGTTGGACACGCCGTTACTCATCGGAATGAAGTGACCTTCAAACTGCGCGCTGGCTAGGACGATCGTTCGGGCAGAACCGGCTCGCCCGTGGAGCGAGAAGCGACTCGGTGGGTTCGATCCCCACGCGCCTCCGCCAGTTTCTTTTTTCCCTTGTTAAGGACACGTTTTTCGAAAACGGCCGTCTCCACCACGCCTCCTCGGAAAAACACGCGAATCGGCTCGTCGAGCAGCCGAATCGCGCTCTCTTTCGTCTCCGGAGAAAGGTGCATTTAGCACACCTTCAACTCCGTCGCGAGTGGAAAGAGGTGGTAAGGTGCTCGCCGCACCATTTTCGATGAGAGAGAGCGCTCCGCCTTTTCGAGGCCTGGCGCGACCGACTACGGGAGGGCTTTTGAAAAAAAACGCCGCGAGGGTCCTGCTTTTCATCTCCGCTCTCTCTCTTCGTTCCTTCGCCGTTGCCGGAGAAGGGGCCCTGTCCAAGGGTCATCCATCTCCATCCGAGCTTCCCGAGGGTCTCCCGGCATCGTGGTGGGTAAAGGTGCAGGAGAATCTTCGACGCGAGGAGTACCGGATCACGCCGGCGAGCGAGACGACCAATAGGAGACTGCCCGGCGGCACGACGGTCCTGTACGAGGCACCCAACCGCGCCAACGGTTTCCGCACACGATTTACTCGCTCCGGCATTCTCGTCACACCGCTCGACGACGGCACCGACGCATGGTCGTGGGGTTTGGAAACCGTATCCGCTTCGCCGTCCGGGCCTCCACCGGCGCTCTCCGAGGATCGGATCGAGTATCAGCGAGAAGGTATTCGTGAATGGTACCGAAATGATGCGAAAGGTCTCGAGCAAGGGTTCACGATCTCGACGCCTCCGCGGCCCGAGTGCAAGGGTTTTTCGGTGGACATGCGATTGATCGGCACCCTCCGCCCGAAGATTTCCGACGATGGTCAAGCGGTCGACTTCTACTCGAGCTCGAACATCGCGGCGATTCACCTCGCACAGCTGAAAGTGACCGACGCGACCGAGCGCGATCTGCCGGCACACTTCGAGGGCTTTACGGAAAACGGCGGAGGCCTCCGCATTTCCATCGATGATTCTGCTGCGGTTTATCCGATCACGATCGATCCGCTTGCGACCAGTCCTTCCTGGACGGCCGTTGGGGAAGCGAGCAGTTATTACGGTTGGTCCGCTGGCACAGCGGGAGACGTCAACAACGACGGATACTCAGACGCGATCGTCGGCGCTTACGGTAACAACTCCCTCACTGGCAAAGCGTACCTGTACTTTGGCGGGCCCTCGGGCCTTTCGACCGTCGCGGCCTGGACCGCCGTCGGAGAGGCAGCCGGCAATCGATTTGGCTGGTCCGCTTCCACCGCCGGGGATGTCAATGGCGATGGTTACTCGGACGTGATCGTCGGCGCCTACCAGCACAACTCCAGCACGGGAAAAGCGTACGTCTATACCGGCGGGCCCACGGGACTTTCGGCGACGGCCGCGTGGACCGCCGTTGGAGACGCGGTCGGCGGCTCGTTCGGCTATTTCGTTTCCACGGCCGGAGACGTCAACGGGGACGGCTACTCGGACGCGATCGTCGGCGCGCCCTACGACAACTCCAGTACGGGGAAAGCGTACGTCTATATCGGCGGGCCCGCGGGTCTTTCAACCACGGCCGTATGGACTGCCGTTGGGGAAGCCACCAACAATCTATACGGCTGGTCCGCTTCCACCGCCGGTGACACCAACGGAGATGGCTACGGAGACGTGATCGTCGGCGCCTACGCGAACAACTTCGGTGCGGGAAAAGCGTACGTCTATGCCGGCGGACCCGCGGGTCTTTCGACCACCGCCGCTTGGACCGCCATGGGCGAGGTTTATGGCGAATTTTTCGGCGATTCCGTTTCCACGGCCGGGGATGTCGACGGCGACGGCTACGCAGACGTGATCGTCGGCGCCAAAAAGTACGACTCCGACACGGGAAAAGCGTACGTCTATGCCGGCGGACCGTCGGGCCCTTCGACCACCGCCGCCTGGACCGCCGCGGGAGAGGGGCCCGGCGACGAATTCGGATTCTCCGTTTCGACGGCCGGGGATGTCGACGGCGACGGTTACGGTGACGTGATCGTCGGCGCGTTCCAGTACAGCTCGATGACAGGAAAAGCGTACGTCTATAAGGGCGGGCCTTCGGGTCTTTCGACGACCGCCGCGTGGACCGCCGTCGGGGAGGGGGGGCTCAACGGGCTCGGCGAGTCTGTATCCACGGCGGGAGACGTCAACGGCGACGGCTACTCGGACGTGATCGTTGGCGCGCCCTACAACAATTCGAGCTCGGGAAAGACCTTCGTCTACAGTGGAGGGCCGACCGGTCTTTCGACCTCCGCCGCGGCGACCGTCGTTGGGGAAGCGCCTAGCAATAGTTTCGGCGTTTCCGTTTCAACGGCCGGCGACGTCGATGGCGACGGCTACTCGGACGTAATCGTCGGCGCCAGCACAGCCAACTCCACCGGGAAAGCCTATCTGTTCCCTGGTGGACCTTCCGGAGTTTCGACGACGGCGACGTGGACGGCGCTCGGGGAAGCCGCGGGCAATTATTTCGGCAATTCCGTTTCGACGGCGGGGGACGTCAACGGAGACGGCTACGCGGACGTGATCGTCGGCGCGTACACAAAAGACTCTTACCGAGGCAAAGCCTACGTCTACGTGGGCGGGCCAACCGGCCTTTCCGCCACCGCGGTTTGGACCGCCGTCGGGGAGGCGCCGAACAACTACTTCGCCGTTTGCGTTTCCACGGCGGGGGATGTGAACGGAGATGGCTACTCGGACGTGATCGTCTCCGGCAATGGCAACAACTCCTCCACAGGCAAGGCCTACGTTTACCTCGGCGGACCGTCGGGACTTTCGACGAGCGCCGCATGGACCGCCCTTGGGGAAGCGACCGGCGACGAATTCGGCCAGTCCGGAACCACGGCGGGGGACGTCAACGGAGATGGCTATTCGGACGTGGTCGTCGGCGCGCCCTATAACAATTCCTCCCGGGGGAAAGCCTATCTGTACGCCGGCGGACCTTCCGGCCTTTCCACCACCGCAGCATGGACCGCTGTCGGGGAAATGACGAACAGCTATTTCGGTTATTCGATTTCCACGGCCGGCGACGTCAATGGAGACGGAAATTCGGACGTGATCGTCGGCGCGTTTGGAAACAATGGCTCCGCGGGCAAATCCTATCTGTACGCCGGCCGCCTCTCCGGACTCTCCATCACGTCCGCATGGACCGCCGTGGGGGAGGGGCCGAACAACTTTTTTGGCGCTTCCGTTTCCACGGCGGGAGACGTCAACGGCGACGGTTACTCGGACGTCATTGTCGGCGCGTTCCGGTACAACTCCTTCACGGGCAAGGCCTACGTGTACGTGGGCGGGCCTTTGGGGCTTTCGAACACGGCCACGTGGAGCGTCGTTGGAGAGGTGGCGAACGACTATTTCAGCCTCTCCGCTTCCACCGCGGGGGATGTCAACGCCGATGGCTACTCCGACGTGATCGTCGGCGCCTACAGAAACAACTCAAATACGGGCAAGGCCTATTTCTACTACGGCGGCGGCGGAATGACGATGCTGGCTCGCCAGCTGCGTTCAGACCTCAGCGCACCGGTCTCGCCGCTCGGACTTGCTTACGACAATTCGTTTCGGTTGGGCCTGCGGCTGCGAACCCCCTATGGCCGCGGCCGGGCGCGGTTGGAATGGCAGGTGGTTCCGCTGACTTCCAATTTCAATCCTGTCGACAATCCGATTCAATTCGGCCCATGGGCCAACACCGGTGCGAACGGACTCAACTGGATGCAGCCGGTCAGCCCCGTCTGGCCGTCAGGTCCGTGGAAATGGCGGGCCCGTGTCCGCTACCGCGCCGCGACGAGCCCGTTCCAGCCTTTCGGACCCTGGTTTTCGCCAACGGGAAACGCGGCCAGCGAAACGGATCTGCGCGGCACGTCGGCGACCCCGCCTCCGGCCTGCGACCCACCCGACGAGCGCATCTGGATCTATTCGGTGGTGAAGATCGGAACGGACTACACGCTCAACTTCCAGGATCCCAATCAGCCCATTCAGAGGACTGGCTACCACGTGAGGCGAAACAACGATCCCGTGCCGCCGAAACAGACTTGGCCGATCGTGGCGACAAATATCGTCGATATGGATGCGGGCGCTTCGAACATTCAGTGGACGGATTTTTCCAATGACGATCCGGGAGGAGGAGGAATCTGGTACTACGAAGTGACTGCCTACAACAGCAATTGCCCAAATGACTCCGCGGAAGGCCCGTTCTAGTCCGGATTCCTCATCGGGGGCCGCGAGTCGAATCGACAGGAAGTCGAGCTCGATCGGCATGCGGAGATCAAAATGACTGGCGACATTCTCGATCGTGGAGCGCCGAGGCGATTTCGCAGAGCTCTTCACTCGCGGCGAGAGCCATCAGAATTTTGAGTCGCGTGCGGTCCGCCAGAGCCGAAAAAGTGGTTCGTGCGTCTTCGAGTTTGTCGTCCGAAGGCACGTGCTTCTTCAGCCGCGACACGAGAGCCGGCTTGAAGCACGGGATTTCGCAGGAATCCGGGGACGGGACCGACGGAAGCAGAGGCGCTTTCGATCTGACTATTCGCACGCTCGTTTGAATGATGAGCCCGAAAGGGACGCGGAATCAATTCCGTGGGACCTCGACTCCGGTGGACTGCGGCTCGCTCAGCCAGCCAAGCCGCTCCAGCGAAACCGCGAGCTTTCGTTCGTCGTCCAGCGGCTCGATCTCGAATTGCGTTTTCCGCCCCAACCCGGCCATCGATTCCGATCGAAGGCGGCCACCCGTTCCGACGGAAAGCGGCCACTGATTCCGATGTAAAGACGGCCACTTTTCCGACGTTGTCGGAATCG
>Ga0315281_10003511_pt1 | contig 22923 bp, 21 predicted proteins | sample YL17G07_0_MG_FD_204540 | JGI IMG/M metagenome (GOLD analysis project Ga0315281, IMG submission 204540) | Sediment microbial communities from Yellowstone Lake, YNP, Wyoming, USA - YL17G07_0 | ecosystem: Environmental > Aquatic > Freshwater > Lake > Sediment | place: USA: Wyoming | collected... | reverse complement strand
GGCGGAATTTTGCTACCGCTTCAACCGGCGCTTCTGGGAACCCCAAATGTTTAACCGGATGATCACTGCGTGTCTTAATGCTCAAACCGTTACCTTTTCGGAGCTAAGGCAATAAGCGTTTAATATATTTACTGCCTTTAAAGTTCGCGTGGCTTTCAAGACAAAAGCGTGTGCAATTTTCAATGAAACACCGATATCAGTTTTCTTTCTTAAAGAATCACATAATTTTTCACATACTGCATACATTTCTTTGCAAATAAGTTGTAATTCAGCAACCTTATCCATATGATGCTTTATTTTATTAATATATAAGTTCTCGTAGGGTGCGTCTTACGCACCATTAATCCTTGGAAAATTCTGATTGCTGCATAATTGGTGCGTAAGACGCACCCTACACAATATTCACCCAGTCTTGCTTTCTCCGGCGCCAGGTCCCAAATGCGCATCTATCTCGTTGTTCAATAAAAAAAGTGGGCCGCCGCCCACTTCCGGGAAAATCCAAGACTTTTTGATCATCTCGGGGCGCCCCAGAGCAAACTACTTACTCCGCCCTCAAAGCAGGCCGGCTTCCCTGCCCCTAATGCAACCGGCCCCCTTGATGGGGGAAGCGGGTCTCCCCGGCGGACCTGATTGCCTCATGCGAAACGGCTTGCTCTTACACGCGCCGTCCGCCCCCCGCAATCTTCTCGCCCCCGGGGCTGGAGCGGGCAACGGGATTCGAACCCGCGACACCAAGCTTGGGAAGCTTGTACTCTACCAGCTGAGCTATGCCCGCTTGACATTAAAAGATATTAAAATTTAAAGAAAAAGTCAAGGCGTTTTTCCCGGCCGCGGCGCCGGTTGTACCTTGGGGGCGGCCCCGCAGGTCCGGCTCTCACCAGATATCCGATTCACTGCAATCCGGCACCGGAGAGACGAGCCTGGCCGGCTCCTCTATCCTTTCCTCGGCCTTTCAGATGCAGCCACCGCACAGGCCGTCGATGTCGCCTTCGTGCCGGCGGCAAAAATCCCGGTCGCATTTGGTGCAATGGTCCACGTAGGAACCCAGGCAGTAGTCACACTGGCGCTCTTGAATAACCCGATAATCCAGGGCCTCCCGGGGGTCTGAGACCTTATGGATTTCCCCCAGGTGGCTGATGATCTCCCGGAGGCTCTTTTCCCGGTCCCGCTCCCAGCGGGAAGCACTATCGCAATGGCTGCAGCAGGCCCGATTACGCCACATTTCACCCTCTCCCAAAAAAATTCAGGGCTGCCAACGATTTTGCCCCCTCGCCCCCCTTCTCCCCTCCGGGGGGAAGGAAAAAGGAATCTGCCAGCGAACTCGCCTTGATATCCCCATCAGGCAATGAGGCCGGGAAAGGCAGGGCAGCATGCCCTATCTTGCCCGGCCTCCTATATGGAATTGGGGGTGGGGGTTTGGGGGAGTTTTTTGTAAGTGTAAGGGCGGGCGCCCTTAGCCCCCTCCCCCCAAAAAACCATCTCTTATCATTCCCCCGCCAGCACCTGGCGGGCCTGGTGGATGTCGGCGTGGATCTGGGCCGCCAGGGCCTCGATGGAAGAGAAGCGCCGCTCCTCCCGCAGCCGGCTGACGAACTGCACTTCCAGGTTCTCGCCGTACAGGTCGCCGTTGAATGCCAGCAGGTGGACTTCCAGGGACAGGTCCTGGTTGTCGAAGGTGGGGCAGGTGCCGATGTTGGCTACTCCGGGCAAGGTTTCCGCCCCCCGGCTTACCCGCACCGCGTAGATGCCGGAAGCCGGCAGCAGTTCGTTGGCCGGCCTGAGGTTGGCGGTGGGCACCCCCAGAAGTTTGGCGCCCCGTCCCTTGCCGCGCACCACCTGGCCCACCACGCCGTAAGGCCGGCCCAACAGGCGGGCCCCTTCCGCCACTTTTCCCAGGCGCAGCAGGGCCCGGATCAGGGAACTGCTCACCACCGCGCCGTCCGCCTCCACCGCCCAGACCACCTGCACCGTGAAGCCGTGCTGCTGCCCCATCTCCTTGAGCAGGTCGGTGTCCCCTTCGCGGCCGCGGCCGAAGCGATAGTCATGGCCCACCACCACTTCCCGGACCTGGAGGCGCTGGCAGAAGTATTCCCGGACAAAGTCCCGGGCCGGCATGGCCGCCAGTTCATGGGTGAAGGGCAGGACCACCACCGCGTTCAAGCCGCTGGCCGCCAGCAGACTTAGCTTCTGTTCCGCAGTGGTGAGCAGCGGCAGGTTCATTTCCGGGCGCAGCACCTTCAGGGGATGGGGGTCAAAGGTAATGGCCACCGACTCCCCTCCCAGTTCCCGGGCCCTTTGGCAGGCGCGGGCCAGGATGGCCCGGTGCCCCAGGTGGACCCCGTCGAAGTTGCCGATGGTGACCACCGTCCGGGAGAGGCTCGCCACCCCCGGCGGCAGACCATGATAAACCGTCACCCCATCAGTCATTGGCGTGTTAGATTCATTGCTTTGCGGCAAATTATTGGCGGCGCCAAGTAAAGATCTCTGCAAAAATGCTTTCTCAGGGAGGGCCGGGGGCCCGTGGCCCCCATAAAGGATCCCCCCTGACCCCCGGGCAATGCCTCCTGGCGCCCCCTGGGTGGCGCAGTTTGGCCTTGACAGCGCCAATTTATTATTATAATTTTATTTATTGAAAAATGCCAGGGCAGTTATCCATGAAGGGCCAGGGCACGCGGCCGAAGTGGCGGAACTGGTAGACGCGCTGGGTTCAGGGTCCAGTAGGGGTTTCCCTGTCGGGGTTCAAATCCCCGCTTCGGCACCAATTAGTTAGTTTTAGGCGCAACCCCAAGGGGTTGCGCCTTTTTATTGGTTGGTGGCGAGACTTGCATAGCGGGGCAAATACAGCCTTTACCCCCGGCCGGGAGTAACGAGGACCAGATAATACCACGCCTGGAGCCAGACTACCGGCCGTCTCGGGCTCCTGACAGGATCTTTACCGTAAGAAGATTCCCTGCCTCAAATTCGGGATTTTCATCATTAAAAAGCAGGGGTATCCCGATTACCTTAATATACATCTATGCCAGTATTTTTAAAAACTTGCCTTGCCGCTGAGAGGAGAAGCAATTGGCAAATTTCTTATATGCCGGGTTTTGGAAGAGGTTAGGGGCATTTTTAATTGATTTTTGCATCCTTGCCTTTGCTTTCATTGTCGTTATCCTACTTAGCTGCAAGATCGTTAACGTTTCTTTGATGGATCTCAAGAAATCTAGGTGGGTGTTCAACCTGATGGGGCTAATTTTTAATTGGCTTTATTATGCCTCCATGGAAAGTTCTGGGTGCCAGGCAACCCTGGGCAAAATGGCCTGGGGGATCTGCGTCACCGATTTAGACGGCAAGCGCATATCATTCGGCAGGGCCACCGGGCGCTACTTTGGAAAAATATTATCTGGCTTAATAATTTTCTTCGGATACTTCATGATATCCTTTACCCGGCACAAACAGGCCTTGCATGATATGATGGCAGGCACGCTGGTGGTCAATAAGGGCTTTGGCTTCCTCCGGGTTCAGCCGGAAACTCGAAGCCAGGCGCCTTGAAGCGCAGCTTGGCTAAGCAATGGGTAGACAGCAGAGCATCCTTTGCAAATGAGTTGCGGCTAGGGGCAATTATCCCCAACGAGCCGTCAGAAAGAACCGGGGGCGGGCCGGAAAGTCCGTCCCCTTCTCTTTGCTGCCGGGACGCTTGGGGCTAAAATTTCTTGGCGGGGTCAGAAAAAAGAGATTTTCCTTTAAGATAATTTGAAAGTGGGACGATAAGATGGGTGAAGTACCCTCCAAGTTAGGGCCCGGGTTTCCCAGGTGTGGGAGCCTGGGCCCGTTATTTTTGGAGCATCATGCCCACCAGGCCCGCGGCCACCATACCCAGGGCCACGTAATCGCCATAGCTGAGCCACCAGGAGCGGAGGCCGGCCCCTCCGCCGGAGGGGGGCTTCCCGCGGCTGCGGCGGCGCCCCAGGCTGTTCAGGATTAACAGGACGAATCCGCCTAAGGTCAGAATCTGCTCCAGCCTAATGTTTTCCAAGCTAGCTCCGGGTGGCGTCTTTCATTGGACCGCATGAAAACATCCGCGGTAAGGGTGAGTCCGGCCCAGGGATATGGCGGAGAGAGAGGGATTCGAACCCTCGGTGGAAGTTTCCCCCCACACTCGCTTAGCAGGCGAGCACCTTAGGCCAGCTCGGTCATCTCTCCGCGGGGCCAGACCAAAAATTAAGGCCTCCAGGGCCTCTACTTATATTATAAGAACGGCTTGCCGATATCAATGCAATATCTGGCGGAGGGAGTAGGATTCGAACCCACGGACCTTGCGGTCTCTGGTTTTCAAGACCAGCGCCTTAAGCCACTCGGCCATCCCTCCGCTTGGATTTTATTAGCACCCGCCTCAGGCATTGTCAACCTGACGGCGCTGTCGGCTGGGAAAGGCGGCCCTCCGGGGCCGCCTTTCCCAGCCGCCTTCCGCGGGGGTTGGGAGGGGAGTTTGAGGGGAGGGCGGGGGAACCCCGTTCCCCCGGTCCTCCCCTCAAAACCATCATTTCAGCCCCGCTTATCCACCACCCGCTGGGCCTTGCCGTCGCTGCGGGGCAGGGTGTTGGGCTCCACCAGCTCCACCCTGGGGGTCACCAGCAGTTCGCACTTCAGGGCCTCGGTGATGCGTCTCTGCAACTGTTTAAGGTACTTGAGGTCTTCCTGGAAGAAGTTCGGCTGCACCTCCACCTTGACGTGCATCACATCGTTGAAGTTCTCCCGGGTCAGCTCCACCAGGTAGTGGGTCCCCACCTCCGGCATGGCCATGAGCACCTTGTCTATTTGCATGGGGAAGATGTTGACCCCCTTGACGATGAGCATGTCGTCGCTCCTCCCCTGGATGCGGGAGAGGCGGCGGCAGCTGCGGCCGCAGGGGCAGGGGGTAGGGTCGCAGGAAGCCAGGTCCCGGGTGCGGTAGCGCAGGAGCGGCATGCCCTGGCGGTTGAGGTTGGTGAACACCAGCTCCCCCAGCTCTCCCGGCGGCGTCGGCTCCAGGGTCCGGGGGTCCACCACCTCCAGCAGGAAGGAGTCTTCCCAGACGTGCATGCCGTTTTGCTCCGGGCACTCGAAGGCCACGCCGGGGCCGTTCATCTCCGAGAGCCCGTAGGAGTTGTAGGCCTTGACGCCATACGCCGACTCGATGCGCCGCCGCAGGTCCTCGGAGTGGGGCTCGGCGCCGGTAAAAGCCAGGCGCAGGCTGAGATCCCGGGGGTCCACCCCCAGCTGGTCAAAGGTATTGAGGAGATAGAGGGCGTAGCTGGGGATGATGTGCATGGCGGTGGTGCCGAACTGCTGCATGAGCCGGACCTGGCGGACGCTGTTGCCGGCCCCCGCAGGGATGGTGAGGGCCCCCAGGCGCTCGGCGCCGTAATGGAACCCCAGCCCCCCGGTGAACAGCCCATAGCCCATCATGTTCTGGAAGACGTCCGGGGCCCGCATCCCCGTCATGTACATGGAGCGGGCCACCAGGTCGGCCCAGGTCTCGATATCGGCCCGGGTGTAATAGATGACGGTGGCCTGGCCCGTGGTGCCCGAGGAGGCGTGCAGCCGCACCATGTCGGTGAGGGGCGCGGTGAGCATCTTAAGCCCCCGGGCCCGTAGCTCGTCCTTGGTGGTGAAGGGCACTCGCCGGATTTCATCCAGGGATTTAAGGTTTTCAGCGGAAACTTCCGCCTCCTGAAGCCGCGAGGCATAAAAGGGGCTGCGGGCGGCCCGGGCCAGGGTCGCCCGCAGGCGCTCCAGCTGCAGCTTCTCCAGTTCCCCCGCTTTCAAGGTTTCAATGGACGCATCCCAATACACATTCTTCTCCTGTGTCTGCGGGCAAATTCACCTGATCCAATTAATCCGGAGTTGGCAACAGATTGGCGGCGGGGCCGGTGCGGGCCGGTCAGGCTGAATGGCGGGCGCGGCGCCCACCCTTTATCTGAAAATATATCCTTTTTAAGCCTGCTCCGGCAATGGGCGGGTTTCAGGTACGCCGGTTATTACTCGGAGCATTAAAGAAATTGCATTGGCTCGGTTTGAGGGCACGGCACGCCGTGCCCCTACGGTTCAGAAAGGGCAATTGGTTTTTCGCTCCGAGTAATAAATTTGTCCGTATCCGGCAACGATTTTAAGAAAGCGGCTATTCCCCCCTGCCGGCCCCGGTCCCAAGAACCGCCCTGGTTTAAACCGCCGGCCCGCCCAACCCCCCGGGCCCGCCACCGCCATCTACTTCAGTCTTTGCCCGGGGCCGGCCTTTTGGGTCTCCCCCAAACAACGCCAGAATTCCTGCGGGCTCTGGGCGTTCACTCGCTCACAGAGTTGTTTGCCCCGGGCCATGGAAAGATACTTTTGGTAGGCAGCCTCATCCCCGACGTATAAGGTGGTAGAGCGTTCATCCCCATAAACATGATAGACTTCGCCATCGCGGCTATAGGTGACGATTTTCCCCTTGGGCAGGGAGTTCAGCAGCGCCTGCCTCTTGGGGGTTTCCAGATTCACGTCCCACGGCTGGAAGCCGGAGTCGGTCAGCATATATTGCATTGATACGGTCTGCTGGCCGGTCTGCTGGCTGGTCTGCCCCCCGGCACAACCGCTAACCACCATGGTGACAAAGATGAAAAAGATTGCCGCCTTGGACCTGGCCTGGCTCCAGTTCGTCATCCTGCCCTCCTCTTAACTCAGATCTCCTACGCCCCCGGCCGCACGGCCAGCCCAATCCCCCGCTCCCGCCACCGGGGCCAGGCCTGGGGAGCAGCCACCGGCCTCATCAGATCTCAAGAGGGCCGCCCCCGGCCCTCCCCATCAACCTAGTACTTGATTTCATAAGTTCGCGAATCATAAGGAAGCCGTTTTTTCCCCCCTTTCCTAAAGGGGGGTTAGGGGGGATTTTTATAACCATCTGAAAATCCCCCTAAATCCCCCTTTTTCAAAGGGGGACTTTTTGCATTCCTGAGATTTAAGGATGTTCGTAATTAGTTACGCTGATTTTTACAACCAAGTATTAGTCGACTTTCTCCCCCTTCAGGACCTCTCTCCGGTGAAGAAGGGGTGGTTAATCATAGACCAGCGATTTTCGTTGTCAAGCAGGCCTGGCCTAAGGGTGGGGAAAACCCTGCTGCAAGGCCAAATCGTGGATGGCAAATTAGGTGGGAAGGGCTGCCCCCCAAAAAGAAAGGGGTTGGGCTGGCTGCCTAACCCCTTGATTTTTCCCAATGGCGGGGACGACGAGACTCGAACTCGCGACCTCCGGCGTGACAGGCCGGCGTTCTAACCAACTGAACTACGCCCCCGGAATTATCAGTTCAAAGTTGCAAGTTCAAAGTTCAAAGTTAAGGGTCAATCCATTAAAGATTAGCAAAAACCCTGAGCTTTTATCTTTGAACCTTGAACCTTGAACTAAAAAACTGGTAGGCGGAACAGGGCTCGAACCTGTGACCCCCGGCTTGTAAGGCCGATGCTCTCCCAGCTGAGCTATCCGCCCGCCCCGGTAATACTCGCTTATGGCGGCCCTGCTGTCAAGGGGGAAAGTGAGCTGTCAGCTTTCAGCCGTCAGCTATCAGCAGAAGATTATGGGCCGGGTCCGCTCTAAATTAGCTGACCGCTATTTAATGGGCCTGAATTTCCGGGACCGCGGGCTGCTCCCCCGGGGGCAGGTACACCGGCTCCGGGGCCACCGGCGGCGGCGCCGCCTTGAACAGGCTCTCGGGGTCGTCCAGGACCAGGGCCGATTTCAGCACCTCGTCCATGTGGTCCACGGACACCAACTCCACCGCCTTGAGGATCCGGGCCGGGATCTCCTTGATATCCTTTTCGTTGTCCCGGGGGATGAGCACCGTCTTGATCTGGTGGCGGTGGGCCGCGAAGATCTTTTCCTTGAGCCCGCCGATGGGCAGGACCCGGCCCCGGAGGGTGATCTCCCCGGTCATGGCCACATCCCGCTTCACCGGGAGCTTCAGCAGGGCGGAGACGATGCTGGTGGCGATGGTGATGCCCGCGGACGGCCCGTCCTTGGGAATGGCGCCCTCCGGCACGTGCACGTGGATGTCGATGTTGCGGTAGAACTCCTTGGGCAGCCCCAGGCTTTCGGCCTTGGAGCGGACGTAGCTCAAAGCCGCCTGGGCGGATTCCTGCATCACTTCCCCCAGCTTGCCGGTGATGAGCAGTTTGCCCCGCCCCGGCATGACCACCACTTCGGTCTGCAGGAGTTCGCCGCCGAACTCCGTCCAGGCCAGTCCGGTGGTGAGACCGATCTCGTCGGCCTCCTCGGTGCGGCCGAAGCGGAACTTGGGCACCCCCAGGTACCTGGGCACCGCCTGGCTGCTGATCTTCACCAGGTGGTCCTTGCCCCTGGCGGCCACTTCCCGGGCCACCTTGCGGTTGATGGAGGCGATTTCCCGCTCCAGGTTCCGCACCCCGGCCTCCCGGGTGTACTGGCGGATGAGGGTGAGGATGGCATTTTCCGAGAACTGGATGTTCTCCCGGCTCAGGCCGTTGGCGGTGCACTGCTTGGGAATCAGAAACTGTTCGGCGATGTGGAGCTTTTCCACCTCGGTGTAGCCCGGCAGGCGGATGATTTCCATGCGGTCCTGCAGCGGCGGCGGAATGGAATAGAGGTTGTTGGCCGTGGTGATGAACATCACCTCGGAGAGATCGTAGTCCACGTCCAGATAGTGGTCGTTGAAGGCGAAGTTCTGCTCCGGGTCCAGGACCTCCAGGAGGGCCGCCGACGGGTCGCCCCGGAAATCCGTGCTCATCTTGTCCACTTCGTCCAGGCAGAAAACCGGGTTGTTGCTCCTGGCCTTCTTCAGGGACTGGAGGATTTTCCCCGGCAGGGCGCCGATGTAAGTGCGCCGGTGGCCGCGGATCTCGGCCTCGTCCCGGACGCCGCCCAGGGACAGCCGCACGAAGTTTCGGCCCAGGGCCCGGGCCACGGACTTGGCCAGAGAGGTCTTGCCCACCCCCGGCGGGCCCACCAGGCAGAGGATGGGTCCCTTCATCTTCTTCACCAGGCTCTGCACCGCCAGGTGCTCCACGATGCGCTCCTTGGGCTTATCCAGGCCGTAATGGTCTTCGTGCAGGATCTGCTCCGCCTCGGCCAAATCGTGCTTGTCCTTGGTGCGCTCGTACCAGGGTAGGCTCAGCAGCCAGTCGATGTAGTTCCGGGAAACGGTGGCCTCCGCCGACATGGGGCTCATGAGCTTCAGCTTTTTGAGCTCGTGCTTCACCTTGGCCGTGGCCTCGGCGCTCATCTTCTTGCGGCGGATGCGGCGCTCCAGTTCCTGGATCTCGCCCTTTAAATCCTCCTTCTCCCCCATCTCCTTCTGGATGGCCCGCATCTGCTCGTTGAGGTAGTACTCCCGCTGGGTCTTCTCCATCTGCTTCTTGACCCGGTTCTTGATGCGGGACTCGATCTGGAGGATTTCGTTCTCCCGGTTCACCAGGGAAAGGACGGTTTCCAGGCGGCGGTTGGCGTCCAGGTTTTCCAGGAGGGCTTGTTTCTCGTCCGCCTTGATGGCCAGGTGCCCGGAGACAATATCCGCCAGGCGGCCCGGGTCTTCCAGGGCGGTGACGGTCTGCAGGGCTTCCTGGGGCACCTTCTTGTTCAGCTTGGCATAGGTCTCGAAACCGGCGGTCACAGTCCGGCGCAGGGCCTCGGTCTCGGGGGTGATCTCCCAGACCTCCGGGAGTTCCTCGGCCTCCACCTGGAAAAACTGGGACATGGGCAGGAACTGCCGCACCACGGCCCGCCCCTTGCCTTCCACCAGCACCTTGACGGTGCCGTCCGGCAACCGCAGCAGCTGAAGGATGGAGGCCAGGGTTCCCAGCCGGTGCACTTCGGATTCCCGGGGCTCGTCCTTCCGGGGATCTTTCTGGGTGCAGAGCAGGATGTATTTTTCCTGCCCCATGGCATACTCCAGGGCGTGGATGGAGCGCTCCCGGCCGATGAACAGCGGCACCACCATGTGGGGAAAAATAACGATGTCTCGCAAGGGCAACAGGGGGACCGTCAGCATATCTCGCCTCTCTCCCTCCCCAGCACCCTGGGATCTGGGCAACCTAAAGATCATTGTTGCACCACCATCCCGGGTTTATCCCAGGAAACTTCCTCCGTGGCCCGATAAGTAAAAATGGGGGCCGCATGTTTGAGGATGAAGTCCTCGTTGATCAGGCATTCCTGTACATCCTTCAGAGAAGGCAGCTCGTACATCAGGTCCAGCATGGCCCGCTCCAGGATGGCCCTGAGGCCCCGGGCTCCGGACTTGCGTTTCAGGGCTTCCCGGGCCACCGCCACCAGGGCGTCGTCGGTAAACTTCAGACTCACCCGGTCCAGATCCAGCAACTTCTGGTACTGCTTCACCAGGGCGTTCTTGGGCTCCTTCAGGATGCGCACCAGGGCGTCTTCGTTGAGTTCGTCCAGGGTGGCGATGACCGGCAGGCGGCCCACAAACTCGGGGATGAGCCCGAACTTCAGCAGATCCGAGGGGTGCACCTGGAACAGGGTCTCCCCCAGGGGCCGCTGGGCCCGGCTCTGGATGTCGGCCCCAAACCCCATGGCCTTGCGGCCGATGCGGGCCCCGATGATGTCCTCCAGGCCGTTGAAGGCCCCCCCGCAGATGAACAGGATGTTGGTGGTGTCCACCTTGATGAACTCCTGCTGCGGGTGTTTGCGCCCGCCCTTGGGGGGCACCGAGGCCATGGTGCCTTCGATGATCTTCAGCAGCGCCTGCTGCACCCCTTCCCCGGAGACGTCCCGGGTGATGGAGGGGGAATCGGTCTTCCGGGCGATCTTGTCCACTTCGTCGATGTAGACGATGCCCCGGGAGGCCTTCTCCACGTCGTAGTCCGCCACCTGCAGCAGGTTGAGGATGATGTTTTCCACGTCCTCGCCCACGTACCCGGCTTCCGTCAGAGTGGTGGCGTCCGCGATGGTAAAGGGGACGTTCAGGATGCGGGCCAGGGTCTGGGCCAGCAGGGTCTTGCCCGAGCCGGTGGGGCCCACCAGCAGGATGTTGCTCTTCTGGAGCTCCACCCCGTCCAGGTCCACCCCGGCGTTGATGCGCTTGTAATGGTTGTAGACCGCCACCGACAGGATCTTTTTGGCCCGCTCCTGGCCGATGACGTAATCGTCGATCTGCTTTTTGATGGTGGCCGGTTCCGGAATGGACAACCGGGCGTGCTTGGCCTCATCCTTCTCGTATTCTTCGGCGATGATGTCGTTGCACAGCTCGATGCATTCATCGCAGATATACACCCCGGGGCCGGCGATGAGTTTTTTCACCTCGCCCTGGCTTTTGCCGCAAAAAGAACACAAAAGGTCGGCAGTCTTATCGACACCGCGTTTGCTCATATGCTTCAACCTCCCCAAACCCTTGGGGCCTCTTACTCGCCCGGGTTTGGCTGAAAACCTCTGAGCCGCCTGTTGCTCCCCTAGATTATATCGGCACCGGCGGCTACCTATTCAAGTTTAGTTTACCCTTTATTCCAGATGCCGGGGAAAGGGTCTCCCCAAATCACGCCGGGTGATGACTTCGTCAATCAGCCCGTATTCCTTGGCCTGCTGGCCGGACATATAAAAATCCCGCTCCGTGTCATGGTTGATGCGCTCAATGGACTGGCCCGTGTGGCTGGCCATGATCTGGTTCAACTCTTCCCGGAGGCGCAAGATCTCCCGGGCCTGGATGTCCACGTCGGTGGCCTGGCCCTGGAACCCTCCCAGGGGCTGATGGATCAGGATGCGGGCGTGGGGTAGGGTGAACCTTTTCCCCTGCTCCCCCGCGGCCAGCAGCAGTGCGGCCATGGAGGCCGCCTGCCCCATGCACAGCGTGGCCACCGGGGACTTGATGTACTGCATGGTGTCATAAATGGCCATCCCCGCGGTCACCAGTCCTCCCGGCGAATTGATATAAAAATTGATCTCCTTGTCCGGGTCCTCCGCCTCCAGAAACAGCAACTGGGCGATCACCAGGTTGGCCACGTCGTCGTTGATGCCCGAGCCCAGAAAAATGATCCGATCTTTCAGCAGACGGGAGTAAATGTCATAAGCCCGCTCCCCCCGGCTGCTCTGCTCCACCACTATGGGAATCAACTGCATCCTTATTCCTTTTCCTCGGCTGCGACCGCAGGGGCCTTTTCCACCGAGGCCTGGTCCAGCAAGAATTTCATGGTCTTGTCGTCTTTCAATTGGCGCCGCAAGCCCCCCATCAGGTCGCGCTCCTGGTAGAACTGCCGCACCTCGGGCACGTCCTTGCCGCTGTGCACCGCGATGCGGGCCAGGGCGGCCTCCACTTCGGCGTCGTCCACCGTAACCCCTTCCTGGGCGGCCACGCGACCCAGCACCTGCTTGACCCGCACCCGCCGCTCCGCCAGGGGTTTGACGGCCTCCACCATCTTGCTGTGGTCCATGCCGGCAGGGTCGATCCCATACCGGGCCATGCGTTCCCACTGCTCCCGGAGGAGGCTCTCCTGCTCCTGGGCCAGGAGGGTGGGCGGCACCTCAAACTGATGGCGCGCCAGCAGCTGGTCCATGGCCTGGTTCTCCAGGAGGGCCTGCCGCTCCTTTTCCTTTACCTTAATAATATCCTCTCGCACCGCCGTGCGCAAGTCGGCCAGAGTTTTAAAATTTCCTCCCAGGGCCCGGGCGAAGGTGTCGTCCAGTTCCGGCACCACCTTTTCTTTCACTTCCTCGATCTTCACCTGATAATCGATTACTTTTCCGGCCAACAAAGGATTGAAAAAGTCCTCGGGCATGGCCACCGTAAATCTGGCCTGGGCCCCCGATTTCAGGCCGACGAGGTTGCGCTCGAATCCCTCGGCAAACTTGCCGCCGCCCACCTCCAGGATCGTGCCTTCCCCTTTGGCTTCCGTCAGGGGCTGGCCGGCGAAATAGCCCTGGTAATCCAGGACCACGAAATCTCCTTCCTGAATGGCCCGCTCCTCAGGCGAGGGCTTGAGGAGGGCATTGCCCTGGCGGATTTCCTCCAGGCGGGCCTCCACCTCCTCGTCGCTGACCTCCACTGCCGGCGCCGTCAGTTGCAGCCCCTGATAATCCTCCACGGTGAATTCCGGGTTGACTTCCAGTTCCACGCTGTAGCGGTAATCCTCGCCGGCCACCACCGGGGGCGGGGGCTCCGGCCAGCTCAGGTTGACGGGGTCCAAGTCCTTTTCCTTCAGGGCCTCTGCCAGGGAGCGGCGTACCAGGGAATCGGAGACTTCCTGCTCCACCTGCTTGGCATAATACATCTCCAGGATGGAACGGGGCACCTTTCCCGGCCGAAAGCCTTTGACTTTGGCCCGCTTGCCCAATTCCCGGTAGGCCCGCTCCACTTCCTGGACCACCTCGTCGGAGGGCACCACGATGCGTAATTTCCGCTTTACTTCACTGAGATTTTCCATCTCCACCTGCAAAGCACTTTCGGTCATCGCTTCAGCTCGCTAAGTATATTTAAGATGGCTCCAGTATAACTGCTTTATCCCCGGCCTGCTGGTCGCCGCCGCCGCCGAGGGGTGCGAGAGGGGGGACTCGAACCCCCACGGTCATCCCGCTGGACCCTAAACCCAGTGCGTCTGCCAGTTCCGCCACTCTCGCAGCATTGGCGATTCATCTAATAATTTTATTGACTTTCCCCTTTTAAGTCAAGCTATTCTGCCGGCCGCACCGTGTGGTCCCCGGTTGTTTCCAATTAAAATTCATGTTATTAAATAGCAATATTTCTGCCAGGACGTTAAAAAACTGGTAGTTAGTGTCACCCTGAACGTAGTGAAGGGCCTCAACTGTTTGAAATAATGAGATTCTTCGCTTCGCTCAGAATGCCTTAAAAAACATTGGCAAGGCTCTCAATAGCCTGATGGACCAGGTGTCTGTCATGCATAAGGCCGCGACCAATCAAAGTTTCCGGATTCAGCTTCGTACACTACGAGTAGCACCGATGCGAGGCCAGATCGCGCCTTATTTAAGAGTCGTAATTCCACTATCTGGAACCGGCGGAGGATGACCCCATAATGGAAGCCAAAGAGAAAGACGAATTGCAGCAACTCCGGGACCGCCTCATGGTCACTCCCCGCCTGGTGTGGGACCGGGTGGACCAGGCCGAACGTGCGGCCATCTTTGCCTACGGCGAGGATTACAAGGCCTTTCTGGACCGGGCCAAAACCGAAAGGGAGGCGGTCAACGAAATCGAGGCCCAGGCCGGGGGCCGGGGTTTTGTGGAGCTGATCAACGGCAGCGCCGGGCCCCGCACCTTTTACACCTATAAAGGCAAAACCATCATCCTGGCGGTGCAGGGCCGGCGGCCCCTCACCCAGGGGCTGCGCCTGGTGGCCTCCCACATCGACTCCCCCCGCCTGGATTTGAAACAATACCCCCTGTACGAAGACACGGACCTGGCCTTCCTGAAGACCCAGTATTACGGCGGCATCAAGAAATACCAGTGGCTGGCCCGCCCCCTGGCCATCCACGGGGTGGTCCTCAAGAGCGACGGCCGCCGGGTGGAACTCACTGTGGGGGAAGACCCCGGCGACCCGGTCTTCACGGTGCTGGACCTCCTGCCCCACCTGGCCCGCAAGGCCCAGATGGACAAGAAGGTGGCCGACGCCTTCGAAGGCGAAAAACTCAACGTCCTGGTGGGCTCCCTGCCCCTGGGGGACGCGGACACCAAGGAGCGTTTCAAGCTCTATCTCCTGAAGCATCTGGAGGAGCGCTACGGCATCCGGGAGGAGGACTTCATCAGCGCCGAGCTGGAACTGGTGCCCGCGGGCCCCGCCCGGGACCTGGGTTGGGACCGCAGCCTGGTGGGGGCCTACGGCCAGGATGACCGCTCCTGCTCCTATGCCGCCTTGCGCGCCGTTTTGGACCTCCAGGAGCCGGAATACACCTGCCTGGCCCTGTTCTACGACAAGGAGGAGACGGGCTCCGACGGCAACACCTCCGCCAAGTGCTGCCTGCTGGAAGAGATGGTGGAGCTGCTGCTGGAGCGGGCCGGAGAAAGCCCCCTGGCCCGGCGCCGCACCCTCATGGCCTCCAAGGCCATCTCCGCCGACGTCACCGGCGCCATGGACCCGGATTACCCCGAGGTGCACGAAAAGCGCAACGCCGCCCGCCTGGGCTACGGCGTGGCCATCAGCAAGTACGGTGGCAGCGGCGGCAAGTATTACACCAGCGACGCCAACGCCGAATACGTGGCCTGGCTCCGCAAGATCTTCCGGGAAAACGATGTCATCTGGCAGGCCGGCCAGCTGGGCAAAGTGGACGAAGGCGGCGGCGGCACCATCGCCAAGTACCTGGCCATCCACGGCCTGGAGATCATCGACTGCGGCACCCCGCTGCTCTCCATGCACTCCCCCTTTGAGGTGGCCTCCAAGGCCGACCTCTACATGACCTGCAAGGCCTACCAGGCCTTTTTCAAAGCGGCTTAATGAAAGTTTTCGGTTTTCTGTTTTCGGTTTTCGGTTATTATGTTTAATGAGGGTTGGCATCTCTCATCATTAATGATGAGGGAAATCTCCCCAAATCACCAAAAAAGCCAGACGCCAAACTGAAGCCTGCGATGGTTTTACCGAAAACTGAAAACAGGTACTGATAATGCGCAAATTCTTCTCCAAGATAAAACCTGATTCTCCGGACCCCTCGGTGTCGTCCTGGGGCAATCTGGCCAACTTTTACAGCCTGCTCATCTTCCTGATCGCCATCCCCTTTATCCTCATCGTGGCCCTGGTGTGGCTCACCGGCATCCTGGGCTTCAGCGCCTGGATCTTTGCCGCCTTTGCGGTGCTGTGCGCCTTGATGGTCTGGCGCGTTTACCGCCGCTGGGGCCATTTCAAAGCCAAGATGGCGGCCCAGAGTGACGAATTTCAGGATCTGATGCGGGAAGCGACCAAGAACGGCCAAGACGTGGAAATCTCGTTGATGAACGGCGTCCTCACCCTGCGCTACCGGGGCCAGGACCGCTTGGGCCAGGCCCTGCCCGCGGGGCGACCCGTGCCCCTGGCCCTGGAGGGCCCCTACGCCGCGGAGGCCCAGGCCCTGGAGGCCGCCGCGGCCGCCTGCCTGCCGCCGGAGCGCCTGCGGGAAGAACTGGCGGAGTTCATCAAGCTCCGGGACGAAGGCGTCATCAGCCCCGAGGAGTTCGACCGCATCAAGGCCAGCCTGCTGCAAAGAATCCAGGCCTCCTAGGGCCTGGTAAACATGGTTTAAGGGGAGGGGGGACAGAAGCCCCCCACCCCATACCACCCCAAAAAATCTCTGCCAACCCGCCAAACCGGCTAAAAATCAATAGGGCGCGGGGCTGCGGCCCCGGGCTTGACCCGAGAAATCCCCTTGATACTAATTGTACCTCATAAATAGAGTATTGACCCAACCATGATGAAATCCCCCCCAGCCCCCCTTTTCCAAAGGGGGGAGCTAAAGGGGGTTCCCTTAAAAGTCCCCCTTTGAAAAAGGGGGATTTAGGGGGATTTGTTAAGCTTTACGGGGGGATACCATCGGCTTTAAATACTCTAAGTTTGACGTCAAATTAATATGGATGATACCTCTGCGAAAATCCAGATGTGAAATAGGTGCCCTCGGCGGTCCATAATTCATCCCGGCGCAGGCGAGGGCGCCTACGCGACATTTTGATTAATCAGGCCACAATTGGGATTGTCGCAGAGGTTTCTTGGATACTCTTTCCCAGGGTCCGGCGGGGGAACGACCTTGTGGCGCCAGCTCTGCTTGGGCGCCTTAATTAATTATTCGGTCAAATTCAATTTTTGCAAAGCGGAGCTTTGCTTCCAGGTGGGTTCCCAAGCAGGAGCTTGGGAACCAGCGAACGCTGGCAGCCACTGGGCAGCACCGCCACGCCAGGAGGCGGGAAGGAGCCGGGACCTGGCCATGGGCTCCCCCTCTCGGATGGGGTTCAGATGCGAAAGAATACTTCTTTTGCTTTAGATCAACCAAGGTCTGTAAGACTATAATATCATAGCAAAAAGTTTAAGAACAATCAAGAGAAAAGGAGTCAAAAGACCAAGACGCCCCCAAGTTAGCCAGCTTTGTTTGTCCGGCCCACTCTTTTCTTAGCAGGATCTTCGCCCAAAGATCAGGTGGGCCCCAACTTAAGGCCTCTGCAAGAATGCTTTTTCAGGGCGGTCAACTTATACTTCCGGGGTGGCTTCCTCGGGTTTGAGCTCCTCGGGGCCCAGGGCAAAGACCGGCCCGGCGGCCAGGGCCCCGCCGTCCCAAAAGTCCCGGCGGTAGCGGTAGTAGGCGTGCAGGCGCACCAGGGCCCGGGCCAGCCGTTTCACGGCTTCATCGTCCAAGCTCTCCAGGCAGGATTGCAGCAGGACCAGAAAGGCGGCGGGGAGATAAAAGCTCTCTTTGCCCAGGGCGCCCTGGAATTCCAGGCGGTGGCCGCCCCCGGGCAGCTGGAAAAATTCGGCCCGGTAGGTGCGCACCGGCGGCGCCTCGGGCTGGGACACCAGCTTAAGCTGTCCCAGGGGCAGGCGCGGCCTCTTGGCACGCCCGGCGCCGGCCTGCACCCGTTCGCACACCTGCTCCAGGAACTCGATGAGCTCCCGGGCCACCCGGGTCTCGTTCAGCTCCGCCAGTTCATACAGGATGCGGGCATAGACGAAGACCACCAGAGGCACGGTGTCGCTTTCCTGGTCCAGGCTGTAGTGCCAGAAGATGCGGGGGGACACCTGGTCCTGGGGAAAGAAATCGACCCGCACCGTGGCCTGGTGCAGGCCACGGTCCTGGCGGAAGCGCTCCAGTATCCGTTTAAACATCAGTCGCTGATTCAGGTGCTGGCGGCGTTGGCCTCAGGATGCACTTGCGGCCCAGCCTGTTTCCTATTAGAGGTTAGCGAAGTGTGGTGGAGTCCGGGGCCTCGGCCCCTGAAGCATCAGAAATAATTGGGTAAATCCGGTAAACAGGATTAACATACCCAAAGACCGCGGGAAAGTCAATAAATTCCCCCTGCCGGGGGCCCTGCAACCCCAAGAAAATTACGGTTTACATAGCAATAGAGATATTCTATATTTTAACGATAAAACCATTAGCGAGTAGCACTCATGCGGCCTCAGACGTCCCCGGGAGTGCCCCCCGGGGTGCCCAACTGCCTGAAGAAAAGGCGGCTTCTCAACCAAAAGGAGCTGTCCCCGGATCTGTGCCGGCAATATGGGGAAAAGTTCTTCTCCCTGGGCTGGTGGGAAGACGCCCTGGAGTTTTTCCGGAAGGGCAAGGTTACCGAGGGGCTGGAGAAGGTCAAGGCCCATTGTCTGGAGACCGGAGATGCCTATTTGCTGGCCCGCCTGGGTAAGGAGCACGACCCGGAAGTCTGGATGGCCCTGGCGGAGCGGGCCCTGGCCCTGGAAAAGTTTCATTTTGCCCGCCGGGCCTACGAGTTGGCCGGCGACCTCGACAAAGCCGCCATGGTGGCCGGCCTCATCGCCGGCCTGGGTGCCGAACCACCAGAAGCTTAACTATGTCGTCCCTGGACTATTATCGCATTTTGGGAGTCTCGCCCGGTAGCACCCTGAAGGAAGTGCGGCAGCGCTACCGGACCCTGGCCATGCAATACCATCCGGACCGCAACCCGGATAATCCCGAAGCCGCGGCCCATTTTCGGCAGGTGGTGGAAGCCTTCGAGGCCATCCAGTCGGCCAAGACCAGGAAGCGCCCAGCCGCCCAGAACTACCGCAGCCCCCGTTTTACCGACCGGGAACATCTGTTCGAGGAGTTTTTCGGCATCTCCCGGGCCGGCTCTCCTTTGCAGCAGTCCGCCGGCGCCAACTTCCGCTACGACCTGGAGATTCCCTTTGTGGCCGCCATCCAGGGGATGGAGGCCGAGATCCGGGTGGACCGGCCCCTGGACTGCCAGCACTGCCGCGGCACCGGTTTGGCCGCGGGCAGCGGCTACCAGCCCTGCCCCGATTGCCAGGGCCGGGGGCGGCGCTTTGGCGGGCCGGGTCTGCTGCGCTACGGGCCCCTGTGCCACCGCTGCCAGGGCCGGGGCAAGATCGTCTCCCAGGCCTGTCAGCACTGCCGCGGCCTCGGCGCCCGCCAGGGGCGGCGGGAGTACCGCCTGCGGATTCCTCCCGGCACCGCTGACGGCGCCCGCCTGTGCCTCAATGGCGAGGGCGGGGCAGGTTTCCAGAAAGGCCGCCCGGGGAACCTGGAAGTGGTCATCCATGTGGCCCCCCATGATTTCTTCACCCGGGTGGGCAATGATATTCACTGCCGCATCCCGGTCTCTTTTGCCGAGGCCGCCCTGGGCGGGATGATCCCCATTCCCACCCTGGAGGGCTACCGGACCTTTCACCTGCCCCAGGGCACCCAGACCGGCTGGGTCTTCCGGTTCCCGGGCGCCGGGGCCCCCGGCGGCCCCTACCAGTCCCCGGGGGACCAGATCAATGAAGTGGTGGTGACCACCCCTCAGCCTCTCAGCCCCCGACAGCGATCGCTGCTGGAGGAGCTGGCCCGTCTGGAGCGCGAGCCGCTCAAGGAAGCCGGCCATGAGTGACTTTACCCATCTGGATGAAACCGGCCAGCTGAAGATGGTGGACGTGGCGGATAAGCCCGTGACCCTGCGCCAGGCGGTGGCCGGCTGCCGGGTGGAGGTGGGTCCCAAGGTCTTCCCCCTGCTGATGGCCGGCAACCTTCCCAAGGGGGATGTCTGGGCCGCGGCCCGCCTGGCCGGCATCATGGCCGCCAAGAACACCGCCCGGCTGATCCCCCTGTGCCATCCCCTGCCCCTCACCGGGGTGGAGATCAATTTCACCCCGGAGCCGGAGCACTACGCGGTGGCCATCCAGGCCAAAGTAAGGACCTATGACCGCACCGGCGTGGAAATGGAGGCCCTAACCGCCGCGGCCGTCGCCGCCCTCACCATCTATGACATGTGCAAGGCGGTGGACCGTGGCCTGATTATCAAAGACCTGCTATTATTAGAGAAGAGTGGGGGTGCCAGCGGCGATTACCGCCGCGGCGAGGTCTCCCGAGAATCCTTGAGCCATTTCGGGCAAGCGGGAGTTACGTGATGGAACCGGAACGTCTGGAGTTTTTCCGCAATCTCTTACAGGAGCGTCTCGAAGAAATCCTGGGCGAAGCCGACAAGACCAGGAACGATATGACCGGGGACATGGCCGGGTCGGCCCCACCTTTCCCTGACCCCACGGACCGGGCCTCGTTGGAAACCGACCGCAATTTTACCCTGCGCATAAGGGACCGGGAGCGGAAGTTGATCACCAAGATCCGGGAAGCCCTGGAGCGCATCGACGCCGGCACCTACGGTTACTGTGAACTGTGCGGCAACGAAATCACCGAAAAGCGCCTCGTCGCCCGTCCCGTCACCACCATGTGCATTGCTTGTAAATCCAGCCAGGAAGCCCTGGAAAGGGCCCGAGGCCAATAAGCAGTGAGCAGTGAGCAGTTTGTTATATTAGAGAGGTTCTGCTTCGATATTGGCAACATTCCCTCCGGCCATTATTAATAACAAAATTTATTCAACGCCAAGGCGCGCAGCTCTTCGACCGCTAGCAAAGCCTGTTGGGAATTCCCCCAAACTCATGAAATACCGCCCCTGTCAGTGCAGCGCCAACTGCTCACTGCTGACGGCTCACTGCTCACTGATTCCATGACCGACCTTATTCAGCTCAATGAATTCACCCTGCCGGAGTTGCAGCAACTCCTGGCTGCCTGGGGCCAGCCCTCCTACCGCGCCCTCCAGGTTCTCAAGTGGGTTTACAAAGGGGTGGACGATTTTGAGCTGATGACGGATATGGCCCGCCCCTTCCGCCAGGAATTGGCCCGCCGGGCCCGGGTCGGCCGCCTCCGAGTGGAGCAGACCCAGGAGGCCGCGGACGGCACCCGGAAATACCTCTTTGCCCTGGAGGACGGCAATCTGGTGGAATCTGTCCTCATCCCCGAAGAGGACCACTCCACCCTCTGCCTCTCCACTCAGGTGGGCTGCGCCCAGGCTTGCCGCTTTTGCCTCACCGCCCAAAAGGGCCTCTACCGCAACCTGACGGCCGGCGAGATCGTCAATCAAATAATGATGGTACGGCCCGCCGCCCCGGACCGGCGCCCCCTCACCAACCTGGTGTTCATGGGCATGGGGGAGCCCCTGGCCAATTTCTCCGCCCTGGTGCGGGCCCTCACCATCATCTCCGCCCCCTGGGGACTTAACTTTTCTTACCGGCGACTCACCGTGTCCACCGTGGGTCTGGCCCCCTTCATCCCCCGTCTGGGCCAGGAGGCCCGGGCCAACCTCACCGTTTCCCTCAACGCCCCGGACGACGAGACTCGGAGCCGGCTCATGCCCGTGAACCGCCGCTACCCCTTGGCCGAGCTCCTGGCTGCCTGCCGGGCCTTTCCCCTGCCCCGGCACCGCCGCATCACCTTTGCTTACGTCCTCATGGACGGCGTCAACGACGCCCCGGACCAGGCCCGGCAACTGGCCCGCCTCCTCAAGGGCTTCCGGTGCAAAATCAACCTGATCCCCTGCAACCCCCACCCGCAACTGCCCTTCGGGCCCCCTCCGGAGGCACGCGTCCTCACGTTCCAGGACATCCTGCGGGAAGCCAATTTCACGGTCTTACTCAGGGAGAGCCGGGGACGGGAGATTGCGGCAGCCTGCGGCCAGCTGGTGGGAGAAAAGGCGGTTTAAACCGCGCCGCGCTTTCCTATTACCCTGCCTCTATCAGCCTATCAACGGCGGCCGGGAAACCTCGCCGCCACTTGCAGCAAATCCTCTATTTCAGCGAAGAGTTACCTGGGAAGAGACCTGCCCTCCAAACCCGGGGATGTACTTCGGCACCGCCGGGATTCTCGCTCACTGGGTCCGGGTCCACGGCAGGTTGGGAGCCCCGTCCTCTCCCGGCCGGTCCACCGCCAGGCGGTAGTCCCGCTTGCCGATGCCCATGAGGATGTCGTCTTTAAAGACCAGCGGCGAATAGCCGTTGCGCACCGTATTGCTTTCGGGAAAATCCATGCTGTGGGTCAGGTAAAAAAAGATGGTGTAGTGGCCGCCGCGATAATCCCCTTCTTCCCGGATCCCCGGCGCGCCCATGATGCCCACCACCTCCGAGGTGTGCATCCCCCGCTTTACCTCGTTGAGGCGGATGTAGTTGGACCACATGTTTTTCTCAAAACGCTGGTACAGCAATTGTTCGCCACAGCCAACCGAAAACATCCCCAGGACCAATAGCAGGTGCAGCCAGGCCATGAACCACCCTTGTTTCTTTAAATTTAATCTCACTATAATCACCCCCGGAAGCCCAGTCAATAATTAATATTTCCAAGCTACCGGCAGTCTTTCCCCTGGATGTGGGGTGATTTTTTCATTCCAACCCGCACCAATCAGCAAACTCTTCCGCGGGCCCAAAAGCTCTTGCTTAAGAGGGATTGACCCACCGCTTCGTTGCTTCCGGCTGCCCCTAAGGCCCGTTTACTTATCGGAGAACTGGTGACAAGCTATTTCAAAACCTACTTTTCTGTCATCCTGAACGGAGTGAAGGATCTAAACCTATTGGAAATACGAGATTCTTCGCGGCGCTCAGAATGACCTTTTAGGCAAATTCCTGGGTTTGAAACAGCCTCAAGTGTTGTGTTTCATAAATAGTATGATGGCAAATCAAACCAAAACCTAAGCTCTCAGGGTCTTAAAGTCCCCCTTTGGCAAAGGGGGATTTAGGCAGTGGTGTCCGGTAGAAATTTACTGGTTTACGCCAAAGCGGTGACTGTCTGTGCTCTTGCGACCCCGCACTGTTTGTTGGGACATGATTGGCCGCAACTTTTCTCCCTCTCCCCCCGTTTACGGGGGGAGAGGGCTGGGGTGAGGGGGGCAACGCCTTCCACCCCTCACCCTAACCCTTGTATCTTAGGTAAAGATACGCTTGATTAGTAATGGTGGTCAAAGTTAATGTTGACAAAAGAGCATGATGGTTTCC
>Ga0315281_10003510_pt1 | contig 22929 bp, 16 predicted proteins | sample YL17G07_0_MG_FD_204540 | JGI IMG/M metagenome (GOLD analysis project Ga0315281, IMG submission 204540) | Sediment microbial communities from Yellowstone Lake, YNP, Wyoming, USA - YL17G07_0 | ecosystem: Environmental > Aquatic > Freshwater > Lake > Sediment | place: USA: Wyoming | collected... | reverse complement strand
CTGCGGTGAACACAAACCCACCGCCGTTGAGCTCGCGACCGCACCCTCGGCTCAGGCAATGCGGTTGAGGGAGGTCGCCTATGAACAGGTTGCCCCCTCAACTTCTGCCTCTGCGGGGAATACCGTGGCGAGGCGGTCCCCTCCCGTGGCGACTGCGGACCTTGGAGACCAAGCCCGGAATCGAGCTGCCGAGGCTGAGAATGCTCTGAACGACGCGTCCAAGGCGGTTGGTACGACAGTGGCGATGGTCGTGTTTCACGCTCTTATGTTTCTTATTCCTTTGCTCGTCATTATTGCCATCCCCGGCTTTGCGGCCGGGAGGTATGAGATGACGATCGAGTCGATCTTAATCATTATTTCCGGGATCGCGCTCCTCGCCAGCAACTGGATGAGCGAGCTCCACGAGTCCGGATGGGTGTGGTGGTGTCTTATTATTCCGGGTTTGCTGCTCTTTGTTATCAGCTGGTTCACGAGGGGAGGGCCATGGAAATGGCTTTTCCTTTTTGGACCGCCCGTCGTGATGACGGGGCTGACTTTGCTCGGGGTCTTGGATTCGGCTATGACCGCTTTGGCGCATGGCACCCTCCTCTCAATGGGGGTGCTGCTCATGATTGTGTACCTCATCGTCCGCAAGGGCCATGAGGAAGACAAGAGTACCGGGGCGGCTAGCTGACGCGGTTGTGCTTAGCTTACTCGTTGGTGTTACAGAGAGAAAAGGGGTGCCGATACGGTTATTCGTTCGGTCCGGGTCGCATTCGTGCGATTTGGATCCGACCGGAAGCCAGGCACCCCTATTTCTTATGCCCAATTTTGACCTCAAGGACTTTTACTGAGGGACGACAGCGGAGATCTGTGTGCTCCACACCATCGTCAAGCTCGGTGTGATTGAAATCGACCATGCAATTTCTTGAATCCCACTTAATATTTGGCACTGGTGAACCTTTCGCCAAATGTTTTCGGCTACAATATGTTATTGTTTTTGTTCTTTCAAATTCAAAATCATCAACAGGGTTTCCCCGGTAATAATCATCAACAGGTTGTCCACATTCCAGAGATTGCATCATGAGCATTGCTCCTTCCTGGCAATCCATCATGTTCAATTTTCGCTTTTCAAACTCTTCTTCATATTTACTCATAATTTCCACTACGGATGAATTCTCGTTGTCAAATGGCGGATGCGGCATGTGATCAAAACCATCAACCACTGTTACCACCATTTTCTTTGACGCTACTCCCCAGGTCGGATTGTGTTCGTCTGGTGGATTTAAACTTGTATTCCCATCAACTTCCGGATTCCATTCCCCTTTAATTGTTCTTGCATACCGATCCCGTATTCTTTCACTGTCATCGATCGCCTTCACCTTTGATGCAAAATCGCCCGGGGGCGTGATGATGACCGTTGGCTTGCCGAATTTTGCGATTTCTTTCAGTTTATCCGGGTCCAGGTGTTTGATGGCATCCATGACTTGTGATTTTGATGGAGGTGTTTGGGTAAATCCAAATTCTTTTAATGTAGCGGCCATTTCGTCATAGCTGGTCTCCAGCTTTTCCATCAGCTCCTTTTCAAGTTCCTCCGGCGTTTTTTCCCTGAAACGGGGAAAGATGTCCAGACCGACTTCGGAGAATTTTTTTGCGGTCACGCGGGTGCCGCGGAGTTCGTGGCGCATGGCGTTGATGCTGCCTTCAGAGTTGGAGAGGAAAAGGAAGTTCTTTGGCATGCCTTTGGCGGTTTTTATGTTCGAGGGATTTTCAGTGTCGTAGTGAACCCCCTCGCAAAACCACATTGCCATCAGATTTAGCTCCCCTGCCGTCCAGTTGGGGTCAACCTCCAGATAGTCATCCACATTGGAACTGGTGACGTAAACTTTGGTTTTCGTGATCCTGGAATACCGGGCCAGCGTTTCAAGCGCTATGCGAAATCTTCCGTAGAGGTCCAGTACCGGGTGAGAAAGGGGTTTTACCTCGTAGGCATCAAAGAACACGTGGAGTTTTTTCACTTCCTTTGGCATTTTGGTCACTCTGACCATGAGTTTTTCGCTTTTTGCCGAAGCCTGCCGGTCGATATCTTTTGCATCATGCACCCCGGGAATATATTCAACGAGCTCCTTTTGGGCACTTTCGAGCGATCCCATTTCGCTTTTGACCGGCAATTTGGTAAGAAAACTACTGAATTGCTGGAGCGCATAGTCCTTATCATCTTCTTTGAAAATGAAACGATTTTCCAGGGTTTTGGTGCCGTACTCTTTGGCTGCAGCAAATAGGACCGCCTTGCGCTTCTTGGGGTCGGTGATTTCGCCACGCGTGGATTCGCTTTTCAGGTATGGGAGAAGGAAGAGGGCGAGCTGGTGAAAGTCTGCCTTCAATGCTTTCAGATATTCTTTCTGAGAAGGATGGGTCCCTTCATATAGGGCGTCATTTCTTGCGTTTAATTCCTCCACATTTCTCCCCTCAAAGCGTGACGACGATTTTTCAACATTTTCCATCCAATATTTTTGGTTCATAAGGCCCCTGAAAGATTCTGAATCTTTGTTATCGCCAAAATATAGGATGAGCATTTTTACGTAGAGTAATCGCAAAACATCCAAATTCCCATTATATGGTCGCGGAGGGAGATGCCCCATCTGATCCCATATTTTCAAATTCCTTAATTCATAAATGTCGGATTCAAATGAGAGTGGTCCATCGAAACCACATTGGCTGGCTCGTCCCATAAGCCTATCTATATCTTCCCATGCCCATCTATTGCTCCGTTTCAATTTTTTTTCAATAAGTAGTTGTTCTACCCGCAAAGTAAAGTAGCTTTTCCCTCCAAAAGGATGTTTTTGTTGTTCAAGTGACTGATTGATGAGCAGTTCAATCACACCAGCTTGGGGGTTTTCGGCTTCTTTCCGATACATGGGTAAACCATGCCAGGCACATTCATCGACCCATTTGTTGAGTTTGATTATTTCTTCCTCGGTAAGCCGGGCATTGATGGGATCATCAAATAATCGAGTCCATAAGTTATTTTCCGGAACGATTTCTTGAAGTTTTCCATTGTAGGTCTCATCTTCAAAATATTTTGCAGGCTCTTTTTGAGGTTGCTCCGCTCTCCCGCTGTAGTCGTTTGCCTGGTTTTGCTCAAGATTTTCTCTTGGACATGAATCGATGTGTGTTTTTCGGAATTCATTCAGAACTTTCTTTTTTTCTTCTTTCGATTTTGCTTTATCGTAATCTTTCTGCAATTGGTCGAATTTTTCATCAGGAACCGAAGAAATGGCGTAACCTTTTACCGAGGGACTAAAGTTTGTGGGATCAAAAAACGTCGTGCTGCCGTCCGAATGGATGAGCGCGACGCGGGCGTGGCCTGCCTTGGCGAATCCGGTGCCGTCATCGCTCGTGTATTCTGCGGCGGTCACTATGGCGTTGAAACCCAGTTGACGAAAGTAGGCTGCGGCGGCCCAGGCCTGGAGGGAACAATGGCCGACTTTGAGGCCGTCCATGATGGTGGCGAGGTCGTTTTTGTTCCGGGTCATGAATTCTCCCAGTCGGGGGTCGCATACGTACACGAACTCTCTTTCGAATATTTCTTTTACGGTTTGCAGGGCCATATGTTCATTTTTTGGTGGACGGGTCGAGACTTCCTTTGGTACCGGGAATGATTCTTTCAGCGCGTTCATTTCTTTCTGATTTGGCTTTTGGAAGTCCGGGTTCACTTTGAGAGGCGCAGCGCGTTTTTTTATGACTATATGAAGGTTTTTTTTGAGCGGTTTGCGTGAAAAGGTGAGGAGCGGGTGGTTTTCGTCGGGTTCGATGATTTCAAGCGGTTCTGTTCCAACGACCGCTACGATTTCATAGTTTGCCGGCAGAGCAATTGTATTCGATTTGCGGCATGTCATTTTCACTTCAACTTCATCCGGTTTCCGCACCAAATCTTCGATCTTTACAGCAGGAACGGTTTTGCTCGGCCTTTTTTCAAGCGGAATTTCGATTCTTCTGTTTCCCTGAAGTGTAGGGACGAGAAGCTCGTCATTAAAACAGCCACGGTGCGGTGGATCGATTCTTCCAGAGGTTTCTTTTGATAACAAACTTTCCAGGTCCATGAAGTTGTTTTTGGTGTCCGCAAGCTCGCCGAACTCCCGTTTTGCTTCCGCTTCCGCCGCTTTTCCTTTGGGAAAATTGAGCAGGTGCCCCACTTGGTTTGAAATATCTTCTCCAATTTGGCCGGGTATACCTAAATACTTTAGAGCACTTGTGTTCTCGGAAAGAAATTTTTCCAAAAGATAGTCACTCATGTTCACCTTGATCTCATTTTTGAAGGTCTCGAACAGTTCTTTCAGGGTTTTGACGCCTTTGTTGTCGACAATGAAGAAGGTCACCTCGCGGAATGAATCGGGGGTGTCTTTGTAGATCTGCTTGAGCCGGTGCATGAAGACGTTCACCTGGAGCATTTGAGCGGATGGAATCTTCTTTTCAATACGGGAAAGCCATTCCAGACTGTAGGTGCTGCCGTATTTCACCTGTTTTTTTACAGGAGTGAGCTCATCACCTTCCGTTTCCAAATTTCTTGCGTTGTTTGTTTTCACGGTAGAAGTTGATATTTCCTCTAATTTTAGCAGAAAAACCGGCTTTTTTCAAACGTGTATCGGGGGTATTTCTGCAAGACAGTTTATTTGACTTTTACCCCTTGACATTTGCCTGTTTTGTTGCTATACTCACCTCCTTTTATTGCTTTACAATATTTTTAACATCTTAACAACTCGCGATCCGGCTTAAACGGGTTTCCGAAAGTTCCAAAACAAAACTCAAAAACAAAAGGTGAAATTCTCGTGACTTAACTCCTCATTCTTATGAAGAACACGACCACCTTTTTTAACCTTTGGGTTTTGGTTTCCGCCCTGCTGGGCATCGGCTCAAGCCCACAAACGTATCTCGACAGCCTTGCAAGTAAAACTCTTGCGGATACGAAGTATATTGAGTATAATCATCCTGCTCCCTTGGACGAGAACCATTACGCCGCAGGGCTTGATGGATTGGGTCTCAACCTTCAACAAACCGGAGCCGGGTCTACTCAACAGAGTAAGCCCAACCCAAGCTCTTTGAATCATTGCAAATCTCTGGTCTACCGGACGCTTGAAAGCCTCCCCAAGGACACGGTCAGCCACCTTCAGAATCTGACGCTGAGCTTCAGTACTGACGGAAGGCGCGGGCTTGGCGGCGGTTCAACCATTATTCTCCATTGCACCAATGTGAAGGACGAAGAACTGGTTGGAGTGCTGGTTCACGAAATGGGCCACATTCAGGACACGGGCGTTGAACAGGGAAATTTCCTCTCCGGGGCAAGCGAATTCAAGGATGGAGCCAATGCGGTGTATAATGACGATCCGAGTCTTGCTTTCTACCGTTTGAGCTTCCTGGACGAGAAAACTTTGAGACCGAAGGCCAGTTATCTGGATTTCGTCTCGGGGTACGCAATGAGTGACCCTTACGAAGATTTTGCGGAAACCTACAACTACTATCTTTTGCACGGGAACGAATTTCGACAGCTTGCAGCCAAAAACGACATTTTACAGAAAAAGTACGATTTCTTGAAAACCAGGGTCTTCAATGGAAAAGAGTTCTTCAATGGAGATGATTCGCGGAAGGTCAACTTCTCAACTCGGGAGTTTGACACCACGGTTCTCCACTATGATATGAAAAAGTTTTTCGTCGTCTAAATAAATTTTTAGGATACTGAGGCTTTTCTAGGGCGTTGGTACTCCTAAAACCCTAAAGACACCTCCTGCAAGTCGGGAGGTGTTTTGGTATGAAACGTTTTTTTATTTCCGGTTTTTTATTCCCTTGATGACTCTTTGGGTTATTTCGTCCAATGATTTTTGGTCAGCATCCGAAAGCCCGAATATATTATTAGGAACAATGAATTCATTTACATCGACCTTGGATTCCAGTGGTTTATATGACTTTAATTGCTCCTTCAATCGGTCAGAGAATGATGCCAATCGCGGAATCTCAGGATCTTTAGGCAAGGCTGGAATATCTACTCCAGCTGGCAAATCCCCTGTGGATATTATTTGTCCTTTCACCATCGCAAAGATAATATTATTACGTTTTGCACTCTGCGTATCCGGCACTTTCAGAGCATTAATGGGGTTTATATATGGCAGAATTACAGGTTTTTGGGTGCCCCAGGAGATTTTGTGTATCCCTGTGAAACTTTGACTTATCACTGTTTTTTCAGTACCGCATTCGTCCATGATTCGCACTTCGATTCTCACGTTCGACATTGTTGGAAGGAGGTCGGATGCGTGTTGCTTGTGTAACTGTGTCTCCAAAGCCTGATTTTTGTCTATTGATTTATCCAGGTAGGCAAATTCTTGTCCCTGAATGACTATCCGCGCCTTCATCCTTGGGTGTTCCGCCAAGAAATTACACACTGCATGAAGGTCAAGGAATACGGCATTTCCGCTGAAAAGCACATTTACGTTTGTTCCCGTGGTGGTTCGACTGGTGATCTCGCATTCACTTTTTCTCATCTCAATATATTCATTATGAATTTTTTCGAGAAATAGTTCCTTGAAGTAGTCTTGTATCCTTATCATTTCGATTCCATTCAGCTTGGTGGGATCAACAACAAAATGTGTAATTTCTTTTGAAAGGTCTGTTTCGGCCAGGCTTACCCAGGACATCTCAAGTCCCAAATCCCTTGAGCTGCCGCCGAATAATCTCCTCTCGTTCTCCTGAGGATAGTGGCTGAATTTACGTCGCTGTAGATAAATGTATTTCATTAATTTTTCTATTCTTTCAGTATTGTGCTGTTTTCTACTCTCCTGTTCTTGATACTGTTGGTCATAGTCGAAGCGAGTGCTGTATCTATATAACGGCACTGCTTTGGGAAATATTGGTTTGTATTGCTTGCAAGCCGCCATAAATTCATCAAATTCGTTCTTCCAGCTGAGTTGGTAGGGCATTTCCTCAGTTTCTTCGGTGAAATGCGGCGTGAAAGTTATTTTGTTTATATCCGTGGCGTTTGGGACGTGGTGCATCGGGAGGCCGGTTTTTTCGTCCAGGATTTGGCCTTTGGGGTTGATCGGGACGTACCAGTCGCCGGGTTTTGGTTTTGCCATGGCGGTTTTCTTTTTTTCATCGAAGGGTTTGATGTCGGCGAATTCAGAGGAAAGTATTTTCCCGGTGGCGTCAATTAAAACCCAGCCGGTGCCGATGAAAATCCGGCCGACGCCCATGGTGTTTTGGAATTGTCCCAGTTCCCTGCTCCGGGCGATTCTTGCCTCCTTTTTTTCCGATTCAATTTTTTCGGCCTCCCGCTGGCGTTCAAGCTCTATTTGCTGCAATTTTTGTTTGACCGCAGGGAATATCTTTCCCAATTCCACCACCACTTTTTCCTGCTGATCTTCCATGGCGAACAGGAGTTCTCTCCTTGTTTCTCTTACAATGTTTATCACCATGGTGACGTTCAGTTTTCCATCGACGTTGGTTGCTACGTCACAAAATTGTTCGGGTGCGCCCGAACCAGATTTATTTTCATATCCCTGGACTCTTGTTCTTTCAAGGAGATTGTTCCTGTTATCCCAGAATTGAAGTTCGAACCGGACTCGCGCGTTATTTTCTGCGTCGACATGCTGGAGTTCCGGATTTTTGAATTCTATTCTCATAGGTTGTCTCTAATTTCCTGGGGAAATTCGCCAAAGCGAAGGATTCTGGATGCGGTGTTTCCGAGTTTTGATTTTAGCAGATCGGCAACCTGCCGGTAGGTTCCACTGTTCACGAGCGTGCGGATTTCCGGATCGTTTTTGTAGAGCCAGAAGGCCAGTTCCCTGCCGGTATGGACTTCTGCATCGCTTGAGAAAAGAATTTTTGCAACCCACCAGAGCGCCCGGGGGTTCATTGATTGTTTTTCCTGACGTACCAAATCTTTAATGATGGGCAAAATTTGTGGAATTTGTGCGTGAAATCTTTTCCAGACTTCGGTTTGGGTGCCGATGTGGAATGATGGAAGGCTGAACATGGCCAGAAGAGCGCGTTTTACCGTCATGTGTGATTGGATTCCCATGTCGAGCAACGCCGTTACGCACAAGGCTAATATTTCAGAGTTTTCGTCGTGATTTGTGAGCAGTTCCGTAATAGTCTTTTGAATGATACCACCGGAGGCCATCCAGGGGCCTTTGGGATACAGAAAAAATGCCGAAGGGTGGATTTTAAGTGCTTTTACGGAATGTGGCACCGCGGCGTCGTGCTGTTTATTTGCTTTTTCGATTCCGGCTTTGCCCAAGTGGTATTTGAACAATTGTTCCGGAGTTTCGGCTCTTTTTCCGGCGAGGTCCAGGTGCTTTTCAGATTTTTCAAAGTCGGTCCTTTGTGCGTACGCTTCCGCCAGGAGGAGGTCCGTTTCCGGATTCAATCTGTTCAGTTTTTGAGATATTATCAGTGCTTTGATCGCCTCTTCACGATCGCCGTCCAATAATAGTTTTCGACCCTGTTCGCGGTATTGTCGGGCTTTGATTTCTTCGGAGGTTGTGGCAAGTTCAACCGTTTTCCTGGTTTGACTTCTGATATCTGAGCTTACTCCGCGAATCGCCCCGGTCTGAGCCTGGAGTGTTCTGTTTATTCTGCCGAGGCTATTCTGTAGGCCGCCAAGTCTTGTCGCCAATTCGAATTCAAGAACTTTAAGGGCTTGAACGACGGTATAGGTTCCCCGGAAAAGAGCCTGTTCAACTCTGCCGTGCCAGGCTTCGTTGGCTTTTGCCTGTTCAATGGCCAACGCGGCCAGGCCCTGAAACATTTTTGCCGTGTTTCTGCCGTTATTGACCAGTTCGCCATTGATTCTCTGGAGGACGCCGGTCTGCTGACCCTGGCCGGTCTGGATATTTCTCAGATATCCCGTTTGTTCGTGCTGATTGTCCCGAATGGAGCCCAGTTTTGTGTTCACACCGTCAAGGTTTGAATCAATGCTGGAAAGGTGGGTGTTAGCCTGGTCGACTCCGTCCGCGACGTAATCGTTGATGTCGTAAATGTCGTCAAGCTGCGACGCGATTCCCGCCGCTATGTCGTATTGTCGCGCCCTTGCCTGTGAGGCTTCCCTCAATCTGTTCAAGGAGTCTTCCTGCGCCTGAAACATCTGATCCCTCAGTGCTTCGGTCATCTCCGAAAAGCGGTCCTGCAGTTCCGCGGCTAATCCCATTTTAACCTGTTCCAAATCCCGTGGACTGCCTTGCATGGCTGTCATTGCCCCAGGGTTTTGTTTGATCTTCTCAAGAATTTCCGCAGTGACCTGTGCGGTCTGGTTGTTGAGCCGCAGGGCCATGTCGCCCTTATTCAATAATGCACTGTTTGGCACACCAAGAATGTCCTGGATTATCCCCAGGCCTTCACGACTCGGTTCGTCTTCCCATCTTTTGCTCCCGTCTCCCATTGGATTGGCGTTATGGTTTACTGACATATACTAATCATACAGTTGCAGCATTCGTCAAGGGCTCGCGCAAACTTACAATTCTGTCTTTGCTCTGCGCTTTGGCTTTTATTTTTTCGTTCGGTTTGTTAGAATCATCGGGCATGTGAATTTGGTTGTGATTTGCTTCGCTCATGCATTGTGGTGGCCTTAGCTCAGTTGGCAGAGCATTAGGTTGTGGTCCTAAGGGTCATGGGTTCGAGCCCCATAGGCCACCCCAGAATATTTTTAATTTGAAGCCTCTCCTTTTTGTATGAGATCGTAGCCAATACGATAGAGTATTTGGCCGATCCTGCGCTGGAGTGCCACGTCGTTTCCAGATTGCTGAACCTGCGCTGCAATTTCAATGAAACTAAGATTGCCCGTCGCTACTTCACCGAGTATTTTTGTCTTTTGGCTTGATGGTGGAAGTGTGGAAAGAACGGCATATGCAAGTAGCTTTTTTAATAATACATAACCAAAAGGGACATTCCTGTCTGTCAGTAAGGATGTTACTTTATCCAACGAATTCACAGGTGAAGAAGCAAATTCTGCCCCATTGGCGCAAACTTCGTGGAATTGGACGGCAAAGGAGTCACCTTTGATTTCCGCAGCAGCAGATCCTCCCGGCACTGGGAATGAAAAGTTGACTGGAAATTTTTTGTCTGCGGCAACTGCGGGCCGCATTTTGGGAAACCGCGATGCGAGCATGACATGAGTTGCTTCATGAAATGCATTCCCTTCCATAAATTTTTCCATGCTTTCCGCATCGTTTATGCCAAGGGGTTTGCTCATCTTTTCAATATTGGATTTAAATGTCAGTACCCGTTTATACCTGCGATCCGCTGACCCGTACATGTAAGAAAGGCGTGTGCTCAAGTCTGCTGGGACAGAGTCGGCGCCCAAAATCAGGACCGGGACATCCATTTCTCCAATGTTGTCAGAAATATGGACCTGATCCTGCTTTTCGATGGTAAAAAGGCTTATTCGATAATTCCCTTCAGAGTCCTCAACCATGAAAAAATACAACCCGGCGGGGATCAATATGGTGTTCATATGATCAATTTTTTCATCTATATCCATTGATGCATTGCCTTCAACAGATGCCAACTCTTTTTCCAAAAAGGAATCTATGATCTTATTTTTTTGAGAAGGATTGGAAGATTGGAGCTTCGCAACAAGTTCATGGACACTTTGAATAAATTTTACTGCGGCATCTTTATTGATTTCTTTTTCAGGGAGTGAACGATACTCATAATTCGGCACGTCAATGTTCAAATTTTCCGGCAGCTTAAAATCGTCTTTCTGTGCGTTCGGTGCGGATTTTGAAACAGAGGTTGAATCTTTTGAGTCGTTTTTATGTCCGATGACTGCTATGCCTGCGGTCAGCGCAACACCTAAAATGCCAAGCCCAAATATTTTTGAGCGGGTGGAGATTTTCGGGGAAACAACCGGAGGGCTTGGAGTTTCAACCGGGCGTTTGGGGGAACGCAGCCTTTGTCCTCTTTCTCTGGTTCGGAATGTCCCGCTTTTTTCGACGGATTTTGTCATAACTTAAAAGAGTGGAGCGGTTTTACGTTCCAGTGCAATAGGTTCCGGTAAAGCGCTTTTCCATACGCTTGCGGCGTTTTTCGGTTTTTTGTATTACTTTCTTGTCGTTATCCACATATTTGGAATGGAGAAGGCGTACCGCTTTTTTACGATCTTTGCGATCGATCAGAAAGGTTACCCGTCCTTGTTCTTCATCTTGAGAAACGATTTTGACACTTATGCCCAAAGAACCCAACGTTGATGCCAGCGAACCTAAAATTCCGGGACGATCCTTCAATTCCGATCCAATGACGGAAACGCTTGCCCGGGTTTGATTCCATTCAATATCTTCAACCGTAAAAATGTCTCCTTTCACCTCAACGGTTTTCAGATCACTCATGACTTTTCTGATCCGTGTTCTGAGGGCTTCCTGATCGGCTTTGTCATTCGGATTCGGGATGCTGAAGGTTATGCTTGTTCCTGCCGTGCCAATTTGGTCAATGTTGACTTCATGCGCCGCGAATATCTTTGAAAAAGCTGCCAAAAAGCCGTCTTTGTCCGCCATTTCCGGCAAGGTAATCGTTATCGCGTCGATGTTTGGGGCGCTGACAATGGTTTTGAACACGTGCGGGGTAATGACATTTCCGGTGATGACGTTGGTACCATAATCCGGATCCAGTTTTTTAATATTCCGGATGTGAAGATCAAGGCCGTGTTGTCCCGCAAGCGCAATGGCGTTGACGTTGATCAGACCGCTTCCGGCGGATGCGCATTCCAGTGCTTCCTTATTGGAAATATCGCGATGGAGGAACGGATTATTTTTCCCTTCCTTCAGTTCTTTTGGATTTGCGGTATAGACACCGTCAACATCTTTCCAAAACCGCGTTGCGGCCACCGCTTCGCCCATGTCTTCCAGGGCTAGCGAGGTATCCACGGCCATAATATCGCTGTAGCCCCGGCCCTGATGAACGGTCAGACCTTTTGGAGTTCCCAGAACGTGCCCGCCTAAAATTTTTGTAACGTTTGCTCTTGTCGCTTCAACTGTTCGAAATGCGTTTTGAATGCCTTTCTTTTTTGCTTCGTGAAGGCTTCGATCCGTGACCGGCCCCTGATGAAGGGTATCCTGATCCACCTCTATATCATCGACAAAATGTGACTCTTTTCCTTCCTTTTTGAGATAGAGGTCCAAAAAAGCTCCGGCCATTCTTTCGCCAAAACCGATCACCTGATCGCGGACGCCGAATGAGCCTTTGACGGGCATGAGAATTCTGGAGGTCTGCTTGTGCGTTAAAAGCGACTGCTTTAAAATTCCGAATCCGGCATCAAAAGTTTCTTTTGCCGATGCCGCCGCGTGTTCCTCTATAAAAAATTTGTCGATCATCGCCTGGTGTATTTGTTTTACCGGTTGAAAAGCGTTTTCGATGTCTTCTTCCGAATAATCCTTCCCGTTCAGCGCGTCCATGGCCGCGTAGAGTTTATTGGTGACGCCTTCAAACGCGGACACGACCAGCACCACGTTTTCCTGGCGCGATTCGAGTTTGTCGATGAGGTTTTTCACGACATCAAGCTGCACCATATTGGCGCCTCCGATTTTGTTGACGGTAGTGGTTGGATGAACGGCATTGATTTGTTGTTTTTCCATTGTCGATTGCGTTTGATGTGAGGTTGACAAGGTTTCCGTGGGGAATTAACTATTTTTCAGGATTTGCCAGCGTTCCATTACGAACCATAGCCTGAATGGTTCCGATTGTTTCGGCAAGCTTTTCGAGCTTCTGTCCACGCTGTTCGATCTTCTCCCCTAATTTTTCTGTTGCCTCCTGGGTTTTTACTAAAATCTCCCCGGCTATCATTATTTTCAATCCTGCTCTTATATGGCTGTCTAATTCCTCTTTCCCGGTGCGCAACTGTCTTTGGAATTGTTCAAACATCGCCCTTCTTCCTTCTAAAATATCTTTAATATCTTCCAGGCTCAGAAGGTTGCGGTAATCAGTGACTATATCCCGAATAGTATCCTTGAGCCTTGACTCCAGTTCCTGTATTTCTCCCAACATTTTCATTTTTTCTGCATGTTCAGGTGGTTGAGATGGTGGAGGTGGAGCAAAACTTGGACGGTTGGTATCTGACATATATAAAAAGTTAAAAGTTATAATATTCGGACAGGCCTGAATCATAACAGGTTATAATGTTTGGTCAAGAAACACTCTGATGAAGAGCCATGCGTCGGCTTAAAATTTGCTTTCAGCTGTAATCAGCGCATGCGCTTCACAAGATTCCCTGAAGGTTTTGGCGTATCCGGAGTTTTTCGAATCTTCGTATTGCGTCAACGTCAGTGAGTGTTTGTCTCAGGTCTTTCAAGACTTCAAGAACGGCGACTTCGGCTTTTGCCCTGGCGAAGACGTTTTCGAGAAATTTTTCGTCCTTTGGGTCCTCTTTTTGGAACAGGAATCTCAGTGTTGAAAATAGATAGCGGTGGGCGCCCGGGGATTTTTCGCGCTTTTTGTTGAAAATGTCTCGTATTTCTACGGCGATACCTCCTGTTGGATCGACGACATAGTATAGATTCTTTTTCTCTTTTTCGTCCCATCTTTTCAGGACGACATAGCCGTGGCCGGAGTTTACGTTTTCCACGAGGTCTTTTTGTCTGTCAGCCATGAAGCGGACTTCAGTATCCGGCTTGATTCCCGGCGGTGTTCCCTTTCGTGCGTTTTCTTTTAAGTGATCAAGGATTGCTCCCACCAGCAGCCCCATGTGTCTGCAGACCATGTCCTGGTGGCCCATAATGTATCCAAGTGCGTACTTGGTTCCGGGTTTGTATGATTTTTTGAGGTAGTCGCCTTCGGTCATTCGAACTGAATATGGGAAATCGGCCGCAATCTTGTGTGAGATTACGGACAGCATGATCGCCAGTGTCATTTGCCTTCCGGATTGGTGAAACTCTCTGTTGATCTTCAAAATGTGCTGATCCATCTCGTCGATGTAGGCTTTCAGCGGCTGATCATTTTCATAATCAACGGTGATGGCTTCCATGTGGCCCTCCATTGATTTCGGATAAAAAACCCCGCCCTGAATCTGTTCGCTTCTTGAGTTTATGAGCGGCCTGCCTTGATACTTCTCGGGGTCTCCGGCAATAACGCTGTAACCTGTGTGAATCAATCCGGCTTTTGGTTGTTTGGGTGGGGTTCCAGCCGGTTTTCCTAGTGGCATCTTGATATAATTAAATATTATGTTTAATTATATCATTTATTGAAGAAATTGGCAAAACTGGGTTACCTTATCTGTTTGCGGTTTTTGAACTCTTCTTCAACTTTTTTGAGGATGCCTTCGAGCATGAGTTGGACGAAGTTTTTGAGGATGGGGTAGTCGATGGCGACGCCCTGTTCTTCAAGAAAGTCGCGCAGACAAAAGACGCCGAGCTGGATGACGACGAGTTTGACCAGGCCATCGCGGTCAAGAACGGTTTCGAGCACGCGGTGGGCGTATTCCTGCGAGCGGTCGATGATGTCGTGCGCCCAGGCGTCGATGGCGATTTTGATTTTGAGCGGGAGGATTTCGCCTTTGAGGTAGTGGTCGGGCAGGGTGAGGGCGTGCTGTTTTTCTTCCTCGACGGCGCCGGAGGGGAGAAGTTTGACTCCGAGTTCTTTCTGGATGTCTTCGTTGCTGATGAGCAAAAGGCTGACGATGAAGGCCGCCGGGACATTTTGTTCCAACAGGCGGGAGACCAGCAGCATGATGTCGCGCTTGGTGCCGGTTTGGATGAATTTGAGGAGGATTTTCACGAGTTCGTCCTCCTTCTTTTTTTGTTTCTGCTCCTGTTTTTGGAGGGCTTTGAGCTGGGCGGCGGCGGCGGCCATGCGTTCCTTGAAACGCTCAAAGGCCGCGGGGTCCATGGACTCCCCGCGCGCGTCGGCTGCGGAAAATGATTCTAAGTCAGACATAGAGCTGCATACGTTGAAAAAGTGGCCCTTTCTGCTTCACATGACCGCGTTGGTGAATTTACGCCACAACATTCACCATTTTGTCCTTGAAGACGCGCCCGTCGTATTTACGGAGTTGTTTTTCGACGAATTTTACTTTGCCATCAGCAAGGGCGAAAAGTGTGTGATCCCTGCCCATTCCGACGTTTTTGCCTGCGAAGAACTGGGTTCCGCGCTGGCGCACGATGATGCCGCCAGTTTTTATCGTCTGGCCGCCGAATACTTTTACGCCGAGTCTTTTGGCTTGTGAATCTCGTCCGTTGCTTGTGGAGCCACCTGCTTTTTTATGTGCCATAGTAGTTGAATTATGTGAGTTTGCCTGATGATTTTACTGAATTATGTTTGGGCGCGCAAGCGAAAAAATGAGACTTTGCTCGGCGGAAGGGTGGGCGCGGTGCGAAACGCGAAGGAGGAGGAGGTGCTCCCTTTGAGATCACTGTGAAAAAACAATCCATGTGTAGGCCATAGATGTGGCCTGTAATAGTATTGGTTTTGGGAGTGATGTTTGTTGGGGTGGTCCGGGTGTGGACTGGGGCGGCTGGAGATGAGGTCTGGTGCGAGTGATGGACACGTGTGTGGGCGTGCGATGTGCTCTGCCCCGTTCATGATATTTCCTGACATTGGCTTATTCATGCCCAAATATGACTGAAATTTTGTGCCCGGGCACAAACAGTAAAGAAATGCAAAACTTGCGTTGCGGTCAAGTAAGTTGATCGGCGATCTGTACGTGCAAATTCGGATCTGCAATCGAAGGGGCTGCCTCGGCAAGTTGTTTTTGCGCTTGTTTTGCGCTATAATATAAGGATTTTTTAGTGTTTGTTTGTCATGAAAAAGTTTGTCAAAAATATTGCGAATTTTCTTGTTTTTTTGATGGGAGTTGGGTTGTTTTTTTCTAGTGGTCACGGACTTGGGAGGTTTCTTTTTGCGTTTGAAGGAACGCAGCAAGCTTCGAGCCAAACTGTCGGATTGAACCCAGGCGGGACTACCACGACATCGACGCTTGGATCGGCTTTTGTGCCCGGGGCTCCCCAAAACGTTCAAAATTTCACCCAGGAAATTCCCGTAGACCAGGTGATGAAGCGGCAGCAGTTTTTGCAGGACATTAAAAACCAGCTTCAGTCCGCCCAGAGCGATTATTTCAACTTCAACCGCAACGTTCAGGACACCACCAGCAAACTGGTGGGGGTTCAGGGGGAAAGGCTGACGCTGCAGTACCAGGTCAGCATTATGAACCAGCAGATTGAGGATTCTGTGTCGATCATGCAAAACGTGCTCACGCAGATCGCGGAAAAAGAAAATCAGATTTCAAAACTTGAAAGTGACATCCAGATCAAAAATCTTGAAATTGAGAATCAGAAAAAAATGCTTTCGGAATATTTGACGGTGCTGTATGAGCAGGAAAGTGCGATGGACAACACCACGGAAAAAAATGCGGCCGTGAACATCGCCAAGATGCTGCTTTCCGACAAACCGCCGGAGGAAGCGCTGCGCGAGCTGCATTATTTTACGATTCTTGAGGCGACCGGCCATGAGATTTTTGACAGGCTGGAAAGCCTTGTAGCCGAGCAGGAGGCCGCAAAATCCACGCTGGAGGATTCGCGCAACAAGCTTGAAATGCTGTACCGCCAGTTGCAGGACCAGCAATCAACGCTGACGATGCAGCAGGCGGCCAAAGCGCAGCTTTTGGAGGAAACCAAAGGCCAGGAATCGATCTACCAGCAGCTTTTGGATGAATCTTTGCGGGAACAGGCGCAGGCACTGGATGACATTAAGTTGCTGCAGGATAACCTTCAATTTATCAAAGAAAAGATCGCCACGTTGGGAGACAAATTTAATCCGGCGGATTATGCGGATCTGTTTGGCGCGAACACGACGAATGTTTACCAGTTCATCAAAGATCATCCCGAAGGTGAATTTTCGCCGCGGTGGCCGGTGAGTCCAAGCCGCGGAATCAGCGCTTATTTTCACGATGAATCGTACCGCAGGGCCATGGGAATTCCGCATGAGGCCATTGATATCCGCGCGCTGCAAGGCACTCCGATTCATGCGCCGGCGGACGGGGTTGTTTATAAAACGCGAGACAACGGTTATGGCTACAGCTACATAATTTTGGCCCATGCCGGCGGGTTTATGACCTTGTACGGCCACGTTTCCGAAATCAGGGTGAAGGAGGGCGAAAAGGTGATGGAGGGGCAAGTTATCGGTTTGAGCGGGGCGACGCCTGGAACCAAGGGAGCCGGACTGCTGACCACCGGGCCGCATCTGCACTTTGAGGTCATGAAAGGCGGGCAGCACGTTGATCCGCTGGATTATTTACCGCTTTCGTTTTTGCCGCTGGATTCGCTGCCGCAAAAATATTTGATCCGCATAACCGGAGAAGCATTAAAAGTGAGCCGCACGGCTCCCGTGTATACGGGTGTTACAGGTGTTGCAGGTGTTGCTGGAGTTGCAGATTTGCCGGGCAACAATCAGGTTTCCCCTTACACGGGTACTGCAAGTGTTGACGTGCTTTCAAAACTTCCCACCAACAGCGGAGTTTCAGACAACGTGATTATCGGGCAGTAGCGGTTTTTTTGCCGGGGATCAATGAGACGGTAAACGTGGTTCCTTTGCCTTCCTGCGAGGTGAATGAAATTTTTCCGCCCATTTTTTCGACGATCATTTTCGTCAAAAACAGTCCGAGGCCGGTTCCCAACACATCTCCGGTATTATGGTTTTGGGCCCTGAAAAATTTTTCGAAAATGCGTTTTTGCTGGTCTTTGGAAATGCCGTATCCGTTGTCCGTCACTTCGACAATCATTTTCCCGTGGAGCGGCTTGATGCCGACCTTTACCTTTCCTCCCTTGCGATTGTACTTGATGGCGTTGCTCAAGAGATTCATGACGACCTCCTTGAATTTTTTGTCGTCAATCATGGCCGGTCCGGTTTTTTTATCGACGTCAAAGGTTATCGAAATGTCGGAGTTTTTTGCCTGGGGAAGCGCTTCCTGGATGATTTCTTTTGTTATCGGGACAATGTCCATCGGTTTCGTCTCAACCTGCATTCTTCCCGCGTCGGCCCTGGATATTTCCAACAGGTCATTGATGAGCTGTCCCAGATGGTCGCTTGCCTGTGACATGTACCCGAGATTTTCCTTCACGCTGGCCGGAAGCGTTTTGGTGTCGGCTTTGACCATCTGAAGAAATCCTCGGATGGCGGTCACGGGGGTTCTGAGTTCATGCGACGCGATGAACACAAATTCATCCTTCAGTTTGGCGAGATCGCGGGCTTTTGCAAGTTCACGCATTTGAGAGCTTTTGAGCTGGTGCGTCCGTTCCTCAACTTTCTTTTCCAACGAAATGTTGAATTGCCTGATCTGTTCATAGGATTTTGCGTTTTGAACCGCAATGCCGGCCTCAGGCGCAAAAATAGCGAGGAAATCAATATCCTGGCTTCCATAAACTTCTCCCGTGAGTTTTGAACCGAGCAAGAGTATTGCAACGACGCTGTTTTTTACCTTCATCGGAATGGCGATGGAAATGTCGGAATCCCGGAAGAATTTTTTTACGTTGTTTTCCGGTATTTCTTCATAAATAATAATGGAATGTGATTTGACGTATTTTGCGATCGATTTTTCAAAGTCCGGAGTCGTTACGACACTTTTATCGTACCCGCTGGTAAAAGTTTCAATGACTTTGTCTTTGTCAAAAATCATGAGCGCTCCTTTACTTATGGATAATTTTTTCATGAGCAGGTTCAGCATGGCCATGGACAAGCTGGAAAGTTCAATCGTTTGGGCCATGGTATGCGTCGATTCGCCGAGCAGTTTTTCGGTGTCGGTGTAATTTTTATAAAAAAGTTTATTTGTGACCCGACGGAGTATCCTCAGCAGCGGCTGGAAACTCAGTGCGGCAAAAACCGCTATTCCCAAAGCGCTCCAGGCGTTGGTTGGATCAATGTTCACCCCGAAAAATCTAGCCAGAATGCCAAACACAACCAAGGCATACACTCCGCAGCAAATAGCGATAAAAAAGAGGTAAGCGGCGGCCCTCGCCAACACAAGCCTCATATCCAGGAAACGGAATTTGGCGATGGCATAAAATGACGAGACGGCGATGGGAGTTAAAAACAGGGGACTGTACGCAAACTGATCGATAATTCCAAAAATTGGCAAAATCAAATTACTGATCAAGAATGCGATCATCGTTGGAACGAAGACCCAGAATGAATATTCAAACCTTAGCCTGTTCAGTCCCTTTAACCTGAAATTTTTTACCGCACCCAGTATCAAAGTGGCTACCGGGAGCAGGAAAACATGGGCCAAATAATAATAATATCCGTCGCCCAACGTCGGGACCGGCCCCAGATCCGTCATGGTCTCCATTTTATCAATGAGCGGAGTGAATTGGGTGATCCCCACAAGAACCAGTGTAACGATCCAAAAAAGATAAATAACCCAGCGCGGAATTTTGAAACTTGTGACCGGAAAGTAGTAGAAAAACCCCAGAAGTCCCATGGAGAATATCGGTCCCGTGGCGTAGTTCAGTCTTCCTATGAACAGAAGATAGTCCCCGAGATTTACAAACAGATACAGGTAGAGCGTCACATGCCAAAAAAGCAGCCCGATCAAAAAGATGAGGTAATAGCGATTGATGGGCGATTTGAGATCTCTTTTGAAAACGAAAATCGTCAGTACGACGTAAATCAGCGCAATGCTGATATATATAAAATCCAGCATTTCAAAAGAGTAAGGAAATCAATTGGTATTTTATTCTTTTTTTCATTGTAATCATAGCTTAATACTCTTTGGTGGAGTGAATGGTGAGTCCCAATTTTTCCCTTGTGAAATCAATGGCATCTTCCGGGGAAAAAGCTTTACAGGTGTAAATGTCGACATCCGCCTCCCGCGTATCATTATTCCAAGTCGCTATGGTACCGGAAGTTTCCCAGTGCATCCATGCGGTTCCCCTGTTTTCATTTGTGTGAATGATCGGCTCGGACAACTTCGCCATGTTCAATTTTTCCGATAATTCTTTTAGATACGCATCTACACCTTCGTCTATGGGTCCATCATTTGCGAGTTCCCCAAAGATTGAAAGTCTTTGTCTGGTGATATGCGGAGCAAGGTCACGCCATTCCGACGAGTCATCATCATAGGTGGTTTTAAAGACGACCTGTCCTTCAAGGCCCATAAAGTGTTCTGCCGTGGATTTCAATATTTTTTCCTTTGTTTCCGGATCTATCGGTTGGTTCATAGCAAAATCAACGCTGACAAACGGAGGGTGGGGTTCATTTTCATGATCCCATGCATACAAGTGAATGGCACCATGTTCATCCCCATTTTCCAGGGGGACCCATCCGGAAAAACCGTAACGGGGAGATAGATGCGTTTCGGGATCTACGACCGTTTTACAGTTGAGTATTTCAGCCTGGGCTTTCAGGTAATTTTTAATTTTTTCTGAACCTTCTTTGTCCGAGCCGACCGGTTCACTGCAGTTTGCTTCCACAACCAGCGTTTCGCGCGCCATATATTTTATTATTAAATTATAAGGAGTGTTGAGTCCCTTTGATAAGTGCCGGCAATGTTGAATACACCCTGACTTCGTCCGATCCTTTTCTTTTCGCGCCCGGAGTAAAACCAATTTTCCGGAAAATCCCGAGGGCTTTTGAACCCACCAGGGTGTGTCCGATCACCGGAATGTCCCGCCCGAATGTTTTCGGTATTTTTTCCTGAGCCAGCGCGTAAATCGCGTGAATCAGGGGCAGAGACGCTTTTGAACTTCGCGCTTCGGAGGATACAGCCCATTCGGCAGAGTTGAATACCGTGGATTCTTCGTCAAAATCACTACCCAGTATTCTTCTGAATTCCTCGAGATATTCAGGGTATGACATTGCCGGGGCAGCCTGATCCCCTGTTCCAGCAACGACTTTATCCCTGTACCCTTCCCGAACACTGGTTTCCCATCCCAGGGAAAATCCGGAAAGTTTTTTTTCGTCCGCGATCAACAAACTGGCAAATACTTTTTGCCGGAATAAGGAGTTCAAGTTCTCCACCAGCCGCTGCTGATCGTAGAAAAGTTCCATCGGACTGTTGCACGACGGACACATGGATCCATCGGGGCTTGATGCAACTTTCCGATCTTCATCGCTTACAGATGCGGTTTCCGGAAGTCCGGTTTTTCCTCGGCAGTCACTCTTTGCGCAAACCAGATATTCATTCCAGGGTTCTTTTGCATAAATATCCCGGTAAAGAAAAGCAAGCTCCGAAAAGAATTTTTGAAGTTGCTGTTGTTCCAAAGCCGCCGAAAGTTCCGGTCCATGGGCAATACGTCCGATTGAAAATCGATCGTTCAACGAAGTTGCTTCCATGACTTTTGCGGCCCGCAAATTATCTGTGCCGGTCTGATCAAATTGCTCTTGCATATTTTATCTTTTTTTTTGTTGTTTTTTCTGTGAAGTAAAAAAAGTAGTCACTCTATTGGCAAACTCATCCAGTTCCACACTTTTGTGGATGAATCCGTCGGCCGCGAGTTCTTTGATTTTCTTTTCCGCATCCACGGACGCGTCAACGTTTGAAAGCAAAATGATGGGTATGTGTTTGGTTTGTTCCTCGGATTTCAACCGGTGGGCGGTCTCCAGGCCGTTTTCATATCCAGGCATGTTGATGTCCATCAAGATCAGATCCGGGGTCAGACGGCGGGCGACTTCGCGTCCCTCGTTTCCATTGGTCGCGTAGATGACGTTATGTCCCATACTTGCCAGTTTTCCTCCAAAGAGCCTCCGTAGAAGGGGGTCGTCGTCGACGAGCAGGATGTGTTTGCTTTCAAATTTTTTAGCAGGCATTCCGTTGCAAAAATGAATTTGCTCTTACATTTTTGTATTTTATGCCTCGAAATTTATAAAGCAATCATTTTGCCCTTTTGTCAGCGGATATCCGTTTCCAGAGTTCCTGAAATGTTTTCTGGTTTTAGCTCCATCACTTTGCTGCGTCGTGGGATATAGAGCAGGAGCCCTGCCCCGATGGCGTGAAAAGAAAGTGCGCTTGAGAAGAAAATTATTTTAAGGTACGAGGGGTAGGTGTCCAGAAGAAAATCGAGAAAAGTTCCGAGATAGCGGTCGGCATAGTCCTTGAAGAAGAAATATGCGAGAACCGCGATGAACTGATACGTCGGGATTTTTTTGAGTTCGGATGCGACGATAAAGGCCTGGCCGGCGTACAACGTGACCCAGAGGATGCTTCCGATGTCGTGGAAGTTAATGCCGTTCCAGTTCATATAAAGCGGGAAGTAAATCCACGCGAGAAAGCCGTAGCTAAAAAGTCCGAGGAATAAAAATGAGGTGAACCAGGGGGCGACTTTTTTTTTCCAGAGGTAGAGGCAGTGCCAGATGACCAAGAGCCAGGGATAGAGTGAGCAGATCGGGGCGAAGGCAACCAGCGTTTGCGGCACGCGGATGAGCCACGGCCAGTCTACGACGGTTGAGGATATTGCGAGGGCGAGGTCGATGGCGATGAGCCAGTACATGGCGCGGCGGTTGTTTTTGAGGCCGGACATGGTTTTGAGAAATTTTTTCATGGCCCTATCTTAGGATATAATGGGTGCATGATCAACCACCGAAAGAGCTTTCGCGACATCAACGTCGCGGCCAGCCGCAAAAAATTCCCGGAGATGTTTAAACTTTTAAAGAAGGAATACCCTGGAGCGCAGACCTCCCTGCATTTTCGCACTCCCCTGCAGATGCTGGTTTCCACGATACTTTCCGCACAGTGTACGGATGTGCGGGTGAATAAGGTGACGCCGGCGCTGTTTGCCAAATACCGCACTGCAGAGGATTTTTTGCTGGCCAAAATGACGGAACTACAGGCGTTGATCCGATCCACCGGTTTTTACCGGAATAAGGCGAAAAATATTCACGGGGCGGCGAAGGAGATTGTTGAGCGGTTTGGCGGCGCGGTGCCGCGCACGATGGTGCAGCTTTTGGAGCTGCCGGGCGTTGCGCGGAAGACCGCGAATGTGGTCTTGCATA
>Ga0315281_10003509_pt1 | contig 22933 bp, 21 predicted proteins | sample YL17G07_0_MG_FD_204540 | JGI IMG/M metagenome (GOLD analysis project Ga0315281, IMG submission 204540) | Sediment microbial communities from Yellowstone Lake, YNP, Wyoming, USA - YL17G07_0 | ecosystem: Environmental > Aquatic > Freshwater > Lake > Sediment | place: USA: Wyoming | collected... | reverse complement strand
TGCTGTCCGAATAAGAACGAACTGACGAGCCCTCCCACGAGCACCAAGATCAAGAGCGTGACAACATAGAACGCCCATTGGGCTTCTACTTCTGAGAACTGCATGCCATTGCTTTTGAGTAGAAGCCGTTTGCCAAAGAAAAGAGAATCCAGTTAATAGGCCATACCAAAGCAAACATCTCGAACGACTTTAGAACCGACCCGCCAAAGGAGGAGAGGAGCAAGGTCCCCGCGCAATAGGTAAGCGTACCCAATGCCACCCAAAACCGAAAATCGCGCGTCATCCTCTTATCATCACGATTGCTTAGTAAATACAGCATGACGACTGATGCCGAAGCTAGAATTACTTTCGCAACGCTTCGAGAGACTGCGTCGTACTCACCGAATGAATGGTTGAATAGAGAATACCAACTCCAAAAAGCTGTGTAGCAGACAATCAGTAGAACGAGCGACGATCGCAAGATCTTCCTTTCTTGCCAAATCGCGTAGGCGGCAAGGAAAACAACATATCGCAGAAGGCTGTCAAGCTGGATCAGCCATATATTATTTGTTTTTGTCAATGCAAGTATGATGGAGAGGGTTGTCAAACAGAAATCTATTGCAAAAAAATAGAGGAGAGTCCTTAATCCCCAGTCGAGCGTCCGGTAGTAGAGAACTCCGAATAGAATCGGTAGAGCTTGCGATCCGATTGCAACGTACGAAAGGAAAGGAAATCGCACGTGCGTTAGCGCTTTCCGTTCAATTCATTGGCTGCACCACAAAGCGGTGGACAGGGAATAATCTCTTCCCCCAGTATTCCCGCCTTGAGGTCGTTTCCAGATGAATCGACACCGACAATGACATAGGTCGAGGCGCCATCTGCTTTCAGAGCATTGTAGATCCGCAATCCTTTGACACTTCGTTGCGCTAGTATTCGATCGATGATCTCTCGTCCAAATAAACCAGCGCGTAGGGAGTTTTGCGCTGCGGCGGCCTGGAATTTTTTCGTGAATGCGGCAGCATCAGTGAGTTTGATATCGTGCTTCTCTTTGCCCGTAATCTTCGCTTGCGATTGTTGACCAAATGTTGCTCCGCAGCAGATCAGCATAAGCGCAATGAAAACGATGATGCGATTCATTCGGCCTCCGATGAGTTTGAGTTGAGAGGAAGATTGTGCGGCGCACGTTTTGCGCCGCCGAATCTGTGCCGCCCCTGCGGAAAGGCAGCGCAGACTCAGGGAAAGTAGTACCGAAAATTCGCTAGAAAATCAATGAAACGCTCTGCTTCTCATACCTCTCCGATCGAAAGAGTCACTGCTTCTTCAGGGGTGAGCCATGACGTTTCGTGCGAGCGATTGAAGCGATAATGGAGAGTGTCAACACACCTGCAACAATGATGAGCGCTATGCCAATAGGTATGCGCAGGTATGAGTCAACAAGCATCTTGGCACCGATGAAGACGAGGACGACAGAAAGACCATGCCTGAGATAGTGGAACAAATCCATCATCCCGGCAAGTGCAAAGTACAACGAACGAAGTCCCAGAATCGCAAACACATTTGAGGTGTAGATAATGAATGGATCCGTCGTAATTGCAAAAATGGCGGGAATAGAATCGATCGCAAAAACGAGATCGGTTGTTTCTACGACAATGAGAACAACAATCAATAACGTAGCGTATCGCTTGCCATTGACCTTGACGAAGAATTTTTCATCGTGAAATCCGGCGACAACCGGAAACAATCTCTTGAAAAAACGTACGACAATATTCCGTTCCGGGTGGACTTTCACGTCTTCACTCTGAAAAATCATCCGAATTCCCGTAACGACGAGAAAGAAGCCGAACACATAAAGTATCCAGTGGAAGCGAACGATAAGCGCCGCGCCCAATAGAATCAGGGTCCCGCGCATTACGAGAGCACCCAGAATTCCCCAAAACAAGACAGTATGCTGATATTTCGCCGGGACTTTGAAATAAGTGAAAATCAGGAGAAAGACGAAGAGGTTATCAACGCTGAGGGATTTTTCGATCAAGAAACCAGTCAGGAACTGCAGCGCAGATATGTGGCCGTACCAATAATAGACGCCCACATTGAACAACATCGCGATCCCAATCCAAACGGAACTCCACTTCAATGCCTCAGCGATCGAGATTTCGTGGGGCTTGCGATTGAATACAACCAAGTCTAGCGTGAGCAAACCGATGATGAACAGATTGAATCCGACCCACAGAAGAATATTCGACATGCGGTTGCTCTCCCTACCAAGATAGAGTAGGAACTACTTTCAGGGAAGTCATGCCGATTGCTTGTTCGTCTTCGCCCAGTATGCGTACAATGGAAGCGAAACAAGAAGTAGGACGATACCGATCACAGCATTACGCGTATCTTCGATCAAGGTGTTGACGATAAATAATGCCGCTATGGTTGCGAACAGTAACGTCGCATAGGGATATCCCCACGCTTTATACGGTCGCTCAGCGTCGGGAAGTTTTTTCCTAAGGATGATGACACTGAGCGCCGTCATCGCATAGAAAAACCAGGAACCGAATACCACGTAGGAAGTAATCTGCTCATAGGTTCCGCTCAACGTCAAGACCGATCCCCAAATACCGAGCGTGAATATGGCCACGTAGGGGGTTTTGAATTTCGGATGTATCTTGCCAAACGATTTCGCCATCGAGCCGTCTGCCCCTGCGGCATAGATCGAACGAGGCCCGGTCAGTAACATACCGTTTGTCGTTCCAAACATCGAGCACATAATACCAAAGACCACTAATGTCGCTCCAACGGGTCCGAGAACCTGCGCCGCAACATCAGCGGCAATGCGACTTGCCCCAACCATGGACTCAGGAGGAATGACGGAGGCAAATGCCAAGTTTGCTGAAATGTAAAGTGTAATGACAATGACGGTCCCGATGAAAAGGGAAAAGGGCACATTGCGCCCCGGATTCTTGAACTCCGCAGCATTGAGTGACACATCAATCCAACCGTCGTACGCCCAGAGTGCGGAAATCATCGCGAGGCCGAAGGCAGATGAATATCCCGAGGGAAAGGTCTCAGGCCACCACGGAAGAAAGTTAGCTGCGGTTGCTTTGGAAGAAACGATCACTGCGCCGATCAGCCCGATGAGCGCCAACACTTTAATGGATGCGAACAGATTCATTACCCACGCTCCGAGTTGTACGCCTCGGACATTGATCAATGTGACGAAGATGATCGCCCCGATGGCGAGCAGTTGCGTCCATCCGAATGAGAATTCCATCCGACTGCCAAAGAACCACCAATGAGATTGGTAGAATGCATTTTCCGGACTGAAGAGCGGGATGAAGTGGCCTAGAAATGTCGCAAACGCAATTGCCAACGCCGCCGCTGAACCCGCCTTGTTGATAAAGAAATCGTTCCAGCTGAACAAGAATCCCCAGACACGGCCAAAGCTATGTTTGAGGTAGGCGTACGGCCCGCCTGCCTGCGGAATCACGGCAGAAAGTTCTGCAAGAGTCAGCGCGCCAAAAAGTGTAAGCATGCCGGCAATAATCCACACGGCGAGAATAGGTCCCGTGTAATGCAAATGTCCGGCGATGATCGCGGGGACCACGAAAATTCCCGAACCAATAATATTTCCGACGTGGATCGCGATGCCCTCTTTCAGTCCGAGAACACGAAGCAGTTGCGGTCGCTCGGCTGACTGAACCTGGTCGCTCATCGACTATCCCTGAGTTTACTGTGCTTGAATCCATAGAAGAAGTAGAAGACCAATCCAATCGCTAACCATCCTCCGAACCGCACCCAAGTTCGATCGGGCAACCCGACCATGAGGTACAAACACATGGCGACTCCCAGCAGTGGGACCCACGGGACGAAGGGAGTCCGAAATGCACGAACGCGGTTTGGATCAGTCTTTCGTAGTATCAGGATTCCCAAACAGACCAAGACAAATGCAAACAGGGTTCCGATGTTAGTGAGTTCGACAATTTCGTTGATATTCGCGACGCCCGAGATAAGCGCAACGGCAACCCCAGTCCAGATGGTAGTCACGTGGGGGGTTTGATATTTCGGATGGACTTTGGAGAACACCTTGGGCAGCAACCCATCGCGCGACATTGAGAAAAAAATTCTTGGTTGGCCGAGTTGGAACACGAGCAACACCGCCGTCATTGAGATGACCGCTCCCAATGAGACTACCCCCGCAGCCCAATTGAGCCCGTTATGGGCCAACGCGGAAGCGAGCGGGTCTGCAACGCCGAGTTGTTTCCAGTGTTCAAGTCCCGTCAACACCGCAGCCGTGGCAATATAGATTATCGTGCAGATGACCAGCGACCAAAGAATGCCGCGCGGCATGTCGCGAGCGGGGTCCTTGCATTCTTCAGCGGCAGTGGAGATCGCGTCAAACCCGATGAACGCAAAGAAAATTAAGCTAGCACCTGTCCACACTCCTGCAAAACCGTTCGGCATGAAGGGAGACCAATTCTCAGGCTTTACATACATCCCGCCGACAATAATGAAGAAAAAAAGAATGACGAGTTTGAGTGCCACCATCACGTTGTTGGCCCGCGCAGATTCCTTTATGCCGATTACGAGAAGCCAGGTAACAAGACCAACAATACCGACAGCGAGAAAATTGAAGATTATCGGAATACCGACAAGCGTTGGATGATTCAACCACGCTTCGTAATTGAGCGCGATATCGGGAGTAATCTGTCCGCCGGCGGCAACTGCCTGACCGGCCTGATACGCTGATCGATAATCGACTGCTACCCAGGCAGGAATGTGCACACCGAGACCCGATAACAATTGATGAAAGTAGGCAGACCAGCCTATTGCGACTGCCACATTGCCGATCGCATATTCAATGATCAAATCCCAGCCGATGATCCAGGCGACGAGCTCGCCGAGTGTACCATACGAGTACGTGTATGCAGATCCGGCAATCGGAACCATCGCCGCAAACTCTGCATAACAGAAAGCACAAAACGCGCAGGCGATGGCGGTCAGGATAAACGAAAGCATCACGCCCGGCCCTGCGCCCAAATGTTCCGAGCCCCCTGCAGCGGCAGTGCCAATGACAGCAAAAATTCCTGTCCCAATCACCGCACCGATGCCGAGCGAAACTAGATCGATGACCCCGAGCGATCGCTTAAGATGAACTTCGCCAGTTTGTTCGGCGTCTTGTTTAATGAGGTCGAGATTTTTACGCCGGAACAATTGCAATGCCATTGCCACTCCTTTTAATGAAATCGTCTACCCTCCGAAAATAATCAGTTGAATCTCTTCCGGCAAGAGCGATCCGATAGACCGCACTGTACTTCCCTTGAGTACGTTTTCGATGAGGCTGCGCGAAGGGGCACCGACGATAACCCGGTCGACGCCGAACGTTGCAGCCTGTTCGGCGATTGTGTAGCCAACCTCGTTGCTGGGGATGGATACAATCTGATAGTCGACACCGGAGGTGTTACAGACTTCAGCGATGCGTCGTTCGTCACCATTCGTTAGCAATTCGATGCGTTCTGGAAGCATCCCGACCGCAATCTCTTTCACGCGCAGGACGAACAGGAAAGCGTTGCGAGCCTTCGCCTCTTCTATGGCGAATTTCAGCAAGCGGTCGTTCGGACCTTTTACAGCGAGCAGATATCTCGCGCTCGGTAGCGTTTTCCGACCGGTTTTCTTGATAGGAATTAGCGCAGGGACCATTTCAGCCGGACGAGCGGCAATCACCCGTTCGCGACGTTGAGCCACATACCGTGCGCCGAGACCAACAAACAGTACAACCCCTGCAAACAGTGAAGCCTTCGGTTTATCGATTGCTATGGATGATTCCACCAAAAGCAAGACGAGGGCCGAAATCGACATCAGAATTCTCGTTGGTAACTTCAAGGAAAGCGATTTGTCTGTCGCCGTCGACGCAATGTTGATAAGGATGGCACCCACGACGCCAATGGCATAAAGTTGAGCAAGCGTTAATACATCGTTCACAAGTGCGAGTACAAAAATCGGAACACCAGTTGCAACCACGAGTGGAACGATTGGAACGCCGTAGCGGTTCAACTTTCGCAGTGGAGAAGGGAGTTCCTTGTCGACTGCCATGAGGAATTGAATCGAGATGAGAGCGTTTAGCGCTGTATTTCCTGCAGAAATCAAAAGCAGTCCCACCGTGACGGCGACGATCCATCCAAACCAATGACCGATATAGTGCTCGCCAAGAAAACGGAGCATTTCTTCTTTGTGTTCAGTCCTGCTCAATTCCGGAATTGCGTGCATCGCAAGACTCAGGAAGACGGTTGCAATGATAACCTTGGCGAGAATAGAAAGAATGGCTCGGCGAGAATCTCGAACTGGATCTTTCATCAGTCCTGTCATGTTCGAGACTGCTTCGATTCCAGAGATGCTGAGAATAATGCCGACAAAAATTTCCCAGTTGCCTGAAAGTGACCCCTGAAGTGGAATGATATGAGCACGTTCTATTGCAGAAGGCGCTGAGGCAATGATGATGATGGCAAGCGTAATGACGGTAGCAACGGAAATAAGAATGGCCGCTCCGCCACTATGTTTTGGTCCATACCAATTCAAGACCCCAACACCGACGATGATAGCAATGGCCGCAAAAAGCGCTCCTGTTTCATCCATTCCAAAGTAGTGGCAGGCGTCGAGCACAGAAAGTGCCATCGTGATAACGTAGTCAGCGCTAAGGAGCAACGCTCCAACAACAGCTAGAAAGCGAGAGCGATGTTGAACAGAACTGTAAACTCCCCCTCCATTTGGGAACAATCTGCAGATTGTTGTGTAGTTGATTGCAACGAGGGTAGTCAGCCCTAGCATGAGACAAAGATGCCAGAAGCTACTATATCCGGCGAGAGCAAAGGCGATGCCGAGAACGTATGCGATGCTCGTCCCCCAGTCACCGTCTAGAATTGCCGCGCTTCGAGCCCATCCCAAAACACGGGGTCGGCTGGTGGCATATTCAACGATGCCTGCAGGGTGGGATGTTAGTTGAGTTAAATCAGATTCCAAGCAAGGTGTTCCATCCAAAACAAAGAAAGCCGGAGCGCCAAACTGCCTGCTCCGGCTTTTTCAAGGCGGGATAAACTTACCGTTTTAAGCGAATCGAAGCAACAGTTTTCTCAAACGCAGGCACGAACTCTTTCCTCTTTTCTAAAGGAATCAAGACTAGAATTCGATAAAACTTGTCATTCTTGACAACAAAGTAGACCCTCCCATCGACGCCTCCCATTGGCTTGTAAGAGAACATCGCCGCCGGCTCACCCGAAATCTTTGTTGATTGTTTTCCAGAAGCACCTTTGAAATTCTTCGAATTCTGTTCAACAACCTTATCGAGCGAAAGTTTTTTTGCTGGTCGAACGTCAATCGTAATGAATGCATCCTGACGATAACCCTTGACCGTTATTCCGTACTCGACCTCCCCTTTTGGTTTATCCAGCGTCGTCCCAAAGTTGTCAGGGTAGGTAAATTCCATAGTTTCGTCACTGTATTTTGCCAAGTCTGCAGAAGGAAGTGAAATATCCACATCCTTCATCGGAATCTTTGGCTTGGGCAATGTAAGCGTGGCCAGAAGAGTATCGTAAACTGCCTTGTAGGGCTCGTAAAACTCATTGAACCCTCCAAAGTGAACGTAGTAATAGGATGAGTCTTTGAGAACGGCGGTTCTCATCGCTCGCATCGCAGTCTCCTTGTCAAACCGTCCGCTGTACGAAGTCAGAAGCCCGGGGATTCCTTCGATGCTGCGAGGTTCGACGGGCTTCACATCGTAACCTGACGAATTCAGATCTCCACGGAACGATTCAACATACTTGGCAATGTCCTGCACCGAGTCAATCCGTTCCGCTGCAACCACGAACTGCGCTCCCAACGGATTTTTCGAGAAAGGATCAAAGAATTTTGCGACGGCGTTTGAATCATTGTAGATCGTGACTTTGTTCACTTCCGTCAGGACGTGCCAACCTTTAGGGTACTTAAAAGTCACCTTGAAAAACTGGTCGGAATAGTCCTCCCATTGCGTCACCGGCTTGACCTCTGGCTTCTTGTTGCACGCAATGACGAGCAGCAGCGCTGAGCTGAGCAGGAGAATTTTAGCCCGCATCATAGTTCCTTTCTGTGGTCGACTAATGGGAAAAATAGGTTGTAATCATGTACACAAACATCGCCACGACTGCCAGAGTTACGACTGCCATGAGGACGTAAAACCCCCTGACTGGTTTTGTTTGATTCGCCTCGATAGGATTGGTGGACACGTTGTAACTCCTTATTGTTGTTTATTGAGTTGCTCAAGAACTTCTTTCCCCTGTTTTGCATCCTTGTTGTCGGGACAGAGTTTCAAAGCTTTGTTGTATGCACGGAGTGCATCTTCCTTTTTCTGAAGATTCTGATGAGCCTGCCCGATCCATACATATGTCTGGCAATCGGTATCATCGTATTGCGTAGATTTGAGAAGATTATCAAGTCCCTCTTTATATTTCTTTTCGAGCAGAAACACCAGTCCGATGTAACGGTTCGCCATGCCAAGGTCTGCTTTGTATTTCGATTCAGCGGTATCAATAATCTTGATGGCCAATTCGAACGCCGCCCTCGATTTCGTGTAATCCTTCAGGCGAAGATAAGAAACGCCAAGCCGTGTATACGCCGGTACGTATTGTGGGTTTTGCGAGATGGTTTTTTCGAGCGCGGTCACCGCCTTTTCAAATCTCTCGAGCTGCAACATGCAAGCGCTGTAATTTACGTAAGCGCTAATCGCCGTCGAGTCAGAATTGAATCTCCGCTCGAACCAATATGCCGCTCGCTCCCAATTCTTTAATTGCATATACAGGGCTCCCACGTCACCAAACAGAGGGAGTTGGGTTGAATCAAGCTTCAGAGATTCTTCGTAGGAGGCGGCTGCAGCGTCAAAGCGTTTAAGTTCTTGTTGCGCACGCGCCCAAAGTCTGAAATCGTCGGCGTCGAGCGTATCTTTCCCAGCTGTTTTTACACGCTGATAGAGTGCCGCTGAAGAATCGAATTTCTTCAACTCGAAATACCCCCGCGCAAGATAGCGGAACCATTTCTTGGATGCGTCAGGAGTTTTGATCGATTCCTCGAGAATTGGGACAGCTTCTTTGAACTGACGGCTTTGGTACATCGATTCGATGTACATTGCTCGCGCTTCTTTGTTGTTCTTTTCGCGGGCATAGAACTCATTGAAGATTTTTGCTGCCTCGCGAAAGCGTTTTGCTCGATAGTAAATTCGTCCTAATTCAAACCGGGCTACTTGATTTTCGGGTCCCATCGCAATCACGAGTTGGTACATCTTCACAGCCTCTGGATATCGCCGTTCCTTTTGATACGCTGTCGCCATCTTTTCCATGAGCGAAGATTGGCTGGAATCAAGCTCAAGCGATTTTTCGTACTGGCTGAGAGCTATTTGTGTCAACCCCTGCTTCGCATACGCGTCACCGAGGACTTCATAGTTTGTCGGGTTCGTTGGCCCGAGCTCTTTGGAGAGCGTCGCAGTGCGAATGGCCGCATCGACTGAATCCATGTTCAACTGGACGATGGCCAATTGAGCCACGAATGCCGGATGGTTTTTCTTTATTTTTAGCCCAGCCCTGACAGTGGCGTATGCATCTGCATTCTTTTTTAGCTTAAGCTGAGCATTGCTCAACAGGATATAGACGTCGAGATTGTCATCGTCCAGTTGCTTCGATCGGGCGGCAGAAATTTCTGTGGAGTCCGCAATACCTAATGCAGAAAACGATTTGGCGAGCCAGTACCACCCTTGCGGTTCGCGCGGATATAACTGCGTTGCCACGTGAAAACTCTGCACCGCCTCCCTATATTTCTTATCTCGGAAAAGAGCTTTGCCGTCTTCCAATTGCGATTGTGCAAATAGAATTCCCGTCAACAAGACCAAGCAGGAACCAACAACAACGGTGCGATTCATAACTGCGTCGTCTCCGATGTTAGCTGAATTGCGTGATAAGGCAAGTGGGCTGGCACCAAACCAGCATTTTGGATAATCCGTTGACCCGAAGTGGTGAGAATAAATGCCCCGAGTCCTGCCCCAACCCCCTGTTTTCGCTCGGCATTGACGTGGATCAGTTCGTAGCGCAAGGGATAGACCTTTCGGTAGATTTCAAATTGCGTCGGTCGCACAAATTCGCTTTCCGTCCAGCCTGAATCTGCTTCAACGGCAACAACACGAAGTGTGTTTGACATAATTGTCGCTGCACTGAGGGGAACGAAACTTAGACCTTCCGTTTTTGTACTAACATACTGAAGCGCCTGAGTTGCGTTCACAGAACGACTTGTGACCGCCAATTCACTGGAAGTCGGAAAGAAACGTTTCTGGAGCAATTCATAGGTGCCAGAGTTCTTCCCGGTAAGGATCAAGTCGATACTTCCGCTCACAGTCGAACCTGGAATCTGGCTCCACAGCGTCGCCTTGCCCCAAACAATATCTCGTATCATTGCTTTCGAAATTTGCTGAAGAGAGTTCCGCGAATTCACAACAATCGCCAAGGCGTCGAATCCAATGACTGTCTCAGTTATTGGGAGGTTTGCTTGTTGGGCGACTATCCTTTCTTCGGTGTTCAGCATTCTGTCCACACATACAGTTTTCGTCTGCTCGTTGAGCACTGAGACGATCGCCTCGCGCGTCGTTGTTCCCGAAATTGTCAACTTCACATCTGGATAAACATCGGAAAACTTGCTTGCTTCAGATTGAAGAACCCAAAGGTATTCGTTTGTCACAAGCATGGAGGATCTTCCCGCCGTCATCGAATCTTGTTTTCCCTCGTTCGTTGAACAACCGATCCACAAGAGGGCCAGAATGGAATCGAATATCGCCGCGCGATTCATTCTTCATCTTCTTCGTGCGATCGACGTTCTGTAACTTTGGACCGAGTCAGCGCAAATCGATACACGCTCATCAGCATCAACACCGTGCCGAACGTGTACCGGAGTTGCGACGGAACGTTATCGTTCACAAGCAACCCTGCTATCACGGCCACCCCCATCACCAACGTCACGACCGATACGCTGTAGCCGAGAATCGAACTGGCATCTATTGTTTTCAGAACCAAGGTCGAACTCCACACATTCTCAGTGGCGAGGCAAAAAACATGGTGCAGGCCGCATCGCCTCTACAGTAAGAGATTCGAAACGATTTACGAACGCCATTTGTTCTATGTGCAATTGTTGAATCCGCTACCTGCCTGTCAATTTAAACTTAAACGGAAAGGCAACCCAAACTGATACCGGGCCTTTTTGCATGATCGCAGGGGTAAAGACAAACTGCATCCCCGCATCGATTGAGGGCTGATTGAAAATTTCCGCGTCGCTCTTGAGAATGACGACCTTTCGGACTTTACCCTCTTTGTCTACCCACATTTTAACGTAGACAGTTCCCTCAATGCCCGCACGCAACGCAATCTCGGGATAGGTTGGTTTTACCTGCTTGATCGCGACGGGCTCTTTTTCAAATGCGACAAAGTCCGGCGGTGGCGCATCATCTTCAATCTTGATATCTTCAGAGCCGCCTCCTGTGGCACCCTCTGTTGAGGATGGAGCAACTGCACTCAATTCTGTTTGCGTGGCGATGGTCTGTTCCGGGCTCACTTCTGCATCGGGCACGGGAACGGGAATTCCAACATTTGGCTTCACTGCTGGCGCCGAAACTGCGACTTGTGGAGCTGCTTGCTGGTTTTGCAATGAGGGCGGCGCGACAAGGTCAGAGTACTTCATGATCCGAACTGTGCGTATCGGTTCATCCTCCTCCAAGAGTTTACCAACGCCATAGTACGTTCCGATCCCACCAAAGTTAACGAGGGTCGCAAAGACAAGGGATTGCGATACATACTTCTGATACGCCATTTTCAATTCAACGGCGCCATATCCGCTCGACTTATACGGAACAAAATCTGTTAGGTCTGACATAACAGGTTCTCCTTACGATTTGGCCTTCGCCATATTCTTCTTGTCTGCATCGTTGACCGGCGCAAGACTAAACCGAGTGACATTTGCAAGATTAAACTCATCGAGCACATCGACCAAGCTTAAGTATTTTCCATCGCGATCGACCTTTACAACGGTAATGAGTTTGGGATTGGCACGGGATTGCTCCAACATAAACTTGCGGAGTTCGACGAATGGCATGATGGCCATTTGGTCTGTCCCCTTGTTCCAGTACACTTTGCCATCCGGATTAACAATCAACGTCAGCAAGTTCGACATCGCCACTTCTACTTTCGTATCTGAATCGGGTGGCAAGTTGAGCTCCATCGTCTGCGGGCGGCTGAAGACCGTGGTCAACATAAAAAAGGTTAACAGCAGCATCGCCACGTCCACCATCGGCGTCATGTCTACGCGCACGCCAACGCGTCGCTTCTTTTTCTTTTTTCCCTTCGAATGCGATCGAGGGGCTCCAGTTTCGACTGATGCCATAGTTCTATCCTTTCTCCAAATCTGTCACCATATTGAAGCGGGTGATTCTGGCTTTTTGAAAGACATCAAGGACATCTTCCACGGGACCGTAAGGAGAATTCTTGTCACCCTTTAGCACGGTGCGCAATTTAGGGTTGCTGATGCGAGCCTGGATAAGCAGATTGCCAAGCTGGTTTTTATCCACCTGGACGGCATTCTTCAAACGATTGGCTTCACCAAAGAGGCGCTCCATCATTCGCGGACTATCGATACCAAGATAGATTTTCCCCTCCTTGTTTACCGTAACAAGCATGACATCAGCCTCAGGAAGCTTTATTGCCGAGTGAGAAGCAGGAATATCCACCGACACTTCTTCGGGCGGTTTGAACTGCGTTGTGAGCATGAAGAACGTCAGCAATAGAAAAGCGACGTCCACCAGCGGCGTCATGTCGAGCTTGATACCGACACGAGATTTTTTATGCTTCGGCATGGTTTAGTCTCCTCGACTTACTTTCCCTTGGACGGCTTGCGTGTTGCAAGCGACTGCACGATGGCGTAGCTTGCTTCATCGATCATGTAAGTGAAATTGTCGATTTTTGTCACGAAGAAGTTGTAAGCAACAATGCCGCCGATTCCAGCAACAAGACCGCCCGCTGTATTGATGAGCGCCTCCGAAATTCCGAGGGCGAGCTGAACGGCATCCGGGGCGCCAGCGCGTGCCATTGCTTCAAACGAACGAATCATCCCGATCACCGTTCCGAGCAACCCGACCATTGTTGCGATGGATGCGATGGTAGACATCATCACGAGGTTCTTTTCGAGCAGTGGAACTTCGAGCATATTCGCTTCCTCAATCGCCCCTTGCACGCTCTCCATCACTTCCTTCTGCCCTTTGATATCCCCTTCCTCGACAAGCATCTTGTATTTCTCGAGTCCCGTGCGGATAATGTTTGCGCACGAACCACGTTGTTTGTCGCACGCTCCAACTGCGCCGTCGATGTCGCCGTTGTTGACCGCCACCTGAACATTTTTCAAAAATGTGGTCAAGGGACCTTTCCCGGCGGCCTTTTTTAGCGTCATAGCACGCTCAAAAATAAAGGTCACCAACATAATCACGAGGCCGATCAAAGAAATAACGAGATATCCGCCGTCTTTGATGAACTTTGGTAACGTGAATTCAAAGATCACCCATCCGACGACCATTGAGCCAATAAACACCAGCGAGTTGAAGAACGATGATTTCATTGAGCAAACCTCCTTTGAATTGAATTGTGGTTATGAGAATTTATTTCTGAAATGCTTTTATGGCTTCCGCGCGCGTTTCGTCGACATCGAACACGCTGGTGAGCTTCGTAATCACAAAAACGTTTTGCACGCCTTTTGCCATTTCACACAGTTTTACTTTTCCTTGCGCCTTTTGGTACATCGCGTGGATCCCAACCAACGCGCCGATGCCCGAACTGTTGATGTAGCTGACTCCACCCATATCCAGCACGAGTTTTCGGTTTCCCTGATCGAGTACGTCTTTCGCCTTAGACTTCAGTTCATCCGTTTCTTCGCCCCCGAGAAGCGAACCTTTCAGCTCAAGCACAGCAATTTCAAGATTGTTTAGGGTGGTCAGCTTTGTTGACATACGATCCTCGCGTTTTTTTTTGAGAGAGGCTTGTTGATATAATATTAACCCCCGCAAGGCTTATGCCATGAACGAGGAGGATTCTTTGCCGATTCTTGTTCAATCTGGGGATGTCTTGGTGTTCCAGCGAGAGTGCGCGGGGCATTCTTCCCCACTCAAATCCTTCATCTCGAACAATTGAAGGAAACCCAACAGAAACGGTGAGAACATGCGTGGGGAAAATTTCCCTGCCTCGGATCTATAAATCGAACTTCTTTCGCTTATTGAGGAGGGTCTTTCGGTCAACTCCTAACAGGCGGGCTGCTTCGTCATAATCCTTTGCTTGCTGAAGGATTTTCTTAATATGGATCCTCTCCATCTCTTCGAGAGAGAGCAGAAGGTCTGGCTTTTCGGCGAGGGCACGGAGTTCCTCGGGAAGATGTTCAACTTCGATTCTGGCGTTGTTGCAGAGGATAACTGAACGCTCAATCACGTGCTCAAGCTCTCGAACATTACCGCTCCATCGATATCCGCGGAGAATTCTCTCCGCTTCGGGCGAAAGCTCAATAAATTTTCCGCCGGAATATTTCTTGAGAAAGTGTTGAAGCAAGAGAGGGATATCCTCGGGTCGCTCGCGCAGGGGAGGAAGCTTCAATCGTATAGCGTTGAGCCGGTAGAACAAATCTTCACGAAACGTCCCCTCCTTGAGCGCTTCGTCAAGATTGCGGTTGGTGGCAGCAATCACGCGGACGTCGGTTTTTCGAGTTTGGTTTTCGCCGATACGCTCGTATTCCTTGCTTTGCAAAACCCGCAAGAGCTTTGCCTGAATCGTGGGCGAAAGTTCAGCAATCTCATCCAAAAATATCGTTCCCCCGTCGGCCGCTTCAAATCGTCCCTGCCGATCTTTGAGCGCACCCGTAAAAGCGCCACGCACATAACCAAACAGTTCACTCTCCAGCAATTGGTCGGGGATAGCCGCACAGTTGACTTTGATCAGTGGCTTCTCGGCACGAGGACTTTTCTTATGAACAAATTCCGTCAGCAATTCCTTACCCGTACCACTCTCGCCCTCGATGAGAATACTTAGCGTACTTTCTGCAACGCGACTTGCGAGATCCAGTTGCTCCATCATCGTCCGGCTGCGTGTGACAATCTCACTGACTGCCTGACGCGCCGAGAGTTCCTCGCGCAATTCGCGAACTTCCGCTCGAAGTCGATGGTGTTCCCACACCTTGTCAAAAAAAAGTTGTAGCTCTTCAAAGCCGAAAGGTTTCTGTAGATAATCGTGGGCCCCTTTTTTGATGGCCTCGACCGCGCTGTCGATGGAACCGTGGGCCGTCATGATAATCGTTGTCGTATCCGGTGAATATTTTTTCAGTTCCGACAGCACTTCCATGCCATCCATCGGGGACATCTTGAGGTCGACGAAGGCAACGTCAAACGTGTTCGATCGGAGGAGGTCGAGTACATCTTGCGGCTTGGAGGTTGCGACGATTTCAAGGCCGAAAGACTCCAGCGCAATGGAAATTGTTTTCAACACATTCCTTTCGTCGTCCACGACGAGCACACGGGGCTTGCGGGAGTCCACTACGTTGTGTGTTCCTGGACCGTGAGAGGAATGGTGAAGTAGAAGATACTGCCTTTGTCCAGCTGGCTTTCAACCCAGATCTTTCCGCCGTGAGCCTCGACGACCTCGCGCGCGATTGCAAGTCCGAGTCCAACACTGCCGGGCGTCGTTTCCTTTGAACCTTTCACCTGGACAAATTTTTCGAATATCAAATCCTGGGCGTCGGGTGGTATGCCTTTCCCGGTATCGGAAACTGAAATGCGCACGTTCCCTTCAACGTGCTCGGCCTTCACCAGCACCCGCCCTCCAGCCTCGGTGAATCGGAGGGCATTGTTAACGAGGTTCGTGAGCACCCAGGCCATCTGCTGTTGATCGGCACTGATCGCCGGCAAATCCGATTCTGTCAAAACCTCCAACTCAATCTGCTTCTCCCGAAAGGGCAGGCGCAATGGACGGAGTGCCTCATCGATAATTCGCTGGACGTCGAGTGTTTCTTTCTTCGTTTCGTACTTGCCGGATTCGAGCTTCGACATATCGAGCAGCTCTTTCACCAACTTTCGCAATCGTTCGCAATCATCTTTTGCCGCAAGGAGCAATTCCTTTTGCTTATCCGATACATCGCCAAGAACTCCTTGTGAGAGAATATCGACACTCATGCTCAACGAAGTCAGCGGTGTGCGGAGCTCGTGCGATACTGTCGCGATAAATTCCGATTTCATCTGGTCGATGTTTTTGAACCGAGTGACATCTTGCAGCAGTGTCACCACACCCGTGGTCACGCCACGCTCATCCAGTATTCCCGCCTGACGCGGCCGAAAATAGAGTGTTTCATTATTCCGCTCGAATGTAAGTAGCAAATCCAGCCGCTCGAAATCCGTCTTCTTTGGTCCGTCAGATTTTAACATGTCGGCCCATCGTTCGTCACGGATCACGGCACGAAGGGATTTCCCAAACCACTCCCGTCCGCGTAGTCCTAGAACAGTTATGGCGGCCTGATTCATCAGCAAGATTTGATTCTCGTGGTTCGTCACAATGATCGGGTCGGCGATACTTTCGACTATGGTTTCCGATTTCTTCTTTTCGGCGATGAGCTGCTGAATATTCAACTCTTCAAAAGCGCGTAAGCGCTCCGTCATCTTATTGAATTCTCTCCCAAGCTCTCCAATTTCATCGTCCGTCGTAACATCGATCTTTTGATTCAACTGACCTTGTGCAATCTTCCGGACAGATTGTGTGAGTTTTTCCGCCGGATCGAGAATCGTCTTTATGAAGCGAATACTTGCCACAAAACTAAGCGTAATCGCCGCCAGTGAAGTAAGAATGACGGTGAGGATTCCCGCGCGGGTGATTTCTTGTATGCGCGCTTCCGTGTTCGCCATCGCCTCCTGGTTCGCTTCGAGCAGTTGCACGCATTGCGTTCGAAGCACCTGTGCCATCGGCTGGACAACTTGACGCTGGAATCGTTTGCCGATCTCAAGCGTTTTCTTCGCATTGGTGAAGACAAAAAGCGAATCCGAAAGCTGGAGATACCGCCCGTACCCGGCGAGGATGCTGTCAACCAACGAACGCTGGTTCACGAGCTCAATGTTTTTTTCCCCTACGTCGCACCAATGCAGGAAGCGGTCGCGACTCTCGTTGAAATAGACTTGATACAATTCAGCTTCGCTGGGTGGCGAGAGCAACGCCGTCAACTGCGCGTTCTCTTGCTCATCGAGCGCCTTCACAAGATTCTCTGCCGTGATCGCTCCTTGGTATGTTTGATTCAACAACGGCCCACTCGTGTTCGCGATCTCGGCGAAATTGTAAACGGCGAAGACGCTCGTCACCAACCCGATGATAGAAACGACCAAGTACCCGAACGATATTTTATACCGAAGCCCACGCATCGCGAGAAAAAGTTATTTCATTTTCGAAGGAAAGGCAAGGAAGGCTTTCTTGTCTTTCCCTCCAAAAAGCCGTACGTTACATGCAGATACGCCAAACCTTGGCTCCTGACGGGAGTCGAGGTTTCTTTATTATAGAAGATGACCACACTCGAAACAAAACTCGACGAGTTTCTCCACGCGAAGAAGCTTCTTGCCGAAAACAAGCGACTAGTCCTTGCCGTGAGCGGGGGTGTTGATTCGATTACGATGCTGGAATTGTTCCGACACCTTCGTGATCGATGGAATCTCTCACTCATTGTCGCTCACGTAAATCATCAACTGCGCGGGTATGAATCCGACCTTGATGAAGAGTTCGTGCGTGCGGAAGCAAGTCGACACAATTTGCCCTTCTACACGGCGCGTGTTGCGACGGAGCCCTTTGCGCACCAGCACGGATATTCAAAGCAAGTGGCAGCGAGAATGCTTCGATACAAGTTTCTGGAGGAAACGCGCAAACAGTCTCAAGCCGACTCTATCGCTACCGCCCACAACGCGAATGACAATGCCGAAACCGTACTCATGAATTCGCTTCGCGGCACAGGAGTGCGTGGGTTGGCGGGAATCCCTCTTCAAGACGTCGGTCGCAAGCTAATCCGTCCTATGCTCTTTTGCTATAGAAAAGAGATTGTTGAATTTGCCCACCAGAACTCAATCCGCTTTAGGGAAGATTCTTCCAACGCGATCAACACTTACAAGCGTAATTATCTCCGCAACGTCGTTCTGCCCGAACTCGAAAGACGATTCGATCCAAACATTGTCTCCGCATTGAATGCAGTCTCGGTATCGTTCCGCAGCCTGAAATCTGAGACAGACGCGCGCGTTCAGGATGTTTTTCCCTCTGTCGTTACAGAGCTGAAGAAGGATAGATTCTCGTTGGACCTTACCTCTCTGCAAGGGCACTCGGAGTTTCTACGGGCGGAAATTGTGCTGGAACTTTTCCGAAGAATCGAAGTCGAGCCGTCGGCCGAGAAGGTCAACGCTCTCCTCTCGCTTGCGAAAAATCAATCTGGGCGTGCTCTTGATCTCTCCAAACATTGGAGGGCCGTTACGAACCGAGGGGCTATCGTCTTCATTCCCGTCCTTGCCTTGCCGGGCTATTCTCAGAACATCTCCATCGGCCAGTCGGTCTCGAACGCTTCCTTCAGCATCTTCGTGAGTGAGCCAATGAGGAGAGAGGAATTGCAGCCAATCCCGAGCCGCGATTCTGCGTTTGTGGATGCCGATCGCCTGGGGCGGGAGCTCAAGATCCGACCTTGGAAAGCGGGCGATTCCTTCCTCCCTTTGGGAATGCAACATCGCAAAAAGTTGAGCGATTTCTTTGTTGACAACAAAATTCCCGTGTGGAAAAAGCACTCCATCCCCCTCATTGAATCCGCCGGCGAAATCGTTTGGGTGTGCGGTTTACGACTCGATGACCGGTATAAGATCTCTCCCAGGACCAATTCCGTTGTAAAATTTACCTTTATCAATTACGTCTCATGAATGCGAACAACATTAACGTCAACGGCGACGAATTTGAACCGTTCATACTCGAAGAACAGATACGCGGACGAGTCAAAGAGCTTGCGAATCAAATCAACAAGGACTATGCGGGCAAAGTACCGATTTTTATCGGCGTGCTGAACGGGTCATTCGTTTTCCTATCCGACCTCATCCGTGAGATCACCGTTGACTGCGAGGTGGACTTCTTCAAACTTTCCAGCTACGGCGATGCGAAGATTTCATCGGGGCAGGTAACATTGGTGAAAGACTTGAATGCGGAAGTGAAGGGACGCCACATAGTCATTGTGGAAGACATCGTCGATACAGGGTTGTCCGTCGAGTACACGCGAACGCTCATGAGCAAAGAGCAACCGGCGTCACTCAAGTTCGCGTCGCTCTTGCGCAAGACCGGCGTTGCAAAGATCGACTTCCCCATCGACTACGTAGGTTTCGAAATTCCACCGGAGTTCGTCATTGGCTACGGATTGGACTACGCTCAAAAAGTTCGTAACTTAAAATCAATTTATCGTATAGTACCGAAGCATGGGCTTAAGAAATAACGAGGACGCAGGAATGTTTCAGCAGTGGAACCAAGAGAACGGCCAGAATCAACTTCATCAGCAGCAACAAGACCAGCGGAAAAAGCCAACGCCACCGCCTCGCCTGCAGCGAAAACCGCCAAAATCGTTTCGCGATGACGAATCGCCCTGGGCGAAAGTTGGCCGAGCAACGCTCAGCTGGATCGGCATCGTCCTTGCCGTCTTCATGATCATGTGGGTCTTCCGCGCGAACGAAGAGACGGAATACGAGATCAACTACTCCACCTTCCAAAAACTGCTCGACGACGGACACATCGCCGAAGCCGTTATAAAGATCAATGGCATCAATGTCTATGATTTTCACGGCAAGCTGGCTCAGCCGATGGACTTGCAAACGGCCAGTGGGAAGCCAGCGCGTAATGCTGTCCGCATTTCGCTCACACTCCCATATACGACCCTCGACCAGACTCTCGTCAACACTTGGACCGCCAAGGGGCTGAAATTCAAAGTCGAAAAAGAGGACAGCACTTGGATCACGGTAGCGGCGAACATATTGCCGTGGGTGATTCTGTTCGGCATCTGGCTCGTCATCTTTCGACGAATGCAAACGGGCGGCACCGGAGGGCCAAAGGGTTTGTTCACCTTCGGTAAGTCGCGCGCAAAACTGTTGAACGAAGGTACAAATCCCGTGACGTTCCAAGATGTCGCTGGAGCGGACGAAGCAAAAGTTGAGTTGCAAGAGATCATTGAGTTCCTCAAAGAGCCAGCAAAGTTCCAGCGTCTTGGTGGAAAGATCCCCAAAGGCGTTCTGTTGCTCGGTCCCCCCGGCACAGGAAAAACGCTTCTTGCCCGCGCAGTCGCGGGCGAAGCGGGTGTGCCCTTCTTCTCTATAAGCGGAGCGGATTTCGTGGAGATGTTTGTGGGTGTCGGAGCCAGCCGTGTGCGCGACCTGTTCGAACAGGGGAAAAAGAGCGCACCGTGCATCATCTTTATTGACGAAATTGATGCGGTGGGTCGTCACCGCGGCGCGGGCCTTGGCGGCGGACACGACGAACGCGAACAGACGCTAAACCAATTACTGGTGGAAATGGATGGTTTCGAACAGAACACCGGCGTAATTATTATCGCGGCGACAAACCGCCCCGATGTGCTCGACCCGGCCTTGCTCCGTCCGGGTCGGTTCGATCGGCAAATCGTTGTTGACCGCCCTGATGTAAAGGGCCGCGAAGGTATTTTTAAAGTTCACACGAAAAATATCCCCTTGAGCGCCGATGTGAAGCTCGACATTCTCGCCAAAGGCTCACCTGGACTTGCCGGCGCTGATATCGCGAACCTGGTGAACGAAGCGGCACTCCTCGCGGCTCGTCAGAACAGCAAAGCCGTTTCGATGCAGCACTTCGAAGACGCAAAAGACAAAGTGATGATGGGCTTGGAACGGAAAAGCATGTTGATTTCAGACAAAGAAAAGAAAGTCACCGCCTACCACGAATCGGGACATGTGCTCGTTGCGAAGTTTTTGCCGGAGGCCGACCCGGTGCACAAGGTGACGATTATCCCGCGCGGGCGCGCACTTGGTGTTACCACGTATCTACCCATCGATGAAAAGCATACGTATTCTAAAGATTATCTCGAAGCAATGATTACCTATGCGCTCGGCGGACGGGCTGCGGAAAAGCTGGTGTTCAATCAGATTACCACAGGGGCTGGTAACGACATTGAACGAGCTACTGAAGTTGCACGCAAAATGGTCTGCGAATGGGGCATGAGCGAAAAACTGGGCCCGCTTGCATACGGACAAAAGGAAGAAGAAATATTTCTCGGACGCGAAATCACGCGCTCGCGCAATTTTAGTGAGAATACGGCAATCGCGATCGATGCCGAGGTAAAGAAGATTGTCTCCGATGCGATGAAGCGTTCAGAAAAAATACTCAAGCAAAATGTCGATAAGTTACACGCCCTCTCGGCAGTTCTCTTGGAACGGGAAATTCTGGATGGCGATGAGATCGATAGGATTTTGCGCGGCGAGAAGCTGCCCCCTGTGGAAAAGCGAACGAACGGCGAATCGACCGAGACAAAAGCGCCGGAGCCGACGGCAACCGCGGAGACCAAAACTAAAAAGCTTGCATGACGGAGGCACCTGAAGAAGCCGCGACCAAGCGGTTAGGTCAGGACGCAACCATTGAGTACCGCCACGAGCTGATACGGAAGGCAATTCATCTCTGCTCGCTTTCCATTCCAGTCATCTACTACTTCATTCCGAAGTCCTTTGCGTTAAAGTTGCTCGCGCCCATCACCTTTTCGTTTCTTGCGGTTGACCTAGCACGACTCTACATTCCATCGTTCGCTCAACTCTTCTACGGCGTCTTCGGTTGGCTTCTCCGCAAGAAAGAACGAACCCCTTCTATCAAAAGCCTCAACGGCGCAACGAATGTGCTCCTCTCGGCCTGTTTGTGCGTGCTCATCTTTCCCAAAGTCATTACCGTTACAGCCTTCGCCATCCTCATTATCTCTGACTCCACTTCCGCGCTCATCGGACGTCGGTTTGGGAAACGAAAATTCTTCGATAAGAGCTTGGAAGGCTCACTCGCATTCGTTGCCTCAGCGTTGTTGGTAGTGATCGTAACACCGAAAGTCGCGGCCGACTGGAGAGAATATGCCATTGGATTCTTTGCCGCTGCCGTTGGAGCAGTTGTTGAGGCTTCCTCTTCTGCGATCGACGATAACATCTCGGTTCCGGTCAGCATCGGTGCGGTGATGTGGGCGTTGTACGCTCTGCTTCTTCCAGCGTTGGATCTTTATCTCACCAAATAGCTGAGCCTCTCCAGTCGCGTACCAGCAAATGGATTTCTTTTGCGGTTGCTTTGGGCAGAAAATGCAGTTGGGCAGGAATGTTTAGAATTTCCTGCTGACTGGATTGCGCGGTATCTACTGTCCAGGGACTTCGCTCATCAGCGCGCGGTCGGTGGCAAAATCGTAGAGCGTTAATCGTCGGAGCCGGTAGTACGTTGTCCAGTGATCCCACAGCGCCTGAATGCGCGCCCGGTACGCGTTATCTTTTTCGCTCTGGGCGAGAAAGAGATTCGGGATGTCAATCTTGCCGATGACAAAGCGATCGCGCGCCACTTCGAAGCGTCTCTGCGCAATCGTGTCCGCCTTTGCCGCCACACCCACCTGCCACTGCAATTGTCGAAACCGCTGCACTTGGTACTGAACTTCTTGGTCGATAGTGAATCGTTGTGATTGGGCCGATGTGAGAACTCGCGTTTCTTCTGCTCTCGCCGCCTCAATTGCGTGGCTGCCAACACCCCATCCAACGAGAGGAACTTGCAGCTGAACACTGAATTGCTGTTGGTCGAGTAGATCACGGTACACGGCATTCAGTTCGTTCGCTTTCTGATTCAGTCCGATGTTTGCCGTAATCGAC
>Ga0315281_10003508_pt1 | contig 22934 bp, 17 predicted proteins | sample YL17G07_0_MG_FD_204540 | JGI IMG/M metagenome (GOLD analysis project Ga0315281, IMG submission 204540) | Sediment microbial communities from Yellowstone Lake, YNP, Wyoming, USA - YL17G07_0 | ecosystem: Environmental > Aquatic > Freshwater > Lake > Sediment | place: USA: Wyoming | collected... | reverse complement strand
GACCAGCTCAGCCGAACACCAGCCGGGCCCAAGCGGTCGATTCGACGCGGAAGAAATCACGGCCCGACTCCACCCGGACGAACGGCGCGCGCATTCGGGACTCTGCTCCAACGCTGACGCTGCTCAAGACCCGCACCGCGCAGGATAGCTTCTCGTTAATCGCTGCGATTCGGTCTGGCGTCAAAGTGCTTGGCAACTGGCCGACTCGCGAGCCGCTCGCCGGATCGATACTGCCGTCGAAGCGGATCGTTGCATTCTACGGCAATCCGCTGGTGAAGCGGATGGGAGTCCTTGGCGAGTACCCCGTCGACGTGATGCTCGAGAAGTTCGACAAGATCATCGCCGAGTGGGAGGCCGCCGATCCGTCGACGCCCGTGCAGCCGGCGCTGCACCTCATCGCCGTCGTCGCCCAGGCCGACTCGGGGAAAAGTGGCAAGTATCGGCTCAGGATGGCCGACACCCTCATTGAGCGAGTCTACGGGTGGGCGCAGCAGCGCCACGCAATCCTGTTTCTCGACATCCAGGTGGGCGGGAGCACCGTGCAGGAAGAACTGCCGCGACTGATGACCTTTCTCTCGCGCCCCGACGTCCATCTCGGAATCGATCCGGAATTCTCGATGCATTACGGCCGCGAAGGGATGGTCCCTGGCTCCCAAATTGGAACGATGGACGCGGCCGAGATCAACTACGCCGTGGCCGAACTCTCCAAGCTCGTTGCAGAAAAACGATTGCCGCCCAAGGTCCTCGTCGTCCACCGGTTTACGCGGCCAATGGTGCGGAACTCAGCCCGCATCACGCTCGATCCCAACGTGCAGGTGGTAATGGACATGGACGGCTTCGGTCAGCCGTGGCTCAAGTTCGACTCATACGAGGCGTACATCGTCCGCGAGCCGGTCCAATTTACGGGATTCAAGATCTTCTTCCACAACGATATGCGGAAAGGCGATCCGATCCTGACGCCGACAGAGGTGCTCCACCTCCTTCCCCGCCCGCTGTACATCCAATACCAGTAGAACCGGGACGCCGCCGACGCTCGCGCCGCAGTCCCAGCCCTATATTCCGTGACAATGCCGCCGACGTCATCGCCATTGGTCGCTGTAATCATGGGGAGCCGCTCCGACCTCAAGGTCATGCAGGCAGCGCTCGACATACTCGAGGAACTGCGCGTCCCCTACGAGTCGTCCGTCGTATCCGCGCACCGCACGCCCGACCGAATGTTCGAGTTCGCCGAGGCCGCTGAGCAGCGCGGCATCGAAGTCATCATCGCCGCGGCCGGCGGAGCCGCGCATTTGCCGGGAATGGTTGCCGCCAAGACCACGTTGCCCGTTCTCGGGGTTCCCATTTCTGCGACAGCGCTGAACGGGATCGACTCCCTGCTCTCGATCGTACAGATGCCCAAGGGGATTCCAGTCGGTACGCTGGCGATCGGCGAGCCCGGCGCGGCCAACGCCGCTTTGCTCGCGGCGGCCATCGTCGCCAATGCGCACCCCGAGGTGCGCGCGCGGTTGAAGCATTGGCGTCAGCAGCGCACGAACGACGTGCTCGCCAACGCGGCGATCAAGTCACCATCGTGACGCGCGAGCGCTCTCTCCAGTCATGACCGGCGCAACGTGACGCCGATCGCTCCCGGCGCAACGATCGGGATTCTTGGCGGCGGTCAGCTCGGTCGCATGACGGCGATGGCAGCGCGGTCGCTCGGCTACGCTGTCCACATTCTCGACCCCGATCCCGACTGCCCGGCAAAGTCGGTGGCGGATCGCTGCGTCACCGCGGCGTTTGATGACTGCGACGCGGCAGCCGACTTCGCTCGGCATTGCGATGTCGTCACGATCGAGATTGAGCAAATCGGACTCGACGCCCTCGCCGCAGCCGCGCGTCATGCCCCGGTCCGCCCGTCAGCCGCGGTGCTCGCCGTCGTGCAAAACCGCATTGTCCAGAAACAATGGCTCAAGAATCGACACCACCCGCTCGGGGAATACGCCGAGGTCGCGAGCGCGGACGACGTCGAGCGCGCCGCCCACGAATTCGGGCCGCTGGTCGTCAAAGCGGCGCGAGGCGGATACGACGGACGCAGCCAGGTGCGAGTCACCAAGGCGGACGAGGCTGAATCGGCATGGAACGCATTGGGCCGGCGTCACGCGGTCGCCGAGCGTGCGCTCGGTCTGGTCGGCGAGTTGTCAATCATGGTTGCTCGGCGGCCGAGTGGCGACATCGCGGTGTATCCGCCGGCGATGAATCACCACGAGCGGCAGGCGCTTGCCTGGTCGGTGATGCCCGCGCCAATGCCAGATCTGATCCTGTCGCAGGCGACCAAGATCGCCTGCGACATTGCCTCGTCGCTCACCGTCGAAGGACTCCTCGCCGTCGAGCTCTTCGTAACCGAAGATGACCGACTTCTGGTGAACGAGCTCGCGCCACGTCCGCACAATTCCTTTCACGAAACCGAGGCCGCGTGCGCGACAAGTCAGTTCGAGCAACTCGTGCGCGCGATCTGCGACCTGCCCCTTGGCGACCCTGCAGTGATCCGGCCGGCCGCGATCGTGAATCTCTTTGGCGACTTGTGGTCGAGTGGACCGCCGCCTTTCGAGCGAGTCCTGCGTGAGCCGGGAGTACGCCTCCACCTGTACGGCAAACGGTCTGCGCGCCCGGGTCGAAAAATGGGTCACCTCAGCGCCACCGGCTCGACCGCCGGCGAGGCATTGAGCCGCGCCCAGGCTGCGTTTGCGCGCCTCTGCGACGGAGATCTGTGAGCGGCTTCAACGACATACGCGAGTTCGCGCTCGAGCGATTCTTCGCGAAACATGAATTCGCGGCGAAACACATATTGGCGGCGTCCGACATCGAAGGCATGTCGTTGGCCGAGCTTATTGCACTCGCTGATCCCGAGTGTCTGCGGTTGTGGAACGAACTTCGCCTCGGGTACACCGAGTCGCCTGGCCTGCCGCTGCTGCGAACGGAAATCGCCGCACTTTACGACGGACTGGCGGCGAACGACATCCTGACCTTTGCCGGCGCCGAAGAGGGCATTTTCCTGACCATGCATGCGACCCTCGGCGCAGGTGACCATGCCGTCGTTGTCTCGCCCGCATATCAGTCTCTTCACGAAGTGGCCCGTTCGATTGGTGCCCAGGTCTCCGCTGCGCCACTCGATCCACGGGACTGGTCCCTCGACATCGACCAGCTGGCCGCAGCGCTCCGACCCACCACTCGCCTTGTGGTGATCAATTTTCCGCACAGCCCGACCGGAGCCCACATCGACCGGTCGCAGCTCGACGCCATCGTGAACCTCTGCGCCGAACGCGGTATCCGCCTGTTCAGCGACGAGGTGTATCGATTGCTCGAGCATGACGCCGCCGCTCTGCTCCCACCCGCGGCAACGCTCGATGATCGCGCCGTCAGCCTGGGCGTGATGTCCAAAGCATATGGACTTGCGGGCCTCCGCATCGGATGGATCGCGACGAAAGACAAGCACCTTCGCGACCGCGTCGCGGCACTGAAGGACTATACGACGATTTGCAACAGCGCTCCGGCCGAGGTCCTCGCATTGATCGCGTTTCGCGCCCGCGAGCACGTCCTTGCGCGAAGTCGCCGGATCATGGACACGAATCTGCCAATCCTAGTCGACTTCATGAACCGCCACTCCGCCCGACTCGCTTGGACCCCGCCGAAAGCCGGCAGCGTCTGCTTCCCCCGGTTCATCGGCGACGTCGACGCCGAGCGCATCGCCGAACGATTGATCGCACAGACGGGAGTCGTCATCCTGCCTGGATCGCGATTCGGATTCGACCGGCCGTACTTCCGTGTCGGGTTCGGCCGAACCGACATGTCGATCGCGCTCGACTTGGTCGATGCGCAGCTGCCAACTATGCTCGCGTCGCTGTAGCGGATTTGGCGCGGCCTGTCACCACAAACACACATGGTCCGGGATTCCGCTCCCGGACCATGTTTACCAATTACCAGTTACCAGTTACCAGTTACCAGTTACCAGTTACCAGTTACCAATTACCAGCTACCGCCCCACGGCTCTACGCCGATAGCACGCGCCCATACCGCCGCTCCCGCCCGGCGAATTCCTCCAGCGCGGAGACGAACTGCTCGTTGCTGAACTCTGGCCACATTGTGGGCGTGAAGAACAGCTCCGCGTAAGCGCATTCCCACAACAAGAAGTCGCTCAGACGCTGTTCGCCGCCGGTTCTGATGAGGAGATCAACGTCTCGCACGGGGAACGGGTCGTGATCCACACCAGCGAGGAGCTTTGCGAAAACATCTCGACTCATTGGTTCGCCGCCGGCGAGCGCCGCCGCACGCATGATTGAATCGCGAGCCGAGTAGTCGACCGCGACCCGAAGGTGCAGGTTGCGCCCGTGCGCCGTCAACTCCTCGACTTCATGAATCGTCTCGACGAGCATCCCCGGCAGCCGGTCGCGTCGCCCTACGATCGACAGGCGCACCCCATTGCTCAGGCAGCGCTTTGACTCAGTGAGCAAGGCGCGGCGAAAGAGTCGCATCAGCGCCGATACCTCCGGCGTCGGACGACTCCAGTTGTCCGCCGAAAACGCGTACAGCGTCAGCGTGCCGACGCGCGCGCGCGTCGCCTCCTCGACAATGCAACGTGCCGTGCGTAGCCCAGCGCGATGCCCGGCAGTGCGCGGCAATCCGCGAGCGGCCGCCCAACGGCCGTTCCCGTCCATGATGACGCCTACGTGAATCCCCGCGTATGCGGGCGAGGTCGGGTTAGCGCGTTTCATTCCAGTGCGCCGTTTCAGCGTTCGCGTGCGGCGTGAATCAACGACTCCATGTGATCGAGATAGCGTTCGAGCGCGCGCCTGCCAATTGCCGTAATCGCGTACTGGGTCTTTGGCACGCGCCCCTCAAACGACTTCTCACACAACACGTACTCGGCTTCTTCCAGCTTGCGGGCGTGGACGCTGAGGTTGCCGTCGGTCGTCTGAAGCAGCGCCTTGAGATCGCCAAAGCTCATGCGGTCGTTCACGGCCAAGGCGCTGAGGATGCCAAGACGCATGCGTTCGTGGATCAGCCGGTCGAGCGCCATTGGTCCGTCGGCCGTAGCAAGCCCAGGTACGCTCCGTAGACCGCCAGACTTCGGCGCCGCAACCTGGTCGCCGCGAAAACGAACTCCGCGATCGTTGTGATCGATAGGTACCGCGCCGCCCTTAGCCACCGTGCCTCCGTGCAATGAGAACTCCGAACAGAATGTGCAGCCCACCAAATCCGCCGATAAGCAGCGCGGTTGCCCACGAGGCTGGCGCGATCAGCGCCACCATCCCGACACCCATGAACGCCGCCCCCATGACAGGCACAATGGGAACCGAGTACGTCCCAGCCGAGATAACGCCGGCTCCATAAAGGAGCAACCACACCCCCGGCGCCAAGCCAAGCCCCAGACTCGCGTGAAGCGCCAACGTCAGCACGCACCCCGCGAGGATCGGCGGCGAAAAACTGAGAACCAGCTTTCGCATCGGCCCGCTGATCAGCGGCAGGTTGGCTGCGTGCGACTTGATTGTCATCGACGCCACGGAGATGCCGCCTGCAATGCCGGCTTCGGCGAGCCAGACGGCGAGCCACGTTGCAGCATTGGGAGCACGACTGGCGATCACCGCTGCCACGATCGCCGTGACGCCGATGACGACCTGTCCCCATCCCGAGACCGCCGTGAATGTCCCAGCGCGCTCCATCGTTTCGCGAATGAAGCGCAGGTTGTCCATCGCCCGCTCCTGGATTTCAGGGGGCTTGGACTGGATTGGGCGAATCGGAATGACAGGGGCCATAACCCATGGTACCATTTCGGCTGGCGATCAGCAAGTACTTTTTGCGGTAAAGCGCCAAACGCGCGTCAACCTTGCGTCGTAGGCCGAACTCGACCTACCCGGACTCACCGCTCCCCGACCCGATACCTCGCCAGAATAACCTTCACCGAATCAATCGGGATGGCCTTCACGGTCCTGCCGTTGCCAGTGACCGTCGTCGCCATGAACAACGAGTTGTAGATCGCCTCTTCCGTCGCCTCAACGACGGCCTGAAAGAGTCCGGACATTTCCTCGTTGGCCACCTCTTCGGTCGCCAGGGTTTTCGCGACCGGCGACCGCCGTACTTTGAGACTCGTCGAGAAGGCGATGACGTAGTCGCCCGATCCGTTCGAGGCGGAAGACCCAGTCCGGCTCAAGCCCATGATGGCTCGCGCAGCCAGCCGCTCGAGGTTTCGGTCCGAAAGCGGTGCGTCGGTCGCCACGACCATAACGATCGATCCGTCCCCTCTCTCGCGCGCTGTCTCGACCTCGCGCTTGAACGAATACTGTCCGAGTTCCTTGCCGACGGGCGCGCCGAGGACCTGCAGAACTCCGCCAAAGTTGCTCTGGACAAGCACGCCCAGCGTCCACCCGCCGAGGGAAACCGGCATCACGCGTGACGATGTACCAATGCCGCCCTTCCATCCAAACGCGACTGTTCCGGTGCCGGCGCCAACACTCCCTTCCACCACAGCGCCAGCCGTCGCTGACTCCAGCGCGGCTCGGACGTGATCTGCCCGGATCGGTCTCGCCCGAATCGCATTCAGCGTCCCGTCGTTCGTTTCCGCGACAACCGGATTGATCGATCGCACGCCCTGCATTCCGGGTTTCGCAAGCATCCAATCAACCATCGCGTCTGCGGCTTTCCAGACGCAGAGCGTGCAGGTCAACAGAATCGGCGTCTCGAGCTCGCCGAGTTCGCGCAGCTGCGTGACCCCCAGGAGCTTGCCGAATCCGTTGCCGACGAAGAGTGCCGCTGGCACCCGATCCTGGTACAGGTTGCCATCGTGCGGAAGGATCGCCGTGATGCCCGTGCGTACTGAATCGCCCTCGATCACCGTGGCGTGCCCGACCTTGACTCCAACAACGTCGGTAATCGCGTTGAATGCCCCCGGCAAGAACACGCCGGGCTTCACCCCGAGATCCCGCGCCCGAGCACGCTGGGCATCGGTCGTCCGCGCCCAAGCGGACGCGATGACAAGGGCACACACAATGCGGGTCGAGACCATTCATTCCTCCAGGAATCCAAGTCGCCGCGCACAAAGTATCTTCCTTTCCTGCCTCCAATGCCACCACGCACCCCTGCTCCGCCTCCCAGTCTCATACCTCTCTACGGCCACGCCGCGTTGCAGACGCGACTGCGCGACGCGGTTGCCCGCGGGGCGTTGCCCGCCAGTCTGCTCTTTCATGGCCCGCGAGGTATCGGCAAACAGCGACTCGCGCTCTGGCTTGGCCAGCTCATGCTTTGCGAGAGCGCACCGTTCCCGGGGTCGCTTGCAACCATTGCCGGCCGAGAGGCGCCATGCGGCGCATGTAATCAGTGCCGTTTCACAGGGCGACTGGCCCACCCAGATCTTCACTGGTTCTTTCCGCGGCCCCGTCTAAAGGACTCTGAACCGGACGCCGCCGAGATCAACTCCGACTTGGCCGAGGCGATCGCCGAGCGGATCGAAGCCAGCGGCCTCTATCCGGCCCCCGGCGGCGATGAGGCAATTTTTGTCGCGAGCGTGCGCGCAATCGTGAAGTCAGCGATCCTTTCGCCGGCAATGGCGCGGCGAAAAGTTTATGTGATCGGCGATGCCGAGCGCATGGTCGCGCAAGCGGGCGCAGATCAGGCTGCGAACGCGTTTCTCAAGCTCCTCGAAGAGCCGCCGGCAGACACATTCATCATTCTGACATCGAGCGAATCGGGAGCGTTGCTGCCGACCATCAAGTCACGTGTCGTCTCATTGCGCGTACTGCCCCTTCTGCCGCCCGACGTGCATGCGTTTTTTTCCGATCCCGTCGTTGCGGCGCGTGTGTCTGCCGACCACGGCAGTCTCGGCGCGTCCGCTCTCGTCGAGGCCGCGGCCGGTGCGCCTGGGCAGATTTTCGGGCACGACGCGCTGGAGGCCGCCACCGCCAGTGCCCAAACAATTCTCGACGCCGCCATGGCAGGAGACCCATCGAAGGTCTTCCGCGCAGCGTTCGTCCAAGGCACGACAAAGTCCCGCGGCCGATTCAGCGATACGCTGGCGATCCTCACCACACTACTGCATCGGCGAGCCCGTGAGTCAGCGGGTCGCGATGATCGCGGTGCACGTGGCGCAGCGGCTGCGGTTGACGCCGTAGAGAGGGCGAAAGTGCTGGCCGACAACAACGGCAACCCGGAATTGATCACGGTGTCCCTGCTTCGCGAAATCTCTCCCCTTCTGTCATGAGCAAGCTTTCTCACGTGGACGCCGACGGCCGGGCGAGGATGGTCGATGTCACCGCCAAGGCAGAGACGCATCGCGTCGCCAGGGCCAGCGGGACGATTCGCATGAAGGCCGCGACGCTCGACGCGATCCGGGGTCAGATGATGGCTAAAGGGGACGTCTTAGCCGTCGCCCGCGTTGCCGGAATCATGGCCGCAAAACGAACCGCCGAGCTGATACCCCTCTGCCATCCGCTCCCTCTCCATGACGTCGAAGTGGTGCTGACCCTCGACGCAGCCATCCCCGGGGTTCGCGTCGAAGCCACGACTCAGACGGTTGCTCGCACCGGAGTCGAGATGGAAGCGTTGACCGCGGTCACCGTAGCGCTGCTCACGATTTACGATATGGCAAAGTCAATCGATCGTGAAATGATAATCGAAAATATCATCTTGCTTGCAAAAACAGGTGGAAAGACCGGCCCATGGTCAAGGCTTGATGGCACGCCGATTGCCCCTTAGGGTAACAGGGTAGCGATTAGGTATCGGCTGCTACATCCCGTTGCCATGGAAGGTGTTATGCGCAACCTGAACGGTACATATGTCCACCGCGGAGACGTCGCGCGACGCACGCGGCGAGTTCGGCAAACACTCCTCGCCGTGGGGTTTTTCTGCGCCGCCGGCTTTGTCGCCGCTAGCCGGAAACCTGGGACCGCCAACGCCGAGCCCGCGCCGAAGCCTGGTAACGGTTCGTTCTTTGTCAGCCCGAGCGAAGCCCGAAAGCTTCAGAATGATTTGGCGACCGCAAATGGGCGGCTGGACCTGGTGCAGGCTCAAATCGACCGGGCGAATAGCGTGATCGAATACTCGACGGCATACCACGTGGATGCCGGTCTGGCGTCGTCGGTATTTGACGCAGCGCTGGCCGAGGAGATCGACCCTGAGCTCGCATTCCGGCTGGTCCGGCTCGAAAGCGATTTCAACGTCCGCGCCGTGAGTTCGACAGGAGCCATCGGCCTGACTCAGCTGATGCCGTCGACCGCTCGGATGTTCAACGCCACCATTACAAAGAACGACTTGTTCGGGCAGGACACCAACCTCCGGATTGGCTTCCGCTACCTCAGAAGTCTGCTGAAGCTGTATAAGGGCGATGTCGCTCTGGCGCTGACCGCGTATAATCGCGGTGAGGACGCGGTGGACCGGGCGATCAAGCTCGGCATCAACCCGCGCAACGGCTACGACAAGAGCGTCATGGGCAACTACAAGGGCAAAGGCACCATTCAGTAGGCCCACCAAAAACGTGAGACAAGAGAGCCGTCGGTCCTTATCGGACCGGCGGCCTTTTTGCGCCTGACCGGTCGGTCGGCCTGGCAGTTGGTCTTACGGCCGGCGTCTTTGCGCTCGTCCCGGAAACCAGGATGATTTGGCCGGGAAAGATGATGCTCTTCCTGAGTCGATTCACCCGCATCAGCTCGGCTGTGGTGGTGCGGTACCGGGTCGCGATCGACCCGAGGGTTTCACCCTTCGCGACCACATGTGAACCCGAGGTTCTCGAACTTCCCCATCGCTCGATCGATGGTTCGGGGACCGACGATGCAGCCGCGACAACCTCCGGCTTTGGAATGTAAATCGTCTGGTCAGCGCGGTACGCCCCGCTTTTCATCCGTTTGAGTGAACTATTAAAGAGCGCAATCTGGCGCGCAGAGACGCCCGTCAGCCTGGCAAGTTTGTCCGCGGTCTCGCCCCCCTTCGTCCGGACCACGCGCGCCCCGCTCCTCACCGAGTCGGGGACGATTGCAAACGAGCTATCGAACTGTTCAGCGCGGCCGGCGGGAATGCGCATTTCGGTCATCGACTTTGGCGGAGCCATCCCACGCAGGATCTGCGGGTTCAGTTCGCGTATCTCGGCGACGGTGCATCCGGCTGCGCGGGCAATCGCGGCCAGAGACGTGAGAGCCGGCACGGTCACTGAATCGTATGCATACGCAGTCCGCGCACCAATCTCCATACCGTACCTGGCGGGCTCCTTCGCGATCAGCGCGGCCGCGATGATCTGTGGCACGTATTCCCGCGTCTCGTTCTTCAGGTATGACTTGTCCGCAAGCGCGAAAAAAAGGTCGTCGCCAGCGGTGCCGTCGAGGTCTCCCGCGTACCGGGTCAGTCCGCGCGCGATCCGCCCAGGCCCGCCGTTGTACGCAGCGGCCGCGAGGTAGATGGAGCCAAACTGATCTCGCAGACCTCTGAGGAACTCGACAGCCGCCTTTGTCGACTTGACCGGGTCACGGCGTTCGTCCACCCACCAGTCGACTCGCAACCCCATGTCGCGGGCGGTGGATGCCATGAATTGCCACATGCCGACGGCGGCTGCGCGCGAATACGCATTCGGATCGAACCCGCTCTCGACGAGGGCGAGGTAGTACATGTCTTCCGGAATGCCGCCTGTCCTCAGCGTCTCGCGAATCATTGGCTCAAACCGAGTTCCGTCGGTGAGCCGCGACTGGATGTATTCGCGATCTGGGCCGGTGAAGCGCGTGACGTAGTAAGCAACGCGGGCCGTCGTCTCGTAGGAACGGACGTCAATGTCCCAGGTCGGTAGGTCGGCCGTAGTAATGACTGGTGCCGCTACGAGGAAATCCGTGGGCTTGGCGACGTCGGGCGGCCTGGGGACGTCGCTCGCGAAGTCGCTCCGGACCAGCGAAGCCTGTTGAGGCGCGGTTGCGTTATCGACGGGCGGCCTCGAAACGTTAGCGACGGAGGCCTCGATCGGCACCACGTCAGCAGGCGTGACCGGGGTAAAGACCGCGGGTGACTGAACGGGGGCGCATGAGATTACAGCGACGCTCGCGAGCGCTCCACTCACGCTGATCGCTCGCCTGACCCTGCGACGGGCGATCGAAACCCAGCGCTTCAGACTCACTATTCCAGCGGACGCTGATCGGAAATGCTGATAATCCGGTTGGTCGCGTTAAGTGCCGCGATTGCCGCGCCACGACAGAGGTCATCTTTTGCAAGGCAGCAGCCAACGAGGGCAAAGGTGGCGGTGCCGTGCCGATGGCTGATCGAAACAACTGCCAGGTTCGAATCGAAGGCGCGGATGTGCTTTACAGCCACCAGTTGGAAGCCGTCCGGGGTGACGAACCCAGCCAACGCCCGAAGGCTCGCCTCAGCAGAGACTCGAAGATCACCCAGCGGGCTCGAAGGTCCCGCGGATTTTCCGCTGGCGAGAGTTCCGTTCATTTCCAGGGTGACTTCGGCCGTGCATTGGCCCGACTTACTCCGAACGAACTCGAAGTTGTTAAAGCGGACGCGAGTCTGGCGCGGCGAAGCGGGGGAGGTCTCAGTCTGCACGGTCATTGGAACTGCGCTCGGGTCTTGATTCGACATGGGCCGCTCACTCTCGGGGGCGAAGTTTGGCCTGAGCAGCGTCGCTCATGCGACAGTACACGACCGGAAGATGGGCCGCGTAACCTCGTGCCGCCTGTAACGCGGATCACCGGCAAATGATCATTTTTGTCCCTTGCGGCGGAAACGCCGGTCGTCGGCTCGGACTGAGACATCGGGCCGACGTTGAGGCGGGCGAGAAAATCGCTGATGGCCGCTCTCGCCGATTCGACCTAGATTGGCCGGGTCGTTCAAACGTCGTGAAAAAGAAACCCGTAGCGGTTCATGGACGCCGAAACCGTTCCTCCCTCATTGGTCGCGGCGTTTCGCGATCGCTATGAGCTCACTCGGGAAACCGGCCGCGGCGGCTCCGCGACGGTCTACCTGGCGCGCGATCTCAAGCACGACCGCCTCGTTGCCATCAAGGTCCTGAATCCGGACTTCGGCCCGACGAGCGGCGACCGGTTTCTCCGCGAAATCCGTGTCTCGGCCGGGATGCAACATCCACACATCCTGCCCACCTACGACTCCGGCATCGCGGACGGCCGCCTCTACTTCGTCATGCCGTTCGTTGACGGCGGATCGTTGCGCGAGCGCCTCGACGCCACATCGTCGCTCCCCGTCAACGCCGCGTTGAGTATCGCTCGCGACATCGCCATCGCCCTGACCCACGCGCACGGGTTAGGCGTGGTACACCGCGACGTGAAGCCAGAGAACATCATGTTCTACCACGGCACCGCTTGCCTTGCCGATTTCGGCATCGCCCGCGCCATCGAAGAAATGGAGCCGGGCATCACAGCCCACGGCACCTTTGTCGGTACGCCAGCCTACATGAGTCCCGAGCAGTATGCTGCGGTTGGATTCGATGGGCGGAGCGACGTGTACTCGCTTGCCTGCGTGCTCTATGAGATGATCGCCGGAGCGCGCCTGTTCGCGGGCGGCAGCGTGCGTGAGGTGCTGGCGGAACGAGTCGTGGGACACACGGGTCGAAAGCTGCGCCCCAAACTACCCAGTTACATCGACGCGCTGTTGGATCGCGGGCTCGCATCACTCCCGGAGCATCGCTTTCCGGACGCGGCAGCGTTCGTTTCCGCGTTGCAGGACGCACTGCGTCAACAAATGATGGGGACCGAGCCCGCTTCAACAACGGATGGCAAGCTCGGGCCGACACGCCAGCACAAATTAGCGTACGCGCTTGCCGCTGCGGCCATTGTGTTGTTGGCTGGGCTCGCATGGTCGCCGCTCCGCCACGAACTAACGCGCCTTCCGGCGAGTATCCGGGCAGCCCTCTCGCCGGCCGTGCGGCGTCCATTCGAGGCCGGCCAGATCGCGCTCGCGGGGTGGGACATTCCCGGCGCGCAAACAGCGTTCGCGGCGGCTGCCGCTGAGGATCCGGCTGCGCCAGCCGCGCGCCTCTGGCTGGCGGAATCCTACGCGCTCGATCGCCGTTCGAAACGAGAAGAATTCCGTGCCTCAGCCCTGCGCCTGGAAACGGTCCGCGCGCAGCTGAAAGGGCGCGATTCATTATTGGCCGAAGCGCTCTTCGCGATCGCCACTGGCAAGCCGGCAATTGCCTGCGACATGTACGCAAAACAGCTGCAGCGCGATCCGGTCGACGTGCTCGCCTGGTACGGGATGGGCGAGTGCCAGTCGATCGATTCAACCGTAGTCAGCAATCGTCTGAGCCCGTCTGGATGGAGTTTCAGATCGAGCAATGAATCGGCGGCTCGCGCCTACATGCGAGCCGTGACGCTCGCTCCTGGTGCGCATGCGGCCATCCCGTATGAAGCAGTGGCGACGCTTCTTCCGTCGGACGTGGCTTCGGTCCGTGTCGGGCGTTCCGCCGGGCCGGCTGGCGAGACCTTTGCGGCATACCCGGCCGTCGTCGCTGACACGATCGCATTCGTGCCGTACCCACTCGCCGCGTTTTCACTGGTCGGTCCATCCACGATTTCTCAGACGCAGGCCGACGCGCTCAAGCACGATCGCGATGTCCTGCTTGAATTCGCGCGGGATTGGGCGGCCGCGGCGCCTCGCAGCGCGGACGCATGGGAAGCGCTGGCGCTCGCCCGCGAGGGACGCGGCGATCTCGCCGACGATGGCGAGGGAGCGGCTGCCGCCATCCTGCGCGCTCGATCATTGACCAGCATTCCGCTTCAACAAACCCAGCTCGGCGCCGCGCAAGTGCGCGTGTACGTGAAGCGCGGCGAGTTTCGGCGTGCCAGCGTGATTGCCGACTCCATCCTCGACGCGTGGGGAGGGCAAACGGCTCCACAGAATATCGCCGTGCGATTGTCCGGGCTCGCGGCGCTCACAGGTCGAGTACAGCTCACGTCGACGCTTATGGCAACGGCGAACTCTCCCATCTACGCGAGCTTGGGCATCGCACCTCCGCTCAACGCTGCCGCGAGCCGATTCTTCGCACGCGCCGCCCCAGGCGTATGCGACGACACGCTCGCACTCCTCCGGCGTGACTTCGAGCGCGTGCTCGACAGCTACGCGCCGCCAAATCGAAAGGACCAGATTCGTCGTACCGTGCTCTGGCAGGGGGCGGCGCTCTCTTTTCCCTGCCTGCTCGGTGGAGCCTTGGCCGGGCTCGCGCCGAGCGTTCCGCTCGATCGTGCACAACGGGCATTCGCTGCCCACGACGTGAAGCGTACGCGAATGCTGCTCGACTCGCTTGGGAGCGTGCGCTCGGTCTATCGTCCCGGCGACATCTCACTAGACCATACCGTGCAAGAAGCGTGGTTGCGGGCCGCTGCCGGAGACTCGGCCGGCGCCGAACGTCAGCTCGACCTCGTGCTCGACGCGCTGCCCACCTTGGGCACACAGGCCGTGCGTGAGACGGCGCAGTCGGCGGCGGTCGGCCGCGCGATGGTGCTGCGCGCCGACCTCGCGGGCGCACGTCACGACACAGCGACGGCTCACCGCTGGGCCAAAGGCGCGCTAGAATTATGGACCAAGGCAGACGCGTCCCTCAAACCGACGCTGGACCGCATGAAAGTCGTTGCGGGAAGACAACCTATCCAACCACCTGAGGAGCACTAGTGACGAACTGGCGAATTGCAGGCATTGCAGCAGCAACGTTGTTGGCAGTCGCTGGACCGGCGCCGACGGCACACGGGACGCGCAAAGCGTTGTCCGGCGATCTGACCAAGCCGTTGGCGCAGTACACCGGCGACGAGTTCTTTGCCCTCGTGCGCGGGCTCAACTACGGTAGCGGCGCCGATCGTCAACGGCGGTGCCGCGGCAACGCCGACTGCGCCGGCGGGCGGCGGACAAGTGTGCGCGTGGATGCCGTGGCGGATGCGGACTCGCTGAGCCCCGGGAACCTGCCGCAATACGGCGTGATCGCCGCTCTCGCGGTGAACCACGGCGCCGATGTGGAAGATCGATATGGCATGCAGCCCGGCGGACGGTTCGCCTACTACCTGATCGTTCTCCCATCTGCTGGAGGTACGGCGAGATGGGCGTTGGAGGAGCTTGACGTCGCGGGTAACAATCGGGCCCACCGCACGGTCGCCAGCGGCCGATTCAACCAGTGCAACCATCCGTACGTGCGCGGCGCGCGCGCAGACTTCAAGACTTGCGCAGGTGCCGCCGGTCTGATCCAGGCGTCGCTCGTTTCGTTCGGTTCGGTCAGACAAGGAAGGGACGACGAGCCGCTGTGGATCGGTTGCGCGTCTGGTTGCTGCACTTCCGACGGATCCTGAACGAGGCGTTTCCGCCGCTCAACTGGGTGTGATGGTGGCGTCACAGGCCACGGGGGATACCGCATGGGCGCTATGAAGGCCATCCGCGCCAACGTGCGCTACGCGTTCTACCGGTGGAAGGGGAGTTTCAGGGTCACGATGGGTGAGCAGGTGTTCGACTGCGATCCGGAGAGTTGGCGCTACTGGCGCTTTGTCGATAGTGGCAAATGGGAAGCGAACACCCTCGCCATTTATCGCAAATTGTTGGGTAAGAATGACGAGTGCCTTGATATCGGAGCGTATATCGGGCCGACGGCGCTCTATGCGTCTCGTTTGTGCAAGATGGTGTATTGCCTGGAGCCTGACCCGAAGAATCACGAACTGCTCCTCAAGAACATTCGTTTGAACCGGGCGCAGAACATTCGCGCCCGGCGCGTCGGCCTCTACCACGAACACGCAACGCTGTCGTTCGGCAACCCTGCTGGACTCGGGACCAGTGGCTCAAGCCTGCTCTTTGGCGGGGAACAAGATGCCGTGTCAATTGACTGTGTGACCCTCGGCGACGTCCTCGCCCACTGGGACCTGCGGCGAGTGAAGCTCACCAAGATCGACATCGAAGGCGCCGAGTTCGACTTGTTGCCGCGCATCGGTGCCGAAGTGGCCGCGGCCTCGGAGAATGTGTGGCTGTCAACCCACGGCCCGCTATTCGAGAAGGCCGACCGCGCGCAGAAGATGCGCCAACTCGTGCCATTTTTTTCTCGCTATACGCACGTCTACGACGGCACCCTGAAGCGGATCAAGCCGGACGACATCACGAAAGAGCAGTACTGCGACGGGTACGTCGAGTTTCTGTGTTCGACCGGGGAGCTGACTTAGGCGAGATATCCTAGAACGCGATCATCTGCGTGAACTTCACCACCAGGCTACGGCCGGGTGTCGGTGCGGCGGGCGTGGTGAACCGCTGCTCGTTGTACACGACGAAGAGGTCCGAGAGTGGGTGATGGATCACGTTGAACCGGACGTTCGCGTTGACCTGTTTCGTCGCCTGATCGAACTGCGCCAACCCGTCGAGGAACAGGTTCGTCGTAAACGAATAGTTCGCGCGCGCGGTCCAGACCGTCGCGTCGAATTGTTGGTTTGGCCGATCGAGCTTGGCACTGGTATGCTGCGCGCCGGTCGACAGGCGAAAGTGGTAGTTCGGTCGCATCGTGACGGTCGTGTTCAACGTTTTCTGCGTCCCACTCCAGAGTCCACCGGTTGTAGCGACGACAGTTACCGAGACCTTTCGGCTCGCATTCGAGGTGTACATCCAGCGCCACTCGGTCCACTCGTAGCCGCCGGGCGCGAGCTGCTGCGCCGTCTTGTCGCCACGATTCAGGCGGAGTGAGTCCGTGATGTATTCGTACCGTTCGTTCGCCGAGAGCTCGGTGAACCCGCCATCGTTAAAGAACCAGCTCTGCGCCGTGTGCAGGTTCTTGCCGATCGTTTGCCCAGCGAGGTTGTAGAAGTAGTTGTACGTCAGGTGGGGGTGCAACTCGCGCACGCCGTGGTCATTCCACCATTGAGGCCGCGAGCGGGCGCCGACATCGGCGAACAGCTTTCGCAAGTCCGTGCGTTTGTAGTAGGCGAGATCGTCCTCGAATCCGTCGCCGATCTCAAGCGACGCCAGCTTGGCGTGGAAGACCGGCCCCTCATAGTTGAGCGAACTCCGCCACGTGTACTGTCGGCCCGTTTTACCGGGCGTGCGCGACCCAACTGCGAACGAGTTCCAGTCGACCTTTCCCAGAAATCGGATGTTGGCGTCCACGCCATAGGCATGGTTGAAGCTGTTCGCCGAGTCCACCGCGTCGCGACCGGTATAGAACAGGCCGACGTCGGATCCGGGCGCGAGGTTCTTCTTCAGACGGAGCGTGCTGTAGTTGCTGGCTGGTGTTGCTCCTTGCCGCTCCGTCCTCATTGCGAGCGCTCCAATGCCGTACGAGCCCGCCGTGCCCGTCAGCCTTGCGCCAGCAGGGATGCGCAAGGCGATCCCGCCAGGAGTGATCCCGACCCGTCGGCTGAAGAAGAGGAGCAAGTCTTCGTCGGGTGTGGGCGGTACGGTCGCACGGTTGTTCCGAGCTGCATCGCCGACGTAAAACGTCCCCGAGTTCTCGAGAAAGAATTCGCGTTTCTCCGGAAAGAACTGGGAAAACTGGGTCAGGTTCACCTGCTGCTCGTCGGCCTCCACCTGAGCAAAGTCCGGATTCACCGTCACGTCCAGCGTCAACGCGCGCGTCAGGCCTGCTTTGATGTCCACGCCGCCAACGCCCTGCGTCGCGGTGTTTGTCGCGCCCACCGCACGCACGGAGCGGCCAAGAACGAACGGCTTGACGCGCAGGTCGCGAGAGGCCCGCTCGGGGCGCACGTCGGTGAGGTCTCCCGCGAGTGAGAGGCGGGCGATGTTGAACTCGCGGGGGATCGGCGACCAAAACGTGACCTCGTTCTTGCGGCGAATGCGGCGCGAAAAATTCACACCCCAAGTGCCGTCGCCGCCCGGTTCGAAACGGAGCGACCGGAACGGGATTGCCATCTCGACCGTCCAGCCGTCGGCGACCCGCTGTGTCTTGACGGTCCACGCTGCGTCCCAACTCGCGTTGATCTCTCGCCCCTCGCCCGCCACCTGACGATCGAGCTTCGCGCCCTCGACGTTGGTGATGAACTCGTAGCCGTTGTGTCGATCGTGAAAGGTGTCGAGGATGACCTCGAAGTCATCCTGATCTTCCTCTCGAAAATCCTTTCGAATCTCGTTGACCACAATGCGGTTCGGCTCGCCATCGTGCAGGTAGGCGCCGATGTACAGCGTGCTTGCGTTGAACACCACGCGCACTTCGGTCCGCTCAGTCGCGGGCTGGCCGGTGTTGGGCTCGCTCTGCACGAACCCGTCCGCTACCTCGACGCCTTTCCACGCGGCGTCGTCCAGACTCCCGTCGAGCTTGACCGTTCCGACCGCCGCCGCCGCCAGGCGCCGCACGGGCGGGGCCGCACGCCGACTGGCGGCTGGCGCGTTCGTCGTGGGGCTTTTTGACTGTGGTGTCTGAGCGGACTGCGTCAGCGTCGCCGAAACGATCAGCGCCGGAATCGTCAAAATGTGCATGGAAGGAAAATTACGCCGCGACGACCGGTCGAACCATCCCGACCCAGGCATCGGGAAGGTACAGTAATTTCTGCAGGCGTCCCGGTACTACGCGCCTGGCCGTCCGGAAAATCGGCTGCGGCATCTGAACACGACCGACACTCACCGAGATAGGCAATGAATCTTGTCGAACGTCTCCACATGTTGCACCGAGCCTGGCGGTACCGCCTACGATCGGAACCGGAGGAAATATCGTTTCTTCTCAGTCGCGATTTGCTCGGCGCAACGGTCGTCGACATCGGCGCCAATCGCGGCATTTACTCCTACTGGATGCACAAGAAAGTCGGGCCGCTGGGACGAGTGTTCGCATTTGAGCCGCAGCCCGAGTTGAACACACATTTGAATGACCTCAAGTCTGCGTTTCGTTTGGAGCGACTGACCGTGGTCGAGGCAGGATTGTCTTCGAGTATCGGCGGGCGGCAACTGATCCGACCAAAAGCGCAGTGGGGCGGTGGCAGCCTGGAACTCGACCCAAGCCCGGATGCCGATACGCTGCAAATCGCAACAACGACACTTGACGAGTACTTCTTGGGCAGCCCGGCCCGGCCCCTGCGGTTCATCAAATGCGATGTCGAGGGTCACGAATACGACGTCTTCCTGGGAGGCAGGCGCGTGTTACAAGAGGACCATCCCGAGTTGCTGTTCGAATGCCATGACGTGGAGGCCCGGGCTGGCAATCTGTTTTCGTATTTGAATGATCTCGGTTACGACGGGTTCTTTTTCGTGAACGGGGCGCTGATCCCGATCGCCCAATACACCCGTCTCAGAGGCGAAATTCCAAAGCCATATCTCAACTTCGCCTTTCTCCCGAGAGGAGCAAACTTGGGGGGAGGAACCATCGTCCCGCAGCGGCGGGGACGGTCGCTGTGAGGAGCGGGCGCCGCGCCTAATTCCGCCGCCAATTGTGACCTTGGGCACACCCTGTGCTGAGCGTTTCAGGGGTCCGGATTTTGCTCCATGGCAGAGTCTGCCTCGCGGTGTGAAGTTAGGAAGCCTTCGGGACCCTTTGCCACCGCATTGGGGACCGTTTGGCTACGCATTAGGGGCGGCAAACTCCCTACACAAGTGCTGGCCGAGCGCATCACTCCGGCTGGCTCAAAACTCTGTAAGTCTGGACTCGTTCCCCGCATGGAATCCGCAGGTAAACGTCGGCGCATCGCAACGCTTTTTGCCATTGGGGTCGCACTTGGCGGCCTCAGTTGCGAAACCCCGCCCGTCGACCCGACTCCAGGCCGGCCGGCGACGATGGTTATCGTCTCCGGGGACGCGCAGCAGATAACCGCCGGCGCCGAACTGCCGGCTGCCCTGGTAGTGCGGGTGAGTGACGCGGCTGGAATCCGGGTAAAGGGGCAGATTGTGAGTTTCCGCGTCGTCACCGGGGGCGGAACGGTGTTCGCTGGCACCGGGCTGACGAACGAGGCGGGCGAGGCTCGCGAGCGATGGACCTTGGGCACCGTTGCCGCTGACAGCCAGCGACTGGAAGCGCGGGCCGTCGACGCGACGTCAGGTACGGCGCTAGTCCTGGCGACGTTTCGGGCGACTGCTTTCGCTGGAGCTGCCTCGAGAGTCAAGAAGGCCAGCGTTGACGACGCGTCGGCGACCGTCGCAGGCCCGGTTAGCGCGTCGCCGAGTGTCAAGGTCACGGATCAATTCGACAATCCGGTCGCCGGGACGCCTGTGAACTTTGCCGTGACGTCAGGTGGCGGTGCAATCACCGGCGCCACGCAAACGTCAAATTCCGATGGACTGGCGACTGTTACCAAGTGGACGCTGGGCGCGACTGTCGGACCGAATACGGTCACGGCGACTGCCACTGGTCTCACTGGATCGCCGGTAACGTTTCTCGCGAACGGCGTCGCTGGGGTAGCCACCCAGATTACGCTGAACGGCGCGAGCACTTCCGGGACGGCGGGCAGTGTGGTCGCGATCGCGCCCAGCGTGGTCGTCAGGGACGCGAATAACAACCTCGTCAGTGGCGCGACCGTGACGTTCCTCGTCGCATCAGGCGGCGGATCGGTCACTGGCGCGACGCAAACGACGAACGTGAGCGGGGTTGCCACCGTCGGGAGCTGGACACTCGGGCCGATTGCCGGGACAAATACGTTGACGGCAACGTTGGGCGGGCTTTCCGGCACTTCGGTGACATTCACGGTGTCGGTGTTGTCTGGCGCGGCGAGTCAGCTCGTGCTGACGACGGATGCAGCAGGCGCGGCGAGCGGATCAGCGTTTACGACGCAGCCGATAGTTACTGTGCGTGACGGCGCGGGAAACACGGTCGTGACGGCGTCAAACGTAGTCACCATGACAGCGAGCGCCGGCGGGACCGTCGTCGGCACGGCAACGGCAGCTGCAGTGAATGGTGTAGCAACGTTCGCGAGCGTGGGCCTCAGCGGTACGGCGGGAACGAGCTACACGCTGACCTTCGCCTCGACCGGGGTGACCTCGGCTACGCAGACCATCACGCCGACGGTGGGGGCGCCGAGCCAGCTCGTGCTCATCACAGGTGCCGCCGGTGCAAACAGCGGCGCCGCGTTCTCGACTCAGCCGGCCCTCGCGGTGAGGGACGCGGCTGGCAACTCGTTGACGGTTGACAACAGCACGGTCGTCACGATGACCGTCAGCGCCGGTGCCACCCTGGTCGGGACGGCAACGGCGACCGCTGCGAATGGCGTGGCGAGGTTCACGAACGTGGGCCTCACCGGCATCACGGGGACGAGCTACACGCTGACCTTTGCCGCGACCGGCTTGACCTCGGCGACGCAGAGCATCACGCCGACCGCGGGGACGGCGACCCAGCTCGTGCTGACCACGAGTGCCGCCGGAGCGGCGAGTGGCGCCGCGTTCGCGACACAACCGATCGTCACCGTGCAGGACGCGGCTGGCAGCACGCGGACAGCGGACCACACGACCGCGGTAACGATGACGGTCAGCAGTGGCGGCTCCGTTGTCGGCACGGCGACGGCGACCGCCGCGAGTGGCGTGGTGACGTTCACGACCGTGGGTCTGAGCGGGGCCGCGGGGACGAGCTACACCCTGACCTTCGCCACGACCGGATTGACCTCGGCCACGCAAAGCATCACGCTGACTGTTGGAGCCGCGAGCCAGCTCGTGCTGACCACGAGCGCCGCCGGTGCGACGAGCGGCGCCGCGTTCACGACGCAACCGATCGTCGCCGTCCGCGACGGCGCCGGAAACGCGGTCGAGACCGCGACGAACGTAGTCATCATGACGGTGAGCGCCGGCGGGACTGTGGTCGGCACGGCGACGGCGACTGCCGCGAGTGGCGTGGCGACATTCACGGCCGTGGGCCTCGGCGGCACGGCGGGGACGAACTACACGCTGACGTTCGCCGCGACCGGATTGACCTCCGCCACACAGAGCATCACGCCGACCGTGGGGGCGGCGAGCCAGCTCGTGCTGGTGACGAACGCGGCGGGAGCGGTAAGCGGATCAGCGTTCACGACTCAGCCCGTGGTCGCTGTGCGCGACGGCGCCGGAAACGCAGTTGCGACGGCAACGAATGTAGTCATCATGACGGTGAGCGCCGGCGGGACTGTAGTTGGCACGGCGACGGCGACCGCAGTGAGCGGCGTGGCAACGTTCGCGGTCGTGGGTTTGAGCGGCGCGGCGGGGACGAGCTACACGCTGACCTTTGCCTCGACCGGGCTAACCTCGGCCACACAAAGCGTCATACCGACGGCGGCAACAGCCACGGTGGGGCCCGCGAGCCAGCTCGTGCTGACCACGAGTGCCGCCGGTGCGACGAGTGGCGCCGCGTTCGCGACCCAACCGGTCGTCGCCGTGCGCGACGCAGCGGGAAACACCCGGACCAGCGATAACAGCACGGTCGTCGCGATGACGGTCAGCAGCGGTGCCAGTGTGATGGGGACGGCGAACGCGACCGCCGCGAATGGCCTTGCGACGTTCACGACGGTGGGTCTGAGCGGCACGGCCGGGACGAGCTACACGCTGACCTTCGCGTCCACCGGACTGACGTCGGCGACGCAGAGCATTACGCCGACGGCCGGGACGGCCACCCAGCTCGTGCTAACGACGAGTGCCGCCGGTGCGACGAGCGGCGCCGCGTTCACCACGCAGCCCGTACTGGTGATCCGCGATGCGGCCGGCAATGCGCGGACGAGTGACAACAGCACGGTCGTCACGATGACGGTGAGCGCCGGTGCGACGGTGGTCGGCACCGCGACGGCGACCGCGGCGAGTGGCGCGGCGACGTTCACGGGCGTGGGCCTCAGCGGGACCGCGGGGACGAGCTACACGCTGACCTTCGCGACGACCGGGCTGACGTCGGCCATGCAGAGCATCACGCCGACGGCGGGGACGGCCACCCAGCTCGTGCTGACCACGAGTGCGGCCGGAGCGACGAGCGGCGCCGCGTTCACCACGCAGCCCGTACTGGCGATCCGCGATGCGGCCGGCAATGCGCGGACGGGTGACAACAGCACGGTCGTCACGATGACCGTGAGCGCGGG
>Ga0315281_10003507_pt1 | contig 22937 bp, 18 predicted proteins | sample YL17G07_0_MG_FD_204540 | JGI IMG/M metagenome (GOLD analysis project Ga0315281, IMG submission 204540) | Sediment microbial communities from Yellowstone Lake, YNP, Wyoming, USA - YL17G07_0 | ecosystem: Environmental > Aquatic > Freshwater > Lake > Sediment | place: USA: Wyoming | collected... | reverse complement strand
TGCTGCTGAAGATTCCCTCGTCGTAGAGTAGGGGCGGAGCCGTGTGTCCGCCCGGGCCGACACGTGGGTCGGCCCCTACGTGGCGCAGGGCTTCAGCCCTGCGAACCGCGCCACGTCGCTATTTCAGGCTCGCGCAACGTCGGTCAGTCCGAGGTTTCGCCGACAAACAGCAGAGAATCGTTAGCGACGACTGCCCGTGGCGGTCGTGGGACAAATGCCCGTGCATGACTCAGACAACATGAGCGGGCTGGCCGGATGAGCCTTTCGTCAGGCCAGCGCCTGGGCTCTTACGTGATCCAGGATCCCTTGGGCTCGGGTGGAATGGGCGAAGTGTATCGCGCCACCGACACCAAGCTCGGCCGCGACGTGGCCCTCAAGATCCTGCCGCAGCAGGTGGCGGCCGATCCCGACCGCCTGGAGCGCTTCAGACGGGAAGCCCGGGCCGTCGCCGCGCTCAACCACCCGCACATCGTCACCATCTTCTCCATTGAGGAACACGATGATGTTCCCTTCATGACAATGGAGCTGATCGAGGGGTGCACGCTCGACCGGATGATTCCCAGGGGCGGCGTCTCGATGCCGCAGTTCTTCGACATCGCGATCGCCCTGGCCGACGCGCTGGCTGCGGCGCATCGGAAACACCTCATCCACCGCGATCTGAAGCCCTCGAACGTGATGGTGACGGACGAGGGCCGTGTGAAAGTCCTCGACTTCGGGCTGGCGCGGGCCGTTGACGCAGATGTCCTCCGCCCCGGCGGCGACCTCACCTACCTCGGACTGACTCAGGCAGGAATGATCGTCGGCACGATGCCGTACATGTCGCCCGAACAGATTGAGGCCAAGCCGATCGATCATCGCATCGACCTCTTCTCGCTCGGCATCATGCTGTACGAGCTGGCGACGGGCGAGCGGCCGTTCAAGGGCGATTCGTCGCCGGCGCTCATGTCGTCCATTTTGAAAGATCACCCCAAGCCGGTTGGGGAACGGCGCGATGACGTACCCGGAGACGTGTGTCGCCTCATCGACCGGTGTCTCGAGAAGCACCCTCGCGACCGCATCCAGACGGCCAACGAGATTCTGGTCGAACTGAAAGCCCAGCGCCGGGCATGGGAATCGGGGGCTGGTTGGGCAGTCAGGCCGGCGGCGCCCGACCAACGGCCAATCGCTTCCCACGCCAGCGACTTTCGAATCGCCGTGCTTCCTTTCGTCTGCCGCACGGCGGGCAGCGAACCAGAAGCCTTGGCTGACGGCCTCACGGAGGACATCACTGCGAGGCTTGCGCGATTTCCGCACCTCCGCGTGGTGTCGAGACCTGACGCCGAACGGTTGAAGGGCCAATCGGCAGATGCCGCCGTTGCCGCGGCGACGCTCGGCGCACGGTACCTGCTCGAAGGACACGTGCGTGCAGCCGGACCTTCGGTACGCATCACGGTGCGGCTCGTGGACTCGCAGACCGGCGCGCATATGTGGGCGGAGACCTACGATCGAGCGCTCGGCGGTGCGGGTCTCTTCGAGGTCCAGGACGACATCACCCGCCGCGTCGTGGCCACCGTCGCCGACAAGAGCGGTGTGCTTGTCCGGTCGATGGCCGCGGCGCTGAAGAACCGGGCGTGGGACGCGCTCAGCGTTGCCGAGCTGGTGCTGCGCTATTACGCCTACGAGGCCCAGGTGAAGACGGACGAGCACGCGCTGCTCCGGTCCGCCTTCGAACGCGCACTCGAGCGTGAGCCCCTGGAGGCGAACGGCTGGGCGTGCCTGGCCGGGCTCTACCACCAGGAGCATGGGGTGGGCCTCAATCCGCTGCCGGACACGGCGCGGCGCCTGCGGCAGGCGGCCGAGCGTGCGATCGAGTTGGACCCCACGTGTCAGGACGGGTGGAAAGAGCTCGCGGTCGCCCACTTCTTCTTCGACCGCGATCTCACCGGATTGCGGATGGCCGCCGAGCGCGCGGTATCGCTCAACCCGCTCGACACGGAAGTGGTGGTGTGGGCCGGGATGATGCTCGCGCACGCAGGGGACTGGGAACGCGGCGTCGAGATCGTGCAACAGGCGATGGCGCCCAATCCCCACCATCCGGGCTGGTACCATTTGACGCCGTCGGCGTATCACTACACGCGGCGAGAGTACGACGAGGCGCTGAAGTCCGCGAAGCGGATCAATATGCCGGCCTTCTTCGCGTCGCACCTGTATCTGGCCGCGGCAGCAGGCCAACTGGGCCGGCACGACGACGCACGGGTGGCGCTTCAGAGCCTCGAACAGATCGGCCCCGCGTTCCTCGATCCCGTTCGCGCGCGCCGGTATTGGGCCGTATGGATCTGGGACGAGCAATTAGTGGAGCATCTCGTCGAGGGATTCGTCAAAGCGAAGGCGCTGGTTGACCAGAAGACGCCGGCCACTGGACAGGTGGCCTCGATCGCGGTGCTGCCCTTCACCGACATGAGCGCCGCGAAAGATCAGGACTGGTTCTGCGACGGCATCGCCGAAGAGATCCTGAACGCCCTCGCGCCGCTGAAAGGCTTGAGGGTCGCCGCGCGCACGTCGGCGTTCTCGTTCAAGGGCAAGAGCGACGACCTTCGGACCATCGGCGAGAAGCTGAATGTGACGACGGTGCTCGAGGGCAGCGTGCGCCGGGCCGGTGATCGCGTGCGCATCACCGTGCAGCTGAGCGACGTGGCGAATGGTTTTCAACTGTGGTCGGAGCGCTACGACCGCGAGCTGAAGGACATCTTCGATGTCCAGGACGAGATCGCGAAGGCGATCGCCGAGCGGTTGCGGGTGACCCTCGCCGGCGGCAAGGACGATCGGCTGGTCGAACAGGCCACGACGAACGTCGAGGCGTATCAGCTCTACCTGAAGGGCCGCGCGCTGCTGAATCAGCGAGGCGCGAGCATTCCGCCCGCGCTTGATCTGTTCCGGAAGGCGGTCGAGATCGATCCCGGCTACTCGCTGGCCTGGGCCGGCATCGCCGACGCGTTCACCGTGCTGGCGTACTTCGGGTTCGTGCGAGGCTCCGAGTCGAAGCCACAGGCGATCGCGGCCGCGACACGGTCAATTGCGCTCGATCCCACGTCCGCGGCGGGCCACACCGCGCTGGCGTGTGCCACCCTGCTGCACGAGAACAACCTCGCGGTCGCGAAGCAGGAGTTCGAGCGAGCGCTGGAGCTGAACCCGAGTTACGTGCAGGGCCGCTGTTGGTACGCGTTGTTCTATCTCCAGTGGGGCCGCGGGGAGTACGAGCAGGGCATCGCCGAAGCACGCCGAGCGGTCGAGAGCGATCCGCTGTCCGCGTACGTGACGACGGTCCTCGCGGTCTGTCTGTACACGGCCGGTCGCCTGGACGAGGCGATCGAGACAGCCTGCCTGGCCGTCCAACGCGATCCCGAATCGTTCTTGGCGCGCTGGGTGCTCGGCATCTCGCTGGGAGACGCTGGACGATTCGAAGAGGCGGTCTCCACGCTCGAGGCTGCCGCAGGGATGTCGGGGCGCCACGCGAACGCCCTCGCGACCCTGGCGGGCGTCTTCAGGCAGTGGGGGAAGCCGTCGGAGGCGAGCGCCCTGCATCGCGAACTGATGGATCGCGGCTCACGAGATTATGTCCCGGCTTCACACTTTGTTCTCACGGCTGAGGCTGCCGGGCGACATGAAGAGGCACTGGCATTTGCTCGACGTGCGTGGGATGAGCGCGAGCCGTCCTTCATCCTTTTTGCGCGCCACTTTCCGGAGTACCGAACGCTGCGCTCGGATCCGCGGTTTGCCGCGATCCTGCGCGAAATGGATTCACTTGAAGAGAACGAGGGAGGTCAGTCGTGAGAACACGTCTCGTGGAAGTCTCGCTGGCGATCGCCGCGGCATCGGGTTTCGGAGCAGCGGGCGTGATTGCACAATCACCCGGCAGCCGTGTGAACGCGCACGTGGCGGCCGCGAAAGCCGCTGCGGGCACGGATTTCGCCGGCGTCTTCAGTCGGATTTGCGCAGAAGCCGTTCCGCCCGCGACACCGGCCACACCCCGACCACCTGCGGCCCCGCGACCCGCCGGACCACCGCCTCGCTCCGCATGGCACGCTGAACCGGCAAAGGTCTTCGACAACCTCTACTTCCTCGGTCAGACCGAGTACTCGGTGTGGGCCGTCACGACCTCCGCGGGCATCATCCTCATCGACGCGATCTTCGACTACTCGGTGGACGACGAGGTGGTGGGCGGTCTGAAGAAGCTGGGGCTGGATCCCGCGGCGATCAAGTACGTCGTGATCAGCCACGGACATTCAGACCATTCCGGCGGCGCGAAGTACCTTCAGGATCGCTTCAACGCGCGAGTGATTCTCACAGCCGCCGATTGGGATCTGCTCGACAAAAGCACACAGACAAAGCCGCGTCGCGACATGGTCGCCACCGATGGCCAGACGCTCACGCTCGGCGACACGACGCTGACGCTGTACAACACGCCGGGCCACACGCTCGGCACGCTATCGACGCTGATTCCCGTGACGGACCACGGCACGCCGCACGTGGCCGCCGCGTGGGGCGGTACGGCGTTCAACTGGACGGCGAATCGCGCGGCCTACATCACGCCCGATCGTCCAGATGCGTTCTGGTTCGGGACCTACAGCTCCTCGGCGCGCCGCTTCAAGGAGATCACGGCGAAGGCCGGCGCCGACGTGATCATCTCGAATCACACGATCTTCGACGGATCCAAGACCAAGCTTCCCGCGCTCGAGCGGCGGAAGCGAGGCGATCCGCATCCCTATGTGATCGGCACGGACGGCGTCCAGCGCTACCTGACCGTCGTCGACGAGTGCGCACAGGCCGGCCTCGCACACGTGCAATAGTTAGCAGGCCGTGGTGAAAGTCAGCACGGCCTGCGAGGTGCGGAGAGACGCGCCACGGAGGCTCAGAGACACAGAGATTTCCTGTGATTTTCTCATCATCTCCGCGTCCTCTGTGGCCCTTTTATGGCTCGCAGCCCGTGGATCGGACTCTCACCACGGGCTGTTAGGCGCCACCAGTCCGAAATCTGAACTCTGCAATCTGAAATCTCAGCCGGGAGTCACGTCGGTCAGCCCGAAGTCGTCGCCGACAAACAGCAGGGAATCGCTGCCCACCGCCGCAGCGGCATAGGCGAGACAGTCGCCGAAGTTGAGTGCCGCCGCGTGGCGGCCGCGGCCGAAGCGGAGGAACGCCGCGACTGCGGCATGCCATTCGCGTTCACCGAATGGCACGATTGTCACGCCCAGCTCTTGGAGCAGCGCTTCCACTTCACCGACCGCCTTCGTCCGGCGACGGCCAGCGAAGACGATGCTTGTCTCGACCAGCGTCGGCGTGCCGACGCGAACGTGGTCCGCCGCGAGGATCCGGTCGGTGAGGTCGAGATGTCCATGTTCACCGAAGAGGATCGCGATGAGCGCGGACGAATCGAGCGTCATACGCCCTCCGGTCCGAAACCCAGGATCTCGTCTTCCTCGGCGCGGGTCAGGCGGCGGCCCTGCTCGCCGGCGGGCAGCGTCGGCCACACTTTCTTTTCGAGGAATCTCAGAACGCGCGCGCGCCGTTGGGTGGCCGACGTGCTCTTGAGGCGCCGCCACCGCTCGTCGAGCGCGCGCCGGATGGCTTCGGTCTTCGACTCGCCCGTCAGCCGCGCCACTTCGGCGGCGAGGCGCTCGACCGCGGCGTTTTTCAGATTCAGAGCCATGGCTACACCATGGTATATCAGTCGTGGTGGAAAGGTGTAATCCGCGAATCACATCGCGCGGCCGAACCGCGTTGACGAACACGGCGACTGTATGACACAGTCATACATATGGAAGAGATTCTGACGGTCCGAGTTCCCAAGGGAACCCGGCGCCGGCTGGAGAAGCGGGCCCGCGCCGAGCAGTTGACGCTGAGCCAGTACGTCCGCCGCGCGCTCGACGCCGAGCAACTGCTCGGCGCATTCGAAGCGGCCCGGGCGGATCTGGTGCCTCAGGCCCGGAACAAGGGCATCTACACCGACGAGGACGTCTTCAAGATCGTTTCGTGACGGTCGTTTTCGACGCCAATGTCCTGGTGGCCGCCCTGATCGCCAAGGGGCTCTGCCACGAGGCCTTTCACCGCGCCGTCCGGCTGAGAGTGTTGGCCTCGTCGGTTCCGTTGATGGATGAGCTCGAGGCGACGTTGCGCCGCAAGTTCGTCGTCAGCCCGACGGTCGCGGCGTTCCTCGCCGGCTTCCGTGAGCAGATTCGCATCGTCGAGCCGGCTGCGCTGCCGATGCCGGTGTGCCGTGATCCAGACGATGATATGGTGCTGGCAACGGCCGTGGCCGCCGCCGCGGATCTGATCGTCACGGGCGATCAGGATCTCCTGGTCCTGGGGAACTACCAGGCCATTCAGATTGTGTCGCCGAGGAAGTTCATCGAGTTGCTTGATCCCTCCGGCCCATCGTGACGTCGCGCATCGCGTGAAGCCTGCTTGGCCTGCGGCGGACGCGGTCTAGCATGGCTCACGCGCTATAATCCGCGACGTCTGAGGTGACATGCCAATGCGTCGCTCAACCGACCCGTCTGAGTCGAAGATGCTGTTCCGCGTACGGTGTGCCGCCGTCTCCCTCCTTCTTCTCGGATCCGTCGTCATCGCCGGTGAGCAAGCGCCCGGATCCGCGCCCGCCCAACAACAGCCGACCTTCACAGTGCGGGTCGACTACGTCGAAGTCGACGCCATCGCCACCGACCGCGCCGGCGCCGTCGTCTCCGATCTGAAGAAAGAGGATTTCCAGGTCATCGAGGACGGCCAGTCTCAGACGATCACGGCGTTCACGTTCGTCCACATTCCCGTCGAACAGCTGCAACGCCCGATTGGCGCGGCAGCGCCGATCGAACCGGACGTCAAGGACAACGAGCATCCGTTCGAGGGGCGTTTGTACGTGATGATCCTCGACGACTATCACACGGCGTTCGCGCGCACCGTGCCCGTCAAGCGGGCGGCGAAGGAGTTCATCGAACAACATCTCGGCTCGAACGACTTGATGGCGGTGATCCATACCGCGGGCGGTCGGAAAGCGGGCCAGGAGTTGACAAACAACAAACGCCTGCTGCTCGCATCCGTGGATCGCACCTTTGGCGTCGGCCCGGATTCGGCCACGATCGCGAACGCACGCGGTCAGGCTGGCGCTGCGATGAACGCCGGGCGCTCGCTCCAGGCGGTCGCCAGCCTCGATACGGTGCGCGAGGTGGCCACGTGGTTCGGCGGGATCCACGGCCGGCGGAAGACGATTCTGTTCATGAGTGAGGGCATCGACTCCGACATGAAAGATGTGACGGTGAACGACGCGACTCGCGACGCGATTGCGGCCGCGACGCAGGCCAATGTCAGCATCTACGGCATCGATCCTCGCGGGCTGATGACCGGCACGGAAGGCTCCATCGAGTTCGGTCCTGCGTCCGAGGTGGGACGCCACGGAACGTCACCGGGTCCCGACCAATCGGCGCTGATGAACGAACTGCGCCTGTCGCAGGACAGCCTCAGGGCGCTCTCCGATAACACCGGCGGGTTCGCTGCCGTCAATCGGAACGATTTCGCGAGCAGCTTCGATCGCATCGTGCAGGACAATAGCTCGTACTACGTGCTGGCCTACTACCCGCCGGCGATTGACAAGAAACCCGGCACGTTCCACAAGATCGAGGTCCGCGTGGCGCGGCCAGGCGTCAGCGTGCGCGCACGACAGGGCTATGCGACGCCGACAACGAAGCCCGCGGCGAAGCGGGCCGACGCGGCGAAGACCACCTCGCCAGAAATTCAGAACGCGCTTGATAGCCCTTTGCCGCTGACCGGCCTGACGTTGCACGTGTTCGCGGCGCCGTTCAAGGGGACCTCAGCGAACGCGTCGGTGCTCGTGCTGACTGAGATGTCCGGACGCAAGCTGAAGATCACGCCAAAGAATATCGTCGAGTTGACCTACCGTGCCGTGGACGCGGAAGACAAGGTTCGCGGCGGCGACACGCAGTTGGTGACGCTTCCCGAAAATGTTCGGCCTGAAGTGCGCGCGCGCATGGAGGAGGTCGGCCTGCGCATCACCGATCGCCTGGACCTGCCCCCCGGCCGCTATCAGAAATACCTACATCCCGGGATTGACGAGCGCCTTGTAGGTCAGCGCCCGCGAAAGATCTTCGTGATTCGCCGCGCCTGGCGCGCCGCCGCGGCGCTGAATCATGCCGATGAACACCACGTCGTTCGTCGGGTCGATCCAGAACCAGGTGCCGGCGATGCCCCACCACCAGTACGAGCCCTTGCCGAGCGGGCTCTTGAGCGCCGCGGGATCGCTCATCACCGCAAAGTCGTAACCGAATCCGAGCCCCGGCTGCAGGTGCACCGGCCCGATGCCCGACTTGGAATTGAGGGTCTGATCGTTCAGCACGTTGGTGCGCATCATGTCCACCGAGGTCTTCGTCAGCAGGCGCTTTCCGTTCAGCTCACCGCCGTTGAGCATCAACTGCGCAAACCGCAGGTAGTCCGCCGCGGTGGAATACAGACCGCCGCCGCCTGACGGCAGGCCCGGCATCCTGCTGATCAGGGGATCGCGCGGCTGCGCGGCGAGCGCGCCTTGCTTCGCATCCCACGCGTAGATCGTCGCCACGCGCGGGAGCTTGGCTTCCGGCACCAGGAACGCGGTGTCCTTCATCCCGAGCGGCGTGAAGATGCGATCGCGAAGGAAATCCGGAAACGTCTTGCCGGACAGCTTCTGGATCAGGTAGCCCTGAATATCCACCGACACGCTGTAGACCCACTTCTCGCCAGGCTGATACAGCAGCGGCTTGGTCGCCACCCTGTCGATGAATGCCTGGAGCGAGGGCGCGTCGAGCGGATTGTCCGCCTGATACATCTTGTCGACCGGCGAATTGCCGAACAGGCCGTACGTGAAGCCCGCGTTGTGCGACATCAGCTCACCCATCGTCGGCGCGTGCGCGGGCGCTTCCAGCTTGGGCTTGCCGTCGGCATCCACGCCCGCGAACACCGTGAGGTTGGCAAACTCCGGGATGTGCTTGCTGATCGGGTCCGTCGGCTTCCACTTGCCTTCTTCGTACAGCATCATCATCGCCGCGCCGGCAATCGGCTTGGTCATCGAATAGATGCGCACGATGGTGTCGAGCTGCATCGGCGTCTGGCTGTCGACGTCCTGTACGCCGTAGGCTTTGTGCTGCACGACAGTCCCATGCCGCGCCAGCAGCGTCACGATGCCCGCGAGATGTTTCTTGTCGACGATGCCCTGCATGGCCGCGTCGAGTTCCTTGAGCGACTCGCTGGAAATCCCGACGGTTTCCGGCTTGGCGACGACGATTTTGTCCGCGATCGCCGGGGCGGCCTGACGGCCGGCAAGCGGCGGCGCCGCCCGCGCCCCGAAGACGACGATGACAAACGCAACTGCAACCGTTCTGATCCAGGGGTGTATCCGCATGGTGCTGCTCCTCATTGGTGAGTGTGCCGACTTGTGTGATCTGCTCGCGCCGGCCGTCAGAATCTCCGCGCCGCTTTCACTTCGTCCGGGACCTCGTCCGCGCGATGCCAGATCTGCTGGAGGCGCGCGAAGGCGTCGGCGGCGGTGCCGGCATCGTTGGCGCGCGACGCGGCTCGCGCGAGGCCCAGCAAACCGGCCGTCCGATTCGGCGTCTGTCTGAGAGCCGAACGGTACGCGGCGACCGCTTCGTCGCCTCGATTCGACGCGAGCAGCGCGTCGCCGAGCAGTTCCGGCGCCGGCTTGTCGATGAACGGCGGACCGAATTCGATCGGCATCGCGTCCTGTGCGGCCGCCGCCTCTCGCAGCGCAGCAACCGCCTGGTCCTGCTGGTGTTCGGCCAGAAGGGTGAACGCTCGCGTCTCCAGTTCGAGTACCGCGGCACGACGACGATACTGTTCAGCGCCGTCGCGACGAGTCGCGAGAACGGTTTCCAGATCCTTGCGGGTCTGCTGCACGGCGGCCACATGCAGGCGCGTCGCGGCGGGGTCGCCGCGCTTCGCGGCGCCGAGCGCGCGAACGAACGCGCGTGTCAGTTTCGCCCCGGCCAAATCGCCAAGCGGGATGTCTTCGTTCGCGATTGAGGCGTCCCACTCGCCGGTGTCGATGAGATACCGGCTCCACATCTGGATGTAGGAACCCGCCGGGCTGTTGTCCGGGTCGAGCGGGTCCTCGTCCGGCGATCGGATCGACAGGCCGTTGGGACCGGTCGCGGTCGCGCGGCAGGCGTCGAGCATCCGGCGCGCGTCCGCGTGGCGCCCCTGCTGGAGGTATCCGTACTCGAGCCACGCGTTGTAGTGCCCGCACGCCGGCGGCCGGCGCCCGGCACTGCGCGCGCGGTCCGCCCCCACGGCGATCGCCCGTTCGTTCTCGCCGACGACCTCGTCCCACATCCCCGTCGCCAGATAGATATGCGTCGTCATGTGGAGCGCGTGCGGCGCGGCTGGCGCAATCACCGAGTAGCGGCGCGCGGCGCGCAGACCCAGTGGTGCGTGCACCGGGTCGTCGTACGAATGAATCAGGTAGTGCGCGAGGCCGGGATGATTCTGATGAGCGGCGAACGCGTCTTCGAGCGCCGCCGCGGCCTGCATGTAGACGATGGTGTCCCGACCCTCGTGAGCGGAGCCGAGGAGCGCGAGGCCGAAGAACGCGGTGGCGTCGATGTCGTCCGGATAGGCCGCGTGGATGCGGCGCATGTCGTCGAGATACAGCACGTCCCGCACCGGTTTCGTGCCCGGGCCGTAGAGTGCTTCGATCGCGCGAAGGTAGGCGCGCTCCCGTTCGGTCTTTCCCCTGGCAATCCGGGCGGCGGCGCTTGGGCCGAGGCGTTCGAGGATCCGGCGGGCGGCTCCGAGGTCCTGCTCCATCCACACCGGATGGTTCTTCGTCATCGCCTCGCCCCAGTACGAAAGGGCGAAGTCGGGATCATGCTGTTGCGCGTCGCGAAACGCCCGCGCCGCTTCGTCGTATTCGAAGTTGTGGAGTTGGGCGAGACCGTAAAGAAACGAGGACTGCGCCGCCGATGCTCCCGAATTGGCAAACGCGACGTCACCCACCTGAGGGGACTGGGCGCGCCCGGGGAACACGAGAGACGCGGCCATCACGAGGCCGAGCATTCCGGGTGTGGTGCGCAAAGGCGGTTATCTTAGCGCAATCCCGGTGGTCCCCTGCGCACGGCGTCTCTTTCCGGGCCGGCCGTCACCCTGAAGAGCCGACGGCAACCGAGTGTCATGATTGACCAGAATTCTGGTCATCGTTAGAATGACCCGATGTCCAGGACACTGCCGATCTCCGAGGTCAAGGCCCGACTTCCCGAACTCGTCACCGGCGTGGCCGAGCGAGAGGAAGAGATCGTCGTGACCAGGAACGGCCGGCCGGCGGCCATGCTCGTGAACTACGACGAGTATCGGCGTCAGCGGGACACGCTCGACATCCTCAGCGATCCCGACATGATGAAGCAGATTCGCCAGAGCCGCCGGTTCTACGCAAAGCACGCGAAGGGTCTGTCGTTCGAGGAGGTCTTCGGTGAGCCGCTTGTCCCTGCGAAGAAGCGCGCGCGATAGATGGCGCCGTTCGAGCTCGACATCCCGCCTCATGTGGCGGAGGTGCTTCGCCACCTCTCGCCGGACATCACACGGCCAGTGAAGTCCGCGCTCCGCGCTATCGGTGCCGACCCGTCAGTCGGTGCGCCGCTCGAGCGCGAGTTGAAGGGGCTCTGGCGATTCCGCGTCAGGCGCTTCCGGATTGTGTATGCCGTCGATCGATCGCATCGGGCCGTTCGGGTGATTGCGGTCGCCCATCGCCGCCATCTCTACGACGATTTGGCGCAGATCGTTCAAAGGACGTAGGAAAATGCCACATTCCACGAGACGCCTGTCCATCCGCCTCATCGTCTTGATTGCCTTGCTGGCCGCCACCGCCCTGGCTCCGCCGAACAGAGTGGCGGCGCAGGCCGGCGGCGCCACGCAGGCTGCGAGCTCAACGCGGCCGGCGGACCCGCAGTTGCCCTACACGCCCTCGCTCGACCTGACCGCGATGGACCGTGCCGCCGACCCCTGCCTGGATTTCTACCAGTTCGCGTGCGGCGGATGGGTGAAGAACAACCCGATCCCGCCGGATCAATCCAGCTGGACCACGTACGGGAAGATGCAGGACGAGAACCGGACGCTGCTCCGCGCGCTACTCGTTACTGCCGCGGCAGGCGGTGCCCCGCGCACGGCCAACGAGCAGAAGATCGGCGACTACTACAGCGCGTGCATGGACGAGCCGGCCATCGAACAACGCGGAGCACGACCCCTGGCCGCGCAGTTGGACGCCATCGCGAAGATCGCGTCGATCGCGGACATGGCGGCGGTCGTCGCCAACAACCACATCCGCATGCTGGGACGCGGATCCGCGCTGTTCGGCGTGGGCGCTGAACAGGACGCCAAGGACGCAACCGAAACCATCGCCGCGGTGGACCAGGGCGGGCTCGGCCTCCCCGACCGCGACTACTACCTGAAGGACGAGGCGAAGTCGAAAGAGATTCGTGAGCGCTACGTCGAGCATGTGGCCCGCGTGCTGCAGCTCGTCGGCGACACGCCGGACGCCGCCGCCGCCGGCGCGCGCACGGTGTTGCGCATCGAGACCGAGCTGGCCAAAGGACACATGTCGCGGGTGGACCGGCGCAACCCCGACAACACGTATCACCGGCAGTCCCGGGGCCAGCTGAAAGAAATGGCGCCTTCCTGGCCGTGGGACAGCTACTTCCGGCAGATGGGCATCGAGATGAAGGACCTGAACGTCACGTCGCCCGGATACTTCACCGCTCTCGAGAAACAGCTCACGACCGTGCCGTTGAACGATTGGAAAACCTATCTGCGTTGGCAGACCGCCTTGCTGGCGTCCCCGTATCTCAGTGCGGCTTTCGTGAACGCCGACTTCGACTTTTTCAACAAGACGCTCGCCGGTGCGCGTGAACAGCAGCCGCGATGGAAGCGCTGCGTGGGCCGTGTGGACCGTCACCTCGGCGAAGCGCTCGGCCAGGTGTACGTCGAGAAGTACTTCACCGAGGACACGCGCGCGCGGACGCTGCGCATGGTGAAACAGATCGAGGCGGCGATGGAGGCGGACATCAACTCGCTGGCGTGGATGTCGGCGGACACGAAGAAACAGGCCGTGGAGAAGCTGCACGGCGTGACCAACAAGATCGGGCATCCCGAGAAGTGGCGCGATTACTCGACCGTGACGATCGCGGCCGGCGATTACTTCGGCGACGCCACCAATGCCATGGGCTTCGAAGTGCGACGGCACTTGAACAAAATCGGCAAGCCGCTCGTGCGCGGCGAATGGTACCTGTCCCCGCCCACGGTGAACGCCAACTACGATCCGCAGATGAACGAGATCAATTTTCCCGCCGGCGTGCTCCAGCCTCCGGCGTTCGACCCGAAGATGGACGATGCCCCGAACTACGGCAACACCGGGGGCACCATCGGCCACGAGCTCACGCACGGCTTCGACGATGAAGGCCGGCGCTTCGACGCCAGGGGCAATCTGCGCGACTGGTGGACCGAGGCCGACGGCAAGGAGTTCGAGCGCCGCGCGAGCTGTATCAGCGACCAGTATTCGAACTACATCGCGGTAGACGAAGTCCACGTGAACGGCAAGCTCACGCTGGGCGAAGACGTGGCGGACCTGGGCGGATTGATCCTGGCGTATCGTGCGTGGCTCACGGAGACGGCGAGAAAGTCGCCGGCCGCGAAGGATGAGCTGACACCGTCGCAGCGCTTCTTTGTCGGCTACGGCCAGAGCTGGTGCTCGAATGCTCGCCCCGAGACGCAGCGCCTCCGCGCGATCACCGATCCCCACTCGCCGGAGAAGTACCGCACCAACGGCGTGATCAGCAACATGCCGGAGTTCAGCAAGGCATTTGCCTGCAAGGCGGGTCAGCCGATGGTCAGGGAACCGGTGTGCAAGATCTGGTGAACGCTCGACCGGAACGGAGGTCACGGAGGGAACGGAATCACAGGAGGAACAGAGTAACGGAGAAAGAACAACAGAGAAGAATGACTCTTCTCTGTTCTTCCTCGGTTGCTCTGTTTCTCTGTGTGAATCCGTTCCCTCCGTACTCTCCGTTCGCGGTCAGTGTCCGAGCAGCAGAAGCCCCAGCCCGGTCCTCCGCTATACTCCCTGTGCTTTCCGCCCACCATGCCAAGCCTGACGCCGGGCACGCGACTCGGTCCCTACGAAGTCCTCGTCGCCATCGGCGCCGGCGGCATGGGCGAGGTGTACAAGGCCCGCGACACTCGCCTCGATCGCATCGTCGCCATCAAGGTGCTCGCGAACGGCCTGGCCGCGGATCCGCAGTCGCGCGAGCGGTTCGAGCGCGAGGCAAAGGCGATCTCGTCGCTCAATCATCCGAACATCTGCGTGCTGCACGACATCGGCCGATCTGAGGTTCGCAGCCCTGAAGGGCTGCGCCACTTCACGACGGATCAGGCGCAGGGCTTCCGTGCGGCGGGTGTGGTGCCAGACTCCGACGGGGCAGACGTGGCGCAGGGCTTCAGCCCTGCGGAAGTCGACTTCCTGGTGATGGAGTTTCTCGAGGGCGAGACGCTTGCCGCGCGACTCACGCGTGGTCCGGGACGATTGCCGCGCGCCGTACCCGCCGCTCGGTCCGAGCCGATGTTCGCCGCGTCGCCGGACGCTTCGTCCTCGCCTTCCCGCATCTCGCCGCCGATGACGGTGGACGAGGCGCTCGGCGTCGCCATCCAGATTGCCGGCGCGCTCGACCGGGCACACCGCCAGGGCATCGTCCATCGCGATCTCAAGCCGGGCAACGTGATGTTGACGAGGCCGGAGTCGTCGTCAAAGAGCGGCGCGCGGGTGAAGCTGCTGGACTTCGGCCTGGCGCGGCTCACGCGGGCAGGTGGCACGCGCAGCGGCGGAACCGGGGACGGTGGCGACGGACACGGCCTCGTGAGCCTCGCGGATCTTTCGACGCCGACCATGAGCTCGCCTTTGACGATGAAGGGGATGATGCTCGGGACGCTGCAGTACATGTCGCCGGAGCAGATCGAGGGCAAGGAGATCGACGCGCGCACGGACATCTTCGCGTTTGGCGCGGTGCTGTACGAGATGCTGACTGGGCAGCGGCCATTCAACGGGAAGAGTCAGGCGAGCCTGATCGGCGCGATTCTCGATCACGATCCACCGCGCGTGATGTCGTTCCTGCCAGCGATGCCGCCGATGCTCGACGAAATCGTCGCGCGCTGTCTGGCCAAAGATCCCGACGACAGATGGCAGACGGCCCGCGATCTGATGCGCCAGCTCGAGTGGGTCGCGGCGAGGATCGCGGTGACGGCGGAAGCGGTCACTGAAGGGTTCGCGGCCTCGCAGTTGAGCGCGCGCGCGCGCATCGTGCGCGTTGGCGCCGCGCTCGCGGCCGGTGCGGCGATCGCCGTCGCAGCCGTGGCGTGGGTCCTCTGGCCGAAGCCTTCCGCGCCGCCCATTGTCTCGCGGTTCGCGATCGCATTGCCCGAAAGCCAGGCGTTCACGCGAACAGGTCGGCACATTGTGGCGCTGTCGCCCGACGGCACCCGTCTCGTCTACGTTGCCAATCAACAACTGTATCTACGCGCGATGCACGAGCTGATGGCAGCGCCGATTTCCGGTACCGAGAACGCCGATCCCTCCGAGCCGATCTTCTCGCCCGACGGACAGTGGGTCGCTTTTTGGTCCGGGAACCAACTGAAGAAGGTTCCAGTCACGGGCGGGACGCCGGTGACGTTGAGCGCCGCGAATAACCCGCTCGGCGCGTCGTGGGCCGGCGACCGGATTCTGCTCGGTCAGCTCGACCCGCGCGGGATCGTCGCGGTGCCCGCCAATGGCGGCGCACCCACGTTACTGGTGACGATCAACGAGAAGAACGCGGAACAGGCGTACGGTCCGCAACTCGTCGGCGGTGGACAAGCCGTGCTGTTCACGCTGCGCACCGGCGAAGGCGCCTGGGACGATGCCGCCATCGTCGTGCACGATCTAAAAACGGGCCGGCGCACGGTGCTGGTCAATGGCGGCACCGACGGTCACGTGCTGCCGACGGGCCACCTGGTGTACTCGCGTGACGGGACGCTGTTTGCGGTGCCGTTTGACGAAACGCGCCTGGCCGTGACCGGTGGTCCGGTGCCGGTCCAGCAGGGAATTGGGGGAGCAACGGGAGGCCCAGGCGCCACGCAGGCGGCGTGGTCGGTGTCAGGCTCTCTCGTGTTCGTTCTCGGCGGTGCGAGCAGTTACGGCGACCGGGCGCTCGTCTGGATCAATCGACAGGGGAAGGAGGAGCGTGCGGCTGCGCCTCTTCGACCCTATGGCTTCCAGTACGAAACAGCGCCCGTCAAGGTGTCCCCCGACGGCACGCGGGTCGCTTTGACGATCGTTCCCGATTCCGTGCGATCGACGCCGGCGGCGCGGCAGTCGTCGACATCGGGTCCCGACATCTGGGTGCTGGACATCGCCCGCGGCGCGTTGACCCGTCTCACCTTCACAGGCGAGGGAGCCGTTCCAGTCTGGACGCCGGACAGCCGGCGCGTGTGCTATGTCAGCGTTGGGATCCATAGAACAGCGTTCTGCCAGTCAGCAGATGGCACGGGGCAGCCACAGACGCTCGTCACAGCGGGCGGGTTGATCGCCGTCAGTTCCTTTTCTCCTGATGGCTCGCGGGCCCTTGTGACGATGGCATCAGGCAAGACCGGAAACGACATCATGATGGCGACGATCGGGCCGTCAACAGAGGTGCGTCCGCTGATTACCACGCCGTACGACGAGAGCTACGCAGCAGTGTCGCCCGACGGCCGCTGGCTGGCGTATCAGTCGAACGAATCGGGGCGCTTCGAGATCTACGTCCGGCCTTTTCCGGATGTGGAGAAGGGGCGCTGGCAAGTATCGACGGACGGGGCCGTGGAACCTCGATGGTCGAGCAACGGTCGCGAGTTGTTCTTTTTCAACGGCCTTGGGTGGGGTGTCTCGGGTGCCGGTTTCGTGTCACGCACCGCGCTCATGTCGGTCGCCGTACAGACAGGGTCGGGCTTTGTCGCGGGCACGCCGTCAGAGGTCATCAAGTGGCCTTCAGCGGCGGGATCGGCGTACGACGTGGCGCCAGACGGCCGGTTCCTCGTGAACGTCCCAGCGCTGTCCGCGACCACGGAGGCGACGGGCCGGCCGCAGATGGTGATCGTGCAGCACTGGTTCGACGAGCTGAAAGCGCGCGTGCCGACGCATAGGTAGTGGTCGGCTTCAGCCGGCCTACGGTCCGCCTGAAGGCGGACGCCACGTGATCGTGCCTTGCTCGATCGCGAATCCTTCCCACGACGCGCCGACCCGTGGATGTCCGAGCAGCGCATACGGTAACGGAGATCACGGAGGGAACGGGATCACACAGAGGAACGGAGCAACGGAGAAAGAACAACAGAGAAGAACAACAGAGAAGAACAACTCTTCTCTGTTTGTCCTCCGTTGCTCTGTTTCTCCGTGTGAATCCGTTCCCTCCGTGCCCTCCGTTCGCTAGCGCCCGAGCAGTAGCAGCCCCGCCGACAGGGCCGCGAGCAGCCACGGCGTCACGCCGATCTCCCGCCAGCGACCCGCTACAGCGTACAGCAGCGCGTGCAGCAGGAATCCCCACAGGATGCCCTGCGTGATCGACAGCGTCAGCGGGATCAGCACCACCGTGACGAACGCCGGCAGCGCGTCCTCGATCGACGAGAAATCGATCGTCGCGATCGATTGGAACATCGACACGCCCACGAGGATCAGCACGGCTGCAGTCGCGTAGCTGGGGACGGCCGCCGCCAGCGGTCCGAGGAACAAGCACGGCACGAAGCAGAGCGCGGTCACCACCGAGGCGCGGCCGGTCCGCGCGCCCATGCGAATTCCCGCGATGCTCTCCACGTACGCCGTGCCGGGCGACGTGCCCGCCAGCCCGGACCCCAGCGTCGCAATCGCGTCGACGATGAGGCCGCGGCGCAGGTTGATGGGACGGCCGTCGGAATCGGTGAGGCCCGCCGCGGTCGCGACGCCGATAAACGTCGAGAGCGAATCGAACAGATCCGTGAAGAAGATCGCGACAATCGCCGGGAGCAGCGCGATCGAGAGCGCACCTCGGATGTCGAGCTTCAGGAACGCCGATGAAAAGTCCGGCGCGCTGATCAGCATGTCCGGCGGCTTCGCATAGCCCAGGGACCAGGCGAGCGCGGTGACCGAGAAAATCGCGGCCAGGAACGCCAGCGGATTGTTCCGGCGCATCAACGCCACCGCGACGAGGATGCCAAACAGGAGGAACGCTGCGCGGTGGTCGAGCGTGCCCATGCGCACGAGCGTGGCCGGATCGCCCACGACGAGGCCGGCGTTGCGCAGGCCGATGAACGTCAGCAGCAACCCGATGCCCGCTGCGGCCGCGGACCGGAGCGCCGCCGGAATCGCCGCCGCGATGTGCTCCCGCAGCGGTGTGGCCGACACGACCAGAAACAGCACGCCGGACCAGAAGACCATGCCGAGCGCCGTCTGCCACGGCACTTTTCCCTGCAGCACGATCGTGAACGCGAAGAACGCGTTGAGGCCCATGCCCGGCGCCACCGCGAACGGCAGTCGCGCGTACAGGCCCATCAGCAGCGTCATGCTGCAGGCGATGAGCACGGTCGCGGTCATCGCGCCGGAGAACGGCATGCCCGTCCCCGGTGTCGAGAGAATGCCGGGGTTGACGACGACGATGTACGCCATCGTGAAGAACGTGGTCACGCCGCCGATCACGTCAGCGGACAGTGCGTGGTCGCGTGGCGGGGAGGGCTGGGTCATCGCGGGTTGGGGCATGCTACCATTCTGCGACCAGCGAACGGAGTGTACGGAGGGAACGGATTCACACGGAGAAACGGAGCAACGGAGAAAGAACAGAAAGAACAAAAAGAACAGAAAGAACAACAGAGAAGAATATCTCTTCTCTGTTTGTCCTCCGTTGCTCTGTTTCTCCGTGTGATCCCGTTGCCTCTGTCCCCTCCGTTAACCGTCCTTGCAGGAGCTGCCGATGAGTGCGACGCCCCGCGTGATCGCGACGCTGCTGGCCGGCGCGCTACTGACCGCGTGCGTCACGCGCGAAGCGGCTGCGCCGGCACGCGACACGACAGCACTGCGCCCGGTTGTCGTGCAGGGCGCGATGGACGTCGAGATCAGGAAACTGGCCGGCATGCTCGAGAACGCCACCGAGGAAAAGGTCAGCGGGTGGACCTTCTGGCGCGGCACGATCGACGGCTATCCCGTGGTGATCTCGAAGTCCCTCAAGGGCATGGAAAACGCCGCGGCGGCCACCGCGCTCGCGGCCGAACGCTACCATCCCGCCGCGATCATCAATCAGGGAACCGCCGGTGGACACCAGCCCGACCTCCACGTCTACGACATCGTCCTCGGCACGGACACGGTCAACCTCGGCTCGTTCAAGACCGGGAACCGCGCGCGCGGCGAGGGCAGCCATGTTGTCGACTGGAACCCTCTCGATTTGATGCGATCTGAAGGCAGCGCCGGCAACGATCCGAACGCGCGCACGATGCGCCGCTTCCACGGCGACGAAGGCTTGCTGGCCGCGGCCAGAAGTGTTCGAGGGCAGTACACGAAGGGCCGTGTGGTCGATGGCGTGATTGGCTCGAGCGACACGTGGAACAGTGAGCTCGATCGCATCCAGCACTTCCACGACCGGTTCGGTACGGCCGTCGAAGAGATGGAAGCGGCGTCGGCCGCGCAGGTCGCCGGGCTGTTTCAGATCCCGTTTCTCAGCATCCGCGTGCTGTCCAACAACATCACCAACGGCGAGCCGTACGACCCGAAGACCGGCGAATCCTGCCAGGCGTACGTCTACGACGTCGTGAAGGCGTACATCGCTGGACACGCCGTCGGCCGCTGACCGTCCGTCTACTGCGCGCCGCGACCGCGAGCCGGAGCGGGTGGTGGCAGCGTGCCGCCTTCGGCCAGCGTCTTCATGTTCTGGAGCGCTCTCGTGAACGTGGTGACCCTTCGTCCCTTGTCCGCCTCGCGCGCGGCATCGTCGGCCAGCATCGAGTTGTCGAAAAAGATCGTGTAGACGAGTTTCGACGTCGTTGCCGTCACGGGCCTCACCTCGAGCGTGCCGTGGTAGAGGTTGTACGGCCGGTCGTTCCTCGCCGTCTGCGTGTAGGTGTAGGACAGTTCCGTCTTGCCCACCAGGACCTCGCCCGCCACCGATCGGACCGCGCCGAACTCTCCGTCTTTGCCGGACGTGATGGTGCAGGGGATCTGCAGCCATTCGCCGATGTCACAGAACTTGCCGACGCGCTTCCACACGTCGGCGGCGGGGCGGTTGACGGCCATTTCCAGGGGAATCGAGGCGTACGTCGGCGCGGCGACCGCGACCGATGCGGCCGGCGCCGGAGTCTGTGCCGTGGCGGCGCCCGCCATGCAAGTGACCGCGAGCGCACACAGGGCAGAAGTCATTCCGATTTTGCGCATACATTTCTCCATGCCACCTTCGGGTGTGGCGATTCGTCGCCGTCCGGGGGAGAGCTTAGCATTTCAGATTGCAGAGTTCAGATTTCAGATTGAATTTCAGATTGGACCGCAGATTCGGCTGATTTCTGACGCAATCGGCAATCTGAAATGTCCGAAACCTGAACTCTGAACTCTGAACTCTGAAATTCCGACCTCGTTTCCGGCGGAACGAATCATCGTCGCGGGCGCGCGCCGTCGTACAGCACGTCGAGCAGGCGATCGATCTCGGTGTCGCCGCGCATCGCGTCCAGCAACGGCCCGGCCGTGCTCTGAATGCTGAGCGGTGGCGCCTCGTCGTCGAGGCAGGCCTGCAGCGCGCGGCGGGTCGACTCGATGTCCTGCAGCCCGACGTGGATCATGAGCGCCCCGGTCGGCGACACGTACTCGCCGCGAGCCTGACGCTCTTCCAGTTCGCTCAGCAGTTGCCGGGCATCGTCGCCGCGGCCGCCCTGCGCGTAGGCGATGCCGAGGACGCCCACGTAGAAGGGCGCGCGCGACAGCTTGATCATGCGTTCGCCCGTTGCGATCGCCTCCTCGGGCCGGCCGAGTCCGGACAGGTTGAGCATCAGTGGCCAGAGGCCGAGCAAGGCATCCGGCTGCAGCTCGAGCACACGGCGGGCGGCACGCTCGCCCGCGTCGAACTGGCCAAGGACGTAGTGGATGGCCACCGCGAGGTAGTGAATGAACGGCGACAGCGGATCGAGCTCCAGTGCGCGGCCGACGGCCGCCAGGGCTTCTTCGGTCCGGTAGTCGGAACACAGCACGATGCCGAGATAGCCATGCGCCAGCGCCAGACGCGGATTGATCGCCAGCGCGCGCCGCATGTGGGTCTCCGCCGCGCGCCAGTGCCGGTCGAAGTAATACGTCACGAGCGCCTGCGAGTAGTGCACCTCGGCGAGCGACGAGTCGAGTGCGACCGCCTTCGCGACAGCCGCGACCGCAGGCGGCCGGCATTTCTCCGCTGAGTACCATCCGTACACGCGATAGATGGCATAACAGTCGGCGAGCGCCGCGTAGGCGAGCGCGTACTCGGGGTCGAGGGCGATGACCTGATCGAAGCAGCGAATCGCGTTCTGCAGGCTGTTCGGCGATCGCTGATGCCAGAAGTGGCGGCCTTGCAGATACAGTGTGTAGGCATCAACGTTTTCGGTCGGCCGCTTCACCGCGCCCTTCGCATCGCCGACGAGCGCCGGCGCCAGCGCCTTCACGATCGACTCGACGATCTCGTCCTGGATCGCGAACACGTCGGCCATCTCGCGGTCGTAGCGCTCCGACCACACGTGATACCCGTCGGCGACGTTGATGAGCTGCGCGGTGATCCGCAAGCGCTGTCCGGCGCGCCGGACGCTGCCTTCGAGCACCGTCGTCACCTGGAGTTGGCGGCCGATCTCCCGGATGTCCACGTCGCCGCCGCGGAAACGAAACGCGGACGTCCGCGACGCAACCTTCAACCCTGGCAAGCGCGAGAGCGCGTTGATCAACTCCTCGGCCAGTCCATCGCTGAAGTACTGATTGTCGGCATCGGCGCTCATGTTGGCGAACGGCAGCACCGCGATGGACTTCTCATCAACCTTCGTCGCGGTCGCGGCCCCTGCCGGCTGAATATCCGAGATCGATTCGATCGCGAACCGCAGATCGCGTGCGGACTGGAAGCGGTCGGCCGGATCCTTCTCCAGGCAGCGGCGCACCAGCCGCGCCAGCGCCGGCGGTGTGCCCGACCGCAGGACGAGATCCGGCGGCGGTTCGCGGAGCACCGCGCTCATCGTGTCCGCCGGCGAATCGCCCCGGAACGCGCGCTGACCAGAGATCATCTCGAAGAGGATCGTGCCGATTGCGAAGATGTCCGACCGTGAATCGGCCGTGTGACCGCGAACTTGCTCGGGCGACATGTAGCCGACGGTGCCCAGAATCAGCCCGGCGCTCGTGGGGGCGAACGTCGCGGCATCCGCAGGGCTGACAGCCGCAGGGCTGAAGCCCTGCGCCACGTCCGTTCCGGCCCCTCCTGCCCCTCCAGCCAGTCCCGCCCCTCCCGTCCCGCCAGGCACATACTTCGCGAGGCCGAAGTCCAGGATCTTCACGACGAGGTTGCGCGTGAGGAAGACGTTCTCCGGCTTCAAGTCGCGGTGGACGATGCCGCGATCGTGCGCGGCGGCGAGGCCAGCCACGAGCTGCAGCGCGATGTCGGTCGTGCGCTTCAGGCCCAGTGGCCCGCGGTCGACCGTCGTCCGGAGCGTCTCGCCCTCGAGGAGTTCCATGACGAGGAAGTGCACGTCCGCAGGGCTGAAGCCCTGCGCCACGTCTGTCCCGACGTGGCGCAGCCCTTCAGCTGTCCCGATGTGGCGCAGCCCTTCATCTGTCCCGATGTGGCGCAGCCCTTCAGCTGTCCCGACGTGGCGCAGCCCTTCAGCCGTGCCGACGTGGC